>PVBE011335443.1_pt1 | contig 51731 bp, 45 predicted proteins | sample 1631181 | NCBI WGS metagenome assembly PVBE01 (sample SAMN08397723, study PRJNA350692) | Marine metagenome, whole genome shotgun sequencing project. | isolation source: water | place: Pacific Ocean | collected 2012-04
ATATCTCTGTGAAGGAGCGTTGGGGTTTGTGCTCTCAATTCATGGCGGCATTTTTTTATCGCCTCGCACCAGTTTTTGTGCTCCAGTTCAAACCTCGCAATGTCTTCAAGAACACGCATGCCCTCTGCGGCGCGGTTTATGTTTGCGTCTAGTATTCTCATGACCGACATAGATGTTCATGGTAGGGTGTATCACATGTTTATGTCTATTCAAATACGTAATGGTCGGTCAAAGACTCAAATTATTGGTTTGTGGGAAAACACAAAACGGACACCGGTGGCTCTCTCAAAATGGAGGGTCGCTTGTAACGAGGTTATTAAGGGGCTTAATTTCTCTGGAAAACGCGGAGAAACAACACGTGTTGTTTCGGTTCTCGTGGTCGGACTCGGCAAAAAGGGCAACCTAAATCGTAATGACCTCCGTGGGCTTGGTGGGTCAATTGTTCGGGCACTTAAAGAGGCCGAGTTGTGCTCGGTTTGTCTTAATTTACATCTTTCAATTCCAAATGGTGTTGCAAAGGAAAGTGAAATTGGGCAACTTGTCGGCGAAGGTATGACTGTTGCAAACTGGCGAGTCGATCTGTTTGATGGTTCTGCTACAAAGCGTTCCAAAAAGCTTGTTGCACTCAATCTTTCAAGCAATTCAAGGGATGTGGTTGAAGGATTAAAACGTGGGATTATTCTTGGCAATGCCGTCAACGACGCCAGGAGAATTGCGGCTACGCCCCCAAACATTTGTAACCCCCCGTGGATGGCGAGAGAGGCAAAAAAGATTGCGAAAAAACACGGGATGGGGTGTAAGGTTATCTCTTATGCACAAGCAAAAGAGTTGGGATTAAATGGTATAGTCAATGTTGGGAAGGGTTCGCACGAAAAACCATGCCTCATAATTCTAGAACATAATCCAAAGAAAAAATCGTCTAAGGAACACCTTTGTCTAGTTGGAAAAACGATTACTTATGATACGGGTGGGTACTCTCTAAAAATCAGCAATGGAATGAAGGGGATGAAGTATGACAAAAATGGTGGCATGGGCGTACTTGGCGCTATGGAAGCCATCGCAAACCTGAATGTACCAACTCGGGTTACAGCCATATTGCCGTGTGCAGAAAACATGGTCAGCAGTAACGCGTACAGACCAGACGACATCATCAAGATGTTTAATGGTGTGACGGTTGAAGTGACCAACACTGATGCCGAGGGGCGGCTAGTACTTGCAGACGGTCTTGCTTGGGCATGCAAAAAAATTAAACCAACTAAAATTGTAGACATGGCAACCCTTACGGGCGGCGTCGTCGTTGCACTTGGTTCGTTTTGTGCTGGGCTGTGGTGCAATGACTCCAAGTTAAAAAAACAAATTGAAAGAGCGGCGAAAGAAACTGGCGAGTTGGTCTGGGAACTTCCGCTTTGGGAAGACCATCGTGATTACATGCGGGCTAAGCATGCTGATATTCACAACTCTGCCCCAGCCAGAGGTGCACATCCCATTCAGGGGGCTGCGTTTTTAAGTTTCTTTGTTGACGAAAACATTCCTTGGGCACACATCGACATCGCTGGCGTCAGTAGTGTTGAGCGTGACCGCGGTTTGTACTGCGCTGGTCCAACTGGTTGGGGCGTGCGGCTCATCACCGAACTTGCAGAATCCATATAAATAAATGACCCGCGGGATAGTTTTTAGCGCATGAGTTCGACTCGGCGTTGGTGACGACCACCTTCGAAGTCGGTTGCGAGCCATGTGTCAATGATTGTGTTGTAGTTGCTTTCAAGTGGACCGTTTGCTGCCATGCACAATATGTTTGCGTCATTGTGCCTTCGGCTCATTTCAGCAGCAACCGGTTCATGCACAAGTGCGGCTCGGATGCCATCTACTTTGTTCGCCGCCATAGACATCCCTATTCCTGAACCACAGATCAAAACACCACACACCGCCTCGCCTGAAATAATCTCGCCAGTTACATCTTGGGCGATACAAGGATAATCAACCGAATCGGTGTCGCCGCCATAGTGCTTGTGCACTGTCCAGCCAAGCGGTTCAAGGTGTTTTGCAAGATCGTCAACGATTTCCCGAGCGCGGTGGTCTGAACCTATTGCAATTGTTCCGATTTGAAATGACATTTATGTTCCTTCGCTCGTCAATGTTTTTAGTTTAATTGATATTAATTCTTCCATTTGCTGTGCAAGCGCATCGTACACCGATTGGTCTTGCCCGATGGGGTCAAGAATGTCACCAGAAGAATCAAGTAATTCTGCGGTGTCGGTAAATTGTTTTGCTGCAGATAAGTGACTCGAAGACATACAAAACACCGCCTTTGCTGATTTTGCCATTTCCATAGTAAGTGGTAAACTTGTTCCACAAAACTCTATTCCGCGTTGAGATAGTGCCTCAACTGTTTCTTCGCTCGTTGGGTTGCCCTCAAGTGCGAATACACCTGCTGAAACCGCTAGCCAGTCGTTAAAACCGTTGTCGTCTAGCCATTTTTGAGCTAGACCCTCTGCCATTGGGCTTCGGCACGTATTACCGGTACAAACAAAAAGTATGGTAGAAATAGACATCACTTGCAATTATTACGGCTATCGTATTGAATACCTATACTAAGCACACGATTTGATTGGAACATATTTTTGGATTTTCTCTCTGAACAAGAAGTTAATGACCTCCTTGCTGACCTTGGCGTTATACAACAAGCCGATGGCGATGGTTGTGTGTTTCTACAGATGACCGAGGATCACTCGGCTTCCAAGCACTGTCTTTGTAATAGCGACAACCCCTGTGATGGTGACCCAAATACCACGTGTTTGGACATGAACACCGAAACTATGGTTAACTCGCTTGTCTCAACAATCCACAAAATACACGAAGGCCGCACCCTAATGATGCCTGTTGGCAAGTGGCGATCTGTTTTTGATGTGGTTGCTTTTAGTATGGCTGGGGACGAGTCGTGGCAAGAGTTTGATGCTTCTGCGACAATTAAATTAAACACAAGAGACCCTTTGCTTTTTGAGTCTGGCGACGAACATACGCTTGTTGGTCTTGTGAAATCACTGATGAATGACGGAGAAACAAAAGAACATGGTGTATTTTTAATTCCCGTTGGTGCTCCTTTGTTAATTCACCTTCAACCGAGCGGCCCCGCAAAGTTTTGGTTTGGGAATAGCGTTTTGGCCGATGAGGTTCGGGAGTATTACGCGGACTAATTCCGCCGAAAAACACTTTTATGCCGCGAAAAAAATTAGACCCATGGTTCAAGGCCGAAGCCGACGCTGTTCAAGAAATCGATAATGCCCGCTCTTCAAGCAACTGGGAAGCGCTTGGGGTTCAAATAGATTGTCTATTGCAGGCACGCCAAGAGAGGTCAAAACACGCTCGAAACGGTAGAGGTGTACGGGTCATACAAAGTAGCGAGGATGTTGATTCTGTGAAGGATGGTGGGAGGTATTTGGTACAACCACCACTTGTTGCAAGGGATGCCGCTATTCTCGATGGGGCAATGAAAACCAGGGGGTTCTCAGGAATGGTTGCTTGCAGAGAACCGGTGACAAACTTGGGGTTTTGCCCAATTGTTGCACTTGGGAGCGGTGTTACCGTTAGGGTTCGTGTTGAAGAACCAAAGAACCCTTTAAAGCCAACCTGTGATTGGTTTGACAACGCCACCAATGAACTTGGTCAACATGTTTTGGAACAACTTGACACAGAAACAACAGATCAAAGACAACTTGATTATCTTTTAGCACACCTATCAGCAATTCCTATGCACGTTCCAACATATCGTGCTGCAATACGACTGTGCAACACACTTTTGAGTAAGAGCGTGTAGGATAATGAACAACTAGGACGAAACCGTGGCACTACAAACAACACTTGCAACTCGATATTGGTTAAAAACCATCATTATGGCAACTGTTTGCGTTGTGCTTGGCGTGTGGGGAATTTGGGATTATGTTGTTGCAATTCCACTTGCTGAAATGGAGTCAAACAGGGCTGCACTTCTAAGAGACGATATCCAAATGGCCATGAACACGGAGCTTGGATCGGTGGAGCGAGACGAAGTAGTTGTGCTACTAAACACAGTTCTTAACAATGATAATGAACAAGACCAAGAATGGATTGATTCCATCACCCTGTTCAGAAATGCGCTTGATGGTGGTAACAGTGAAGTTCGGCGTCAGGCGTTTTTACTTGTTGAAGAAAAAATGAATCAATATGGTAACGTAACACCACCAAGCAAATTTGACAGGCCAATGCAGTGGTTGTTTATTTTGTGCTTGCCGTTTGGGTGTTATTATTTGTGGTCCTATATAAAAATGAAAAAACGCTCCAATGCTTATGCGCTGGATGATGGCGGAACGCTTAGCACCCCCGAGGGGTCTTGGTCCGCGGATGACATTCTTGATATTGACATGGAGCGGTGGATTTCCAAAACAGGTAAGGCGAGAACAACTTGGACAGCAAAAGCTATTGTCAAAGACCATCCGCCTATTGTGCTTGATGATTATGTTTACAAAGATATGCACCTCATTATTGGAGCGCTTGCACATCGTTTTTACCCTGACGACTGGACCCCTATGGCAAAACAAATGATTACCAAAGAGAGCGGCGACTCGGACACATCAAAAAGTTCTGAAGAATAATTGTGACATTATTATCTGCAACCAATTTGGTAAAAAGTTATGGTGGCCGGCGAGTTGTTGATCGGGTTTGTGTTGAGGTTGGGGCTGGAGAAATAGTGGGTCTACTGGGACCCAACGGAGCTGGGAAAACAACTTCTTTCCGCATGATGATTGGGATGATTTCTCCCGAAAGTGGCGAGGTGTTATTTGATGGGGAAGACGTAACCTACCTTCCAATGTACCAACACGCCCGAAGGGGCATGGGATATCTAGCACAAGAACCAAGCGTTTTTCGCGGAATGACGTGTGAAAACAATCTTCTCACTATTTTAGAAACAATACATATTTCAAAAAAAGAACAACGAAATCGATGCGATGAATTGTTACAACAATTCCATTTAGAGCACAAACGTGACCATCTGGCTCGAACCTGTAGTGGGGGTGAGAGACGACGACTAGAGATTGCCCGCTCGCTCATTATGCAACCAAAGCTTATTTTGCTAGACGAACCATTTGCCGCCGTTGATCCCCACACCGTAGAAGACGTGCAATTAGAGGTGCGCAAACTTGCCGACTCTGGAATAGCGGTGCTTGTTACAGACCATGCTGTGCACCAAACCCTACACATTTGCGACCGCGCTTATATTATTGACAGCGGAAAAAACCTGCGAGACGGGGATCCAAAAACGATTATTAATGACGAACTTGTAAAGAAACATTATTTGGCCTCCACGTTTCGAGGAGACGAGTTTGATTAAACACAAAACCATTTCCTGTGTTTCGCCAATGCTTGTTGTTTTATTCACACTGGGGTGTGTAAAAAGAAATATATTAATTACAACAGAACCAAGTGGCGCTCTTGTTTGGGTAAATGACAGAGAGGTTGGCAAAACACCTATTGAAATTGATTTTTTGTACTATGGAGAATATGATGTGCGAATTGAGAAGAGTGGCAAAGAGCCAATCATGACAGCCAAATATCCCCAAAGGCCTTTTTGGGATGTGCCTGTTATTGATTTTGTTGCCGAGGTAAGCCCGTTTACCTTTGAATCAAATACAACCTGGCATTTTAATTTAGAAACAAGAAACGATGATGCTGATCTATTAATACATCGTGCTAAGGAAATTAGGGAAATGGCGGCGGGTAATGGAGAAAAATAATACAAGAAGATTTCTTTCTGTCCTTGTTGTTCTTGTCTTTGCCGCAACAATTTCTTGGTGGTCCGCGAAAAAAGATTCTCGAGTTGTAAATCACATACAAAACGAAATGGTAAAACTTGTGCCAAGATTTGCCTCTAACCCAACCTCATTACATGGCTTTGTTGTTGACCCTGTTTTGGAGCCAATTCTTTCTACTACTCTTCAAAATGTTGTCCGTGAGTCTTCGTTTCAAAACCGGGGGATTGAGATTATTGTTACAAGTGGGGACAACAAGGCGTATGGTGATGGCACTGCTACGCACGTTGCATTACTCAATATCAACGACCGGCCGATTGTCGGTCTTCGTATAATTTTTACACCTGAAACAGATAGGTTGCAAATTGCTGGGGTTTTCCCGGGGCTATCTCGGGAGACCAAGTCGCAATGAAGGTGTGGGTAAACGGTTCTTTTGTAGAAGAGGGCGATGCGAACGTCAGCGTTTTTGATGCAGGCTTCCAGCACGGGGTTGGTTTGTTTGAAACAATGTGTGCAAAAAACGGAAGAATATTCAGAGCCGAGCAACACATGGAGCGTCTGGCGAGATCGGCATCTATGTTACGGCTTACTGAAGGGGTGGAAATCAACCCACTGGTTGAAGCTCTACAGTTAACAATAAATGAAAATGAGCAAAATAGCGCACGGGTGCGCATGACCATCACCGGCGGGGATTTAAACATGTTGCAAAAAACGGGTAACAGTGGTATCGGAGACCCAACGATTGTTATCCAAACGCAACCCCCTACCGAGTATCCCCTTGAATTTTATGAAAACGGGGTAATGGCTTCGCTTGCAAGCGGAAGAATAAACCCCTATGAATTGGGGGCGGGGCACAAAACGTTAAATTACTGGTCTAAGTTATTAAACCTTCAACTTGCCGCCATGCAACAATGTGGAGAGGCACTGTGGTTAACTCCTAGTGCACATGTTACGGGTGGTTGTGTTAGTAATGTTTTTGTTGTGCGTAACGGAACTCTTTTTACTCCTGCTGCTTGTGGGGAAGAGGAAGAAAACGAAGAACCATCTGCTGCACTTCCTGGAATTACCCGACAGTCCATAATTGAACTTGCTGATGATTTGGGTATTGGTACAAGCAGGGCAACCATGTCTCTCGATGATGTTTTGGGTGGTGATGAGGTTTTTCTCACTAACTCAAGTTGGGGGGTGCTGCCAATTATTGGTGTTCGTGTTCCGGAACAAGACCAAAATGTTGCTGATGGGTGTGTTGGGGAACTCACCAAACAACTCCACCTTTCCTATCAAAAACTTGTGGATAGAGAAACTTTAAAATAACAAACAGGTAGGGTTGGCTCTAAAACAAGATGGGGTAATCTAACCGCACGTTGTGTCAGTGCTTAATCCTCACATTTTTGCGTCCACTTTTGTCTCCCTTTGTGAAGAGAGATTGGATTTTTGTTTTAATAACAACAAGCACAAAAAAGAGCCCAAAAACTAATATCGCGGCAATGGCTGCTGCTAAGAGGAGTGCGAAGATGGGCAAGAATAATATGGCACCAAATACAATTGACGCCATTTTTACCGGTGTGGACATAGTTCTTCTTGGTTCAAATTGAAATTGTCTCATCTCCATTGCAAATCAATCATACCCACTTTTGGGCTTGCTATCATAGACACTCGCAAGGATGCACCATTGAGCAACAAAACACCAACAAACGCATTTGTCCACCTCCACCTTCACAGTGAGTATTCGTTGTTAGATGGTGGCAATAAGTTTGATGCTCTTCTAGAACGAGTCTCGGATTTGGGGATGAACTCTGTAGCCGTTACAGATCATGGCAATCTGTTTGGTGCTTTTGAGTTTTATTCAAAAGCAAGGGCGGCCAAAATTAAACCAATTCTTGGAATTGAAGCATACGTTGCGGTTGGTGATCGAAAAGAACGAAAACCAACCGGAATACGAGATGGGGGGTTTCACCTGGTGCTTCTCGCAGAAAATAACACTGGCTGGGAAAACCTTGTCAAGCTTAGTACCAACTCTTTTTTAGAAGGTTTTTATTACAAGCCAAGAATGGATCGCGAAATACTTGAGCGGTGGGGCGATGGAATCATTGCTATTAATGGTCATCTTGGTAGTTCTATCGCCTATCACCTTAGTAAATATGTGGAAAGCAACAGCAAAGAAGATTGGAACAATGCTCTTGACGATGCGCGGTGGCACGCAAAAACATTCTCGCCCAACGAGAAGGGGGAGCCGCGTTTTTTTATTGAGCTGCAACGGCACGATGTTCAAGAACAAATAGCAATTAACCCTTTTCTAATACAACTTGCTGAGGAATTGGGCCTGCCGATAGTTTGTGATAATGACGCTCATTATTTGTGTGAAGATGATTGGGATGCCCACGACACACTTTGTTGTATTTCAATGCAAAAACAAAAAAGCGACAGTGAGCGGTTGGTGTACTCTAGGGATTTATATGTTAAATCCCCAGAACAAATGCAAAAACTTTTTAAAGATTTGCCCGAAGCCATTGAAAACAGTTCGGCGATAGCTGAGCGGTGTAATGTTATTTTAGATGTAGACAAAAACCACGCGCCTGTTGTTCGTGTTACTGGACCAAGTGAAATTGAACCCTATGAAAAGGGCAATATTACTGAGTGGTTTAAAAACCAGTGCCAAAGGTTCACGCTTCATCCCTATGACTCTCATGTTCATACAGATGTTTCTAAAGGGGAACTAAAAAAAGATTGTGACAGTGCTCTAAAATGCTTGTGTGAGGCTGGGCTGGTTTGGCGGTATGGTGTGAGCGGAGTTACTGATGCAATTCGCGCACGGCTTGATCGTGAATTAAGCATTCTTTCAGATAAAAATATTAGTGCTTATTTTTTAATTGTTTGGGATTTTGTTGATTGGGCTAGACAACACGCCATTCCGGCGAATGCCCGTGGCTCGGGGGTCGGAACTATGGTGGGATATGTGCTTGGATTATCAAACGCCTGTCCTGTTCACTACGGCCTTTTGTTTGAACGGTTTACAGACCCAGATCGTTCTGAATATCCTGATATTGACATTGACATCTGTCAAAACGGTCGTGCCGATGTTATTGATTTTGTTCGAAAAAAATATGGACACGTGGCTCAGATCATCACGTTTGGTCGTTTAAAGGCAAGGGCGGCCATTAAAGATGTTGCGAGGGTACACGGACTAACTCCAAACGAGGGACAGCGTCTGGCTAACTTTATTCCGCCAGAATTAAACATTACAATCAATGACTCGTTAAAGAAAAATGATGAGTTTCTTGCTGCATATAACGATTCTTCAGAAGTTCGCACAATTGTCGACACAGCAAAACAACTAGAACACCATGCGAGGCACGTTGGCGTTCACGCTGCGGGGGTTGTTGTTGCAACTGAACCACTTGACAATATTGTTCCCCTTTGTAAGGCAACGGGTTCGGACGAAATAGTAACACAATGGGATGGACCAACGTGCGAAAAGGTCGGGCTTTTAAAGATGGATTTTTTAGGGCTTAGGACCCTGTCCACAATTGAATTATGCAAAAAACTTGTCGCCGACTGTTTAGAAGAGTCTGCTATCTGGTCCGCTGTCGGAAAGGGTGTTGGCGAGGGGGCGCATCCGCTTGATCTTGAGAGAATTAATTTTGAAGATTTAAAGGTGCTTGATTTGTTTCGCCGTGGCGACACCGCAGGCGTGTTCCAATTCGAGTCTGGAGGAATGCAGCGATTATTGAAGACAATGAAGCCAAGTCGGCTTGAAGACCTAATCGCAGCAAACGCACTGTTCAGACCGGGACCAATGGAACTCATTGACATCTTTTGTAAACGCAAAAATGGGGATGAACCTGTTCCTAGGGTTCATGCTATTGTTGATACGTTTACAGAAGAAACGTATGGAATTATGGTTTACCAAGAACAAGTTATGCAAATTGTTCATGCGCTTGGTGATATTCCTCTTCGCGACGCCTATACCCTAATCAAAGCAATAGGAAAAAAGAAACACGCCGTCATTAATGCAAACAGGCCCAAATTTGTTGGCGGCGCCGTCGAGAAGGGGTTGGATAAAAGCTTCGCAGACAATTTGTTTGATTTAATATTAAAATTTGCCGGCTATGGTTTCAACAAAAGTCACTCAACGGGCTATTCCATTATCGCATTCCAAACGGCCTACCTTAAAACATATTTTCCTGTTCAATATATGGCCGCTGTTTTAACGCTTGAAAGTCAAGCCAAAAAAACTGAGGAATGGGCGCCGTATATTGCAGACTGCAAACGAACCGTTTTTCCAGATCACACACAATCGAACAAACATGTTGGATTTGACGTTGGTTCACCAGACATTAATTACTCAGACGCTTTGTTTTCTGTGGTGTTCAACGATGATGAAGAAAAAACAAATTTAGGTGGACATATTAGGTTTGGACTTGGAGCAGTAAAGGGTGCTGGCAATTCTGCTGTACGGGCCATTGTTGAGGAAAGGGTGAACGGAGGACCGTTTTTGTCTATTTTTGATTTTTGTTCTCGTGTAAGCAGCAAGTCTGTGAACCGAGCTACAGTTGAGTCGCTCATACGTGGCGGGGCGTTCGATTCTGTTCATGGTGTAGAAAGCCGGTCTGCGTTGCTTGCCGTGCTGGATAAGGCGATTTCTATTGGCGCCTCAATTGCAAAGGACAAGGAAGCGGGCCAGGGCGCTTTGTTTGGTGGTGGTGATAGTTGCGAGAATGTCGATCAAACAGAAAACGAATTACCAAAAACAAAGCCATGGACAAAAGCCGAAACGCTTAACCAAGAAAAAGGGGTTCTTGGTATTCATGTGTCTGGGCATCCGCTTGACGAACATGGCGATTGTCTTGAGTCTTGGTGCACCGACAGCGCATCAACCTTAAAGGAAAGTCGTGTCGGCAAGGATGTTGTAGTTGGGGGGGTAATTACCTCGGTGCGCATTGTTGTTATCCGCAACGGGCGAAGCGCGGGTAAAAAAATGGCAATATTGTCTTTACAAGATCGTGAGGGAAAGTTTGAGTGTGTTGCATTTTCTGACTCTTACCAACAATTTGCCCACCTGTTACAACAAGACGCGGTAGTACTTGTTGTTGGCAAAACCGACAACTCAAGGGGAGAGGTGCAAATATTGGTTGACAAGGTTGCTTCGCTTCAAGACGCCACGCTCTACCTTGCAAAAACAATTGAACTTACGTTTTATAAAGAGTTAAAAAACAGTAACACCAAAGGTCAAATGGAACTTGTTTCTGGGCTTTTAAAGCAAGCGGGCGCTGCTAAGGTTGCGTCTGGTGCTTCTCCCGCAGAGGTTGTTGTACATATTAATTCTGGAAATCAGGTAACAACTATTAAAAGCCAGCGGAGGGTTGTAGTAGAGCCAAAGCTTGTTCAACAGATTGGCGAGGTTATTGGCCAAGATAATATTCGTCTGATTTCCGGTTATTAAAATACGGAAGAAGAATTACAAAGAAGGCGGTGGGTTAATTGTCAGGCCGCTTTGTCTGCCGACCAATCATCGTCGTCTATCGATTCGCTGGGCCAGTGTGACTCTGCCCTTCGGTGAATCTTTAGAATTGTTCCAAGTTGCTTCCCGAATATAGTTTGAATTGTCTCAATAGTATTCATCACTTCGTTGTCAAACTTTCTGGTTTCATCTCTGAACAAAACAATTACTGCCATACAGCGATCTTCATAGAAGCAGGAGCATGTAACTATTTCATTCCCAGAAAAGTCGATTTGGTCCAGGTCCATATTATTTGCGAATGTTTCACCGTTTGTGTAGCGGTTTGTCGTCTCTTCGTTTGCAACGGTGGGGCATACTGCTGGCCCTATTGTGTCAATAAGCGATTGGAACTGCTCTGATTGGCGATCGAAGTTTATATACGCACCTATTCCCCAGTCAACTGAACCTTCTCGCAAATAAACCGCTGCGTTTGTCGCACCAATACGAGTCAACATATATTCAAGCGCGGTGCGAAGCATTGATTCAACCTCGAGTTCTTGGCTTACAAGTGTTTGGAATTCGGCGCCGATTGCAACCTGTTGCAATTTTTTTTGTGTTTCACAGTGGGCGTTGGCCAGTTCGTTATTCAGTGAATCGTTCTCTTGTGCAACCCGGTGGCGCTCTTCATTTATTTTGTCACATAAGCGCAACGCCTTTTTTGCATTACTTTCCAGTGTGGCTGATTCAAACTGTTGGTTAAGAAGCACCGCGATGCGTTCTCCAATTGACGAGAGGTCTACCGGAACACAAAAAAGATCTGAGCCGCCGCTGCGAATAAATGTCATGGCTTTGGAGTAATTTGGGTTTGTTGAGTACCCAACTATAATTGTTGTTGGGCTAAGCAGTGAAACCGACTCGAAAATCAGGTCGGGTTCTGTGTTATCAGAATCAGTTGAAACAAAAACCATTCCAAACACATTGGATTGTGCCAATTCTTCATACTCGTTCGTTGTTTTTGCACACACAACCTGGTGACCGTGTGATTCAAGGGTCGCGCGTATCGCATCAACTGTATTTACCTCTGTTCCAAGTATGAGAACACTTGTTGTCTCGTCACAACGGTTTGGTTGTTTCATTTTATTGAAGGTGTTGTCAAACTGGTCCATGGTTGCCTTTCTGTTTCAAAAACTTCCGCTTACGCTGAAAGTAGTTGCAGCACTGCTTTTTTTATTACTTCTTTATGCTCGTCATTTTGCTGGGGAACATTAATTCCATTGTGATAATTATTGTTAATTATTGCAATAACTGGACCTTCACCATCACTGGTAACAAGGGTGCGGCGAATCGTCTGTTCGTGTAATCCATCTATTCCCGTTCTAATTAAAACAAGTGATGGGTTGCATTTATGTGCTAAAAAACCTGCTTCCCAAGCATCTTTTGCGTGGACTATTAGAACGTTGTGTCCAATTGAATGGTTTTTTATTACAGAATCTGTTTCTGGCTCACTAAGCCCAACAACGAGCACTTGTATTTGTCCAGCGCCCAATCGCCCTAAATCCATGTTGTTTTGCTTCATAAAACTGATAAGTTTGTTTCTGGGAATTCGTCGAAAACGAGATCCTGGAACCTTAAACCCGTGTAACCGACCGCTGTCAAAACATCTAATAATCGTTTGTTGTGAAACGTTACATATTTTTGCCGCTTCGCCTGTGGTAAAAACTTGTTTGTCTTGGTCTGTGTTTTCGTTTGTTTTTTTCATAATGAACGGTTGGCCTTATAAAGGTTTTGGTTTATTTAAGTTCTCTGGGTTTCCCAAAGCCCCAAAACCACCATTCGTCCCCAAAACTACGTAACTTCACACGTGTTGGTAGAAGATGGGTAAAAAAACATGTTTATTGTTTCTGACAAACGTTTTTTTTTATGAAGGTGTGTTTTATCAGACCTTGCGCTCTTTCCACAATCGAACAGCTTCTGGCTCTCTTGGATAAACAGGAAGTAGGTCCCATGGATCAACACAATCTCCATCACTAAAAAAACGTAGTCCAATTCGAAGTAGTGATTCCGCTTCTGGGCAACACTGGTAAACCGGAATTTTGCGGCTTTCGATTGCACTCCGTGTTTCTTTTGGTAAATGGCTGTCTGCAAATACCCCTGATACTCCCTTGAGTTTAGAAACTACTTGATCAAGCGTCGTGTTTTTTGATTTACAAAACCACTTGCCGTCTTGTTGCCATACCTTTGATAGCCAGGTGTGGTTATTTTTTATACTTGACAGAACATAAAACGGCCCGTTGCCTTCGTTGCCGTGGGAAGCAACAACAATAGCTGATTCAACCGGAACTATTGTTGCACCAGAAACCATGGAAACCATCTTTGCAATTGCAGTAGATGTTCTAAGACCGGTAAAACCACCGGGACCAACAGAAACAACCATCAGTTCTATTTCCTTGGGCTTAATGTTTAGTTTTTGCGACAATTCATCAATGCTACAAAATAAAGTGTCTTCAGTTGTAGATCCTACAGAAACGCTGGTTGCTGCAATAGCGCCCGATCTGTTCATCATCGCAACGCTACCTGTGCGTTGAGAGAGCTCTAGCGCCAGAGTAATTGGGTTATGTGACATCTTTCAATTCTATTTTGTTGATTGAAACTGAAGAAAGTTTAATTGCCGACTGCATTGTGTGGCCCGCGCTTTGAATATTATCTAGTTGAATTGGTAATACTGCACCGTTGCCATGGTCGCTATTAATAAGTAATACTTTGGGCATTGCCATCTCAATGCCTTCGGAAACCCAAGCGTGTCCTAAACAAAACAGTCGCACACCCCAAAACTCGGCTAGCTTTTCAATTTGTTCAGGCGTGTGCTGCCTGCCCCACACCATAAGATGTGCAGAGCCAACCCCGCTCATTAAATCGAGTGGCAACAGTTTCCTTGCCAGAACTGTCATGTCAAACTGATCCATCACATAAGAATCTGGCAAGCTATGAAGGCACATGACACCGGATTTTGACCGAACAGCAAGTGGCATCTTCATAATAAATTTATTTAACGCATTTAACACGTCGCCCGACTTGTTGCCAAACACGTGTTGAACACTGCGGGTAAACCTTTCTACTAATTCTCCGCTGCCCTTCGTTATTTCCATTCCGGTTACTTGTGACAATTCGTGGTTGGCTAGTATTGGGTGAACTTGGGCTGGGTACGCATTGACAAGAGATGCCACTCTTACAAGCATTTGGTAACTTGAGTCTACCTCTTCTGTATTGCCTCCCGAATGAATTAGCTCTTGTAACACAACGTGATTTGTTGGAATATCAAGGTTCGCCAGCTTTATTATTTTTGACAGGTGGGTGTGGTTGTTGTGGAGGTCTCCTGTTACGAGTAATTGCCCTGTTGATGGAATGTGGTTTGTACAACCAGATCTCCCGGAAAACTGCTCTAAACAAACAGTGGCTGTTTGCAATATTTCGCAAACCTCTTCTGAATCATAAAATTTAATTGATGGCTCTTGCATGTGTTATCGCTTAGTAAAAATAGCAGAGCTTTGACCGGAAGAACAGTTTTTTCTAACCATTCCTATTGTTGCTATTCGCTCCCACGCGCTTTCGGCGTTTGCCTGGGAGTGTTCAATTCCAATGGATCGGCGTTTGTGTGCGCGTGCAACCGTACTGGTTGTACCGCTTCCTGCAAATGGGTCTAAAACAAGGTCTCCTTCGTTTGAACACGCAAGTATTATTCGCTCTAAATATACTTCTGGGTTTTGGTTGTGGTGACCGTGTCTTCGTTCTTTGTTGTTTCCCTGAATCCTTCCCCAATATTTTCCGTACCACACATCCATTGGTACTCTCATCCCCTTGTTTTTTTCTTTGTTGTGTGTTCTTTTGTCGTTATAAATTGAAGCGCGATCGCTTTGTTCCATTATGGCTTCTGGGTTCCACACTCTGTCTGTAGGGTCTTTTACAAAATACAGGGCGTGCACCTTGCTCATGATGAACGATTCGTCTCTGCACTGACCAAACCTAAAATGCCACACACACCAGTTCACCATCGTAAGTCCTCTACGTTTTAGGTGCATAACAACTTCGGCAACGGTGTCGTCAGGAATGTTCACCCAAATAGCCCCTGTAGGAGAAAGTGTGGCAATACATCCGTCTAGCCAATCGAACGTAAAGCGTTCGTATTCGTTTCGCGGCATGTTATCTTCCCAACCGTCGTATGGAACCTCCCAATTAAAGGGTGGGTCAGCGAAAATTAAATCTACACACTTCTTGTCTGGAAGGGTTGATAAAACATCGCGGCAATCGCCTAGATACAGCCGTGTGTCGGGAGAATGTTCGCAGTACGTTGGGGTGGCAGGTTGTTCGCTGTTAACTGTGTGTGGATCGGCTGTGTCGCCCAAAAGTTTTATAGAAGAGCAGTCCCCTTTTTTTAGTTTTGATTTTGACACACCAACTGGGGTTTTGTATCCACCAGGACGATGCGATGATGTTAGTTTTTTTTCTGACATGGTTTATTATAACGTTCCAAATATTCGGTCGCCCGCGTCACCGAGGCCGGGACAAATATAACCATTTTTATTTAAACACCTGTCAAGCGATGCTGTGTAGATTGACAGGTTCGGGTGATCCTCTTGCATTCTTAAAACACCTTCTGGAGCAGCCACGAGGCAGACCATTTGTAATTCTTTGCAACCATACTCCTCTCGTAATATATTTGCTGCATATGATGCAGAACCACCGGTTGCAAGCATAGGGTCAATCAATAAAACTGGCCCGCTAGAAATATCTGTTGGGAGTTTGCAATAATAGGGAACTGGTTGTTTTGTTTCTTCGTCTCTGTATACGCCAATGTGTCCAACCCTCGCCTCTGGAATCATCGCCAAAATACCATCGGTCATTCCAACCCCGGCTCGTAAAATGGGTACAAGTGTTGTTGGGTTGGAAAGCCGGTGCCCCCTGGTGTGTTCAATGGGTGTTTGAATATCAACTGTTGTTGTTTTATACCCTCTTGAAAGTTGAAAAAACATAAGACCGGCAATTTCATTGAATAGCCGTCTAAATTCATCGTGGTGGGTTTGGTAATCTCTAATGCGTGTAAGTTTGTCTTGAATCACGGGGTGTTCAAAAACCCACAGGTTTGGATGTTCTTTGCTTTGTGTAGGCATTGTGGTTTTTGTCATCATATCAGGGTGCGGTGGTGTTAGAATCCACAACACCATGAAATGGATCACTCTCTTGTTATTTTGTTTTTTTCCTTGTTGCGACAGTGGTTTTCAAAAAATTGACCGCCGTGTTGAAGAAATAATGGCAAAAAAAAGTCGGTCGTTTGGATCCACGGGACCAGATGTAATTCTAACGACAAACAACTCGTTCTCTAATTCCATCGACAATGTTAACCCACACACCATTAATCCCCCTTCTGAAGAACTGGAGTTTATAAAAGCAAGCGACCTAGACGCAGAGGCGGTAGCGCGGTCATTAGATGATGCACAAAAAAACCTCGCACTTGTAAGCGAAACACTTACGCTTGACGAGGCGTTGTTCTGGGCGAATTCCCACGCTAGAGAAATGGAGTTTGCAAAATACGACTATCTTGCAAGCACATTATCGTTGCTTGGAGAACTTCATTTGTGGGGCCCCCGTTTTTCAAATACAATTCAAACCAATGTTGACGCCACGTCGACGGGTGGTTTTTACGAAACGTCTCTTGATGTTGTGAATGATTTTCGGGTTACTAAAAAACTGCAAGATGGTGGAACTGTTTCTGCATCTGCACTTAGCACCTTCGCTAAGGATTTACACAGTGCCTCCACTTCACCATCGGACTCAAATACTACACTTGGGGTTTCTATCGACATACCATTCTTAGGTGGGTCTGGGGTGGTGGCAAGAGAGTCGTTAATTCAATCAAAGAGAAATCTTGTTTATGCTGCGAGATCTTTTGAACGCTTTCGACGACTTTTTTATCGCAACATTGTTAGTGACTACCTCTCGCTCGTGGTTCAAAAACAGTCACTCAACAACGCAAAAATGGGTGTTGATTCTCTTAGGCAACTTGCAAAAAGACAGGGTGCTTTATACAAATCTGGAAGAACAAGGTTGTATGATTCGGCCGATGCTGAAAACCAGGCTCTTGCTGCTGAAGCATCCCTAAGCCAATCTTGGGAACGATATCGACTCGCGCTTGACCGTTTTAAAATTCGAATAGGCATGCCTATAGAATCCATGATAGATGTTGAACAAGTGTCTTTAGAGTTGGTTCCACCGTCCATTGATGTAACAACAGCGGTTGTTCAAGCACTTCGATTTCGTTTGGATTTGCAAAACGAACTTAATCAACTAGAAGATTCAAAGCGGGGTGTTGCGAACGCAAAAAACAGTTTGTTGCCCGACGCTCGTCTTGTTGCAAGTGCAACAACTGACAGCGACGGGACCAGTTTTACTGAATTTTCTGGCAAGGATGTAGATTTTATGGCTGGTTTTTCTATTGGGTTGCCCCTTGACCGTGAAACAGAACGTATTGCTGTCCGTCAACAACAGATTTCTTTAGAGCGTGCCAAAAGAACGTACCGAGAAACTCGAGATACGGTTGCTGTAGAGGTTCGGTCAGCGCTGAGAAAAATTGAGGTCTTTCAGTTTACCCTTGACTTGCAGGTGCGAAACGTAGAAATTGCACAACTTGGCCTTAGTTCTATTAATGCAGACCCCGACCGTGTATCTGTATTGGATCAAACCCGCGCAATTTCTGATTTACAGCGAGCCAAAGATGCGCGTGACGGGGCAAAGAAAGACCTTGAAATGTCGATTGTGAACTATTTGCTCGAAGCAGGGCAGTTAAGGGTGTCTGCAACGGGCGTATTAATTCTTCCAACAGATAAACGTGGGTCTTGATTGGGTTTACAATTACTAATTATGCGACGTGGTTTTTCAACAATTGGAATTGTTTGTGTGGTGGGTGTGGCTGGTGTTGCACTGTGGTGGATACTTCTATCTTCGCCAACCAACACTTCTGGCCGGGTTTTTCCTGGAGAACTTTATGAGGTTGTGTCTGGATCGTTTGATATTACCGTCCCCACATCTGGAGAGCTGGCGGCAGAAAAGCAAATCAATATCCACAACCACCTTGAATCTGGTGCAACAATAATTGAACTTGTTGACGAAGGAACGAAGGTAAACATTGGCGATGTTGTCCTTCGTTTAAACGATGAAAAAATCAGGGACAACATTAGAACGTCGGAATTAAGTGTTACTTCTGCAACAAACGATTTACAGAACGCCAGGTCTTCCCTGTCTATATCAGAGAAAAAAAGAGATTCGGAACTGGCTGTAAAAAAACTCTCGATAGATTTGGCAACCCTTGCGCTAAGGGCGTGGGAGGAGGGCGACGTTGTATCAAAAAAACAAGACCTTGAGCTTGCGGTTCAAACGGCAACTAAAAATTACAATCGCCTATCTAAAAAACATGAGTCTTCTGTTAAACTTTATGAACAAAAGTTTTTAAGTAAAGACGAGTTGGATCAAGACGAGATTTCTGTATTAAACGCAGAGGCAACGCTTAAAAAGGCGCTTCTTAATGTTGAAGTATATGAAAACTATATCTACCAACAAGAAAAACAAAAAAAGGAATCTGATTTACAACAAGCAAAAGACGAACATGAACGGGCTGTAAATCGACTCGCTTCCGAAATCAAACGTGCTGAAGCAAATATTGAGGCGAAGGAAAACCAACTTGTTTCACATCAAGAAAAGCTTGCAAAACAAAAAGATCAGTTGGAAAAATGTATTGTTGTGTCGCCCGCAAGCGGCATGGTTGTGTATGCAACAAGCATGGGAAGATACCGAGAAGAATCTGAGCCACTCGATGTGGGTCAAAAGTTATATCGAAACCAATTGCTTATGACAATCCCAGACACTTCAAAAATGATAGCGAGAGTCAAGGTAAATGAAGCGCTTAGTGGGCTTATATCACAGGGGCAACGAGCTACTGTTATTTGTGATGCACTTCCGGACGACGTTTACGATGGGGAGGTGGTGTCGGTTGGCGTGCTTGCCGAGGGTGGTGGGTGGAGAGACCCAAACAGGCGTGATTACACTGTAGTAATAAAACTAGACAATGCAACTGGTTCTGGTTTGAAGCCGTCGATGCGGTGCTCGGCTGAAATATTTGTCGAAAAAGTGGGAGATACATTGTTTGTACCCATCCACTCTGTTCATCGCGAAGGGAGTGTTGTGTGGGCGTGGGTACAGCGTGACGGAGGATTTGCCCAGCAGCCAGTCGAACTTGGGCCGTTTAGTGAGTCGTTTGCTTCCATCAAGAATGGGTTGGTCAGTGGAGACATAGTATTACTGCGCGAGCCAAACGCAAACCAAGTTGTCAGCCGGCTATCAAGAGAAACAGAGTGACCAAGCAAAAGAACATTGTTGTTGGTGTGACCGGGGCTTCTGGCGCACCATATTTACTTCGGTTTTTACAGGTTCTTTCTGAAGCAGATGTTGGTATACACTTGGCAGTTTCGTCGTTGGGAAAACGGCTGTTGGCTGAAGAATTAAACATTACATCTATTACTGCGGCTGGGTTTGGTATACCTCACCACAAGCACAAACTAACTATATACAACGATAAAGACCTTGGGGCAAAAATTGCGTCTGGAACATTTTTACATGACGGTATGATTGTGTTGCCCTGCTCAAGCAACACCCTAGGAGCAATTAGTTCGGGAATAACAAATACGCTTGTGCAGCGTGCTGCTGCAGTCTCGCTCAAAGAAAGAAAAACGCTTGTGTTGGCACATAGAGAAACGCCTGTTAGCATGATTGACCTTCGCAACATGTGTGCAGTAACAGAGGCTGGCGCGATTGTTGCGCCGTTGTCTCCGGGTTTTTATATGAACCCAAGTTCAATGCAAGATGTAATTGACTTCATGGTTGGAAAACTTGCTGATTTATTGAAAATAAATCATTCTTTGCAAATCCGATGGAATCCTAGTGAAAAATCCAAAGTTTCGGATAGTAATTTTCCACTGGTTCATTAATCTTAAACAAAACAGGCGTGTTTCCATGATACACTTTTATCATGAGAACTCATTTTTTGTTGTTTTTGTTTGTTTTTTCGGGGTGTACGCCCGTTGCAACCTATCCCCCTGTTGAAACCAAGGCAGGGCTTGTTTTTTCTGGGTCGGTGCATGAGCCTGTTCCTACAATTATGACGGAAGTGGTTTTGTATACGCACAAGCACTTTGGGGGGCTACAAACAATTGTTTTTAATTTGCCGCTAGGTATAAACAGCGATACTTATTCCGATGTTATTGGCAGGATAAGTGGCTCCGCCCCGATGTCTAAAGTAGACGAGATTGCGTATCACATTACCGAGCTTCGCGTTAGGGGTTTTTCTGCTGATGCGGATGTTATGTTTCCGCTTGCCAGTGGCGGGTACGGTGTGGCAACAGTATTGCTTAAACACTCTGTCTCTGATGGGTGGGTTGTGGTTAGTGATCGTGTTTGGTTAATTCCTGTAGACACACCACCAGTACCAAATTTATCTGTTGACAGTGCTGTTGGTGTTAACAACAAATGAGTGGTTGCCAGAAGTGGATTGACGCCGCAATACAGCAAGCGGAAAAATCGTGGGAAGAGGGTGGTATTCCCATTGGGTCAGTATTGGTTAATCAAAGTGGTGTAGTTGTTTCGTCTGGCCATAACGAGCGTGTGCAGAGTGGTGATCCTACTGCTCATGCAGAGGTTGTTTGCTTTCGAAACGCGGGAAGAAGAAGAGACTGGGGCGAACTTACGCTTGTTTCTACGCTGAGCCCATGTATCATGTGTGCTGGCACAACCCTGTTATTTGGCGTAAAACGCGTAATTGTTGGAGAAAATAAAAATTTTCTTGGCGCAGAGCAGTTAATGTGTTCGAATGGTGTTGAAGTTACTGTGCTTCAAGACCCTAGGTGTATAGAATTGATGCATCGATTGATAGAAGAGAAGCCAGACCTTTGGTCAGAAGATATTGGCCAGTAAATATAAGGAGGTGTCGTAATGAAACGACCAATCACGTTAAAGCGTCAGCAAACAAGCCGACCAAAACTTACGTCTCGAGAGAGTGTGCGTATTAGAAGGCCGTCTAGCAATCATGCTAAAACAATTCGACCTATCACCCGGAAAATTATTAACCCGTCTTAGGGTGGGCGTCCCCTTTTCGCACACTTGGACGTGGGCGCAAAAAAACGAAATAAACTTATTCTTTATAAACAGGCCTATTGGCTATTTCAATGTCCCAAATTGATTGAATAGCGTTGTTGTCAAGCGTATAAACATTCATACATGTATCAATAAGTGTCGACGGATCGTCCATGGCAATTTGACCGTGCATAGCAAATTTGGCTTGAAGAATATCTTCAAGGTTACACGTTTCATTTCTTGCGTGCCCACTTGGATACATGACTAACCCGCTGTCAAACGTGTCTCCGTTTTTCATAATTATGTGTACCGAAGTGGGTATTCCGTCTGGATATTTTTCGTCATACTCTTGTCCACCGTGTTCAAAAAAGATGGTTTCCATAATAGAGCGTGTTGCCCTGTTTGTAACGGCGTCTTCATCAAAGTCATAGGGGGTTAACATAAGTCGCTTCCACACCTCATCATTTGATTGAGCAAAAAATTCTTTGCCTTCAGACGCGACCGCTTCCTGTGCCTTTCGTAACATTGTTGAAACTATATAAACCATTGAGTGGTCGGCTGATTGCCGGGTCTCTGGGTTGCGTTTTGCTGGATCGCCAATAATCCCAAACGCTGGTTCGTATGCAGTGATTTTAATAACGTCTATTAATGATGGGTCTACTGCAATTTCTGGATGCTCACTAATTAGATTTAACAATCCTTGCAGCGCTCCGGCGGACTGGTGTTCATAAAGCCCGATTTTAAAATGCATACCCATAACAGCAAAGTCTGATCCGCTATGAGACAGTATTAAATCAAACGGCGAGTCGCCACCTGTTTGTTCAAACTGTCTAAACATTGACTCGGGGTTTCTAAAAATATCGCGAGGACCCATGAATCCTCGCATTGCACGTTTCATTGAAACAACTGCAACCTCTGTGCTAATTGCCGCTGATGACCCCTTTGAATCTGATAGTTGTTTTCCGGCACGAATTGCTCTCCAGGGGATAAAGTGGGCAACAACCATACCTATCGCTGATTCAATTTGTTCTGCTGTTGCACCACACATTGCGCCGTATACCGCCGCCGAGGCGATTGCGCCGTGAACCACGTGGTCGATTTTATATGTTTTTAAACTGAACACTTCAGCCAATCGTCCACGAATTTCGTCAAGCAAAACCATTCCCCGCAGCGCAGTTGCGCCGTTTAGCCCCATAATTTGTGCGGCTGCAATTGGAACTGCATAAAAATCGTTGTGTCCAAATTCCCCCGCAGTATGTCCAAGTTCTGGGTTATACCCAAAATTTGTCCCATTTGAGTCCCACTCACGAACCGCGGCGCAATTTGCAAGGACAGCTTTTTCTGGGAACACCGTTGTTGTCGAACCAAAAACTGTGGCGCCATTGTCTGTCTGAAACAAAAGCGCCTCGTCTCGCAAAACGGTTGGCGCATTTGTTTGTACCGCGATTGCTGATAGGCCACATAGTACCGCATCGGTAAAAAACAGAGCGGTGCGGTCAAGCACTGCCTGAGATGGGTGGCCAATTTTTTTTGACATAAAGTTTGTTGCAAACTCACCAATCCCAAGGGCCTGGTTGGACTTTTTTAACAGAGAAACTGAGGTGTCTGTGTTTGTAATCATGTTGTGTGTTTAAGAATTGCGTCTACTTGATCCTTTGAACCAAGAATTACACTTGTTCGTTGATGAAGCCCGTCGGGCACAATGTCTAGAATTCTGTTTCCTTTAGCAACAGCTGCTCCACCGGCCTGCTCGATTATCATTCCCATTGGATTTGCCTCGTACATAAGCCGAAGTTTGCCGTCTGGTTTATCTGTTGTTGGTGGATACAAAAAGGCGCCGCCCTTCAACAGTGTGCGGTGTACATCTGCAACCATTGATCCAATATATCTGCTTGAATAACCGTTTTGATGTGCCCAATCTAAATATCCCCTAATACCATCGCTAAATCTGGTGGTATACGCTTCGTTAATAGAATACGTTTTGTTACCCTCTGGTATTTTAAGGTTACGTGCTACTAAGACGAACGATCCAATCGCTTGGTCAAGTACAAACATGTCAACGCCATTGCCCGTAGTAAGTACCAAAACCGTTGAAGATCCATACAACACGTAGCCGGCAGCGACTTGGTTTGCACCTTCTTGCAATATGGCTTCTTCGCGAGAACCGTCGTCCGAAAGTCGAAGTACGCTAAAAATAGTGCCAACCCCAACAGAAACATCGAGGTTTGACGACCCGTCAAGTGGGTCAAACAACACCGCATACCTTCCACCCTCGGCCCTCCTCCTTAATAAAATGGGTGTTTTGTTTTCTTCGCTTGCCAAAACCCCGACATTGTCTCGGTTGCCAAGACAGTGCATAATTATTTCGTTTGAAATAATATCGAGTTTTTGTTGCATTTCGCCCTGTACGTTTACGTTACCAATTTCGCCAATAACATCTTGAATTCGCGCGCACCGAACCTTGTTCCCAATGGCCTTGGTTGCTAGTGAAATGGCGGAAATAATCCAAGTAAACTCACCCGTTGCGCCCGGAAATTTTTGTTCTTCAGCAAGAATGTGGCTTTGAAGACTTTCGAGATTATCTTGTGCTAAACAATGGTCCATAAGTAGTTACCTTTCCACCGCAGTTTCGGTACGATGTTGCAACAAAGCCCAAGTGGCGAGAAGTACCATTCTACCCGAAACCCTGAAACAAAGACTGTTAGAGAAAACACACAATGACAAACAAACCGGTTATCGTAGCTGCTCAAAGAACCCCTGTTGGACGTTTTTTAGGGGGTTTTGCAAGGGTTGCTTCTCCACAACTTGGCGCGTGGGCAATTGAAGCCGCTCTTAAAAACAGCGATATTCATCCTGACCAAGTTGACGAGTGCATTATGGGGTGTGTGCTACAGGCTGGGTTGGGGCAGAACCCAGCAAGGCAGTCTGGAATTATGGCTGGGCTTCCTCATTCTCTTTCCGCAGTAACAGTGAACAAGGTCTGTGGAAGCGGCCTTCAGTCGGTAATGCAAGCCGCACAATCTATTAGGGCGGGTGACAACACAACCGTTGTTGCTGGTGGAATGGAAAACATGTCGAACTCTCCACATCTGGCACACGTGCGAAACGGAATTAAGTTTGGGGCTGGAGAACTTGTCGATCACATGCAACATGATGGTCTTACGTGTCCGTTTGAGGGTTGGGGCATGGGGAGTGCTGCGGAGTGGACCGCGAATGAGTATAACATTTCAAGAGAGGCGCAGGATGAGTATTCCGCTTCCTCTCACCAACGTGCCGCATCCGCTATTGCGAACGGGTGGTATGACGAAGAAACTTTTTCTCTTGAGGCGAAACAGGTTAAACAGCGTGGTGATGTCGCTCAAGACGAGGGTGTTCGGGAAGATTCAACAACCGAATCATTAGGGAAACTCCGACCTGCGTTTACTAAAGATGGAACAGTTACTGCTGGAAACGCGTCTCAAATATCTGATGGCGGTGCTGCGGTTGTTGTTACAACAGAAGAAAACGCTCAAAAAATCGGTGCCACGCCGTTATGTCGCATTGTTGATTACAACACATATGGTGTTGAGCCAAAGAAAATATTTACAGCTCCAGGACTTGGGGTTGAGCAACTTCTAGACCACAACAATTTAACTGTTGAAGATATAGATGTTTTTGAAATTAATGAGGCGTTTGCTGTTCAGGTGTTACAAAATATTTCGCACCTAGGAATAGATTTGTCGAAAGTAAACGTTGGTGGCGGGGGCATCGCGCTTGGTCACCCAATCGGTGCTTCTGGCACAAGGGTTCTTGTTTCTCTTATTCACCACATGAAACGATTGTCGGCGTCAAGGGGTATTGTTAGTTTGTGTTTGGGTGGTGGCAACGCTGTTTCAATGTTGATTGAACGTGAGTAACGGTGAATCAAGATGGTAGAAGGTGTGAGAGCAACTCAGCAACGCCTTTTCCTTGAGTTGCCACTGTTTCAAATATTTCTCGTCCAGACGCAATATCCAACAACTCTCTAACAAGTGCGCTGTCTCCATCGTAGTCGGCTTTGTTAACAATGAACGTGTCAGCAATTTCCAGAATGCCAGCCTTATCCATTTGTACCGAGTCGCCCATGCCCGGAACAAGGACAACTGCAGTTTTATCAACGACTTCTCGAACAGCAACGTCGTTTTGACCAGCCCCAACCGTTTCCACGAAAACGTGATCAAACCCTGCGCCACCAATCAGGTCTAAAATTTCTGGTAATGATGTGTAGTCTTCGCCTACCCTTGCCAAACTTCGATAAAAAACGTTTTCGTCGACAGTGTTAAAGTCAACGCGAAGACGGTCTCCAAGAAGAGCACCGCCACTCATTGGGCTTTTTGGATCATATGCAACAATTGCTAGTTTTTTTCCGCGACGAACCGTTTCTGCGGCCATCGTTGCAGTAAGTGTAGATTTTCCTGCTCCTGGTGAGCCAGTTAACCCAACAACCATTTTTGGGCGTTTTCTGTTGGCAGAAACTTGTTCGCCTTCTTCAAGCAAACTGATGTTTCTGGCAAGCCTTGAGAGTGGGGATGAGCAATCTTCTTCAAGTGGTTTATATTTGGATGTTGCTGAACGAACTGCGTCGACAATATCAACCATGCTTGTGCCTGTGTGATATACGCCTCGCACTCCGCAGTCGAGAAGTGGCTGAATGTCTTCTTTTGGAATAATTCCGCCAACGTCTACTATCAAATCTGGTCGACCAACGTTCGCGAGTTCTTCCATAAGCCGAGGAACGAGAACAAGGTGTGAATTACTCATCATCGAGCAGGCAACCATGTCGACATCCTCGTCTCTTGCAGAGATTGCGATGCTTCGAGGTGTTTGCCAAAGTCCAGAATATATAACGTGAATGCCGCTGTCTCTTAGCGCCCTTGCTATAAGCTTTACCCCACGATCATGTCCATCTAGCCCCATTTTTCCAAGCAAAACGCGGGGGCGGTGGGAAAGGTCGCCGCACCTATCTTTTTTCTCTAGTTGGGTTGTTGGTTCAGTGGTCGGCGAAGTCATAATTAGTACATGATATCAGGAGTCAAACGGTTGTCATTGATTGTATTGTACGCATCTATATGTCAACAGATGTTCAACAAACAATTAAAGAGTTGCTCCAGCATGGGTTTGGTTCCGTTTTGGAGTTGCCTTGGAACGATATTGATCCCATTGTTCGCAGAACATTGAGTCCAGAACTGGGGGATTTTCAAGCAAACGGCGCCATGGCACTTGGGAAAAAGTGCGGGCAAAACCCAAGAGAGTTGGCGGAGCGGGTTGTGGAAAATATTGATTTTGGTGAACTTGTTGAGTCTGCCGAAGTTGCCGGCCCGGGCTTTATTAACATTAGGCTCACAGACGACACTATTGTTTCGATGCTGAATAAAATGAGCGTGGAAGATTTGGGGGTTGAGCCTGATCAAGACACGCATCCTGTGGCGATTGATTTGTGTGGAGTCAATGTCGCAAAGCAGCTCCATGTTGGGCATCTTAGATCAACTATCATCGGGGACACGCTGTCGCGTTTATTTGAACGAGTTGGGCGAAAGGTGTTTAGAGAAAACCATCTTGGAGACTGGGGTCTTCCTATCGCAATGGTATTAGAGTGGCTAATTTCCCAAAAAATTGATTTTGAAACACTGTCTTTAGAAGAATTAAATTTAGCATATAGGGACGCAAAACTTGGTTCAAAAGATGAGGCAATGGGAATGGTGTTTGCAGAAAAAATGCAAGCTGGTCCACATCGCTTCATTGAACTAGAAGAACAAAACTCCGGCGCCGCAGAAGCACAGGCCTCTGTAAAAGATATATTAAATGCGTTGCAACAAGGAGACGAGGGATTACACAGGGACTGGCAAAAACTTATTAATTGCACCATGCGCTCGGTCTTTGCTTCGCTTGATTTGCTTAACGTGAAGATAGGCCCGGAAAACAGTCGCGGAGAATCTTTTTACCGGGACCGCTTGGGTAATGTTGTTGCTCTGTTTACTGAGAGCGGTCTTGGTAAAGAAGACGATGGTGCTATTGTTGTAAAATTCAAAGACAGAAAACGCCCAATGTTAATTCAAAAGTCTGATGGTGGTTTTTTATATTCAACAACAGATCTTGCCGCGATTCAGTTTCGCACCCAAGAGCTTTGCGCCGATCGTGTTATTTATGTTGTTGACTCGAGACAAAGAGATCATTTTAAAGATTTGTTTGATGCCGCTAGGTTAATTGGGTGGGATAAAACGCCTAGTGGCGCCGCGGTTGATTTTGTACACCTTCCCTTTGGCTCTGTGTTAGGACAGGATAAAAAACCCTTAAAAACAAGAAGCGGTTCAACGGTTACGCTCGATTCTCTTCTTGAAGAGGCGATTGGCCGAGGCACATCAGAGGTAATCAGTCGGTCTAAAGACCCAAATTCTCCAACACATGGTTTGTCAAAGGAAGAACTTATTGTAATTGGTCGGCAAATTGGTATTGGTGCTGTTAAATACGCCGATCTGTCGAACGATTTGGTTCGAGACTATGTGTTTGATATGGACCGCATGGTCGCGTTTGAGGGAAACACTGGTCCATACATTCAATACGCTGCCGCGAGAATTAACTCCCTTATTAAAAAGGGTGCCCCGGAGGTGGTTTCTTCATCCTTTGTTTTACATGAACCGCAGGAAAGGCTACTTGCGTTGCAGTTGTTGCAATACAACAATGTTCTACAAAGCGCCATAAAGAACCTAGAGCCACACCGGATTTGTACGTGGTTATACGAATTAACAGAAACCTTTAACTCTTTTTATCAATCTTGTCCAGTATTAAAAGTGAATGACGAAATGGTCCGTTGGTCTCGGCTAAAACTTTCTGAGTTAACTCGCCGGGTCATCGTTGATGGTCTTGATATACTTGGCATCGAGTCTCCGGAACAAATGTAATGAACCAAAACGTGTCAATAGAAAACAAGCAAATAAACCATGTTCACAAAAGTCCATTTTTTTATATTGGTGGTGTTCTTTTATTGATATCGATAGCCGCATCACTTGTTCTGGCGGGGACAAAACTTGGAATATTTACGACTTTGCCTGGCTGTGGGGTTGGTAGTGGTTGTGATGCTGTAACAAACGGCCCATGGGGAACCATTCCCGGCATTGGGTGGCCGGTTTCTTTCCTTGGGTTAGCGTGGTTTACATCGCTGTTTGTTGGGTGGGTTCGCGAAGATTTTAAATCGCAAGGGTTTGTCTGGATTATACGAATTGGGGTCATCGCTTCTGTTGGTTTCTTTTTTGTAATGTTCGGCATTGGGCATTTTTGTAAGTGGTGTGCTCTTGCCCATGTTTGTAATATTTTATTTTGGATTATTGCCGAAATTGAACACAAGAAACATTGGTCTAATAACAGAGAGGGCCAACAATTGGTGAGGGCATCGGTTCCGTTTTTTGCCGTGTTTGTTTTTGTGTTTATTTTGCTTGGTGTTGTCATGTTTTTTGTTTCCTCGGCACAAAAACAAAAAGACGAGGCCGCTGGGCAAAAAAATGTTGACGAGGTTGTTCATGGAAGTGCTGATGAATCAACCCTTAAACTTCTTGAAGCTACGCACAGGATTGGGCCGGAGGATGCCCTTGTGCAAATAGTTATATTTACAGATTATCAGTGCCCAGACTGCAAGCGTTATGAAAAACAATTTAATGAAGTTGTTTCTAGTCGGGACGATGTTTCGTTGTCCGTGAAACATTTTCCTATGTGTGCAGATTGTAACGAACACATGAACGGTAAAACTCTACACTCAAACGCGTGTTGGGCTGCCAGGGCTGCCGAGGCCGCGTTTATTGTCGGTGGACAAGAGGGGTGGGAAAAAATGCACTCTTGGCTGTTTGAACAGAGTGGTCGTTTTACTGATAAGTCCTTACCAATAGCTTTGTCTGAACTTGGGTTTAACACAAAAGAATTCATAAAGGTAATGACAAGCAAAGAAACCTTTAATCGTGTTCAAGAAAACACCAACGATGCTGTTGCTCTTGGAATTTCTTTTACACCAATGGTTTTTGTCAATGGTGTTGAATATCTGTGGTACTACGGTGGAAAGCAAACGCCTATAAACGAACTTGTCGACCTGGCAATTGAAGAAATTAACAATGGTGGCGGTGGGGTTGTGGCTCCACCAGACGCTTCTGAAAGGTTGGTGGAGGATTGGAGGCGCGGAAGAACGTTCAATCCACCTGGACACCGTTCGCTCACGTGGGCCGGTGATGGTCCTGTTGAAGTTGTCGTGTGGGGGGATTACCAACAACCCTTTTCTGTTGAAGTAAACAGTGTTATTCAAGAACTTCTTGATGAGGACAGTTCTAAAATTTCATATGCGTTTAGACCGTTCCCTGTTGACGAATCGTGTAATGCTGGTGTTTCCGGGTATCCACAAAAATACAACGGATCTTGCCGCCTGTCTAAACTTGTCGAGGCAGTTAATTTGCTTTCCGGACCTGATGCAAGATGGGAAATGCATCGTTGGATTTTTAACCAGACTGCGCCAGTTGGTTTGAAGGAAGCAACAGACATGGCCCTGTCTATTACTGGGGTGGACATTGGGGTTTTGGAAGATGTTATTAATAACGTTGATGTTAATAATCGGCTACGTGTTGATATTATGTCTAAGAATGGGGTTTGGAAAAGGGGGCTTCCTGTTGTTACTATCAACGGTCGACGAGTCCCAAAATGGAAGTCCCAAAATGTAACCGCGCGGGAGTTTTTTCAACGAATCGTTGGTATCGCCGAATCTGAAAACCAGGGCGGCTCCGGAGATTCTGATGGAGAAAGCCGGTAAATTTTTCCCTTGGGTGAGTATGGGTTCGGAAATCCACAAATAAGTATCTCGCCACCTATTGTTTCTCCAAACGAAGCAATTGCGACGGGGGTACTTTTTGCGATGCGTTTTGCTATAAAAACATTCTCGTTTTCTTCTGAAGGAAAGAGGGCCCATATTTTTTTGCTGAGATAATCTGAAAAAATATAAAACCCTGTTAACTCTGGTACTTCTTTTCCTCGATACACATAGCCGCCAGTTACAGACCCGCCAGATTTTCTGCCGTATTCGTGAACTGGCTCGATAAATGTTGGGCCTTCTGGCTCATTGTTTTTGTTTTTTTTAAACCTGTGTTTTCCTTCTCTTAATTTCCACCCATAATTACCACCGCGATAAATGATGTCTATTTCTTCCCACGAGTTTTGACCAACGTCACCGGCCCATAGTTGTCCTGTTTCTCTATCAAAACTCATTCTCCATGGGTTTCGCAATCCCCATGCCCACAGTTCTTCTCGCACACCCTGTTTCCCAACAAGCGGGTTGTCTGGCGGAATGGTGTATGGAGAATCTTCGTTTAAGCCGCTGACATCTATTCGTATAATGCTACCAAGGAGAGTATTTTTGTTTTGTCCGTTGTTGTGTGGATCGTTTGCGGACCCCCCATCTCCAATACCCAAATATAAATAGCCGTCAACACCGAACAGCACCGTTCCTCCGTTATGGTTGCCCCATGGTTCATTAACCTCAAGAACAATTTTTTCTGACTTGTTGTTTATTGTGTTTTCGTTTTTATTTTTTGTAAACTTTGACAAGACCCCGCGCCTTGGATTTTGGGCCGTATACCAAACATATATTTCACCGTTTACTACATAGCTCGGATGAAAAACCGCGGACAACAACCCCTCCTCGTCGTGCGCCGCGCCCACCCTGTCGGTAATGTCAAGGAATACTGTTTTTTTTGATTCGGTTTTCGCGGTGCCTGTTTTAATTACTCGCCCGGCTTTTTCCACAACATAAATGGTTTTTTTGTCTACGTTGTCACAAACAACCTGAACTGGCTCATCAAAACTTAATAAAGTGTGAAGTGGTTCAAAGTGAACAGTTGGGGCAGTTGTTGTTATTAGTAATGTTATTAACGGGGAAAAACACATGGCTTCATAGTAGCAGGGTGGTTTGATCCGAGAGTGATTATGGTGCCAGAAGATTCAATCTTTGTTGAAATATCACCGTCAACCGCTGTTACATGCCGAATGGTATTTGCCGGGATTTTCCAAAGATCTTTTTTATGTCTAGATATGTTCGTTGATTGGATTATTATTTTTGGTGTTGTTTTGTTTACAAAACATTGTGCCTCTTTGCTCCATTGCCCGTGATGTGGAAGTTCAAGAACATCTATATTTCCTAGGTTTTTGTTCGACATTTTTTCTATCGTTTTTTCATCAATATCTCCTGTAAATAACACCTTTTTTCCCATTGTTTCAAGGAGAATTACCAATGACGTCGCGTTTGAAGAATAGTAAGGGTCGTTTTTGTTTGGTGAAATAATTTCTAGTTGCATATTTCCAATTTGTTTTTTCCAACCCGATGAACCTTGTGTTATTTGAATGTTTCTCTGTTTTGCAAAGAGCAACACCGTGTCCAAGGGGCCTGTTGGATTCTCTAGTGTTTGTGGTGCCACAACAATGTTTAAGATTGTATGCATTTGTATAATGTCAATAATTCCGGCTAAATGGTCTAGGTCAGCGTGGGTTATGAACAAGATGTCTATTGTTTCTACGCCAAGATCTCTAAGCTTTGGAACAACCATTGTTGCCCCCATGTCTAGGTTATTTCTTGAACCTGCGTCAATAATGATTGTCTTTTTATCGTTAGTAATAATGTGACATGTTCCGTGCCCAACGTTCATTGTTGTAATTGTTGTGCCGTTGGTTGTTTGGTTTGTAGGTAAAAACAAAAGTGAAATCGGCAGAAAAATCCAGAGCAAAAGCCTTCTTTTAATCATAATAGACCATGCGACTATCCACAGCAGAACAAGTAAGGATTGAAACCATGATATCGAAACATTGCTGAAAATTGCAAACGGCAACTTGCCGCAATGTATTGCTAATATTGTCAGCGTGTCTAATGAAATAAAAAACGGAGCGCCTGCGATTTGGTCAATCGTGTGGTGAAGCCATCCGACAGCCACCCTTATTATTCCAGACAGCATTGCAATTGTTAATAATAATATTGCCGGAATGTTTGACAACAGTCCGCTTGGTGAAATTGACCCAAACGCGCGTACAACTATCGGGGCAGAAACGCTCCACGCACAGGCTCCGGTAATCCAAAGTGTCGCAAACCACCGAAGCATGAGCCATTTTATTTTTCCGTTTGGGTCACTTGGACCCAATATTCTCCATTGAATTTGCGGAAGTAGTACAAGCAAGGATGCAACAACTATAAATGTGAGTTGATATGTTGTGGTTCCGGCATCTTTTGGGTAAACAAACAAAAAAAGAAGTGCTACGCACCCCAGCAATCCGACAGGGTTACACCTTAACTTAAACAGACTGAACAGTGTAATGATTGAGATCATAAGAATAGACCTTAAAATTGGCGCTCTGGTTTCAACTGTTAACAAAATAAAAAACACGATCCCTGATACAACGGTTGTTCTCCATACCAGACCGGAACTTTCTCTTGTTAATAAAAAAAGGGAGATAAACAACATAAGACCAACATGCAAACCGCTTATGGCGAGAATGTGGGACATGCCCGCAGATCTAAATGTTTCTGATATTTGTTTCCATCCAATGTCTCTGTCGCCAAAGAACAGTGCGTTAGCCAGTGTTCTTTGTTCTGGTTTTAAGCCGCGCAGCAAATTTTTTTTGACCGAATCTTGAATGGTGTTTGTTTGTTCTTTGTTGTAAATTTTTGTTGGCTTGTTAATTACATAAAATGTGTATTTGTGTTTTGAAATATATGATTCGCGCAACCATCCAACACAACGAACAGTGTCTCCTTTTGTTATGGATGTTGCCCCGTTTATTTGCATTTCTATTTGTATTGGGGAGGTGTATTTTTGGGTAATCGGAATTGCTTCCCCGATTACAATTGTCCTTGGTTCTCGATAATCAAAGGTTGACATAACACCTTGGGTACGATTCGTAACTGTTGGATTGTTTGTTATGTTGCACTTTAGTTCACACAAATCATTCCTGTTGTTCAAAACCCATTCGGGTGTTTTTTGTGTGTAAACAGAAGACCCACAAAAAATAAAAAATATACTGAGCATTAAACATGTTTTTTTTTGTTTGGCTGGCTGAACACATAGTCCTATTGAAAGAAACAGTAGTGCCAGTGAAATAAACAGTTGGGGCGCTGTGTCTGATTGGGATAACCCGTTTCCATAATATGAGCCTAGTGAAGCAACAAGCCCTGCTGTTGATAACGGGGACCAGCGTATTGGTGGTGGTTTAATTTTTAAAGGGGGAGACACGAACTTGATATTGTGAGTGAATTTTTTTCATTCTTCAAAACCAATGCTCTTTTTCGTGATTGCGAATTTTTTCTTACCGCTCATATCCGCTGAAGCGTCCTTGCTGTGGGACATCCACACAACATGTTAGCGAAGCGAACAAAATGACCCGCGGGGTAATTAAATGCTAAAAATTGAGATCGCATCAGGATCGTTGATGGGGAAGTTAATCTGTAACAATGGTACACTTACGTTGTGAAAATGGTATTGGGTCAACAAAACGCTATTGAATCGCTGCTTAAATCCGCTGCTGGTGAGCGTAGACACCATGCTTGGATTTTTTGTGGCCCGATGGGTGTAGGAAAATGTACAACCGCTGTTCGTTTTTCTGCGCTTCTTTTAAACATGGGAGGTGCTAATCCTGGTTCTCATCCAGACCACCATCTTATTCGTAAAGAAGATGTAATCTGGGCACAAAACCCGGCTCTACAAAAACGAAAACAGACAAACATACCCTTAGATTTATTGCGCGAAAGAATGATTGGTGGGAAAACCTCGGATGGAAAACAACACGATGCGCCTGTGTTTAAAACCCCAGTTCTTGGAAAAGAGAAGGTTTTTATTATTGACGAGGCAGAGCTTTTAGACGATTCGGGTCAAAACGCTCTTTTAAAAACACTCGAGGAGCCACCAGTAAGAACTACAATTATTTTAGTTACAAGCCGTGATGATTTGTTGTTACCCACGGTACAAAGTCGCTGCCAGACCATTCGGTTTTCGGAACTAGACAGCAGGTCGATGGATGAGTGGGTTAAGGCCGGTCAGTTTAAAGAAAGTGTTGATGTTATAAACTGGTGTTTGGGTTTTTCTTGTGGATCACCTGGACTATTTTGTGAGGCTCTAGAGGCGGGGTTGCCAGAGCTCGCAAATAATGTGCGTGATTTTTTGTGTTTTAATAAAACAGACAATTATTCTGTTGTTTCAGCAGAACTTGTTCGTTTTGTGGAATCAAATGTTGCTCGGTGGATTAAAGAAAACCCACACACAAGCAAAGAGGCGGCAAACCGAAGAGCTGTAAATTTATTACTGTTGCTGTTTGGAATGCACGCGAGACAGTTCGTTCGTGGTTCTGATTGTGCGCTTGGTCTTGCAGTTGCCGGCGTGTTGTCCGACGTAGAACTACAACTCTCTACTAACATTTCAATTAAGGTTTTGGTTGAATCGCTTGCAACAAGATGGGCTTGTTTGTGTGTTGGAGACTCGGTATTTATATAGAGGTTGTTTTCTTTTTTAAAACAACTGGCTTAAATCCACCAAGTTTAATTGAGTTTCTGTTAGTTGAATAAAGTAATAATATTATTCCTGAAATTATCATACATGCGCTTAATAGTTGTCCACGAGAAAGGCCTGCAAGGATTGCTACTCCGTCGTCTGGTTGTCTATATTGTTCTGTAATAACTCTCCCGACACCGTAAACTAATAAAAAAGCGCTTGCAACTATTCCTTGTTTTCTTGGTTTCCACCACAATATAAATAGGGCAAAGAATAAAACCGGACCCTCTGCAATCGCTTGAAACAGTTGTGATGGGTACCAGGCGGTTAACAGTGGTTGAACCACTTCGACCAGTTGTTGGTTTCCGGAATTCAGGCCTTCTACAATCGACTCATAAAACAAGTCGCTACCTACTACAACGTGGTGTAGTGATTCTAATTTTGTGAGTTCGTCTGCGTAAAGTTGTGGGTTATATAGCCACACATCTATTATCTCGGCCGGATATTTGATTGACCATGGTGGCGGGGATGCCTGTAAGTTTTCTGGAAGCGGTTTGCCCCACAACTCTCCGTTTATAAAATTTGCTATTCTTCCAAAGAACAGTCCCGGCGTTGCACATATTGAACCAATATCAATCAGGTGTAAAATTGATATGTTGTTTCGTTTTCCCCAAATAACAAACGCAACCAACACTCCTATCATACCGCCATGGCTTGCCATCCCGCCGTCTTGAATTGCAAGTAGTTTCCACCAAGGAAACCCTGTGGTAAACGTATAAAGTAAAGAAATATCATAAAACAAGCAGTACCCAAGTCGCCCGCCAATTAACACCCCTAAAATTGCTGCAAACAAAAAATCGCCGGCTCTGTCTGGTTGAATGGGTGATATTTTATTTCTGCCCATCCATCTGATAATTAACCAAGCGACGATGAATCCTGCAATGTATGCCAACCCATACCATCGTATCCCATTGAATTCTGATATATGAATTGCGATTGGATCTAGTTGGTGAAGGTAGGATTTGTCAATCATTGTTGTAATGGTACCTTGTTGATGTTTATTTGGTTGTGCATCATTGGTATCATCCGTGCTCTATGTCAAACACAGAACCACTTTTGTCAGCAGTATGTTTGTTGAAAGAAAACAAAACTCTTTCCGCGCCTCAAATCAGTGATGCGTTTCGACTTATTATGAGTGGCGGTGCATCTGATGGATTAATTGGTGCTTTTTTGGGAATATTAGCAACAAGAATCCCAACTGGTGAAGAATTGTTTGGTGCTTCAGCGGTTATGAAAGAGTGTGTAGAGCGTATTGAATTTCCTAACCCTGCTGATTTATTAGACACCTGTGGAACTGGTGGGGCTCCTAAAACTTTTAATGTGTCAACGGCAGCGGGAATTGTTGCAGCAGCTTGTGGTGTTAGGGTTGCTAAACATGGAAACAGGTCGAGAACGGGACGTGGTTCTGCTGAAGTGTTAGAACAACTTGGAATTAATGTTGAAACAACAAAAGAACAGCAAAAGCGCTGTCTTGAAGAAGTTGGTATTTGTTTTTGTTTTGCACCAAAACACCATAAATCTGTTGCTCATGTAATGCCTGTTAGAAAAGAGTTTGGGTTTCCTACTATTTTTAACCTTCTTGGGCCTCTTACTAACCCGTGTTCAGCAGGAAGGCAACTGTTAGGTGTTTGGGACAACGTTTATGTAGAACCAATGGCAGAGGCACTGCTTGCTGGTGGAACAACAAAGTCCGTTGTTGTTCATTCGCATGATGGGCTTGATGAAATTTCTGTTTCTTCTCCCACAAGAATGATGTTTGTTTCTGATGGAAAACTTTCAGAAGATTTAATAGAGCCAGAATCTCTCGATCTTACAACATGGCCTATTGAACAGGTTACGGCAACTAATTTATCTGAAGCAACAAAATTTATTCGAGATGTTCTAAGCGGCCAGAGCGGGGCTCTGCGAGACATGGTGTTGATGAGTACTGCAACATCATTGTTGATAGCTGATTGTGTTAGCGAGCTTAAACAGGGTGTAGAAGTAGCTGCAAAAGCAATAGATAGTGGCTGCGCTAAAGACACTCTCGCGGCATGGGTAGAAACGAGCAACGCCCACATTCCATCCACAGAATTCTAAAGTACCAATTAATATAAATAATATTAGTCGTCTTAGTAATATTGTTTGTTCATATGTGGATAAACATAACAAACAAACGTAAACCTATGCTCACCAGCAGTTTAGAAACGCCTAACCATCGGAACAACCTGTTAAAACAGGTGTCAAAACACACATGAAATATGGTTGTTTAGGGTTTTATATCTCAGAGCAAAGCGAAATAGCCGCTAATAACAACATTCTGTCAATCAGCGAATCCACGACTTATCCACAAGAGTGTTGATGGATTACGTAAGAACCTTGTCCGATAACTGATCTTCTAATCGACTAATTTCACGCTGGAACGCCGTGTTTTCATCACGTTTTTTATCAATAGATTTTATGGCGTGCATTACAGTGGTGTGGTCGCGGCCACCAAAATAACCACCTATTTCTTCTAGACTAAATCGAGTGTGTTTTCTTGAGAGCCACATTCCAACCTGCCTTGGAACCGTAATGGATTTATGTCTTCGTTTTGAAAGAAGGTCAGCAAGTTTAATATTATAAAAAGAAACAACAGAATCAAGAACATCTTGTATTGAAATATAATTTTGCTGATTAGTTTTTGCGACACCGCCAATCGTTTCTTTTGCAAGTTCAAGTGTAATTGGAATATTATCTAATAAAGAAATGCTTTGAAGTGTTGTAATTGCGCCTTCAAGTTGCCTTATATTAGAATCAAGATGAGTCGCAATATAAGATGCCGCATCATCGGGTATTTCCACGTGACGTAAAGCTGCTTTCTTTTTGATAATAGCAACCCTAGTTTCAAACCCAGGGGGATCAATACATGCAACAAGACCACAACCAAAACGACTAATTAAACGCTCTTCAAGATGTGGAATTTCACTAGGCGGAGCATCTGAACTTAACACAAGTTGTTTACCCGACTGAAACAAGGTGTTAAAAGTGTGGAAAAACTCTTCTTGTGTTTGATCTCTCTTCGACAAATCATGGATATCATCAATAACCAACATATCAAAAGCCCTAAACTTCTGTCTAAAAGAAGACATTCCGCCCGCCTGTACAGCATCAAGAAACTGGGTCATAAAACCATTGCAAGAAACATAATAAATACGCATGGTTTTGTGTCGGCGCATCGCAATTTGACAGATTGATTGCAACAGGTGTGTTTTTCCAAGACCAACCCCACCGTGAATAAAGAGAGGGTTGTACGCTCGGCCCGGTTTGTTAGACACAGCAATCGCCGCGGCGTGCGCAAGCCGATTGCCTGGACCTATAACAAAACTGTCAAAGTTATAGTCTGGACTTATTAACATGTCCTCTTCGACACCCAAAGAAGACCCGCTCGTAGTAGCACTAGCAACACCATCACCAGAAACAATTGACGCCACGCCGCCACCATCTTCACCCCCTATAAACCGAACACCAAGAAGATGACCAGTAATTGATTGTGCCGCATCAGCAAACTGTTGTGTGCAACACCGGCGTAAATATTTAAGCTGTATCGGCTCTTGAATTTGTATTAAAAGCGAACCATCAACAATACCAGCAACACTAATGTCTTCAAACCATCTGCGACACATAGTAGGGTGTTCGACAAGAAGCCGTGCCAATAAGTCCTCCTTTAATTGTTGTTTGTCTATTGTGTCGTTGCTCATTACTTATTCACCACCGCGTTGCAAATTTTTTCTAAATACGCAAAAAGTGCCACATCCTTGCAGCAAACAGAAAAACAGAATTTAATACCAAACATCTCGCAAGTCAACCTTTTTCTGCAAAATCCTCTTCTTGCTCAAGCTGGTTTTCATACCGCAGCCGGTTAGACCGGTGATCCATGAGCAAATGGATTCTATTGGCGTCATCACACCCAACCCGATCCTCAATAGCCCTGCGAATAACATCAAGACCAGTTCTTCGGCTTGTATGTATAACAACAACGTGCTCAGCTTTCCAAACCCGCAACAAATCTGCAAGGTCGTCAATATGAATATGTTTTCCTACAGAAGCCCGTTTTTTGTGACCAGATTCAAAAAAAGTGCACTCGGTAATAACAACTGGAGCGTTTACAAACTCTGGTCTATATAAATGATCACTCATTTGTGTATCGCCAGTACACCCTACAAGGGGAATTTTCAACGTTTGAGTAATTTGTGTTCCATCCAATTTAAGCGACCTAAGTTTTTCTTGTGGTAGCCCTTGGTATTGTTCAAGCAGTTTTTTCCTATGTTCCATAACAACATACGAAAGCGCAGGAACAGTGTGGCTTGCTTCTATCGCCTTCAGCACAATGCTAGGTTTAATTTGGTATTCGCCATCTGGCTTTATTGGAACAATATTATGGGGAGTGTTCTGTTGCTCGAGATCAACCCATCCGCCCATCATTGTTTGTATCGCTCCAGCAATTTCTTCGTGGCAGATACATGTACCCACCCCCATTTTCTGAAACACCCTTTGACTAAAATAGTACGGCAGCCCAGCAACATGGTCCATATGCCCATGTGTCAAAGCAACAAAAGGAGCAGACAAAACAGGCCGTGGGCAAAGCCCTATATCAAACACAACGTCAAGTTCTGGAATATGAACAGCAGTTTGTTCCCCTGCGACACTAATGCCCTGTACACGATATGGCGGCAAATACAAAAAACCAACCTGTCCTGAACGTGGCGGTCTTCGTGGCAACATAATAAAACTCCAACTATGATCCTATAAGGAACACACAAAAAATTCCCATAGAGGATTCGAACCCCTGTTCCGAGAAGCCTTCACAAACGCTTCTGGCGCCCTAAACCATTTAAGGGCAAATGGGACAAACTTGTAGAAAAACAATACGTAAACAACATGTTTACAACTACAACAGGGCAATGATACCAAAAATTAGCCAAAAAGTATTTACGCCTCGAAACACACCACTATACCACTCGCTTTAATTGTTCGGCCAACGCACAAAGCTGTAAAGAAGCATCGTTAACAAAAGTTTTGTTTAAAGACGCAACAGCAGAATCAACAAGCCGATCAACGGCCAGAAGAGACGAATCAATTGACCCAGACTCTTCAAGCATTTTTCGAATAGAGACGCGATCATTATTTATTATTGCCTCTTTTACCACAGGACCTAGAGATGGATTGTCACTAATCATAGAAATAATAGGGAGTGTTAATTTCCCCTTTTCCAAATCTCTTCCAGCGGGCTTACCGATGCTTTCTCTGTTTTCAAGAAGGTCCAACAAATCATCTTTTATTTGAAACGCGGTTCCAATAGATTTTCCGAAATTTTTAAGAGCCAGGACTTCTTCTTTTTTTGCACCACCAACAACGCCACCAATTTCACAAGAAGCCGCAATTAGCGAGCCTGTTTTGTCGTGAATGATTTGAAAATAAGATTCAAGGTCCAATTCAACATTATCACGATTTGACAACTGGACAATTTCCCCGGCGCAAAGGGTGTTGGTGACATCCCCAAGCAAAAGATTGAGTGCCGGGCTTTCAATCGTAGAACACAGATGGAACGCGCTTGATAAAAGATAATCACCAAGCATAACCGCGGCCTCATTTCCTCGTAGCATGTTAACAGTTTGTTTGCCTCGACGAAGGTCGGCCTCATCAAGAACGTCATCATGAACAAGGGTTGCAAGATGAATTAGTTCTACAACTCCCGACGCAACATGAACATGCTCAGGGGTTTCATGTTCTGTTGAAACAACCCTCCATGACAATAACACCAAGGTCGGCCGCAACATTTTCCCTTTGTATGTAGCAAGCTCCTCACAAATGGTGTTTACCGCGGGGCGCCGATTTTTTAGATGTTTAGATATAACCTCAGATACAGCGGTTAATTCTTCAGACAACCACCCCCCAACCAATGTTGTCATATCCATTAATGCATTCATTTAATTGCCGCAATATATGCAACCCAGCCGGCACATGCTTCGCCTCGATTGTCAATAAACCACTTCCCGTTACCCTCACCATCTTCGCCGGTTCCCTCCCAATAAACCACAACCTTAGAAAACCCGGCATCCAACAATATGTCTTGGATTTCAGGCAACGTCCAAAACCGCCATTCGTAAGTAAACGCCCTTTTTAATTTTGAACCGTCTGGAAACTCAAAATGAATGTAATTTACAACATCTCCTGTAATTGGATTTACATGGTGTTGATCCCAAACATAAGTAAAACCATCAAGGTCTCGTTCTTCGTCCATTTCTAAAAAGGAATCACTTCCTCCATATGCATCAAGCAAAAAGATTCCATCATCAGTCAAATCACCGTGAACTGAAGCAAAATATTTTTTTAAATCTTCCCGCCTCTTAAATCCATAATAACTAAAATTCATTGCCAACACACACTCAACAGGCGAAGAGCCAACATTCATGACATCTTGATTCACAAGAGTCACGCGGCTCCGCTGGTCTTCGTCAAGTTCTTTGTTGATTTTGTTTTGGGCCCAAGCAAGAACACCTTCGTCTAAGTCAACCCCAAGAACGGTATTGGAACTGTTCCTACAAACCCACTCTCTTGCAACCGCTGATGTACCACAAAAGTCCTCGCGAATGAAGGTTGGAACCCTGTTTCGCAACTCGTCCCACGCCTGAAGCAATAAATCAACCTCAGATTCTGGACACTGAACAGAACGCTCGTATAAATCGTTGATGTCAGCAGTTTTCGCTGTAATCCATCCTGGTTTTACTGGTCGGTTACCCATGGTGTAATCTTGCTCCAAAACAGAAGATTGTAACGAACAAGTCACTACTCCGCCTCAAGCGTAAGAGGGTTACGCAGCGGTAATTCCACCATGTCGCCACCAACAACAATTCGAACATCTTCCATCGTGGCTCGACCACCAGCATCGCCCCCAATTATATCTTCCCAGTTTCCAACAACAGTTACCACCATTTTTTTGGGATCAAGAAGGTCAATCGCAACCTGTTTTACATTCTCCGCTGTTACTGCACTGATCTTTTCCCTAAAGTCAACCCAGTGCTCTGGGTCCCGGCCAGTTAATTCATCAGAAACAAACACCCCAAGTGTTTCCCGGCGAGAGTTAAATGCGCTTGGAAATTGTTCGATAATGGCACTTTTGGCCAAACCCAACTCTTCTTCAGAAACAAGTATTGTTTTAATACTATTTATCTCGTCGAAAATTAAGATTGCAGCAAGGGCAACGGTGGGGCTCTTAGACTCAAAACCAGCAGACCATACACCGTCACTCCACACCCCGTTTGTGAGTCGAGAACTAGCGCTATATGCCAAACCCTCATCGCTTCTCACCTTTTGCGTTATACGGCTACTGAATCCTCCTCCGCCAAGAATGTAATTCATAACAATCCCCGCCTCAACACGGGAATCTCCACGCCTAAACGAGCGAGTAGAAATACGCACACCCCCCTGAGGGACATCTTGATCCACGAAATAAACTCCGGGCAAATATTCGTAAATAACATCAGGAGGATTTTCTGACCTCTTTCCACGCTCCCAACCACCAAGTTTACTCGATAAAAAAGACATCATTTCTTCTTTATTAAAATCTCCGCTAACAGATAAAATAAGATTCGACGGATTAACAATGTCACCATGTGATTTGTGAAGAGCGTCTACATCAATGGTTTCAACAGCATCAATAGTACTATTTCTCGACAAGTACGAATCACCAAACAATAACGATTTGTTTTCCCTTTTTAAAATACTCGAAGGATAATCATTTCTCTGTTTCATGTTTTCGACCATCGCATCTTTCTTTAGCCTGACTCGCGATTCCTGAAACCCAGGATTCTTCAACATATCTAAAAACAAATCAAAACTTTCTTCAAAAGTAGAAGACAAACAGTTTAAGCTTGCAACAACAGTGGACTGACCCCCACGAACCCCACAATTTGTTGCAAGAAAAGCAAGCCTTTCGTCTAAGTCTTCTGCAGACAAAGAGCTGGTTCCCCCATCTCGGATTAACGACGCCATCATTCCGGTTAAACCAACAGACGAGGCGCTGTCAAGATAGTCGCCACCACGAAAAGTTGCAACAACGTTAATAAGGGGCAATTCTCTATCTTCAACAATATACACAGGGATATCGTTCAGAACCGTTTCCCGGAACTCGCTGGCTACAGGCGGGGTGAACACATATTCAGGAAAAACAATATCGCTTGGATGGCTAGGGGTTGCTAGGCAAACAGACAATGAAACAATGGTAAATAACATGATTAACTCTCTTGTGTGTTGGTTGTTAGTTTTCAAGTTCAGCTATTCGCAACGAAAGTTTTTGAAGCACATACTCTAAAATAGGTCGTTCGTCGTCAGGCACACGCGTGTATGCACCCTGAAGAGCACCATATATCTGCTTCAAACTTCCAAGGTCGGTTCCTAATAAGTTTCCCAACATATCATTTGCCTGAGCAAGTTGTTGTTCAGTAAGTTTTAAGGCTGCCGGTTCGCCATCTTCACCACCAACCTCTTTTTCGTCGTTTTCAAGAACGGTTTCACCAGAATCATCAAGCGGATCTTCACCCACAGAAATTCCCGATTCGTCAGAATTAATTTTCACCTCTTGTATTCGCTCCTCTAACTTTTGAAGCAGGTAACTGAAAACAGGCTTGAGATCATCAACAACTTCGCCCGACTGAGCAGACATTCGCTGGCGAGTTTCCAAAAGTTGATCAATAGGCATTGTCTTAAGCTGAAGAAGAGCACCGCTAATCATTAACCGATCCTTTTCGCTAAACCCCGCCAACTCATCATCAACTTCGATTGCAGCGAGCGTGTCGGCAGCACGGTTATATATTGCAACAGAACTATTGTTAACAGTTATATATTTATTTGCGACACGCATAATATCCTCTGCAGTTACCGCAAGAAGATAATCCTTCGATTTGTTTATAGCATCCCACCCTCCAATGGCTTCCGCGTAACCAAGTTGAATCATGAGATAAAAATTACTTTGAAGTTGTCGAAACTGGTTGGCAACAACATTGTTCTTTACCTTTTCAAGCTCGTATGCAGAAACCGGATCTGACTGAAGAAGGGACACCTGTTTGTACCAAGCCTCTTCAAGCTGTTCTGGTGTTGCCTCTCCCTTAACTGTTGCATCAAAAGACAATAATCCAGCAAATTTTTTTGTGTCAACTGAAAAACTAGCAAAGTCAGCAATTTCCTTTCCTTCAACCATCGTTTTATAGAGCCGACCGGTCTTACCGTTAAGCACGGATGCCATAACCTCTAGTGGATATGAATCTTTATGCATAAAAGGAACCCCGTGGTATCGAACCTCTACCGCGGACTGCGCATCAACCTCACCAACCATTCTTTGTGGGGCAATTTGTGTAGGTTCAATTGTTGGTACGGGCGGTATGGGTTTAGAGCCCTTAGGAATTGTTCCAAAATAATCCCTAATTGTTGCTATTGTTGAATCAACATCAAAGTCACCAACAACCACCCCAACCAAGTTGCTTGGTTGATAATACGTATCAAAATATCTCTCCGCCTCCTCCAAAGTGTAACTATTAAGGTCACTTGGCCAACCAATTACTGGCCAAGAATACGGGGATGCTTGCCAAAACATAGAATTAAACTGTTCTTGAAAAACACCTGTTGGAGAAGACTCGGTTCTCATTCTTCGTTCTTCATGCACAACGTCTCGTTCTGAAAAGAATTCTCTGAAGACACTATTCTTAAGTCGATCGGACTCCATCCAGCACCACAACTCAAACTTGTTTGCTGGAAGCTGATTAATATAAAAAGTAACATCTTCACTTGTAAACGCGTTCATGCCAGTAGCGCCAGCGCCCGTGTACACGGAAGAAAACTCATCTTTAACAATGACCTCACGATGCGCATCCATTACACCTTTAAGCTCTTTCCGAAGCGACGCAAGCTTGGGCGTATCGTTTTTAGCATCCCAGGGATCATCTATTTCGCCAAGTTTATATCGCCTGTATTGGTTGTCCCAAACGATGTCTAACATTTGATTGCGAAGCATTCGCTCCTTTGCGATGTAGTTTTCGTCAGCAGAAGTATCAGATGTCCCAATAGTATTTGTACCCTTGAACATTAAGTGTTCAAAAAAGTGGCTAATACCAGTAATACCAGGACGCTCATTCACAGAACCAACCCGTGCTACCCACCCAACGGCAACACTGTTTGGCTCTTCAAATCTTGGCAGAAGAATAAACTTCATTCCATTGTCTAGTATGTATATTTCAGGACTAACCTGCCCAAAAGAAATCGGTGTGAAAACAAGACAGGAAAAAAACAAAAGGACGAAACGAACCATCGTGCTGAACTCCATATAAATAAGTGTAAAAATGCTGATTTAAATTCGGTAGTAAAATATGCTATAGCATGCTTTTTTCGACACTAGAACAGGACAGTGTACAGTACTCTGGGGGTATTGAGGTGGTTGTTGACACGAACGAGCCAAGACTCGTTGAAGAATCCAACAAGTTAATACAACTCCTTGGTGCCTCGCCACCAAACCCAGAACATGCTGTGTATTTTGGTAAGAGGGGAATTGAGTTGAGAGCGTCAAATAAAATTAACCACAAAGGTCAACGGGTCGACTTTTCAACAATTGATAGAAGAATTGGGGCTGGTAATTTATCAAAAAATCAACCGTTACCAAAATCCATAGGCGCCCATACAACCCTAGTTGACGCAACTGCCGGTTTTGGTTTCGACGCAATTCGATTAGTACTCATGGGGTATAAGGTGGTTGCTGTTGAGCAATCTCCAATTATTGCAGCAATGCTTCGAGACGGTCTATGGAGAGCGGAAAAAGATGTGGAACTGTCGAAAGCGATAGGAGGGTGTCTGTCCCTAGCAGAATCTAATTCGGTTCAATATCTTCAGAGCGCCAGCTCTTCAGAAGTTGTTTACATTGATCCAATGTTTCCACCAAAAAGAAAAAAAAGTGCATTGCCGCCCGGTCACATACAAGCGCTTCAGGCCGTTGTTGGATATGACAAACCAAACCAAACACAACTGTTGTTTGAAACAGCGCTAAAAACCGCGACAAAAAGGGTGGTTGTAAAACGCCCCCCTCATGCCCCACAACTAGGACCAAACCCAGTAGCAATACACGCAGGAAAACTTGTTCGGTATGAAGTGTATAAGCCAACCGGTGTTTAAACTATTCCACCGTAAAAAATAAATGACCCGCGGGGTAATTAAAAAACCGCAAGCATGCTTGCAGTTTTAATGGAGCATATCGGGCTCGAACCGATAACCTCTGCCTTGCAAAGGCAGCGCTCTCCCAATTGAGCTAATGCCCCGTGTACCCGACTCGCAAAAAGCGGGTGGGGTGCGGGACCTTCTTTGTGGTAGTCGGTTGGGAGTCTGATTAAACTACCATTTTCGAAGGGCGACTATTGTATATCAGGCGTGACAATTGCGGTAGTGGGTGACAACATGTCAATTTGTTTTATGTCAACCATGTTTACTCTCCAGTTTGGATTCCACACAGTTTTACCCACAACACCAACCGGTTGCCCAACCAGTTCAGACAAATCATATTCCTCGTTTTTAGGCAAATAACCCAACGTTCGTCCAGATTTTAAATCTTGAATTCTGTACATAAAAGGTCTTATGCGCCCATCAAACGTGTTTGAAAGCGCTAGGCGACCCGCAACCACGTACCCGTTAGACATTGATAATACTGTTTGAAGCTCCAGTACATCTCCTGATTGTTTTGCCAGTTTGGTTAGCAACAAATCTATTCGCATCCGCTGATCTTGTAAACCAGACCAAACCTCCAGTTGTTTTATTCTTCCACAGGCAATTTGCTCAACAACAATGTCACCACTATTGTTTGAGAGAACTTCTTCGTACATGTCTCTTAGCGGCATGACCTCGGCACTCATAACTGGATCAGAAGAAATTTTGCTCCATATTGCCTCAAGTTCTGATAGCGTCAAGGGAACCACAGTTTCGGTTTCAGCAACAGGCGTGCCAGACATATCTTCAACACCGGTTGCTATGACCTCGGCATCACCACCCATTTTCTTAACAACTTCACCTTCTTTAAGAGAGTCAAGTTGTTCTGGAGTTGCTCGAGATATGTTCGAAGCGCTTATCCAACAAGTAGCCGTTTCTGGCATTTGGACGGTGTGAACAACATACGAGTCTCTGTGTAGAGTCCCGGGTTCAGTAACCGTAGACTTTATAACACTAACAACATCATTTTCCTGCAATCTTAATATTGGTCTCCAAGAGCGATAGAGTTCGTCAGAATCAATATTTTTAGCAAGTATTTCAAGCCCTCCATTAGCAGTGCCACTGTCGTCACTAACAACAAGCGACAATTCGCCACCCGCTGGATATTTGATATAACCAACGGTGTTACCAAAAACCGAACCAGAAGTATCAATTTTGAACCAGTCTTGGCTCTTACCAAGTACCCGAACCAAATCCCCTTTATTTGCCACCGCAACAGTGTAATAGCTTTCATTTGCCCCACATCGAATAGTTGCATCGTCTGTTGTCACAACACCAACCCAAGAAGAATCAGCCCTCGGAGGATCAGTGCTGTTGGTGGTTTGTGCAAAACCATAAGAAAATGACACAAATAAAGCCATTGTCATTGTTTGTATAAAAGTTTGTTTTTTGAGCATTTTTTCGGCCTCCTAGACTTCCATGTTTCGTAGGACGTGTGTTTATGGTGAGGGTATCCTTGTTTGCCAACCGTGGCAACCTCTCAGATAATGGTATTCTGAATACATGTATCAAAAAGTTACCAATATCCTTACCCTTTCAACAATTTTCATAATTATTGTAATTCCTTTTGTGTTGCAGGGGTGCTCATCTCCATTTAAAAATGCCGAGGAAAAACCGACAGATACACATCAACACGCACTTTTATGGAAAAACCGGATTGAAACCGAACATTCCGACACCCCCATTGTGTTTCCCTTGGATGGACCAACACAAGTAGAAACGTCACTTGAAAACAGAATGGGAGAAATAAACTCCCTAACACCCGCAAACACCAACACGGCCCAGACAACGAGCATTGGACTAAATCTTCAAAACAAAGAGCACTCGGCAGCGTCTCTTGGTTTTGAAGAAGCAATTTTATTTGCAATAGAGAATAATTTTGATATTCAAATAGCGGCACTACAGCCATCTATTGCAGCACAATCAATCACAGCAAACGAAGCGGCATTCGATTTTGTTTTTGGTGCCGGCTCTACATATCGCCGCACCAACACCCCACAACAACAAACGACGATTGCAGGAAGACAGGTAAGCACGTCAAGCTCCTCTTCCGACAATCTTGACAACAACATGTCGTTGGCAAAAAAGTTTTATGGCGGCGGGTCAATCACGCTTTCAACAGACATAACCAAAACAAACAACACAACAAAAGAAATATCCTTGTCCCCCAACCCTGCCTGGAAAACTATTGGAACGCTAGATTATTCTCAACCCCTTCTTAGAAATTTTGGCGAGACGGTAACTCTTTCGGAAATTCGTTTGTCAAAAATAGAACACAAACAGTCGGAAGAAGAATTACGAGAAACGTTAAACGAAGTTGTTACGAGAACAATCCAATCCTATCTCGACCTGTCGCTTCAGTGGAAAACACTAGAAGTGAAAATATGGCTTTTAGAACAAGGAGAACATGTTGTAGAAATACTAAACCTAAGAAGGTCCTACGACACAAGCGAAGCGGATTATGCCCAGGCAGTTGCTACAGTTCAGAAGCGAAGGGCGGATGTTGTTTCCCAACAATCGGTCCTTCACAAGGCCTCAGACGCAGTTAAAAAAAATATAAACACCGAAGAGTTTTCTTTACGGTCAGAAGTTGTAATCCAACCAACCAAACAGGTTGAAGTAACGCCCATCAACATATCTCTTCGTCAGGCGATTCTTACCGCAATGGAAAACAGGCCCGACTTAAGGAAATCAATCCTGTTAATTCAATCAAGAGAAATTAACATGCAAGTTGCAGACAACCAGCGGCTTCCACAACTAGACATGCAGGCACAAATGTCCTTTAACGGGCTCGGCAATTCTCTTGGAGATGGGTACGAAGAGGTTTTTGACACAGAATACGTCAACTATCTCGCCGGACTCTCTTTTCAAATACCGTTTGGCAACAGGGCAGCAGAAGCCAACTACACATCTTCGCGTCTCCAAAAAATGACAGCAGTTACACAATACAAACAAGCGATGCAGAATGTAACAATTGATGTCAAAACAGCCCTGCGCGACATTATTACAAACGCAGAATTAATAAGAGCAAACAAATCCTTTAGAATTGCCCAAGCGGAAAACCTAAGGGCGCTTGCCGTAGAAGAGGAAACAATGTCGGGGTTAACCCCAACGTTTTTAAACTTAAAACTACAAACCCAATCAGGATTGGCCTCCGCAAGAATTGCCGAGTTTGGTTCGGTTATCAATTACAACAAGTCGATCGCGGAACTATACAAGGTGATGGGAACCACTCTTTTAGAACACAACATAAACCCCTCACCAGAAAGGCCCACAGAACAATAGGGGTTCTTGGGAAAACATGACCATTCTTTCTCCAACAAAAAGGAATATTAACAAGGCCTCTACCGTGTTAAAAGAAGGTGGGCTCGTCGCCTTCGCAACGGAAACCGTCTATGGACTTGGGTGCGACACCTTTAACATCGATGCTATTAAACTGGTGTATAAAACAAAAGGTAGACCAATTAACAACCCAATGATTGCCCATATTCTTGAACCAGAGTGGTCAACACAACTAACAGACGAGTGGGACGAACGGTGCAAAAACCTAGCGGCAACATTTTGGCCAGGGTCACTTACAATAGTTCTTCCTAAAAAAGAAACAGTTCCAAGTGCCGCGTGTGGCGGTAGAGAAACCATTGCTATTAGGTGTCCACAACACCCAGTTGCTAGAAACTTACTGTCAGTGTTTAATCAACCAATCTCCGCACCATCTGCTAACAAGTCTGGATACATATCTCCGACAACCGCCCAGCATGTTGAAGACGAATACGGAGGATTATTATTAGTAATCGATGGCGGTCCGTGTAAAGAAGGCATAGAGTCAACAGTACTTTCACTCGTGGAGACACCATCTATCCTTCGGCGAGGAACAATACCTGTTTGTGAATTAGAGTCAGTTGTTGGAACCGTTCTTCAGCCCAAACACCTTGGCCAAAACGATTCGCCGGGAACAGCAAAACAACACTATTCACCACACACAACCACCTCGCTAATATCAACCCAAGAAATAAACACACTAGACGATAGGGCGGCAACAGCGCTTGTTTTGTCGGGTCGTCCTGAACAAATAAAAACATGTATCCAAATGCCACAAAACCAAAAAGAATACGGCGCAAAACTTTACGACGCGCTCCGAGCCGCAGATAACCAGAACCCATCACACATTTTTATCGAGCACCCGCCAACAACCCAAGAATGGCTTACAATCCAAGACCGCCTCGTTCGCTGTACCGCAAAACGAATTAACTAAAACATAGACCAAACACTAAGTTTATTCAACAATAATTAAATCAGCAATGGGTGGATTCCCTCGCCAATCTTCGTCTTCTGGAATTTCACGCTGAATTGACACAACAAAAACAGAAGCGTGCGGCATTCTGTTGCGAATTTCCTGCACAACCCCGCCATCATAATCAACATGAAAATGACCAACAAGCAAAATAACCTTGTGGTTCTTTGACGGCCTTGCATTAACAATAGACTGAGCCATCGTCGCGTCCCACATTTGCATGCTCTTAAAATAGGGGAGCGTTGGGTCATCTGGATCAATTGTAGTAACATCAATTTCTATTTCTTCCTCATCCTCTTCGGTGTGTACTCCATGTTCAAAAAATCTTTGCCGATAGCGACCACTAGAAAACTCTTTTGGGTAATCAACAAAAACCCTTCGCTCCAAAGGAAGCTCATCTATCCGCTCATATCCATCTGTTCTTGCAAGCCGAACATATCTACGAGGCGCGTTTGCAGCAACAACCAAACCACCACGATATTTTGCCGCATCAATGATGGGTTGGTACCACGCCTCCCAACCGCCAACCCCCCCCCAATTAGCAGACAGTGTTATTTTAGAAAACGCTTCCGAGTCGATTATGTCGTCCATATAATCATCAACCCGAAACTGTTCATCTCTTTCAAGCATTTCTAGCGCCAACACACTACCGGGGAAGGAATCCATTACGTCCTCTACAACAGCAAACTCAACTGCGTGCCCAATAGCATGGTCGTGTTGTTCTCCGAGTAAAACAACGTCCACATCCTTAATTCGCAGCATAAAATCAGACCACTGAACAGTGGTGTTCGTTAACGGGTCAATAATTGTTACACCTTCTCGTACAACAATTCCTACATCAGAAACATGAGTGGGTCCGGTATTGGTTGTTTTGCATCCAGCCAAAACAAGTGAAATACACGATATTAGTAGTGAAAACTTCATGAATACAGCACTACATCCTACATTAATTTCACCAATCTTATAAATTGATGGAATCTGCTCGCTTTTTGGCAACGAATACCCATAATAGAGAGGATTATGATGATATTTAACCAACTACTACTAACAACACTCGCCCTGCTTTCAACAACGCAATACGACGGGCTTTCAATTGTAAGCACACGCATTGAAAACCCTAAACAACTACAAACCCTTCGAGACGCCGGCGGTCAATCACTGGCATGTTTTGACCACGCAGGACCAACCCCTATGATCCTAGATGCGTCTCAAAT
>PVBE010301519.1_pt1 | contig 51726 bp, 38 predicted proteins | sample 1631181 | NCBI WGS metagenome assembly PVBE01 (sample SAMN08397723, study PRJNA350692) | Marine metagenome, whole genome shotgun sequencing project. | isolation source: water | place: Pacific Ocean | collected 2012-04
CAAGTTCCTTGATTGTCATCTCATAGTCTGGAATATGCTCAATGACTTCTAAACTAATCACACTGTTGAAAGCTTGGTCTTTAAAAGGTAAGGGAAATTGTCCAGAATTTAGATTAGTGAAGGGTTTAACCTCGGATAGTAAACTCTTTTTGATCAGAAGGAGGTTAAGTTCAATCCCATGAACTTCTAACCCTTGGTCACGTAACTTTTTAAATAACACTCCTGTACCACATCCAAAGTCTAATATAGGCTCATCTATGTTCTTTGGCTATGTAAAAAAAATTCTTCTGAAACATGATATGCCGGTGGACCAAAACCATAGATATCGTCCTGATGCAAAACCAGAGTACTGTTTAAACAAGACTCATAATGAGGCTTAAGAAACGCGAGTTTTTTATTATGATGAAAAATAGAAGTATCATCTAAGCTAACAACAAGATCAGAGGCTGCTTGGGAATAATTGTCAACAAGATATTCAAGTACGATTTCATTGGAATATTCATCAGATTCGCTCCAATCAGGATGATAAACGCGATACGTTGAAATAAAAGAGAGTGGTAAACCGTTTATGAAAACTGGAGGATAAGACAAATTAGTTGTGCTTTTAGAATTCAATTTTCCAGTAACTCGTATCAATCCAGAGGTTTCAATTTCAAGTATTCCAATATTCCAAAATCACAAGTATGTCCAAGATAATATTGGTGGAATTTAGAGTCGTAGTTTGACCGCTTGATATCCTTGAAAAAGTTTAGGTAATTCGTCACGTTTTGGCCCCAAATCACACAGATAATTGGAGACAATATCGAAGATATCTGTATGACGATGATTATATCGAAATTATAGCTCTTTGAGATACAAACCTCGATTTGTTCTTTGGTCATCTTGTCCGGGGATTCATTATAGAACCTGGCGATCCCTGTGACAGCGGCAAGATAAGACTTCTGGGTTTGATGGGAGAGGTTCTTAAGTTCCATGGCCCTGATCATTTTTGTACGTAATTCTGTCATGACATACCTCCTTTAAGTTGGGTTAATAACGGTTTGGAGGTATTTTATACGATCAGGGTAAAAATAAACGACGAATGATGAAAAAAGAGTTATTGGTTAAATATTCAGGGTGGGAAAGCTACCGCGGAGCGGTTTCGTTCATGTATGGAATATATCAGGTTTTAAAACGTATAGAAAACCTGTGGTACATAGCAATCAGTGATCATTGATTCAACTCCAAGATATAGCGCCAGGAATATTTTTTATACGAGTTCCACCAATTCCTTCTCATATTTCTCCACCCATCCATCCACACCGCATTCTTTGAAGATATCGTCTTTTTGAGAAAAGCCCATTTTACGGGTGCTCACAACAAGTGAATACAAAAAACAAATTACTATCGGTCATATCAAATTGAAATTGTTCGATATTTAACCGGACACTACTGGCCTCTGGTAGTGATTTATTTCGATAATTAACAGACCTAGAAAAAGTGTGGAGCTTTTAAAATAATACCCGTTTGTTAGCTCCATCTATACTGAAAAAGATTTAATAGGACCTTGAACTTTTCAAATTTCCAAATGTGAGAATTACCTATTTTACACTCGGGCACTCATAAAATATCTCATAGGGGCAAATTTCTTTACAATAACTGTGGTCAAAATGTGGAAAAAGAGAAGTGATGGCTTGTGCTTCATTGGTAATGATGAATTCCGGATCGACCTCTTTTATAAATCCCGAAGATTTGAATACTTGAATTACCGGGAGATGCACATTCATTAATGCAAGTTGAATGCTTCGTGTCTTTAATTCATCATTCAATACACGTAACTCATCTGTTCCGGTGATATCGATAAATCCTACCGCCTGAAAATCCAACAATAAAAACCTAACAGGGGTTTGATGCTCATCCACGCGCTTAAATAATTGTTCAACTGTATATTCAGCATTTGCAAAGAAGATACAGTTATCCGAGCGCAGGTGGACCAATTGAGGACAGCTCGGTTTCCCCGATATATCCCCATTGACAAAAATATTACGCTCAGGATCCTTTGCAACACGGACGATACACGGGTGCATTGTTTTCCATAAAAAAAATATGAGCGATGACATAACTCCGATCAGCAGCGCGTAATCGGGTTTTGTTACAAGGGCCATTACAAATACGATTGATGCCACAATCCCGTCATCTCGATTCATTTTCCAAAGCACAATGATTTCTTTGGGATGAAACAGAAGCAAAACCGCACTGATAATCAACGCAGCAAGGGTGGCTTTAGGAATATAAGTGAACAACGGGGTTAAAAAAAGCAACGCAAGGACAACAATAAGGCTTGCCGTAACACTAGAGATTCCTGTTTTTGCACCACAGGCGTAATTGATGGCTGATCTGGAAAATGAACCACTTACCGGGTAGCTTTGAAAAAAAGATCCGGCCAGGTTGGCCATCCCCTGCCCAATAAGTTCCTGATCGACATTTACCTTTTGTTTGGATTGGGCAGATAGTGCCTTGCCGACAGAATAAGTTTCGGCAAAACTCACAAGGGCAATAACAACTGAGGGGCCTATGAGTGAACTGATCGTATAAAAATCTGAAAATGGCACATTCAGAAACGGTAGGCCTTTGGGAATCATACCGACTACGGCGATCTGTCGGTCATGTAATTGAAACGCAAAAACTGCAATTGAAGTTATAACTATCGCAAGAAGTCCTGAAGGAAAATTTGGACGATACTTTTTTATGGAGTAGATAATGCTGAATGCAGCAAGTCCCATCACAAACGTCGGGATATGCGTTGACGGCAATTTTCGAACAATTTCTAAAAGCATGGGAAGAATGAATTCATGCCGGGATATGGTAGTGCCAAGAAAGTGAGGAATCTGAGTGGCTATGATGATAAGTGCTACAGCTGATGTAAATCCTTTGACAGCCGAATGTGAAATAAAGGACATTAATTGTCCCAGATGTAATAAGCCGATACCCAAATATAATATGCCCACCATAAAAGAAAGAATGAAAGCCAGTTCGATGTAGCTTGCGGTGCCTGGTTCCGCAAATGGGGTGAGTGTTGAAAGGACCAAAAGGCTTGTTATTGCTATAGGGCCGGTTGCCAGCTGCCGTAAACTGCCCCAGAGCGCCCCGATTAAAGACGGTATTGTTGCCGCATAGAGCCCGTATACCGGGGGCATTCCGGCAAGCATCGCATAAGCCATTGATTGCGGAATGAGGACGGCTGCAACAGTTATCCCTGCAATGAAATCACCTCTAAATGATCCGATTCTATAGCCCCTGATCCATGAAAAAAATGGGAAAAACAGAGAGGGCATGTTTTTATAAATTATGTTAATTGACATTTTTTATTCGTTTATTCCTGAAAATGTAATTTGGACATCCAATAGGTAAGCAGAATTTGTGATATTTTTTAGGCATTCCTCCTTTCACTACCTTACTATCGTCCTTTCGAGAACTGAACATTGGACAAGAGTAAGCCTCTCAACATTAATATTCGGGCTAAACACAAAAGGGCGGTTCAATGTCACAAAACAACGCTTTTATACCGGAAATTTTTCTTACAATTTCATTTAACGCAACGACGCCTTTCAGAAGATAATTTGTAAAGTTTGCGATGCAGACAACGAGGGCAAAATCGGTGTCCATTTTTGAGGCACTTTTTCGACAGATAATTTTTGGCCCTTTGTTCACTGTTAATAAGCTAGTAATAACGGGTTAATTCCATTGGCAACCCTTAACATGGGTGCCAAAACTTAATCAATTACCAAAGTTTATAACCTTTGATACGTAAGGCATACGGTTTTTTATTTAAAAAACTCCAACCATTGATTATCAGGTCGATTTGCCCTGACTAATGCTCTTCTCGATATATATCTATGGATTCTGTATTTTTATCATAAGTGTCGAAAAAGACAATATTTTTTTCCGAAGCAAAAAAAAACTCACCCCGGTACGATCTTCCGGCCTGTCCCGGTTTTTCAAAAGGAATAAACCCAAGTCCTGCGGGCAAAATTTGTTTGTGAAAGGTTGATTGATCTTTACCGAAGGTTGGTAAAGTGATAGAGGATCGGAGTCAAAAAATTCCTATGAAAGAGAGCCTGTGACCACAACCGACCAAATCAACAAAAAAGCAATTTTCGCCCTGTTTCTGATTCATTTTATCGGAGATTTTTTCTGCTCCTTTGTCATGCCACTCCTGCCGGTGCTGGCCGACAAATTTACTTTGAATCTAACACAGGTCGGTTTCATTACCGGAGTTAGCACAATCATGGGGCTTCTGATTCAGCCGGTCTTCGGCTATATGGCCGACCACTTCAAAACACGGGGGATCCTCCTGTTCGGATCGCTCATGGGGATGGTCTGTATCCCCCAGGTGGGAATCGCTCCCCATTTCTGGGTCGTTCTGTTGTTGATCGGCTTCGGTTCCATCGGTTCGGCCATTTACCACCCCGTTGCGGCCGGGATGGTTTCGGTTTACGCCGGCCGGCGCACCGGGATGATCATGTCGATTTTCGGTTTGGGGGGCACGTTGGGATTTACGATCGGTCCGATCGTGTCGGCCGCATACGTCACACTTATGGGACTGCATCGTCTGCCAGTCCTGACCATTCCAGGATTGCTGGTGTTTGTGATGCTCCTGTTCATGATACCGGCCTCAGATGGTACCTGGCATGCCCGAAAGGATCTCATCGGCTCTACACGGGAGAGTATCGGTGACGTCTGGAAACCGGTGGCTCTGATCTGGTCGCTCGCTGTTTCCCGGGCCTTTGTGGTGCAATCCATCCTCGCTTTTATGCCGGTATTTGCCGCCTCTGAGGGGCATTCGCTGGTGTCGGTGGGCAGCCTTGTTTCCCTGTTTACCACCGGTGGAGCTATCAGTGCTATCGTCTGCGGCTATTTAGTCGATCGGATCGGTTTTCGGCCGGTCTATTTTTATTCTTTTGCGCTCGGCTCTCCAAGCGCTTTTCTGTTCATTTACGGTGGTGGTCGCCTGATTTATCCGTTCGCTTTTCTGTCCGGTTTTTTGCTTCTGGCCACCCTGTTTCCGGCACTGGCACTGGCCCAGCAGATCGCCCCAAAAGGGCGCTCCATGATATCCGGCATTATCATGGGCCTGGGGATTGGGACTGCCGGGATACTGATGCCGCTTGTTGGAAGAGTGGCCGATGTTTTCGGCATCCAAGCGGTCTTAAGCGCCATCGCCCTTATTCCCCTTGCCGCACTTTTTTTGATCCGCTATCTGCCCGAACCAGGGAAAAAGACCTGATACCAGGTCCGGAGTGCGAAACTTGATTAATCGGAAAAAACGATCTATGATTTTAGGACCCAATTGAGCGAATGGAGGGTGCTAGATTAGATACAATTTTTATTTGAATTTTACTAAAACCAATAACTGATAACTGATGAGGCGAGAATCGTTTTGAAAACCTTTCAGGTTTCATACATGCTCGGTATCAGAAACATCTTGTATCAATTTTCAGGACGGGCAGGGTAGGGCGTTCATGCCAGGTCTGACAATTTTTACCGGCAACCGCCTGGAAACCCTGGCCAAGCAGTTGGCGCAAATCGTTCGAGCACCGATCACATCCCCCTTATCTCCGGAAATCCTTCTCATCCAAAGCAAGGGGATGGAACGGTGGTTGTCCATGGAGCTCGCAAAGCACAACGGCGTTTGTGCAAACTGTTCCTTTTTATTCCCCAATGCATTTTTAAGGGAAATATATAAAAAAATAATCCCCGACCTGCCGGAAACTTCCCGGTTTGAACTCGACATCATGACATTTTCGGTCATGAAGGTTCTTCCATCCCATATCAACCAGCCCGGATTTGAAAGCCTGAAAAACTACCTCACGGACGACCAACACCAACTTAAACTCTACCAGGTTTCAAAAAAAATTGTCGATACGTTTGACCAATATCTTGTTTTCAGGCCTGAAATGATCTTTTCGTGGGAAGCAGGACTGGCCGACCACTGGCAGGCAAAGCTTTGGCGGGGGATCGTTTCCGATGGAGATAACCTTCACCGGGCCCGTTTGAGGAAAACATTGATTCAAAAGATTCGAAACAAGGAAGTAGAAATTGACAATTTTTTTGAGCGAATATCCATTTTTGGCATATCCTACTTGCCTGATTTTCATTTACAGGTCTTTTCTGAACTCTCCCGCATAATATCGGTGAACCTTTTTCTGATGAACCCATGCCGGGAGTACTGGGCGGACATTGTCTCCGACCGGGGAATCAAACAGATAAAAGGCCGATACGCGGACAAACAGTTTTCCGAAGACAGCCTCCATTTAGAAAGGGGTAATCGCCTATTGGCTTCCATGGGTCTGATGGGGAAGAACTTTTTTTCGCGGATCAATGAATTTGATTGTAAAACAATCGAAAAATTTGAGGCAAGGGGCGATGGGAGCCTGCTTTCAACACTCCACGGGGATATTTTAAACCTGATCGACAAACCGGGCAGTAAGCCGGCCCACGAGGCAGCCTATGACCGATCGATTCAATTTCACTCCTGCCACAGCCCGATGCGGGAAATTGAGGTTTTACACGATAATCTCCTCGCAATGTTTGAAGAAAAATCAAAACTTTTGCCCAAAAACATCATCGTCATGACACCGGATATCGAATTCTACGCACCTTTTATCCATTCAATTTTTGATACCCAAAACGATCCCACGCTTCGGATCCCTTACAGCATTGCCGATCAGAACATCAGAAAAAATAGCCGGATCATCGATGGTTTCCTCTCCATACTCGATCTTTGTGGGGGCCGGTTCGGCAATGCACAGGTTCTTCTTCTGCTGGAATTCCCGGCAATCAGAGAAAAATTCGGACTGATTGATGCGGATCTGAAAAAAATTGAGTTTTGGATCAGAGATACCCATATCCGCTGGGGCATCGATGTGGACAACCGTACGGCATTCGGCCTGCCCGGTGTTTTTGAAAATACCTGGAAAGCAGGCATTGAAAGAATTCTTCTGGGATATGCAATGCCCGGTCATGACCAGCGCTCGTTTTCAGGTATTCTTCCCTATGATCATATCGAAGGCAATGATGGTAAGATCTTCGGGAATTTCGTCGCGTTTATCGACAGGATAACTGCTCATGTAACAAAGCTAAATAGATCTTATAATTTAGCTAGTTGGCACAATATATTTGTTAAAATACTTGAAGAAATATTTCAATTGGATGAAGAGAGCACAGGTGGAATTCAACTATTGCGGCGAATCGTTGACGATATGGTGAACAACGGGGAGTTGGCCGGGTATGACAAAAAAATCGATTTTCAGATGATCCGCTCTCATATCAAGGGTTGCCTTGAAAGGGAAACGCTAGCTTCCGGATTTATAACAGGGGGGGTGACTTTTTGTGCTATGCTTCCGATGCGGAATATCCCTGCCGCCGTCGTCTGTCTCATCGGGATGAATAATGATGCATTTCCCAGGGACTCAAGGCCCATTAGCTTTGACCTGATTTCTCAACATCCAAAACCGGGAGACCGTTCTAGGCGAAACGATGACAAATACCTCTTTCTTGAGACACTTCTTTCTGCCCGGGAGAAACTCTATATCAGCTATGTGGGACAGAACATTCAGGACAACACACCGATCCCCCCGTCGGTTATGGTCAGTGAACTGATTGATTATTTAACTGAAGGATTCAGCCTCTCCAAAGACCAGCTGGTTACCCGGCACAAACTTCAGGCCTTTTCCCCCTCGTATTTTAAGGACGATGGGCGGTTATTCAGCTTTTCAGAAGAAAATTTCCAGGCTGCGGGCAAAATATATCAACATCAAAATCCGGTTCCTTTTATTTCAACGATGCTTTCAGTACCCTCCGATGACATGAAGCAGCTCGACATCGACACGCTCTGCGCCTTTTACGCCCATCCGACAAAGTTTTTGTTACAAAAGCGGTTCGGCCTGTTTTTGGAAACCGGAACATCGATCTTAAATGAGAGGGAAAACTTCAGACTTAACCCCCTGGAAAATTACCAGATCGGACAGTCGCTTGTCAAAAAACGTCTATCAGGCCTGGATCTGAAAGCGTTTCTACCGACACAGAAAGCTACGGGGCAACTGCCGCACGGCAAAGTCGGGGAAGTTGTCTACAGCGAATTGAGTGTCGATGCAGATATTTTCGTCAAAAAAATTGAGCCATTTTTCAAGGGAAAATCCGGTACGGCTCGTCAAGTCGATCTGGAGGTGGGGGACTTTGTCCTCATTGGTGAGTTTTCGGACATTTATGAATGTGGGCGGGTTGGCTACCGGTTCGCAAACAAAAAAGCAAAAGATCTATTGAGGTCATGGATTTATCACCTTGTTTTTTGCTTGTCAGTCAAAAAAAAGACGCCACTCACATCCATATTGATATGTAAAGATTCGATATGGGAGTTCAGCCCGGTCAAAGAGAGCCGCGAAATCCTGATGCATCTTTTAGAACTATACTGGAAGGGCCTCTCAACATTGATACACTTTTTTCCGGAATCATCCTATGAATATGCAAAACAGCTGTTGACAAAGAAACAAGCCGAACCCAAGGCGATGGCGCTGGGCCAAAAAAAATGGTCGGGAAGTGATTTTAGCAGAGGAGAATCTGAAGATCCATATTACGATCGCTGTTTTTCCCACATTGATCCGATCGATGACCGGTTTTGCAAAATGGCGGCAGACGTTTTTGAGCCGCTGCTGACCAATTGCAGAGAAACTACTTTTTAAACAACTGAACCATCTGTTGAGTCGTTTGCTATGGTGATGAAACCATTTAAAGTGACAGAGGCGCCGCTATCAGGGCACAACCTCATTGAAGCCAGCGCCGGTACCGGGAAGACCTATGCCATTGAAGGACTGTTTTTGAGACTGATTCTTGAAAAACAGATCCCGATAAATCAGATACTGGTGGTGACCTTTACCGAGGCGGCAACGACGGAGCTGACGGAGAGGATTTGGAATCGACTCATACAGGAGAAATCAGCTTTCCAGACTGAATCGAGCGATGCCGCCTCGGAAAAGGCTGCACAGTTGATACAGGGTGCGCTCGATGAATTTGACAGGGCCGCTATTTTTACCATCCATGGGTTTTGCCAACGGATTCTACAAGAGAATACCTTTGAAACCGGAAACCTGTTTGATACGGAACTGGTGACCAATCCATCGGAAATAATGCAGGAGGTCACAGACGATTTCTGGAGAAAAAATTTTTACGATTCCCAACCTGAGTTGATCAGCTACGCGATCAAGAAAATGAAAGGGCCGGAGAATTTTTTGAAATTGTTGGCAAGGGCCAAGGCAGGGGATATTCGAATTGTTCCGGACTTGGAAAAGCCGCTGCTTCTGGGCCTCGGTCCCTTCAGAAGCACCTTCAGCAAACTGAAAAAGAGATGGCCGTCCTGCCGGGCTGATATGGAAAAACTCCTCAAATCCGACTCGCTACGCGGGAATATTTATGGCAGCCGGCACCCGGACAGAAATCGGTCCGGTATGACCGGTCGGGATTCAAAGGTTCTGTCGATTGTACTCGCCATGGACAAGCTAACAAACGATAAAAATATAGGATTCCCACTTTTCAAAGAATTTCAATTGATTACATATACCAAATTAATGAAATCAGTTAAAAAAAACCAGGTGCCACCCTCCCATGAATTTTTTCATATCTGCGAAGAACTCTATGCGAGGGCCGCCCGGCTTGAAGACGAGATGAGCCAATATCTTATTTTTTTAAAAAAGAAACTCTTTGAATATGTAGGATCTGAACTTTCATCCAGAAAGATGTCCAGAAATGTTCAATTTTTTGATGATCTGATCACACGGGTCCAAAAATCGCTTCAAAATAACAAAAGGAGTGCCCTTGTAAACGCAATCCGACAAAAATACAGGGCAGCACTTGTGGATGAGTTTCAGGATACAGATTCAATCCAAAATGATATCTTTTCAAAGATATTTTCTTTTAAAAATAGTATTCTTTTCATGATCGGAGACCCCAAACAGGCCATATATGGTTTTCGGGGAGCAGATATCTTTTCTTATTTAAATACGGCGGCCAACACGAACACGAAATATACACTCATCGAAAATTGGCGTTCAGTCCCAAGCCTGGTATCCGCTGTCAGTACTCTGTTTTCAAATATCAAAGCGCCGTTTGTGTTTAAAGAGATTGTATTTAAAAAAGGCCGATCGGCAAAAACCGCTAATCAACGGGTGAAGATGACGGAAGCTCCGTTAAAACTGTGGTTCATCAGATCCGATGGGGATCACCCCATCAACAAGACAGATGCGGTGCAAAAAATCGCGGCACAAGTCACCCGGGAAATCTCCAGGTTAATCACGAGGGATGAAAAGGCTTTTAAGCCGGAGGATATCGCCATTCTTGTGCGAACCAACCGGCAGGCACAGATGATGAAAACCTGCCTATCGGCTGAAAGAATCCCTTCTGTTCTATTGGGCGCTGAGAACATTTTTGATTCCCATGAAGCCCGGGAGCTGGAGAGGGTGCTGACCGGCATCGCCGACCATGGGAGTGGACAACTCCTGAGAGCGGCGATGGTAACCGATATGATCGGCATCAGTGGCAATGATTTTGATACACTGGACGCGGATAGTCTTTGGTGGAGAACCCTTATTTCCAATTTCAAGGAATATTTTGAGGTGTGGAGCCGGTCCGGATTTATCAGGATGTTTCGTCTCTTTATGGCCAAAGAACAGGTCAGAAGCCGGCTCCTGTCGTTTGAGGATGGAGAAAGACGTCTGACCAATCTGCTGCATTTGGCGGAAATTCTCCACCAGGAATCGGACAACAACAATAAAGGGGTGGAAGGGCTTATCAAATGGCTTTCTGAACAGAGTGATCCAGCCTCCCTCAGGCTTGAAGAACATCAGCTCAGGCTCGAAAGCGATGAGAACGCGGTACGGATCGTAACGACCCATAAAAGTAAGGGCCTAGAATATGATGTGGTGTTTTACCCCTTTGGATGGGAAGGGTCTTTGATAAAAGAAAAGGAGATTTTTTTCCATGATCATGACGCAAATCAAAGGTTAACCCTTGATTTAAATCCCGATACCTCCGGCAAAAACCGCATCTCGGCCCAAAACGAACTTCTCGCTGAAAACCTGCGGCTCCTATACGTCGCTGTCACGCGGGCAAAAATCAGGTGCTATTTGACATGGGGGCAAATCAGGGGTACTGAAACATCTGCCATGGCTTACCTGTTCCACGGCTCGGACTGTTCACAGGGGGGTAAGCACACCGATGATATTCTATCAACATTGAAAACGCATTTTTCAACAAAAACAGATGGGGACCTTTTAGAGGATTTAAAAGGCCTGGTAAACAGGTCCAGTGGGTCTATCGAACTTGTGACAACCTTTGTTGATGATGATTCTACGCTCGCATCCACAGAGGAAAGGGGTGATGCGCTTTTCTTAAAGCGATTTTCAGGACAGGTCAAGACCAACTGGAAAATTTCAAGTTATTCTTCACTTGTTTCACACCGGGCATCAGAGATTGAACTTTTGGACCGTGATTCGGATCGGTCCTTTAATGAATTTTTACAGAACCCTGAAAGGGGAGAACAGGAATCTGACCCAAAAACAATAAGCGATTCTATTGACATATTTTCTTTTCCAAAGGGACCACGCGCAGGTATTTTTTTCCACGAAATCTTTGAAGAGATCGATTTTGCGGCAATGCCGCCTGCCTATGAACATCTGGTAATCGATAAACTGAACGGATACGGTTTTGAGGTTAAATGGAAGGAGACGGTCTGTGGGATGATAAAACGGGTTCTCTCTGCCCCCCTTCTAAAAGAGGGGAACCATCTGGTCCTGTCGACTATCCAACAACAGGACAGAATCAGTGAAATGGAATTTTATTTTCCGTTAAACCCGATTTCACCCCATACGCTTCGGAAAGTCTTTGCCGATTACGGTCCCCATGACATTTCCGCTGATTTCCCAACCCAATTGGAAAAGCTCACCTTTTCACCGGTTGAAGGATTCATGAAAGGGTATATCGATATGGTGTTTCAATATGATGGGCGATATTATCTTCTAGACTGGAAATCGAACTTTTTGGGGATGTCATCGGCAGATTATAACACGGATTCCATTAGAACGGTAATGGGGGATAATTTTTATATCCTGCAATACCATATTTATATCCTGGCCCTTCACCAATACCTGGGTTCGCGGATGCCCGGTTATCGATATGAAACAAATTTCGGGGGAGTCTTCTACCTTTTTATTCGCGGAATAGATATGGATAATGGGGCTGGCAACGGTATTTATTATGACCGGCCGGCAATTGATTTGGTTCACGCGCTCGGGAGAACATTGATACCGTCATTTGAACCCAAATAACGAGCAGGTTCGCGCAATGACGAAACAACTTTGATGAACCCGTAAAAAGACTATATTCCCTAAATGACCATTTTGGGGCGTTTAGATAGATAATACTAAATTTCAAGAACTCGTCGTAACTTCCTCAAACAGCGTGAAGTTCTTAAAGTACCACCTTATCAAAACGCTCTATCCCAAAATGCTCAAAAGCGTTCGCAAATGACTTTTACGAAGCCGTCGATTTTGCACGGTCAAAAAAGAGGCTGACAACAGGGTGGCGGAACAGAATATTTTTTCTCAAATAGATATCCATTTTGCAAAGTTGGTCGAGCGGCTTTCGGGAAATGAAAACCCTGAAATCTTCTTAGCCGCCGCCTTGGCCAGCAGGGTAACCGGAAATGGGGATACCTGTTTAGACCTTGCCGCAGTGATAGAAGACAGGCTTCCGGTGTCCCCATACAAAAGAGAACAGATGATCCTACCCCCCCTCGATATTTGGCGGGATAAGCTCACGAAGAGCCCAGTGGTGGGTAAACCCGGAGATTATAGCCCCCTGATCCTGGATAAAGAAGACAGACTCTATCTTTACCGGTATTGGATTTACGAGAAAAAACTTTCAGATTCAATAAAAAATCGAATCAAGGAAGATGTTTCAGAGATAAATTGGATCGGTTTAAAGGAAAGCCTCGGGAGACTTTTTTCAAAGGACGTGGGGGAAGGCACAAACTGGCAAACCGTTGCTTCGGTAACGGCAGCGCTCAAAAAATTTTGCGTTATTTCAGGGGGCCCCGGAACAGGGAAGACCTTCACCGTTGCCAAGGTTCTGGCGCTCTTTTTGGAACAGGCGGAAGGAAAAAGACCGCGAATATTCCTTTCAGCGCCGACCGGGAAGGCGGCGGCGAGGCTTAAAGAAACGATGCGGACTGCAAAACAGACCCTTCGGTGCAACGAAAAAATAAGGTCCGCCATCCCTGAAGAAGCCTTTACCCTGCACCGGATGCTTAAAAGCATCCCGGGTTCCCCTTATTTTCATTATAATTCGGAGAATCCGCTTCCGGCCGATATCGTGGTGATAGATGAAGCCTCCATGGTCGATCTTGCCCTGATGTCCAAGCTTGTGGAAGCGACACCGATGGATGCGAGGATCATTCTGATCGGAGACAAGGATCAGCTTGCCTCGGTTGATGCCGGTTCTGTGCTGGGAGATATTTGTGATCGAAATGAGATTCATCTGTTTTCGGAAAGCCATTGCAGCGTCATCAGGGAGTTGACCGGTGAAAAAATTAAAATATCGAATTGTGGGTCTATCCCGAAATATAAAATCCAGGACGTTATCGTTGAATTAAAACAGAGCTTTCGCTTTCCAAAAGGGAGCGGAATCGGGCGATTCAACCGAGCGGTGAAAAAAGGAGATGCGGATCGGGCGATTGAACTGTTGCAAAATGCGGATAGGCCCACCATAAAATGGGAAAAGATTCGCTCCCCAAAAGATCTTCACCGGGCGCTTGGGGAAGTGGCTGTTAAGCATTATGCCAAACCTTTTCAAACAGATGATCCATCATTGGCCCTTGATTATTATAACGAATTCAAAATTCTTTGTGCAGTTAAAAGGGGCCCCCTGGGTGTTGAGGTAATAAACAAAAGTATTGAGCAGATACTTGAGCGTGAAGGATTTGTCAACGCGGAAACCCGGGCAGATAATATCTACTATAAGGGTCAGCCGATTCTCATCACCCGCAATGACTACAGTCACGATCTTTTCAATGGCGACATGGGAGTCATTATGCCGGTTGAGGACGCATACGACCACGAGCTTAATCTGTTTTTTCCTGGAACGTTAACAGGAACCAAACGGTTACCGCTTTATCAGCTTCCGCCAAATGAAACCGCCTATGCGATGACGGTTCACAAAAGCCAGGGGTCTGAATTTGACGATGTTGTTCTGGTGTTGCCGGATCAGGATTTTCCTGTCCTCACAAGGGAGCTCTTGTATACCGCTATCACCCGGGCCCGCAGAAATGTCCTCATATGGGGTAGCGAACCAATCCTGAGAAACACCATTTCAAGAAAAATTGAACGGACCTCTGGGTTGAGAGACGCCCTATGGAAATGAACCGAAAGGCGGACTGCGGGTTTATTCCATTCACCCGAGAATTTCACGTCGCAAGGGCATGGTAGAAATCGGAAATAATCGCTATGGCTTTGCTCATCGCTTCTGCAAGGACCTAGAGTGTTTTCCCTTTAAATGGAATACGATTTCATCGTCCTTTGCCTGGGAAATTGAATACGAACCGAATAAACTCGGGTCAAATTTTGCCATATTGATCCGGAAAAAATGAGAATTAAGCGTTCCGGGTTAACGATATTGCATCCGATAAAATAGTTTGTATTTGATCCAACATGGTACAATCTTCGGCGCATTTTGGAAAGAGATCCCTTTGGTTGCACTTTTTGCACGGACTTTTTATTAGATAGCCGATTTCAAAATCGAACTTAAAATGATAGCCGATCTTTCTTTCCATATATTTCATATATCCCGCTGCTCCAGTTCTATCATCGATAACACCGGCATGATGATGGATCCCGACCATTTCATCCACCCGACTTGTTTTTGATGTTTAGTTTTGATATAAAAAAATGTTTGCAACATATATCATAACAATCAACGGGCCACAAGACAAAAGCTTTTGTTTTACTTTGGCATTACGAAAAAGGGTTAAGCGAGATACCGATGCGCATTGGGATGGGGTATGATGTCCACCGCCTGGTTGACGGGCGGAAACTTGTTTTAGGCGGCGTAACCATTCCTTTTGAAAGAGGTTTGCTCGGACATTCAGATGCCGATGTCCTGGTTCATGCGGTGTGTGATGCCCTTTTGGGCGCTGCCGGCATGGGCGACATCGGTAGGCATTTTCCGGATACCGATTCAACATACAAAGATATGATCAGTTTAAAAATGCTTGCCAGGGTTTGTGATATGATCAGATCACAAGGTTTTGTTATAGAAAACATAGATTCGACCATCTTTGCAGAAACGCCAAAGATCGCCCCATATAAGGAGGAGATGAAAAAAAATATTTCCCACGCGGTTGAAATTGATACAAAGCGTATTAATATCAAAGCAACGACCACCGAAGGTCTGGGAATGTTTGGAAAAGGGGAGGGGATCGGCGCGATGGCCGTGGCCCTTATCAAGACCTAAACCGAAGGCTCCGAATACTGTATGACAATCTAACTGGGTGCGTTATTTTTTTTGGGAAAAGAACCATGGCCATTCACATATACAATACGCTATCGGGAAAAAAAGAACGTTTCGAGCCTTTAGAACCGGGAAAGGTAAACATGTATGTTTGTGGTCCAACGGTTTATGACTCCAGTCACATCGGCCATGCAAGATCAGTGGTCGTCTTCGATGTTATTTCACGGTATTTCAAATCCCAAGATTATGATGTCACCTATGTCAGAAATTTTACAGATATTGATGACAAAATCATCGATAGGGCCAATCAACTGGGAATCGATTCTAGGGCACTGGCTAAAAAATACATTCATGAATTTTACAAAGATATGGACGCCCTGAATGTGGAGAGGGCGAGCGTTGAACCAAAAGCCACGGAACACATTGATCGGATCAAAAAAATTATTGGAACGCTTATTCAAAAGGGTTTTGGTTATCAGATAGATGGCGATGTTTTCTTTGCGGTCGATTCGTTTAAAACCTATGGGAAACTTTCCGGACGGAATCTGGAAGAGATGGAAGCCGGGGCCAGGGTCGATATTGATAAGAGGAAACGAAACCCGTTTGACTTCGTATTGTGGAAATCGGCAAAGCCCGGTGAGCCGTCCTGGCGCAGCCCGTGGGGCATGGGAAGACCAGGGTGGCATATCGAGTGTTCGGCGATGAGTTCAAAATATCTCGGGGAAAGTATAGACATTCACGGCGGGGGAAAGGATCTTATATTTCCACACCATGAAAATGAAATCGCACAGTCCGAAGCCGCATTTGATAAACCGTTTGTAAAATATTGGATTCACAACGGTTTTGTGAATATCGATCAGGAGAAAATGTCAAAATCGCTCGGAAATTTTCTAATGATAAAGGAAGTCATCAAATCTTACCATCCTGAAGCGGTGCGCCTTTTTCTTCTTTCCAATCATTATCGAAGCCCTATCGATTTCACCGAGAAAGCGATGGAAGAGGCTACTAGTGGTCTTGATAGGATCTATACACTGCTTGAAAGAGCGCAGAAAAAAACCGACCTCTCCCCGAAGACTTCCGGATTCAAAATTGGAGAGTACTGGGAGGGGTTTTGTGAATCTATGGATGACGATTTCAATACAGCCCGGGGGATTGGAGTTCTTTTCAATGCAGTGCACAAGTTCAATCGGCTGCTGGATGAATGCAAAAACCGGCTTTCGACCGATACAAGGACAACTCTTCAATCAGCGTATATCGACATTTTAAAAATGGGAAATATCATGGGGTTTCTTGTGGAAACACCCGAAACCTATTTTGAAGATAAACGGTATAAAGGACTTGAACGGGACTCAATCGATCAGGCGATAATCGAGAAAATGATTGAAGAACGGACGGATGCTAGAAAAGCAAAAGATTGGGCAAAGGCAGACCAAATTAGAAAGGAACTTGGAAAGAGAAATATTATTCTTGAAGACCGGTCAGAGGGGACCATCTGGAAAGTCGGTCGGTAACTACCGGTTAGGAACCATTCCTTGTTCCCATGGTTCATTTCATACTTTTCTCTTTAATTTCTATCTGTTATTATACTATATATTATGCCTTCCTTTAAGCTTATTTCAGATTTCTCACCCCAAGGTGATCAGCCAAGTGCCATTGAGACATTGAGTAAAAATATTTTGTCCGATAAAAAGGACCATGTCCTTTTGGGGGTCACAGGATCGGGCAAAACATTTACGATGGCCCATGTCGTTGCCGCGGTTCAAAAACCCACCCTCGTTATTGCCCCCAACAAGACCCTTGCGGCACAACTTTTTTTCGAATTCAGAGCGCTGTTTTCTGAAAATGCAGTGGAATACTTTGTAAGCTATTACGATTATTACCAACCCGAGGCCTACATTCCCTCCAGTGACACTTACATCCAGAAAGATTCAAACATCAATGAAATGATCGATAAGCTGAGGCATTCTGCCACACGGTCTGTTCTTTCCCGCAGTGATGTCCTTGTTGTGGCAAGTGTATCATGTATCTTCGGCCTGGGTGAGCCGGAGGATTATCACTCCATGCGGATTGATCTTGAAAACGACATTGAATTTGGACGGGAGAAGGTTCTTTCCGACCTCGTCGCCATGCACTATGAGCGCAATGATTTCGATTTCCACCGGGGGGTTTTCAGGGTAAGGGGGGACCGGATTGAAATTTTTCCCGCCTATGAAGAGGACAAGGCTGTTCGTGTCGAATTTTTTGGAGATGAAATCGAAGGGATTTCCGAAATCGACCCGTTGACCGGTAAGGCGCTCGGACGATTGAAAAGGATCACCATTTTCCCCGCCAGCCATTATGTGACCCAGAAGGGAACCTTACAACGTGCCACCGCCTCGATACAGACAGAGTTAAAGGAACGAATCGACTACTTGCAAAAGGAACGCAAGCTTATTGAGGCCCAAAGAATCGAAGAGCGGACCAATTTTGATCTGGAAATGATGCAAGAACTCGGCTACTGCACCGGGATTGAGAATTACTCACGGCATTTTACCGGAAGGGCGCCCGGAGAACCACCGCCAACCCTGTTGGATTATTTTCCTGACGATTACCTGATCTTTGTGGACGAAAGCCATATTTCCATCCCCCAGCTCAATGCCATGTATAAAGGGGACAAGTCCCGAAAGGAAACATTGGTTGAATTCGGGTTCAGGTTGCCGTCTGCCCTGGATAATCGGCCCCTTAAATTTGAAGAGTTTGAATCAAAAACTCCCCAGATAATATATGTATCGGCAACGCCCGCGGAATATGAATTAAAAAAAGGACGGGGCGCCCTCGCTGAGCAGATCGTGAGACCGACCGGATTAATCGATCCCAAATGCGATGTGCGAAGCGCTGAGAATCAGGTGGATAACCTTTATGAAGAGATTCTGGGGCGTATGGAGCGGGGTGAAAGAGTCCTAGTGACAACGTTGACAAAGCGAATGGCCGAAGACCTTACCGACTACTATTCCGAGTTAGGCATAAGGGTTCGTTATCTTCATTCGGACATTCGCACGTTGGAACGGATGGATATCATAAGGGATCTGCGAAAGGGAACGTTTGACGTTCTCATTGGCATCAATCTTCTTCGTGAGGGCCTCGATATACCGGAGGTCTCATTGGTTGCTATCCTCGATGCAGATAAGGAAGGCTTTTTACGATCGACGAGATCGCTTATTCAGACCAGCGGACGGGCTTCAAGAAACGTGGGTGGTCAGGTTATCATGTATGGTGATCATATCACCCGATCGATGAAAACGGCGCTGGCGGAAATGGACAGGCGAAGAAAAATTCAGACGATATACAACAAAAAAAATAACATTACACCGACAAGCATCAAAAAGAATTTACCATCCATATTTGAATCAGTCTATGAGTCGGATTATGTCAGGGCGGGCAGTGTTTCTGAACCACTTGCAGACTATGCTTCAACGGACAATCTGGATGATATCCTCATGACTTTGGAAAAAGAAATGGGGGAGGCGGCGAAAAAGCTTGAATTTGAAAAAGCCGCTGAATTGAGAGATCGAATTTCAGAAATCAAAAAATCGATGATCTTTGAGTTTCGCTGATGAACGACAGGATTCGTGCCAAATTGATGCAAGCACCTTCTAACCCTGGTGTCTACCTTTTTCAGGATGAAGCAGGACATTTTATTTATGTCGGTAAAGCCCAAAATCTAAGAAAACGCCTGGCTTCTTATTTTACAAACCCTGAAAATCTGGACATAAAAAGCCGGATGCTGGTAAAGAAATTATCTTTTTTCGAAACCATCATCACCGGAACCGAACAGGAAGCTTTGATCCTTGAATCGAATCTCATCAAACAGCACAGACCAAAATATAACATCGATTTTAAGGATGATAAAAGGTATCCTTCTCTTCGCCTGGATGTCAAGAGTCGATATCCCACACTCGCCATCGTTCGAAAAACAAGAAACGACGGTGCCGTTTATTTCGGGCCCTTTGCATCGTCCCAATCCGTAAGACAGACCCTTAGGATAATCCATAAAACCTTTAAACTACGCTCGTGTAAGGCAAACAAGTTTAGAAATCGATCACGCCCCTGCCTGAACTTTCAGATGGAAATCTGTCTTGCACCCTGTTCCCTTGATGTTGATAGAACCACCTACCTTGACGTTGTAAAAGAAGTAACACTATTTTTAAAAGGAAGAACGCCTTTTCTTATCCAAAAGATAAAAAAAGAGATGGTTTCAGCTGCAAAAAAGCAGAATTATGAAACCGCGGCGACCCTCAGAGACAAGATGTATGCACTGGAAAAGACGCTTGAAAAACAGGTTTCAGTGACTACCGATTTTAAGGACCGAGACATCCTGGCTCTGGCCAGAGATAATAAACTATCGCTAATCACGCTTCTTTTTGTCCGAGGTGGTTTTTTACTAGGTAACCGGCATTTCAGCTTTACAGAAACCCTTTCCGACGAAGAAGAGTTAATCGGCGCATTCATCAAACAGTACTATGGTGACACTCATTTTATCCCGCAGGAGATACTGACTCCCCTTCACCTTGCAGACGCCCCATTGCTTGAAGATTGGCTTGGAAATATTAAAGGAAAAAAGGTGCAGATTATCTTTCCAAAAAGAGGAGGAAAAACTCAACTACTGAAAATGGGTGTTCAGAACGCTGAAAATGAATTGCAAAACCTGATCGCTTCTAAAAATGCTGAAATAGATTTGATTAGAAGGCTTCAGAAGCTGCTCAAGATGAACAAAGCACCGGAACGAATTGAATGCCTTGACAACTCAAATATTTCCGGTACTTCTCCTGTGGCCGGTATGATCGTTTTTGAGATGGGAAAACCAAAAAAATCCGACTACCGCAAATATAAGATCAAAACCGTTCCCAAACAAAACGATTATGCATATATGGCTGAGGTCCTGAACAGGCGTTATTGGAGAAAGGATGGCGCATTACCACCCCCGGATCTTTTACTGATAGATGGGGGTAAGGGACAGCTCAACATTGCGAAGGCGATTTTGAAACAGTTGCACCTCAAACACGATTTTGAGGTAATCGCCATCGCTAAAAAAAATGAATCAAAAAAGGAAACCGAGGATAAAATTTATAAACCCGGTCGCGTCAACCCGCTCAATTTCCAAAAAAAGAGGGATCTTTTCCTTTTTCTGCAAAGGATTCGAAATGAGGCCCACCGTTTTGCCATATCCTTTCACCGAAAACAAAGGGGTAGAACATCGATGCGTTCAGCTCTCGATTCAATTGAAGGTATCGGCAAAAAACGAAAAGAAACTCTCTTTAAGCACTACGGTAGTATACAAAAGATCCGAAACGCAACTCTATCGGAACTGGCCAAGCTGCCCGGAATGAATGAAAAAGCAGCCCGGGCGGTAAAGACCGGTCTGGTGAAATAAAAAAGCGATTTCTTGTTTAACCGACTTTTTGGATACCCCGTAACGTGTCAGACCGAATTCTTTAACTTTTTAAGCAAATCCCTTACCGCATCGGCTGATTTATCAAGGGCCGCCTTCTCTTCGTTTCTGAGACTAATTTCAAAAATCTCCTCAACCCCTTTGGCACCTAACTTGACCGGAACGCCTATAAAAAGGCCGTTTATTCCATATTCCCCTTCAAGGTAAGCCGCACAGGGGAGAATTTTCTTTTTATCTTTCAGTATCGATTCCACCATTTCCACTGCAGCTGACGCCGGAGCATAATATGCACTTTGGGTCTTCAGCAGGCCGACAATCTCTGCTCCGCCATTTGCAGTTCTTTCAACGAGCGCATCGATCCGCTCCTTTGAGAGGAGTTCCGTAATCGGGATGCCGGCCACCGTGGAATACCGGGGGAGCGGAACCATCGTGTCGCCATGCCCCCCGAGGACAAACGCATGGGTGTTTTCTACGGAAACATTGAGTTCCATGGAGATAAAAGCCCTAAATCTTGCAGAATCCAGAACGCCGGCCATACCGATAACCCGGGTTTTGGGAAGCCCGCTGGTCTGATATGCCAAGTGACACATCACATCGAGGGGGTTACTCACAACAATGAGAATCGAATCAGGCGATGTCGCTGTTACCTGTTGGGTAACATCTCTTACAATTTTTGCATTTCTACTGATAAGTTCATCACGGCTCATACCCGGTTTTCTGGTGATTCCTGCGGTTATGACAACGATATCCGACCCGGTTGATGCCTCATATTCGTTTGCCCCAATGAGATGTGCGTCGTGTTTTTCAATCGGTGCGGCTTCGGCCAGATCAAGGGCCTTTCCCTGGGGAAAGCCTTCAATAATGTCAATTAGCACCACATCGCAGAGCTCTTTTTCAGCCAGTCGCTGTGCCGTGGTTGCTCCGACATTGCCGGCTCCGATCACAGTTACTTTTTTATCCATAATCATCTCCCTCCCTTGAAATGAAATTTAAAATAAAATAACCTGTCCATAAAAATACACGGATTGTCAACAAATTAATATGCTCGCTAAAGATTGACAATTGGTTTAAGAATTGAATAATAAGAATATGAACGCAGGGTCTTCCGATTTTTGAGGCTTTTTCGGAAAAAAAGTGTATGCTGTGTCCTGCAATATGGATCAATATCTAACAAAAGAGAACCGTATAACAGATAAGGAGCAAAACAGATGAAGGAAGCAGTCTATAAGACCAATTTCCCGGAAGCTAAACTAGCAAAGACAGGAAAAGTGAGGGATATGTATGACCTTGGTGATTCTTTTTTAATGGTGGCAACCGATCGGATATCCGCATTTGATGTTATCATGCCCAATCCCATACCTGACAAAGGGAAAATTTTAACCCGGATGTCCCTCTTTTGGTTTGATGTCATGAAACCGTTGATTCCCAATCATGTGATTACCGCCGATGTGGGAGACTATCCAAAACTATTTTTTCCCTATGCGGAAATACTTGATAACAGGAGCATATGGGTTAAAAAAGCAGATGCAATTCCGATCGAGTGTGTGGTTCGGGGATATCTATCCGGTTCAGGATGGAAATCTTACCAGGAATCCGGTGAAGTGTGTGGAATCCGCTTGCCGGCGGGCCTCAGGGAATCGGATAAACTTCCAGAACCGATCTTCACACCCGCGACAAAAGAAGAGGGTGGTGAACATGACATCAACATCGATTTTGAGACTTCTGCAAAGATGATCGGTAAAGAGTTGGCGGAAAAACTCAGAGTGATGAGCCTCTCAATATATAAGAAAGGTTCTGAACTGGCGGCTGAAAAAGGAATCATCATTGCAGACACCAAGTTCGAATTTGGCCTGCTTAACAATGAATTGATTATTATCGATGAGATATTGACCCCAGATTCGTCCCGGTTCTGGCCGAAGGTATCTTACAGATCCGGAACTTCACAGGAAAGCTTTGACAAGCAGTATGTGAGGGACTACCTGATCTCCATCAAGTGGGATAAAAGTCCGCCGGCTCCCCCTTTGCCGGGAGATGTCATTCGGGACACGCGGAAAAAGTATTTAGAAGCATTGACTCAACTTACCGGGATAAGCCATGCGTTTTGAAGAAAAAAGAGTGCGGATCGACCGCATCGATCCGTCTGATGAAACCTATCGCATTACCACCGAGTCGGAAATTGACCGTTTAATCGATTCGATTCAAGCGGTCGGTCTGATCAATTTTCCGATTTTGATCAGAAAAGATCAGGGGTTTACGATCATCAGCGGATTCCGTAGGATTGCCTCATGCGGTGCGCTCGGCTGGACACACATTGATGGCAGGATTGTAGACCCCCGGGCCCCTCTACTTGAAACTGCAAACATGGCCATATCTGAAAATGTTTTTCAACGAACCTTAAATCTGATCGAACAGTCACGGGTTGTTCTCTTGCTCTCTACATTCTATAATTCCGATCATATTTTGGCAAAAAAAGCAGCCCATTTTGGCCTGCCAAACAGTCCATCCTTCACTAAAAAAATAAAACAGATTTGCCTTTTACCTGAGCCGATCCAAAGTGGTGTATTATCAAACGCCATTTCTTTTGCAATGGCTTTGGAGCTTGGCATCCTGGTGAAAGAGATCGGGGTCATATTTGCAAATCTGTTTGTCAGGCTTAAATTGAGCTTAAATAAACAAAGAGAAATCGTGATGCATGCTAAAGAAATTTCACAACGTGAAGATATTTCCGTTTTAAAAGTGCTTGAAGAGGGCGACATTGAAAAAATCTTAAACAGTGAGGACCTTGATCAAAGGGAGCAGGCGCAAAGAATCCGTTCTTATTTAGAGCGACGACGATTTCCAACCGTCGTCGCAAGAAAAAAAAAGGTTGAAAAATTTGTCAAGAACCTAAAGCTCGAAAAAAATACAAAACTAATCCCTTCAAAATATTTTGAGGACCCCACCTTTACTTTAAAATTACATTTTAAAGATAGTGAGGGATTAAAGCGACACAGGGCCACGCTCGAAAAAGTCATTCAAAATTTCAATATTTAAACGGTTGACGTGTGATCCTCAAAAATAAATATCGCAAATTTCAAAGGAGGTTGATTTATGTCTGAGAAAGAAGTTGTCGAAACATCTGAAGCACAAATTGCTGTTCACTGGCCGGAGGAAGGATATTATCATCCGTCCGCAAAATTTATTTCCCAGGCGAATATGACGGACGAAAAGATCTATGATCGTTTCAGTCTAGAAAATTTCCCCAACTGTTTTAAAGATTATGCGGATCTTTTAGACTGGGATCAATATTGGCATACCATCTTGGATACCAGTGATGCGCCCTGTTGGAAATGGTTTGTTGGGGGGAGGATCAATGCAAGCCACAATTGCATTGACCGGCATCTGGAAAAAAACAAAAACAAAACCGCCATTCATTTTGTTCCTGAGCCAGAGAATGAAAAAATCGAACATATCACCTATCAGGAGCTGTTTGTCAGGGTCAACGAATTGGCCGCACTGCTTCAGGAATTTACCGGTTTAAAATCAGGGGATCGGGTAACGCTTCATTTACCGATGACGGCCGAGCTCCCCATAACGATGCTTGCCTGCGCCAGACTGGGCGTTATTCATTCTGAAGTGTTTGGAGGATTTAGCGGCAGAGCATGTGCGGATAGAATTGTCGACTCCGGATCAAAGGTGCTCATAACGATGGACGCTTATTACAGGGGGGGCAAGCTCCTTGACCATAAAGAAAAAGCCGATATTGCTGCGGACCTAGCTGAAAAAGACGGCCAGAAAGTCGATCAGGTGTTGGTGTGGCAACGTTATCCGGGAAAGACATCTTCACCAACATTGATGCAAGATGGTCGTGATTTTTTTATCAACGACGTTTTGAATGATTTTTATGGAAGAAGAATTGATCCCGTATCATTGCCGGCCGAAGCCCCCCTTTTCCTTATGTATACCAGTGGAACGACCGGGAAGCCGAAGGGATGCCAGCATAGTATCGGCGGTTATCTCGCGTATGTCACCGGTACCTCAAAATATATTCAGGACATTCATCGGGAGGATGTATACTGGTGTATGGCTGACATCGGATGGATTACGGGACATTCATATATTGTTTACGGCCCCCTATCGCTTGGGGCATCGACTGTGGTTTACGAAGGGATACCCACCTATCCGGATGCCGGTCGATGCTGGCGGATCGCACAGGATCTTGATGTAAATATTTTTCATACCGCCCCCACGGCCATACGAGCTTTACGAAAAGTCGGACCCGACGAACCGAACAAATACCACTATCATTTTAAACATATGACCACGGTTGGAGAGCCGATTGAACCCGAAGTGTGGAAATGGTATCACAAAGTTGTCGGAAAAGGGGAGGCTATCATCGTCGATACGTGGTGGCAAACAGAGACTGGCGGGTTTTTGTGCAGCACGCTTCCGGCAATTGATCCGATGAAACCGGGAAGTACCGGTCCGGCTTTGCCCGGGATTCACCCGGTCATCTATGATGACGATGGGAATGAACTCGAATCCGGCGTAGGAAAAGCCGGAAATATCTGCATCAGGAATCCTTGGCCGGGCGCTTTCCAGACCATATGGGGGGATCGAGATCGCTATGTCAAGCAGTATTATGAAAAGTACTGCAAAGATTCAAAAAGCAAAGATTGGCGGGATTGGCCATATTTGACCGGTGATGCAGCCACCCAATCGGCCGACAGATACTATCGTATTTTAGGCCGCATCGACGATGTCATCAATGTATCAGGCCATCGGCTGGGAACTAAAGAGCTGGAGTCCGCTGCGCTGGTGGTTCCAGAAGTAGCTGAATCGGCTGTTGTACCGGTAGCAGACGCTATCAAAGGACGGGTCCCGGAGATATATATTTCGTTAAAACCAGGACATGAGGCCGACGAAGATATTGCGGCAAAGGTCAGCAGTACTATCATTTCAGAAATTGGATCGATTGCAAAACCACGAAAAGTATGGATCGTTGCGGATATGCCGAAAACACGGTCCGGGAAGATCATGCGTCGGGTGCTGGCGGCAATCTCCAATAAGCAGGATGTGGGAGATACGATGACCCTGGCAAATCCTGAAACTGTTGAGTCAATCCAGAAGATGATCGATGCTTCCACTTGATAGTTCAGAGATTCCCTGTCCACTCACGGGTGAACTGCCGGGCTCTTCAAATCGCTTTTAAAAGCTTTGTCGATTTCAACGCTATACATTGATCAGCAAGTGGTACACAGTACCCATGTTCGGTCTATTCAATCCCGAATCGATGCGCCTGTGGTTATCGTTGATGATGTACAAAAGGTGTTTGAATCGGCCTTGCGGGCCGATGATCCTGTAAAAGCTGGAAAAGAAAGCCTTTTTCTAACCCTCAATAAGGGCGCTTTTATTCGAAAATGCCCTGGCACTCGATTTTATACCTGTTGCGGGTATCGTATTCTGAACATCGGCACTTTTTGCACGATGGATTGCTCCTACTGTATCTTGCAGACATATTTTCATCCACCCATTCTCCAGCTTTTCGTCAATTACCAGGATATGTCACAGGAACTACAGATACTTTTTTCCGAAAAAAAATTGACCCGAATAGGGACCGGAGAATTTACCGACAGCCTAATCTGGGAGAACTGGACAGACCTTTCCCACTTTCTGGTTACAAGTTTTTCTACCCAATCCCATGCGGTTTTAGAGCTAAAAACCAAGACAACCGCTGTTGAAAAATTGGGTTGGCTCCGACACAATCGCAAAACCATCGTTGCCTGGAGCCTGAACACCGATCAAATTATTCGAGCTGAGGAGCTTCGAACCGCACCCCTTTTCGCCCGGCTCAACGCGGCTGCAAAATGCGAATCATGGGGTTATCCGCTTGCATTTCATTTTGACCCCATTGTCATCTATGACGGCTGCGAAGCAGATTACCGACAGATGATCGAGGCGTTATTTTCCCGTATATCTCCGGACAACATCGCCTGGATCAGTCTAGGCACATTCCGTTTTATACCATCTTTGAAAACAATCATCCAGAAACGCTTTCCAAAATCAAAGATTATTTATGGCGAGTTCATTCCGGGACTTGATGGAAAAATGCGATATTTTAAAACATTGCGTATCGACCTTTACTGCAAAATCGTCTCCTGGATCAGAGAAATCGCTCCGGATCTCCTTATTTATTTCTGTATGGAAGATGATGAAGTGTGGGAAAGAGCCTTTGGCTTTATTCCTTCCCAGCGCGGCGGTTTGTCACAAATGTTAGATGAGCGTGCCATGCTTATTTGTGGGTTGGATATATAAGTAAAGGGAAACATGAACCTAATTTTGATTCATCTCACCTTTTGTGTCTAAGAATTTTAATTTTCCTACCGGCTGTCAATCGAGTCGGTTCATACCGATACTTTTAATTCGTTGAATGAAGATACAAAAAACCTTTGCCCGCAAAACAGGTGAAAACTTGGGTCATAAGTGGTGAAGATTTTGAAGGTTTGATAGGAGAGAGTCGATCGGAAAAGGTTGTCAACGAGATAGTTTTGTGGGAGGAGGAGAGGGCATCAGGAAAGAAATGTATAAACGCAAGGAGTTGATGTCCAAAGCCCTATGGTCCGGTAACGTGTTTCTATGCCCTTGGACAGGAGGCCAGGTCAATTTTTGTCTTTCTTAATTTCTTCGATAACTTTTTGTGCGATCTGTGCTGGCACTTCATCGTAACGTGACAATTCCATGGTGAACATGCCTCGGCCACCGGTCATTGAATTGAGATCCGGTGCATAGGTGAGAAATTCAGCCATCGGGACATTGGCTCTGATAACCTGATTTTTGTCTTTGCTATCCATTCCCAAAACTCTTCCGCGTCTGCTGTTCAGATCGCCCATGATGTCACCCATGAACTCATCAGGAGCGGTGATCGTAACATCCATAATCGGTTCCAAGAGGACGGACTGGGCCTCTTCAGCCGCTTTTCTATAGGCAAGAGAGCCTGCGATCTTAAATGCCATTTCTGAGGAATCAACCGCATGAAACGAACCATCATCCAAGATGACCCTGAAATCGATACAGGGAAATCCGGCGAGTATGCCTTTTTGGCTGGCTTCAATAATTCCCTTTTTAACAGCAGGAATATATGTTTTAGGTATCGCCCCCCCCACAATCGCATCGACAAACTCAAATCCTTTCCCTCTGGGGAGCGGTTCCAACTGGATCCAACAAACACCATACTGGCCATGGCCACCGGTCTGTTTCTTGTGTTTTCCCTGGACCCTGACCTTCTTTTTGATGGTCTCTTTATAAGGAACTTTCGGTTGATTCAGATTTACTTCCACATTGAATTTTCTTTTCAGCTTTTCAGCAGCGGCCGCGATGTGGACCTGTCCCATTCCGGATAGAAGAATTTCTTTGGTTTCCGCGTTTCTTGTAAGCTTCAAGGCGATATCCTCTTCCAAAATCTTTGAAAGCGATGCGAAAATCTTATCCTCATCACCGGTTGATTTGGGTTGAATAGCAAATGAAATAAGAGGCGGGAGCGGTTCGGTGTAATTGAACTTGATTTTACTCTCTTCAGAACAGAGGGTATCTCCGGTTGTCGTATCTTTCAGCTTGGCCACAGCAACAATTGCACCAGGGGCGGCTTCTGATGTTACTTTCTGCTCCTTTCCGACAACTATCAGGAGTTGAGAAAATCGTTCTTTGGATCCTTTGTTGACATTATAAAAGTTTCCATCTCCCCCCAAGTTCCCGGACACAATTTTGAAAATCGAAAGCCGTCCCGAGTACGGATCTGTCACGGTTTTGAAAACAAGAGCTGAAAATGGAGCATCCGGATCTACAGCACGCTCAATTTTCTCGCCACTGTCAGGGTCAACCGCCTTCCATGGACCGTGATCAATGGGTGAGGGCAACGTTTCGTTGATAAAATTCATCAACAGATCAACACCGATACTGTTTATTGCAGACCCGCATAAAACAGGGACGAAGCTCCGTGACAAGGTGCCTTTTCTCAAGGCAGCACGGATATCTTCTTTAGGTATAGATTCCCCTTCGAGGTATCGTTCCAGGAGTTCATCATCTGTTTCAGCAATATTTTCGACCAGGGTTTCCCTTTCTTTTTCGACTGATTTTTTCATATCAGCAGGAATATCAGTTTCTTTCCTCTCGCCTTCAGCATTGTAAATATAAGCGGTGTTCCCGATTAGATCGACAACGCCTTTAAAACTCTCTTCTGATCCAATCGGGAGTTGGAGAGCTATCGGCTTTGTTTCAAAACATTTGCTTGCATCTTTAAATGCACGAAAAAAATCCGCCCGCTCTCTGTCAAGCTTGTTGATAAATATCACGCAAGGCATCTTCAGGTCTTCGGCAAAATTCCATGCCTGTTCTGTCTGAACTTTTACGCCGTCGACAACGTCTAGAACCACCACCGCGCTGTCTGCGCCCTGCATACAGCTTTTTGTGTCCGCAAAGAAATTCTGGTCTCCCGGGGTATCTATGATGTTTGACACATGTTTATTCCAGACATATTGATGTAATCCGGTACTAATACTTGATTGTCGTTTTATTTCTTCAGGTTCAAAATCCATCACTGTATTGCCATCTTCGACATGGCCTCGCCGCTTAATCACTCCCGCTTGAAGCAGTACGGCTTCTGCCAGTGAAGTTTTCCCAGCCCCGCCATGGGCAACTAGCACGACATTTCTCAATTGATCAATCATGTTGCGTATCTAAGCTCCTCTCCTGTCCGGTTTTTAATAATTTAATGAACTTAAAAGAGTTTTATCTATCTGTAAAAACTAAAAAAACCAAGTCGGATGAAAAATTATTTGGGTTTATAGTTCGAAACGTCTTAAATATATAAAAAACTCTTTGTTCCCTTTGGGGCCAAGGAGGGCCGAAGGGATTATCGGTTGACATACGAGATCTTCTTTTGTAAAAAAAGTCGACAAGTCATCGATCACTTTGCGGTGTAAAACCGGACTTTTGACCACCCCACCTTTTCCAACATTCCCCTTGCCCACTTCAAACTGGGGTTTGATCAGAGCGAGAATAGCCCCATCGGCTCCTGTAAATTGTATGACTTCCGGCACCACTATCTTAAGCGAAATAAATGAAACATCGATGGTTATCAGGTCCACAGGCCGAGAAATGGTTTCAATCGGCATATGTCGAATATTCGTCCGTTCGATCACGTGAACCCGGGGGTCTTGCCTGAGTTTCCATGCCAGTTGACCATATCCGACATCTACAGCAAAAATACGGGCTGCGCCGTGTTGTAAAAGGCAGTCTGTAAAGCCACCGGTGGATGCACCCACATCGAGACAGTCAAAACCCGAAACGTCAATTTTAAACGCTTTCAAAGCTCTTTCAATTTTTAACCCACCTCTGCTGACGTACCGATTCTCTCCGCCTTTAACGAGTATGTTTTTATCACTTGAAACAAGAGTGCCGGGCTTATCCAACGGTTGGTTATTGACCAAAATATTTCCCGCCATAATCAAAGTTTTGGCGCTCTGCCTGCTTTGTGCGAGCCCTTTTTCCACAATCATCTGGTCGAGCCTGATTTTCGTCACCGGCATAATGATTATTAATTACTAAAGTTTCGTACCTGATTTTTTTGAGGAAAGCCCCATCAGGGGTAAGAACCTTGTGTAAATATTATCCTTTTCCCATTCGTCCGCTAACCTGGCTTGTCAAAAGATCATGATGCGGGATGGATTTGTTGTCGCAGATCGCCATCAAATGCTTGCCTGCATTGACTATGGCAGCTGGGTCTATTCCGTATTTGGATCTGAGAAAATTTTGTGATCCGTGCTCGATAAATCTATCCGGAGCCCCTATCCGCTCGAGACAATGGGATGTTAAACCTGCATCATTGAGACATTCAAGAATAGCGGATCCAAATCCACCCTGGCGGACATTCTCTTCGATGGTGATAATACGAGGTATCTTTCCGGCAAGCGTGCTAATTAGGTTCACATCCAGCGGTTTGACAAATCGACAGTTTACCACAGTTGCTGAGATACCGTGCGCCATCAGTTCGGAATGGGCTTCAAGGGCGTCACAAACCGTTCGACCGATTGCAAGGATGAGAAGATCCTCTCCTCTTTCCAATATCTCAGCCTCACCGATAGTGATAGGTGTGACATTGCTTTCAATGCTAACCCCTGTTCCTGTCCCTCTAGGGTAACGGATTGCAATGGGGCCGTCATGTTCAATGGAAGTTTTGAGCATTCTGGACAGTTCGTTTTCATCTTTAGGCGACATGACGACCATATTTGGAAGACTTCTCAGATATGAAAGATCGAATAATCCGTGGTGGGTCGGGCCGTCCTCTCCCACGATCCCTCCTCTGTCAATGGCAAACACCACCGGGAGTGCTTCGATACAAATGTCATGAACCAGCTGATCGTAAGCACGCTGTAGAAAGGTAGAATAAATGGCCACAACCGGTCGAAACCCTTCAGTGGCCAGCCCGGCTGCGAAGGTAACGCCGTGCTGCTCAGCAATGCCAACATCAAAAAAACGATCCGGATAAATTTCAGCAAACTTAACAAGTCCGGTGCCTTCAGGCATCGCCGCGGTAACCGCAATGAGCTTTTCATTACTTTTTGCCAGTTTGACCATGGTATCGCCAAAAACTTCAGTAAACGTTGGGACGCTGCTCTTTGGGCCAACGCAAGTGCCGGTTTCGATTTCAAAGCAACCAACCCCGTGAAAATAGACAGGATTCTTTTCTGCAGGCAAATACCCTTTCCCTTTCTTTGTCGTGACATGAAGAAGGGTGGGTTCGTTTAGATGTTTTATGTTGTTTAAGATATTGATGAGATGGTTCAGTTTATGACCGTTGATCGGTCCAAAATATTCAAAATTAAATGCTTCAAACAACATGCTGGGAGTAATAAATGCCTTTAAAGATTCTTCCGAACGTTTGGCAAACTGATAGATATCATCACCGATTTTTGGGAGTGATTTGAGAAAATATCCGAACTCTTTTTTCATCTCCTGGAGTTTTTTTCTGGAAAAAGTGCGGCTCAAAAAAGAGGAGAGGGCACCCACATTTCGGGAAATCGACATGTCGTTGTCATTTAAAATAACCGTAAGATTCTTATTTTTATGAATATCTCCGGCCTGATTCATACCCTCAAAAGCAATGCCGGCCGTCATGGATCCATCTCCGATGATTGCGACAACCCGATGGTTTTCATTTTTCAATTCTCGGGCAGAGGCTATACCCAACCCTGCTGAAATCGACGTACTGCTATGACCGGTTGAAAACGCATCATAAGGGCTTTCGCTCATCCGGGTAAAACCGGAGATCCCACTGTGTTGCCGAAGGGTATGAAATTGATCTCTGCGACCGGTGAGGAGTTTATGGGCATACGATTGATGGCCTACATCCCAGATAATTTTATCATTCGGGGCATCGAAAACATAATGTATGGCAATCGCCAGTTCAACTGTACCCAGGCTGGAGGCCAGGTGGCCTCCATTCTTGGACACCACATCAACAATTTTTTTTCGTATTTCAGCTGCCAGGACCGGAAGTTGGGATCTGGAAAGCGTTTTTAAATCTTTTGGAGAATTGATTTTATCTATATATCCCACGCTTATATCGGCTCCTATTTAATTTCACAATTTGGCATCCAGAACAAATCGACTATTTTTTTCTTTTGATGATATAGTTTGCAATAGCCCTGAGCGAATCAGATTTGTTATCAAAATTGTCAATGGCTTGCAATGCATTCTTTATGAGTTTTTTTGCAAATACCTTTGATTGATCGATTCCCATAAGGGAAGGGTAAGTGTTCTTATGAAGGAGATCATCCGTACCGGTGGCTTTTCCGATTAACGCGGGATCACCGTCAACATTAAGGAGATCATCGGTTACCTGAAAAGCAAGGCCGATATTTTTGCCATAAATTTTAAGTTGTTCGATTTGCTTTTGGGTACCGCCCCCCAACACGACACCGGCATAAATCGATGCAACAATAAGCGCACCGGTTTTTAAATAGTGCATATCTTGAAGTTGACTCAAAGTTATCGGGGTTCGTTCAAAGGTGATGTCCCTTATCTGCCCCTCAATCATTCCTTCACATCCCGCTGCCTGTGAGATCGCCTGAATAATGCCAAAACAATTCGAGGCATGGTTTTCATTTATAATCTCAATACTTGAGAGGAGCTGAAAAGCTAGTGTCAAAAGGGCATCTCCGGCAAGCATCGCCGTGGCCTCATCAAACGCCAGGTGACAGGTCGGCTTCCCTCTTCTCAATTTATCATTGTCCATTGCCGGCAGATCATCGTGAATGAGCGAGTAGGTGTGAATCATTTCAATGGCACAGGCAGTGTACAATGCATCATCGGTGTTTCCACCGACAGATTCGGCTGCGGCCACACATAAAATCGGCCTTATTCTTTTTCCACCGGCCATGAGGGAATAGTCCATGGCGCTCTTCAGCCGGCCTTTATTTGAAATCTTCGACTCAAGGATTTCTTTTAACGCTTTATTGACTCGTCTGCGCTTTGAATTGAGGTATGAATCCAGGTCAAACATCGATTATCCGCCAATGGATGTCAGGGCGCCTTTTAAAACTATACCCTGATATCTCAGGTATTATTTCCGGTTAAAAACGGCTTTTTAAGAATATCCCCGTCCATACCTTCAAGTAAGATGGTAACTCTCTTTTCGGTCTCCTCCAGCTTCTCGGAACAAAATTTAGAAAGCTTAACCCCTTCTTCAAACCTCTGGAGTGCCTTTTCAAGGGGAAGTTCGCCTACTTCCAGCTCTTTGGTGATTTCTTCAAGCTTTTGCATGGCATTTTCAAAATTCTGTTTTGCCATTTTGGTTCTTCCTTTCGACTTTGCTTATGAATTGACCTTTTGAAACAATGATTTCAAGGTACTGACCGATTTTTAATATTTTTGGATCTTTTATGATTTTTTTTTCCGGAATTGTTCGGGTGATGCTGTAGCCCCGATCGAGGATTTTCAGTGGGCTTAACGCGTCAAGGCTTACCGTGAATTCTCGCAACAGTGTAATTTTTTTTATAATATATAATCGGATTGATTTAAATAAGTTATAATTTATTACTTCAACTGATTCTTTGAATTTATTTATGTGTGGTAAGGGGCCATTTGCTTTGAATTTATCAATCCGCCATGTAAAGCGTTCTCGGGTTTGAGATAGATTATTAAAAAATATTCGAATAAACCGTGAGTTGGTATCATCGAGTTTGAGTTTCAAATCTTCTATTTTTTTTCTTGGATTTATCAACCGGCTCGAAAAATCGTTTAACAAGGTATGAAGGTGATCGATAAATCGGGTAAATGTATTGATCAGGGCCTTAATAAGTTCAATGTTTTGACGTACGAGCTCTACGCGGGACGGAACAACCAGTTCTGCGGCCGCAGAGGGTGTCGGTGCCCGTAAATCCGAAACAAAATCCGCGATGGTAAAATCGGTCTCGTGACCGACCGCTGAAATAACTGGAATTTCCGAGGCAAAAATCGCCCGGGCAACTGCTTCGGAATTAAACGCATTTAAATCCTCCAAGGATCCGCCACCCCTGGCAATTATTGCAACATCCGTATCATTCCGGGTATTTACCAGGTTGATTCCGGATATGATTTCATCTTCAGCGCCCTCACCCTGTACTTTTGCAGGGACAATTTCAATATGCACATTTGGAAATCGTCGGTCCACGATATGGATGATATCATGCACAACCGCGCCGGTGGGTGAAGTCACAATACTGATTTTTTTAGGTAGAAAGGGCAGGGATTTTTTGTATTGTTCATCAAACAACCCTTCCTTAAAAAGGTGTTTTTTGAGCTGTTCAAAACCAATCCTCAACGCCCCCACACCCTTGGGCTCAATGTATTCCAAAATGATCTGATATGTGCCCTGTGGCGAATACACACTCAACCGGCCCAACCCGATGATTTGCATTCCGTCTCCAGGCTCAAAGGTCAAATTTTGAATTTGTGGTCGGAACATCAGCGCATTTATCCTGGATTTTTCATCCTTTAATAAAAAATAATAGTGGCCGGAAGCCGGTACTCTGAAATTGGATATTTCACCGGTAATCCAGATAAATGAAAACTTTTCTTCAAGTAATCCTTTGACTTTAGATGTCAGTTCGGAAACTGCGTAAACACGGCGAGGGTTATGGGGATCGAGTGTCATTTTAAATTTATATAACGTCTGATAAGGTATATTATGTAAACTTCAATAGGTGGGTAGATCGGGCGTGGCCCAAACCGCCCTTTTCCTGCTTCACATGTTTATTGAAGAGCCCCGCAGCCCTGAACGACAGAATCTTCGCTACGCTTCGACAAGCTACGGGGATTGCGCTCACTGCTCCGGTTCAATAGTTCACGGATGGTGGGGAGCAGATAAAGATCCTCATGGTCCATCGTGGTCAGAAATGATACCAAAATATCGATTTTATCGTGCAAAGACTTGTGTTTATCCATAATGAAATACTGCTTGCTCTTTACAACGCAGTGCCCGCTCTTGACCTTTATACTGGTTTTTCGAAAATTCTCATCAGATACGGTCACACCGAGCCGATCCGAGAGGTCTTTTAGATTTTGATAGATTTCTTCAGGCTTCACATCCCTATCCCGTTCGTTGTTTTGTTTTCTCTTGAAAAAACGATCGATTGCATTATATTAAACCTTGAAGATTTGGCCGGAACGATCTGTCGGATCTGTGAGCGATAATTTGAAACCCAAATAGGAGGAAACGATGCAAACCATACCGCTAAGAAAAGCACAAACCCGGTTGATAATCAACGAATTTGTCCGGAGCGTGTACAACTGGATGGCAATCGGACTGGCGCTCACCGGTTCTGTGGCATTTTATGTGGCAAACAGCGAATCCATGATGCGATTGATTTTCGGCAATCAGATGGTTTTTTTTGGTCTGATTATCGGTGAACTTGCCTTGGTTTTTACCATCAGTGCGCGGGTTCAAAAAATAAAAGCCTCAACCGCAACCGCCCTTTTTGTTCTATATGCCGCCTTAAACGGTGCAACCTTATCAGCAATTTTTCTTATATATACAAGAACATCCATTACATCAACATTTTTTATATGTGCCGCCACGTTTGTCGCGTGCAGCATATACGGAATAACCACAAAGCGAGACCTTACATCTCTGGGCGGCTTCATGGCAATGGGACTTATCGGGATTATTATTGCATCTGTGGTCAATATGTTTATCGGAAGCTATGGTATGCATATGATCATCAGCTATATCGGTGTAATTGTTTTTGTAGGCTTAACCGCATACGACACTCAAAAACTGAAAACCATGGCTCTTTCACAACCGGCAGGTCTTGACGCGGGTGTCGTACGGAAAGGTGCTATTTTAGGCGCATTGTCACTTTATCTAGATTTTATCAATCTGTTTCTGATGTTGTTGAGAATTTTTGGAAACAGGGACTAGTGGAGTAAAATATAAATCCAGGTCGGTGAATGTTTACTCTTTTGACTTTCTGGTCTCTATTTTCCAAGTTCACGTTGAACCGTGTCTGCTATCATCTTACAGTAATTTCGGGTCGTTTCAATTGTAGGCCCTTCAACCATAATTCTGCAGAGGGGCTGGGTACCTGAATAACGGACAAGCACCCTCCCCTCTCTACCTAAACTTGTTTCGACCGATTTGATTGTATCCGATATTTCCGGCACTTTTTGAATATCGGGTTTTCGTTTGACGCTGACATTTAAAAGTGATTGAGGGAATAGATTCATTTTTCTGTTGAGCACGGATAACGGCCTGGATTCTTTTTTCATGGCTTCTATGAGTTTCAACGCCGTCAAGATACCATCCCCTGTCGTGTGATGGTCCAGAAATAGCATATGACCGGAATCTTCACCGCCCAGGACGGCTCCATCAGAAATCATTTTTTCTAAAACATAGCGATCGCCGACTTGGGTGGTGATATGCTTTACCCCCATATCTTTTAAAACAATTTTAAGGCCGATATTGCTCATTACCGTTGTAACAACCCGGTTGTTTTTGAGGGTGCCTTTTTGTTTCATGAGCCTGGAACAGATGGACAGGATCTGATCACCGGTCAATAGATTCCCCAACTCATCCACAGCCACCATCCGGTCACCATCCCCATCGAATGCAAGACCGATTTCAGCCTTTTTCCCTCTCACTTTTTTGGCCAACACCTGTGTATGTTCAGAACCGCAGCCGTTATTAATGTTCTTTCCATCCGGCTGAACAAAAAGCGATTCAACGTCTGCACCGAGACAGTTAAATAGTTGAGGAGCAACCCGGTATGTTGCGCCATTAGAACAATCGATAACTATTTTCATATCTTTGATACAAAAATCGTTTGGCAAGGTTTGGAGCAAAAAATCGACATATCGTTTTTCAACATCCTCTATATATTTTACCCTTCCCGTGTACTGGATGGTTTGGCCCCGTATGGGAAAGTGTTTATCCAGTAAAAGCCGTTCGAGTTTCGTCTCAGTTTCATCGGACAATTTGAAACCATCCTTTTGAAATATTTTGATTCCGTTGTCATAAAAGGGATTATGGGAAGCAGATATGACAACGCCGGCATCCCCACCCATTGAAGCTGTCAAGAAAGCAATGCCGGGTGTGGGTAGAATTCCGGATAGATATGCGTCTGACCCCATGGAGCATATTCCGGAAACAAGCCCTTGTTCGATCATATCACCGGATATACGTGTATCTTTACCGACGATAATTTTAGAGCGGGTATTCTTTTTTTGAAAAAAATACGCAACTGCTCGCCCAATTTTGACGACCATTTCAGATGTCATGGGATATTCATTTGCAACGCCGCGCACGCCGTCTGTACCGAATAGGGTTTTCATTATTCCTGCTCGCTGTCTTTTCCAGGCGAAAATGAGGGTATGATTGTCAGTATTTCTGATGTGAGATGATCAACAATACCTTGAAGCCATTTGGTACCGGATTCTGTTCCGCTGGGCTCAAGATTTTTGATCACCAACAGGTAATTTTTACCTGATCTTTTTATCCCACGGGAGATGCTTTCCAGACAGATCTCTTTTGTTTTTTTGTTTCCTTCATAATATCTTAGATCGCTGAAAAGTTCTTTTATCTCAGACCATTTGGCTGACAACTTCTGGTTCATATTTTTCAGACAAAGGGACCCAAATCGTTTCAGCCGTTCATCTATGGCCATGTCCAGCTTCTCGATCAAGCCATAAAACAAGAGTTCCGAAAATTCCTCTGATAGAAATTGTGAACGGACATTAACGTACCAATTCATAAGTGCCATCAGATTCGAAATATAGATGATGTTGTTTATCACCGTCCTTTTGAGGTTCCAGTATTTTCCCGGTACAAATCGAACCCTTGCTTCCTTTCCGCGCTGGGCAATGACCAAGCGGCCAGGTTTTAACTCATCTTTTCGACATATGGATCCTGCAGCGGTAACTGTGCCGAATTCAAAACGGCATGGACCGACAAGCCCCCCCTGCCCTCCGAGAAATATAGGTCTTTGATTTAACATAACCCCCCTCGGCACATCGCCGATGAGGGACGGCGTCGCCTTGTCTTGATTTGGGGTGTAGTTAAAATGAATGTAGGAACTACCTACTTCGCTGTGATTTTTTCGGCCGGTGCCGCCAGACATAAAACAGTCACAAAAATTAACGAGGCTCCCCAAAGTTACGTAAGGAAAGAGGATAGTTTGCTTCAATGCGACCGCATGGGCAATACGTGCTTCCTCTTCGAGTATGGTCCCTGCGCGCACGTGGGAACCAAATCCCAGACACGCCCTGTTGAGAAAAACCGATTCTTTGCAAAATCCCCCTTTTAATTCTACCTGGGGTCCGATTTGACAGTTCTCAACAGTAACAGGGCCTTCATATCCCAATTGTGAACCTTTAGAGATTAATGTTGAACTCCCATAGATTTTGCATCCTGAATAGATGGACACATTATCTCCTGAAATCCGGTCAAGATTAACATCCTCACTAATTTCAACCGTGCGGGGGCTCGGGATGTCAACGCCTTTCTCAAGGAGTTGTCTGACTTTCAACGCGTATCTCGGTTCCATTTTTTATCATTCTGCCATCGTTATGGGACTCACCATCGGTTTTGTCACATCTGCCGGACCGGAAGTGCCCAAAGCAGTTTTTGAAGTAATATTTTTCCGATTCCCTGTTTGTATTTAAGTTTCTCTGAAACTGTAGCAATATATTCAACAATACGGTGGTCCAGAAGCGGTACACTCATTTCTAAGCATAGTGCCATCTGGCGGGCGCGATCCACTTTAGTCAATATTCCATCGGGCAGGTAGGTGAGTTGGTCCACGTACATGAGTCTTGTCACTGGAGCCATGGTGTGGCTGATAGTGAAAGCCGCTTCATACCGCCCACTTGGCAGATTTTGCCCAATTAATGTCTCCATCTCAGATTCCGCTCAAAGACAAATCGTCATGCGGTATAGATCCTGGAGCCGAGTCTTTTCCATCAGATGAACCAGTTTCTGCCACTTATTTCGAAAATTGGCAACCTGAAACCGTTGGGGAATCAGCACACGCCAGGGAAGATAAAACTTTTCCACCAAGGTTAAAAGGCAACCGCTTTACGCTCAAAGCCGTCAACTTTCTCGCCCATGCAGTCATCCTGTTACAGAAAGCTGCCATGGAATGTGTACTCCAGTAGCGAACATAGCCGGCTAACTGTTCATCACCACCAGCTCCGGACAGGGCAACAGTAACCCTTGAACCGGCCAAACGTGAAACCAGATAGGTGGGAATTGCCGAGGAATCGGCGAAAGGTTCGTCATATATTTCACAAGGGCAAACATGCCGGTGAGTTTTTTAAACAATCTATTCCCCACTCCCGGTACGCTTGAACCATCACTTCCGTATCAGTTGTACTTCGAAACTTGTACCCAAGCTCTTGGAGTGTCGTGCAGAGATTGATGAAATTGTAAATCTCACCATTGCAAGAGATCCATACACGTCTATCCTCACTTCCCATGGGTAGGCGTCCGGCGCTTGAAGGATCGATGATTGACAGCCTTCGGTGAGCAAAGCCGACCCCCTCTCCTTCATCAAAAAAAAGGCTTAAATCATCAGGCCCTCGATGCATGAGATAATCTGCAGCTTTGGGGAGACTCTTTTTTTCTTTTTGATAATTGTTAGTGCTTTTAAAGCCTACTATTCCGCACATTTTAAGAGGCGATTCAGTTTAAGAGTTTCAGATGAAGGGTTTGATATCGCTGCACGATCCGAGAGATGGAAAAGTTGTCAACGATCCGTTTTCTAGCCCTCTTGCCGAGTTCAATTCTTTGCTTCAACGGTAAGGAAAGCATATCAACCCATGCTTGTGACAACGCGTCTGCCTTTCTAGAGGGTACAACGATCCCGGTATCTTCCACAATAAAGGCTGCATCCCCCACATCCGTTGTAATACAGGGCACACCACACGCCATGGCCTCTCCTATAGCATTTGGGAATCCCTCCCCTAATGATGTCAGCGCAAAAATATCAAATGCCGGGTAAATACTCGGCACATCAGTCCTGTTGCCGAGTAAATATACTTTGCCTTCAAGACCGTTTTTTTTTATCATCTCCTTGATGTCAATATTATTTTCATCTATATCTTTGCCGATAAGAACAAAACGGGTATTAGGCAAGACGGCATTGACCCTTCCTGCTGTATTAAAAAAAGTTTTGTGATCTTTCATGGGATCATATCGAGCCACCATCCCAACTATAAGTGATGTTTTATCAAGTCCCAGGGCCTGTTTCATTTTTTTTCGAGCGTTGTTGTCCGGCTTATATAAATTAGTATCAAAGCCATTGGGCAGAACTTCCCATCGTTTAGGAGCGTATCCTGCCTGAATATGATATCTCCTGCCAGCTTCTGAATTTACAATGATAATATCAGGCACATGTGAGAGCTTGGAAAGCAACGAGAAAATCCACCGTGTCGTAGGAGCATACTGTTTCAAGTCCATATTTGAACAGCGGATATTCCACAAAATTTTGGGTACTCTGGTTAACCGGCCAACTATCAAACCAATCAAATCCGCATGGTAAAGCCAGGTCTGTATGACATGTGGATTCCATTTTTTTATCAAGGCAAAGTTTCTAAACAAATCGCTTAGTTTTGGCGGGAATTTATCCAAATTTAGGCAGCGTACAGGTACATCCATTTCACCCAAAAGAGGGCCATAATGCCCTGGGCCTGAGAGGGAAATAACATAATTTTCAATTATGGATTTGTTCGGTGAGTGGGTCAAAAGGTTATATAGCATAGATTCAGCACCGCCAGTCGAAAGTGTCGTAATGATATGTAGAACCCTTAATGACATTGCTTTTCCATATCTTTTCCATCACTTTGTGTTATGTTTGTAAGGGATTTTATTATCCTGCCAATTTGACAAATTGACCAATAGCAAATCATTTTAAGCACCGTTGTCAACAAGGTTGAAATAAATAACTTTTCAAAGAATTGGGTCATTAGAAGCCGATTAAATGTCGCTAAATGACATGCCCTCCTTATTATGCCCTTCGAAGAGGACAACCTGTCATTATTACCTGTCCTGTATCTCCTTGCAATCAACGGATCTATCCTTATCGAACCCAAGTCCCGAATCATGCATGCATATGTGTATCCTTCACAACCATTTAAGTTTGGGTAATATAAATAATTAGAAAAATAAGATGTTTTCAAAACAGGAAGACATTCACCGGGTGTTCCACGATTTAAAAAACCGCTGAGTGTTAACTCGTAAGGAAAAACCTGTGATGGGCCAATAAGTTGACCGGTTTCCAGACACTCACACCTAAATAGAATCATTCCATAGGAGGAATAATTTCTTAATATGTCAATCAGTTGTTTTGAAGTATCGGGTATGAGCAAATCATCAGAATCTAACAACAACAACCAATCTCCAGTTGCTGAGGAAATACCCTCATTTCTTGCTTTTGTAACTCCCAGATTTCTATTATTATGCATAATCTTAACGATAGCGCTATCAATTTCATTCTGATAACGATCGGTCAATGTTTCAATCGTTGAATCGGTTGACCCATCATCCACAACAATGATTTCGGTATTGCACATAGACATTTTGCAGAATTCAAGCGCACTATCTACGGTATGAACTATCAGACGGTTTCTATTATATGTGGGGATGATAATAGACAGGAAATAACCTGTTTTGTCTGTCATCATTTCCTTTTCACTTTAAACTCAGCTTGAGTACTTTTGTGTTTCGTAACACAACATATAATCCCGAAATGAATACAACCGGCGCTATGATATGTATATTAATAGGATAAAAATTCAAACCTGCAAACAAACAAAAAAGTGTCATGAAAAGAATAGCAAATTTTACCAGGATGACCAATACGTTTGTACCAGGTGAAGGAAAGTTGTTGTGGACCGCGATTTCGTCGACAATGAGCGCATACAGGGACTGGCTAATAATCCACGCCCATGCGATCGCATAAGGCCCTGCGATACTCGATAGAAACTTAAAGCTTAAAATCATTAAAACGAGGGCACATGAAACCAGGAGCGCAACCGTTTTATAACGTCTATCTGCTAGAAGAAACTCATAAGAAACATTTGAATGGGCATTCAGGCATATCCCGACAATTAAAATCATAAAAAAGAGAACGATCTGTTCATCTCCTAGTTTCACCATATTTAAGATGAAACGTCCTAATAAAATTGCCAGAAGGCTAAACAACATATATATAATCCAGCTTTGTTCAAGCCACCTAACCATCTTTTTTAATAAGTTCAGGCGCTCTGAATTGTCTGATAAAATCTTTGAAAACACGGGAAATACCAACACGCCGATACCATTTGAAAAAAACCAAACCTTACTTCCCAGATCAAAGGCGGCACGATAATTACCGAGCACGGCAACACCGAATGAACGATTGATAAGAACTGATCCGATGGCTACTATCGTTGTTTGCAATACCTGTGACAACGACATAAAGGACGAATGTGCTAGGATGGTTCTAAACTCTCTAAAATTAACCCTGGGTTTCCAGGAGCTGGCAGGGGGTTTTGGTAAAATAAAGCGGGCTGCGGTAAAGTCAAATACCCGTCTGAATACTAAAAATGCAACAACGGCAACCGGGTTTTTAAATAGCCAGGCCGCAAGCAGCATCAAACCATATCTATATATACCTGATATTGCGATAAATCTAGCGTGCTGTCGAAAGTATTCATTGGACAACGTGTATGTCTGGGTTATCATGGTGGGAATCGCGAGGAAAAACTCTATTACCGAAAATATGACAATCCACCGAAGTGAAGTTAATAACAAATCGGGTAAAGGAAAGATATATTCGGTTACAATATATATGAGGAGCGGCAGTGCACTAATTAGAATTGCTGATAGCCCCAGGTACCACCCAAAGGCCTTTTGCAGATAAGCCGATTGTTTTTCTTTATCGCGGTTCGATGCCATCAAACCGATAAAATGTTTTGTTACACCGAAATCAACTAATGCCACATAAGATGCCAATACGGAATATATCGAAAATACACCGTATTGTTTATTGCCCAGAAGGGTGACAATCACGGGAACAGAAATAATTCCCAAAACGCCATTAATGGCATTAGCCGAATAGACGGATAATAAATTGCCAATAAATTTGGGAATTCTCATTTACAATATTTTGAGGTTTTTAAAATATGCTTCCCGGCATCACTATTACGGTTAATGCGCCATTAATTCCGCGTAAAGATATTCAACATCTTGAATCAATCTGTTTTTCGAATACCGTTCTTTAGCGAATAATTGCGCATTTGCTACCCGATTTATCGCATTGAAATCTTGGACTTCAGTTATAAACTTTATTCCTTCGGCAAAACCTTTTGAATTATTTCTTTGACAAAGTATACCCCTTTGACAAATAGAAAATCCGTTTATGTTTTGATATGGATCTGATTTTCCGAGAAGATCTCTCACTCCACCGACATCTGTCGCAATGACCGGAACCGAGGCTGCCATGGCTTCAATAATGGAGACGGGTGTCCCTTCATTCAGAGAGGTTAGCGCCAGGATACTCAAATCGGCGTATACATATGAAATATTTTTTAACCACCCACAAAATATCACATGTGCCGAGAGCCCTTGAGCCTGGCAGTAACTTCTCAGTTCTTCCTTCAGTTCTCCATCTCCCACAACGATAAATTTAGTATCGATTTCGGGATTCATTTGAAGGTAAGCTTTTGCTGCCTTGAAAAACATGATATGGTGTTTTATCGGGACCAACCGCCCAATAATGCCGATTAAAGCCGTATCATTTTTAACACCAAGCTCCGTTTTGAACCGGCCTTTCAGGGATGAACAGGTTAAAAAGGGCTTTAGATCAAAACCGAGTTCTATGGTTCGAATTTTATCTGCAGGTGCAATGTGATATTTTTTAGCAAGATCGATTTTTTGTGTTTCACTAATCACAATGACCACATCGGTTACGGTGGCAAGCAAACGTTCAATCCATATAAAGAATAAAGATATTCCTTTACTGAAATAACCTTCAAATATATGACCATGGAACGTGTGAACGACTCTTACATTTTTTTTATTGGTCAGATTATACATCAGCGCCGCTATTCTAGCGCTCGTTCCTGCTTTTGCCGTATGCGTATGGACAATATCAGGTTTTTCATGCAGTAATGCACGAAACATTTTACTGATGGTCTTTAAATCCATCCAAACACTGATCTCCCGTTGCAGTTCGGGGATAACAATCGGGGTCATATCGACTGAATCAAAAAGATAACCCATATTTCCTTCTTGTGGTGAGATTATCCCAGTGATCAGGCGGGAATCAAATTTGATTGTATTCAGGCCCCTGGATAACAGAAAAACGTGAATGGCCGGTCCACCGATATTCAGCCGGGCGATCATGCGCAGAATCTTTATTCGTTTTTTTATGGGACGCAGGACTCGTTTTGCTTCAGGTTTCCGAAAGATTGGATATTTTTTTATCCATATAGTGAATCCACTGGAAGCAACAACAAAACAAAACCTGAGAAAAAGACCTGAGATGATCAGGAATTTTAACATCAAGAATGAGGGTTTGCTGTACTTTTCAAATAGGAGATAAACACTTTTATGAAATTCAAATAAAGACCTGATCAAAAACTGATCGCTGCTGACACCAACATGATGAATCACACATGATTTTGGAAAATAGACAACCTTCCAACCCGCATCCCGCATTCTACGACACCAATCAGCATCTTCCCAGTAAATGAAAAAGCGCTCATCCAAAACTCCCACTTTATCAATAGCTTTTTTATTGATCACCATACACGCCCCAGAAACCCAATCCACCTCCATAGGCGTTTTCCCATCGCTTTGGGTCGTCAATACATTCGAAGTAGTAACCGGATTGTTCGGAAATAGTCTTGTAATCAACGACTTTCTTCCGAAAAATGCCGTGAGCGGGGTTGGGAAAGATCTTGCAGAGCCTTGAATTTTGCCATCGCCATCAAGAATCTTCGGACCGATGATACCGACATTTGGGTTATCTATCATGTATTGAAGAATACTTATAAAAAATCCTTTCTTTACAAGGGAATCGGGATTTAGCAAAACCACATAAGGGGCGGAACACTGTTTCAATGCATTATTTACCGCAGAGGCGAACCCGATGTTGCTTTTGTTTTGGCACAAATGGACTTCGGGAAATTGCTTGTTAATACGGCCCACCCCATCGCGAGAGCCATTGTCCTGAACAAACACATTTGCAGACAGATCGGCCAATGTGTCATATAACGATTTCAGACAGTTAAGGAGGCAGTCCGTGCTGTTGTAATTAACGATGATGATGTCTAACAATTTTAAACCTCAATTGGTGGAATGCAGGTATCAAGCATCGGGTTTCAGGAGTCGGTCGCGATGGCTTTGGATTATTTCAGCCGCCGGATCCATCTTGAATAATACGTCTCTTTATCCATGAGGTTCCAGATGTAATCCGCATGAACTTTTTTGTTGCTTTGAATCTGCTTCCGTTTTCTCAATGCTGATTTTAAGCCTTTTATGGCATCCCATTTGGCTTTTATGAAAACCTTTTTACGCCCTCTTGTCAAAAAATAAAAAAAAGCGCCCAAATCATAGAGGAGGTGATGGCCCAATGTTTTCCATATTAAGCACAGAGGCATATTCTGAATGTATACCCATTCCAAATTCCTTTGGCCGTAATATACAGAATGTGACGAATCGTACCCGATTGTTTTGCTGATCAAATGATATACAACGGCCTCTGGAACATAAATACACTTGTAACCCCTTATCTGGGCTCTGAAACTCAAATCTACATCTTCATATAGTAAAAAGAATCTCTCATCGAAAAAACCGATATCTTTTAGCATCTTTGTTCTGTATAGTGCCGCCCCTGAACAAGCTCCAAAAACCCACTCTTGCTTATTAAACTTCTCTCTGTTTTCACCTCTTCCTCTTAAAAGACCTGCTCCCGCTCTTGTATAACCGTCTCCTGCCCGATCGATGATGTTCGGATTATCGTAATATAACATCTTAGAGGCCACCATTCCGGCCTCGGGTTTAGATTCAATGGATTTCACAAGGTGCTGGAGCCATAAAGGGTGCGGAACAGCGTCATTGTTTAGCAGTGCAACGTACTTTGCTCTAACAGCATTTAGCGCAATATTGTTGGCAAAACAAAAACCCGAGTTATTTTCAAGTCTTATGATGTTAACTTCCGGATAGTTCTTGGCAACAAAACTTACGGATCCATCAGTGGAACCGTTATCCACAAGGGTGGTTGAAAAACAACGGTATGTCTGTTGACTTACCCCTTTCAAGCACTTTGGAAGAAATTTCCTTCCGTTCCAGTTGACAATGATTAAATCAACCCGGTTGTCATGCATTTTCTGTTTGGAATCGATTCAATAAATGAATAGATTTCCTTTGTGAAAGTTTTGTTATCAAACCTTAGTATCGGGTAACGATAACCGGTTTCCGAGATACATGGCCTCGAGTATGCCCGATCCGAACCCTTCGGATCTGTGGAGTGAAACATAGCCATCGACCGCACCGCGTTAATCAGGCTCAAGATTTCATTCTTGGTCAGCGCCCTGTATATCATGATCACGCTGCTTTCGACGTTACGTTTATCGATTCCAAGTCATCATTCCTGTATTCCATTATTCTCCTATATGGCGCGATGAGCAAAGCGAACTAAGTTATTTTTTATTTACAGCAATTTCACCCTGTTTGCTTACAGTTATTACAATATCTCCCTCTTTATCCGTGCGATATATTTTAGAACCTGACGCTTTAAGTCGATTAATCGTCGCTTTTGAAGGGTATCCCCAGACATTATTTTTGTTAACACTGATTACAGAAATTTCTGGTGAGATTTTCTTTAAGAATTTTCTACTAGTGGCATCAGCTGCTCCATGATGACCAACTTTTAAAACATCTACCTTTATATCCGGACACCTTCTGAGCAACTGTTTCTCTGACAGTGCAGTTAAATCACCCGTCAAAAGACAGCGAAAATTGTTATATTTTAACATCAACACCAAAGAATTGGCATTGAAACCAGAAAACGTAGAAACTTTAGGTGGCCAAAGCACATCTAAAACCACGTCTCCCATAATCAGCTTATCTTCAGCCGTCAATGCCCGATATTTTCTGTTTTCTCTTACCAGCTCATTATACCACCTGTATATATTCCCCGACTCTATTAGTGAATTTAGATTTTCCCCGTTGTCGCATATATTCTGGACCGCTATCATTTGAAGAATAAAGAAAGCCCCTCCTACGTGATCGAGATGAGGGTGAGTAAAGATAAGATGCTCCAAGGCGTGAACCTTGTTTCTCTTAAGATAGGTAGCTACTTTATAACCGGAAATGGGATTGCCTGAGTCAACAATAGCGCATTCGCCTGAAGGGGCTTCGATTAAAATAGAATCACCTTCTCCCACGTCTATAAAATGAATTTTTAAAAATTGAGCCTTAACAAAGCTGCAAAAAAAGATATAAAATACTATAATGGAAACTGAAAATATCTTAATCGTTCTCAATGCACTTAACACCTTAATTTTCCGGAATATAGGATTCAGCAGAAATTGATGGTTGTCGATTTTGCTCTCGCCGTGACCATTTGCGGGATAGGCGCATTGTTTCGCACATTTCAAGTACCCGTCACACGCAGACAGGCAATCGACAATCATCAATCCATTTTCCCGATAAATCGGGATTTCCGCTTCGCCTCAATCCCGTTTAAACGGGATCTTCGTTGCACTACGACCGGCTTGTCTGGGTTAGGTTAGAAGAAAAAGCATTAACCCCCATAAAGCGCCTAAATAATTAAATACAATATCTCGGAGATCATAATAGCGGTAAGGTAAAATCGCCTGAAAACCCTCATCAAGAAAACCGAAAAAAAAAGTAAAAATAATAACGTGTCCAACTGCGACGATTTTTCTTTTGTTTTTAAATGCATCTCTCGATGCCAACCAGCCTAAAGCAGCATATTCTAAAATGTGGATTCTCTCTGCAGGAAGTTCAATTTGCCAAGTCAAAAAAAGGCCTAGTGAGGCGATTATGATAAATACTGCTCTTTGGGACAAGTTAGTTTGAGCTTTAACTAAAAAAAATAAAAATAATATCCCGCAAGCTAAAAGAACAAAACCGACAAAAGTCAAAAATCCTTTTTCTCCCAAAAAATCTTTGATAAAATTCATAACTTGCCTGGTAAAAGAAGATGAGAGCACAATAAAGAAACCAAAAAAAATAGTAAATTTTGTGAAACCAAAGATACTTGAAAGAGAAGGGGTTTTTTCCATAAATTGCAAATGCAGAAAATCGATATTTTAATACAGTGGTTGAATTTTACACGAGTTGGAGGTTACCAATAACCATTATGGCACATGGCATGATGAACATGTGTTCAATCATGAAACTATCAGCACCATTCATTGGTGCCAGATATTATATTTCAATATAGCGTAAATCGCTCTGAATCCGTCTTTCCAGCCGATCTTCTTCCCCTCTTTATAGGTCCGCCCATGATATGAAGTGCCGACCTCATAAATGCGATAACCCCCACGGGCAATCTTTGCGGTTATCTCCGGTTCGAACCCGAACCGGTCCTCCTCGATCTTTATAGACTTTAAAACATCTTTTCGAAACATTTTATAGCAGGTTTCCATGTCAGTCAGGCTTAAATTCGTGAATATATTGGACAATAAAGTCAGGAACCGGTTGCCTGCCATATGCCAGAAATAAAGAACACGATGTGGTCCGCTTCCCACAAAGCGAGAACCGTAAACGACATCCGCATTGCCAGCTAAGATTGGCTCCATTAACAACGGGAATTCTTGGGGGTCATATTCCAAATCCGCATCCTGTACGACGACAAGATCTCCTGTAGTCTCCCTGAATCCTGTCCGAAGGGCGGCTCCTTTACCCATATTTTTTTCGTGATAAAGAACTTTGTCAACTTGAGGCTCAATCTTGTTCTTCAGCAACACCCTTGTTCCGTCAGTTGATCCGTCATCGACAACGATTATTTCGAGTTCATTAATTTGCGTACTTTTTACCCGATCAATAATATACTCTATTGTCGCAGATTCATTGTAACATGGTATCACTACAGAAAGTTTCATTCTAACCCCTCAGTTGCCATCAATCATTTTCGTTTACGATCAATTGAGGCAAAAGATTTCTCGCCCTTCTTTCCGGCCCGCCCCGAAAGCCCGTGCAACGTTCCCTTTACAATTTGAAACATTTTTTCCGGCCGGTTTTTTTCGAAAAGCAGGATGAGACAGATAATCTTTAATAATACAATTGAATTTACTCTGTGCCAGGATCGAAATTCCTTTTTATAAAGTTTATTGAGAAGGAAAGAATTTCTAAATTGATAGTATCGTCTGACTGGATTGTGATGAGTTGGATGAACCCTTCTCTTAAAAATATTGTGTTCTTCGATATTACCCATATTGTGATGCAAAACAGCGTCCCTGGCCAGAAGTGTTGAGTATCCTTTGGATCTCAGGCGCAAACAAAATTCAATGTCAACATAATCAATAAAAAGATCTTTATTGAAATAACCGGCCATGTCAAACGCTTTCATGCAGATAAGGCTTCCGGAAGTGATAACATGAGAAACCTCTTCCCACGGTTTTTGATTTTTACTCACATCATTAATAGAAGAACAATTGCGGTACACTGTGTTGCTTCCGACGATCATCAATCTGTCAGGTTCAGGATATTCATTCCAGAGATTCAGCATTTTACGAATCATATCGGGGCCGGGAAGGCTGTCCTGGTCGAACAGGGCGACCCACTGATAACCGTGTTCAGCGGCTTTTCTGACGCCCTGATTCAGTGCCTGAGCAACACCGAGGTTCGTCGAATTTTTAATCAGTTTTACGTCCGGATAATCCTTAACATACAAACCGAGGTGAAGTGATGCAGATCCGGTTGTGCCGTTATCTATGACAAGAACATGTTTTACTTGCCGAGATATTTTTTCCAGTCTTTGTTCAAATTTGCGATCAGGGAAATAAGTGACGATTACGGCACAGACATGATCATTATTTCCATACATTCTATAACCTGCCTATAATCTGCCTATAACCTGATGAAAAAGCCTTCGCCGTCAAGAGATAAATTGGGATTATAATATGGATCTCCTTTGCCCAAAATACTTTTCCATTTTATTTTGAAATAGTCGATCTCTTTCTTTAAGATCATTTTTTTATCCACACCGTTTACATTCTTTTTCACAACTGATTCATTAAAATAAAACTTTGCATAAGGCGTATAGACAATATGATACCCTGCTTCCCGTAGTTTTAAACAAAAATCTACGTCGTTATATGTTGTGGCTATCTTTTCATCAAAACCGTTTACTTTATTAAAAACATCTTTTCTGACCATCATTGCCGATCCTGTCACCGCGCTAACATTGTGTACGATGCTATTTTTCCCGAAGTAACCTTTATTCGTGTCAGGGTAATTGTAAGAATGGTGACCTGCGATTCCGTCACTCCCGAGTTTCAATATTATACCGCAATGTTGTATGGTATTGTTGTTAAAGACCAATTTTGCTCCTACAGCACCTACATTTTTTCTCTGAACATGTTCTACCAATGCCATGATGCTCTTTTCACTTCTGACCTCGCATTTATCGTCGAAGAATAGCAAAATATCCCCGGTCGACTTCCGAACTCCATAATTGTTCATTTCAGACAAATTAAAATGGCTATTGTAATTTAAAATACTCACATTTCCATATCCGGACAGGCTTGACAGATATTCTACGGTTTCCCGTTCTAAACGGTTATTATCGATTATCAATACTTCATAATCAAGATAAAGATCTTGAGACAATATGCTTTCAACGCATTTTTTAAGAATTGAAACATGGCCTTTCAATGGGATCAAAATGCTTATTTTGGGGAAATTATCAATCTCATATTTTATCCTGTACGATCCTGTCCAATCTCCACGATAAACTTTAGCCGGGATATCTCTCCTTTCCATGGCATCTGATAAAGCTTTTATTGCGGAAACGTACGCATAATTTTTGCTGTTGTCTGCAAAAGCCACCGACCCGCGTATCTTTCTCCAGTGGTAGAGTATCTTGGGCAAATGAAAAATACGGTCTGTTCTTTCGGAGAATCTTAAGGCAAGATCGTAATCCTGGCTGCCTTCGTAGCCGATCCTGAACCCTCCGATTTCATCAACTATTTTTTTCGGTACACACCAAAATGGCCCGTATACATACATGAAAACA
>PVBE011260507.1_pt1 | contig 51714 bp, 43 predicted proteins | sample 1631181 | NCBI WGS metagenome assembly PVBE01 (sample SAMN08397723, study PRJNA350692) | Marine metagenome, whole genome shotgun sequencing project. | isolation source: water | place: Pacific Ocean | collected 2012-04
ACCCGTCCCGCCAATCCCCTCGCCACCTTCACTAATCGCTCTGTGCGCCGTTTGTCTCCTAATTTACATCCACCAAACGTTTGCCTTGACCATTCTTCTACTGGCATCATCAACCTCTCGCTTCCTCCACTTTGCTGATATCGACGATCCGATCCGGATGACTTCAAATAGTTCAATTATTTGTGTAGAAGAGTCAGGGCCTGACCCGGGGTCCAGTTAAACGATGTCCGCCTGCGGCGGGCTTTAAACGAGTTTTCGCAAGAGATAATCCCTGTGTCACAAATAGTGTGACCCGTTGAAAACTTGTATGCTAAACGCTTCTGCACGGGGGAACGGCCAAAATGTTGGAGATCGGTTTTTCCGGTCCTTATGCGCTGCTGCCGAACGTCGACGAAACGCCGTTGCTGTTGGCGAACAACGAGGCTTGGTATGCGGGCATTTGTCTCTGGACGTTCCTTCACCGTCAGGCGCATCGAGTGAATTTCGTCGGCGTGTGTACTCATAGCCTCGCCGAGCGACATAATGAACATCTCATGGATTTCCTCGCCGGACGGCGAACTTTTTACGAAAGTGCGGATCTGGCGGAAGGTACGCTAACGCCGGCGTACCGACCCGAGGAAGGGAATGCGCGATTTGTCGCGAAATTCCCGGCGCTCATGAACGAACTGGCGCAGCTGCGGATCTTTTTTGCTCCGTTTCGCGGGCCGGAGCCGGTGCTGGAACGGATCGGCGCGGGCATCGCGGCTCACTTGCATCAAATAGGGCCTGCCGCACAATGGCTGGATAACGGGCCCATCGATTATAGGGCGAGCGTCTACGATGAAGCGCTAACGGTGCGTATTCGATGCCCGGAGGTGATCGCCGATCTGCCGGAAGAGATGCATTTGTAGGCGCCCGGAGGAGAAGCATGTCTGAGCGAAAGCTGTGGGCGGCCCGCGGCGGCCGCGAGTTTGAGCTTCCGCGCGTTGCGGCATTCGTCACGAATGGCATAAAGATGTTCGTCGCGGTCATCGCGATGAGCCTGAACGGCGGAGCCTCAGCCTCGGAGCTGAAACCGTTCACCACCGATGGCTGCAGTCATTTTCCCGAGGGTACGCCATCACAGCAGAACTTGTGGCTCGACTGCTGTACCCAACACGATATCGCCTACTGGCGAGGCGGCAGCTACGCAGATCGAGCGGAAGCCGACCGCAAACTCAAGCAGTGCGTCGAATCTGTCGGTGAACCAGAAGTCGCGCTATTGATGTTGGCGGGTGTTCGGGTCGGAGGAACGCCGTACCTGCCGACCAAGTTTCGCTGGGGATACGGGTGGCCCTACCCGCGCTGCTACGGTGGTTTGAGCGAGGCGGAGAAGAATGCAGTCGACGAGGCGCTAGAGGATCGGGACGGGGGAGACTAGATAACTGTTCCGAAATATAGATCGCTTTCGGAATAAGGGCCCCGGATCGAGTCCGGGGTGACGGCAGGCGGACCTACGAACAACGTGAAGCGCATTTCGGATCAATTATCTAGCGGGCTGCTAGTCCCTATCTTTCGCCAAGACGGTTTCGAAACAGTTTGCGGTTGCAGTCCTTCAACCACTTGCCGTTATTGTCGCGCGGTTGCCAACGGGACGGTTTGTACCGGAAGGATTTCCGGAGTGATTTGACCGCAAATCCTGAACACATCCTATCCCAACATAGCGACGGCCTTTAAGTACGAGCCTAATTCCGCGATGGAACCGTAGACATTACTGCGCTGTACAGAATAGAACTACGAAGGACACTAAGAACACCGAGGGTATGTTTTTGCATACCGATTTCACATCTTTATCTCCGTGTACTTAGTGTTCTCCGTGGTTACTTTCGATCGCACGCGGTATTGCGGGCTTATGAACTAACCGATGAGCTTCGGCTACGCTTGTTCAGGCATTTATCCTAATCTACATCGTCACGCAGTCCAGCGCGTCGAGCAGCATGTGAATGACGAGCCCGATCCCGACGATGCGAAACCTCGGCGCCGCGCACAGACCGACATACAAAATGATGGGAACGAGCCCGTGCAGGGGATGAAAACCGATGCTGCAGCGATCGGGGACATAGATTGGGTTGGCCAGCAGGTGATCGAGATCGACCGCCATGGTCGCCAGCATCGTCAAGTAGACCGGGAGCCATCGGCGGCGATAGGCAAGGCCGGCGACGATCGCGGGAACGACGATATGCAGGACAAGGTGCAGCATAGAGCAGGATCCTGGGTGTCATCGAAACGCCGGACGAGCGGCTTCGCCTACATCGGATCGGCGTCCACCTCTATGGTGCCCGATATATTGACGGTGAGTTTCTGTACCCCGGCTTCAATGGCCGGCGCCGCCGATCTTTCCATGGCCGCCACACCGCGGGCTCCATAGGCGATCGGTGTGGGACGCCCGCCCTGGGTATTGACGTTAATCTGCACGATACGGTAGCTCTTACGGCCGAGGTCTTGGGCAATGAGCCCGGCACGACGACGGAATTGCGCCAGCGCCTCGCTGATCAGCTTTTCCTCGGCCAGGTCACGGGTCGGTTTGGACACCGCGTAATTTATCGCGCCGATCGACATGCGCTCCTGTAGCTCGCCGATCAGATCGCTGAGCTTGTCGGGCGCCTTGCTTTCCAGCCGGATCGATTGCCGCGCGCGCCAACCTGTGATCACCTTTTTGTTGTATATCGGCGACGTGCTGTATTGCGTGGTCTGGACCTTCACGCCGGGACGCTGCTTGGACCTGTCCAGCGCCCAACGCACCGCTTCGTTCACCTTGGTTGATACCGTCTGCTGCCGTTGTGCCTGGTGTTCGGCAAACAGGACGGCGATCAACAGATCGTTTTCGACCTCACGCTCGGCACTCGCCGACAGGGAAACGCGGTCGTAGGTAGGCTCGCCGTCGTGCGCAAACGCTACCGCGCTGGATGCCACCGCGATGGCGCCGGCAATAGCGATATTTCTGTACATGTGTTTCATTTCAAAATCCGGCTTTGGAATCGAGAATTCAATATAACCACGAAAGACACTAAGAACACGGAGAAGACGCTTTTGCATACCAATTTCACATTCTCATCTCCGTGTTCTCCGTGGTTCTACCTCAGAGTGCCTAACTCCCGCGCGGTTCCCTCGATTCGCTGCCATGCTTCGGCAACATGCGATGCCACGGTCGTAGTCTGGCCGATGCAGAAGCGCAGGCAGAACTCACCCCCGATCGTCGTGTGTGATAGAAACAAGCGGCCGCTTTTGTTCAGGGCATCGATCAAAGCACGGTTGAACTCGTCTCCGGCGCGGTGGCGAAAGCACACGAGGTTCAGACGCGGCGGCGCAGCGATCTCGAACTCATCCGATTCCTTCACCCATTGCGCGAACCGTGCCGACAACGCGATGTGTTCGCGAATGTGATGCTGCAGTCCTTCGATACCGTAGTGACGGATCACGAACCAGAGTTTCAACGCACGAAACCGCCGGCCCAGCGGAACCTGCCAGTCACGATAGTCGATCACCTCGCCGGATTCCGTCGCCTGATTACGCAGATACTCCGGTAGTATCGTGAGTGTCTCAATCAATTCCTTCCGGTCGGCGACAAAGAAGCAGTCACAATCGAAGTTCGTGAACATCCATTTGTGCGGATTGAAACAATAACTGTCGGCATGCTCGACGCCGCGGTGCAGATCGCGGTGCTCTTCGCACACCGCCGCCGTGCCCGCCATCGCCGCATCGATGTGCAGCCAGATCCCATGTTCTTTGCAAATATCGGCGATCGCCGCAATGGGATCGATCGCCAACGAGGATGTGGTCCCAATCGTTGCGCAGACGAAAAATGGATCCAGACCCGCCTCACGATCGGTTTCGATCTGAGCGGCGAGAGCCGCCGTATCCATCGCCAAGTCTCCATCAGTAACTATCTTGCGCAGATTCTTCAGCCCGATCCCTGCGATCGCGCAGGCTTTCTCCATCGAAGAATGGGTTTCGGTCGAACAATAGGCGATGAGGCGGCCATTTGGTCCGGATTCTTTTGCATCGAAACGCGTGGCCCGCTCGCGCGCGGTCAACAGCGCGCATAGCGTCGCGCTGGAGGCGGAATCCTGGATCACCCCGCCGCCGTCGCTCGTTGATTTAAACTTGCCGGGCAGCCCAAGCATATCGACGACCCAATCGAGCACGTGGGCCTCGAGCTCGGTACAAGCGGGACTCGTCAACCACAGCATGCCCTGGACACCGAGCCCGGCGCTCAAGAGTTCTCCCAAGACGGACGGCCCCGAGTTGTTTGCCGGGAAATACGCAAAGAAATTCGGCGACTGCCAGTGTGTGATACCCGGCAGGATGTCGCGCTCGAAGTCCGCGATGACCTCAGCGAATGGTTCGCCGGTCACGGGCGCTGCGTCCGGCAGCTTCGAACGAATCGCTCCCGGAGCGACCTGCGAAAGGACGGGGTATTGTTCGACGTTTACCGCGTAATCTGCGAGCCAGTCGATCAGCGCATAGCCCTGTTGCCGGAATTCGTCCGGCGACATATGAAAACTATGTTTGTCTTTCGTCATGGCGGACGACGTCGGGCATTTTGTCGCCTACTTCAATTGCCACTGTCGGACTTCCTCTTGTTGGGTTTTGGACGAACTATTGTGCCATCGACTTCCGCGCGGCGGTAGTTTCGCGGTTCGCCGGAGACAATCGTCTCTACCGCGGGGCGTCGGTGTGCGGCCGACACTTCGCGCACCTATCGTCAGAAATTGTGTATGATCCGCAGGACGAAGCGATCGCCTTCGAGGCGGTTCTCGACATTGTTTTCGAAAAAGATTCCTGCGATTAACAGCGTCTTGGGCGCCACCGCGAACCAGGCTCCAGGTCCGAGCGCCAATACCTGCTCCTTTGAATTCGGGATCTCTCGACCATCGATCTCCGCGTGCGTAAACTGGCCCAGGTAATACCCGTTGATACCGATCCGTACCCGTGGCGTGACCGCATAGGAGGCGCCGAAATTCGCGTGAAACGCTTGACCGGCTTGCGTCGTTCGGGCACCAGGAAACGCGCGGACGTTGGGTTCGTCATTCTCGCCACACCACAGATACAGCAGCCGCCAGGACAGTTCCCAACGTCGCCAGGGCGTAAATGTCGCCGCCCAATAGGGGTTAAAAGTAGTGAAATTGTTACCGGGATTGAGGTCTTTACGCCGACTGTAGTTACCGGTCGGGATCGATCCCACCAGATTGAACCGGTTCACGAACAAAGGTTCGCCGTTGGCGCGCTTGATCGGATCCCATTGCAAAATGCCGCCGATGATCAGATCGCCCGCACCGGTGGTAGCATTTCTGAGCGGCGAATCGCCGGGATCGAGATCGGGGAACACAACCGGCATCAGCAGCTCGAAGCCGATGCGCGCCCCGAACAGACGATGCTTGTCCGATATGTAGATCAGCTGGTTCATCAACACGAATACGCCCAGTTCGAAGTCGAACGGCGCTTCCTCGCCGTCACCGTCGACGAGCGCGTCCGTCGTGTAGTAGTCGGCAACCTCCTGCAGGAATAGGCCGGATGGGATGGGCCCAGCGTCGAGGAAACTCGACTGTCCCAAATTAACGGGCGGAAGGTGTTGCGCATTGGCCGTAGCGACGACGGTAAGCGCCAGGACAGCAAAAAAATGTGCGGGTAGAGATCGAGTCATAGTTGCATTCTTCCCAGCATCGACCACTCGCGCCCAGCGGCGGCAAAGAGATCGGTTAGTCCGACGTTCGCGCGGCCTGCGGTTCACCCGGTCCAACCAAACCCCGACGCCACACAATTGATGGACAAAAGGAGCGAAATCAACGTTTGCTCCCGCCGCGGATCGTCTTCCGCCATCGCACGAAACCGAGCGAGGAGTTCAACCTGTTTGTAGTTGACCATGTCGAGCGCTGCAATCCGGCGCGCCAGGCGACGCCGAAATCGCGGAAACCGGTCGCCGAGCCGTGATCCCCCACCGAGACGGAGGATCTGCTCTGCGGTCGCGCGGTATTCAGCTTCAACGGCCGCCACGATCGTGAGGCGCGTGGGCTCGTCCTCGACCAACCCGGCATAGGCACGCGCAATGTCCAGGTCGGTCTGCGCCAGGGCCTTTTCGACCTCGTCGACGCAGAGACGAAACGAACGCGACTCCTGGTAGAGTTGTTTCAGTAAGCTTCGAGATTTCCCGCCGCGCTCGGCGACGAATTGTGCTAACGCCGATCCCATCCCGTACCAACCGGGAATGAGGTGCCGGTTCTGCGTCCACGCAAACACCCACGGGATCGCTCGTAGTCCCGAGAGCGCGGCAACCCCTCGACGACGCGGCGGACGCGAGCCAATGTTCAGCAATGCAAGTTCGTTGACCGGACTCGCCTGCTCAAAGTATTCGACCAGCCCCGGCCGCGCGACGAATTGGCGATAGGTTTCGTAAGAGTACCCCGCGAGCACTTGCATCGCGTCATCGAACAAGGGCTGCGGCCGCAGTGCCGCTTCGTCTTCCGACTTCAGTGCGTGCGCCATCACGCTCGATGACAGCAGCTCCATATTGTAGAGCGCGGTCCCGTGGTTGGCGTATTTGTACGACACCACCTCGCCCTGCTCGGTTAAACGCAAACGCCCGTCTACGGAGCCCGCGGGCTGGGCCGCGATCGCGTGACCGGTCGGCGCGCCGCCGCGGCCAACCGATCCGCCACGTCCATGAAAAAATGAAATACTGACCTCACGATTCCTACCGACCTCGGTTAGCTCGCGTTGGGCGCAATGGGTCTCCCAACTCGAGCAGAGGAAACCGCCGTCCTTGTTCGAGTCGGAATATCCGATCATAACCTCGAAAACGGCAGCTTCCGGGTCGAATAGGGTGTCGCGCGGCACGATGTCGATCAATTCATCGACGACCGCTGGCGCGGCGCGGAGATCGGCGATGGTCTCGAATAGCGGCACTACCCGTAGCGCGGATAGCGATCCGGGCCCGTAGATACCGGCGATACGCGCGAGTAGGTAAACACCGATGATATCGGCCGCGCATTCGGTCATGCTAAGGATGAAAGTAGCGACGGCTCGAGAATCATTTTCCCGGGTCGCTTCGAGGATCAGTTCGAAGAGTTCAACGACTTCGAAAGACGCCGCGTCGAGCGCATCCTTGTCGAATCGAGGAACCTCATCGTCTTGAAGCCGCTCGACTAGCCAGTTACGCCACTCCTCGGACCGGCGCTCTGGACAGTGCAGCACATCGCGTTGCTCGATCGCACCCCAGATTTGCTGCAGCGTTGCGACCACTACCGTGCTATTTTCCCTGACGTCGAGGCTCGCGGAACAAAACCGAAAACTCAAGGCTTCGTCCATGATCGGTCCGACCAGCTCGAAGGCCAATGAGCGGCATCCCGAAGCGTCGAGACCGGCGTGCAGATAACGAAGATCCGCGATGAATTGATCGGCATCGCGATAGGCGAAGGCGCCTGCGGCGGGACGCGCACGTTGCTCTGCCGCGCGCAGCGTAGCCTGCATCCTGGCTTCCATGCAGGCCGCGTACTGCCGGAAGACCTCACCGGGATTGCGTTGTTCAACGGCCTGTCGATTGCCGCTGTCGTCGAGGATCCGCGCGAGCGCGGTAACGAACGCCGCGTCGACCTCGATCGCATTTCCGGCGACACTCAAACGCTGGATCAAGCTCGCTAACCGACTGCAATAATGTCGTACCGCCGAAAGACGATAGTGGAACAGGGCATCACGTGTCGCGCGGTTGCGCACCCCCGGGTTGCCGTCGCGATCGCCTCCGATCCACGAACCGAAACGAAAAAAGGCGGGAACCTCAAAGGCCGCCTCGGGGTAGGCGCTGGCCAATGCGTTTCTCAATTTCCGCATCAGCGCCGGTAGCTGCTCGTACAGCGACTCGTTGAAGAAATATAGACCCCACGCTACTTCGTGGCCGACGGTAGGTCGTTCCAGACGCAGCTCACCGGTCAACCATAAAAGCTCTATCTCCGTGCGCAGGCACCGAACGAGGTTTGCCCTCTCGCGTGCCGTCCAGATGTCTGATTCGAGTTTGAACAACACGACGTATATGCGGCGATGGATCTCGAGTACGGTAACCCGTTTTGCCTCTGTTGGATGGGCGGTGATTACGGGCGCGACGAACGCTTTGTTCAACATTACCTGGATCTGCGCGGGTTCGATCTCTGCGGCGTGGGCTTCGGCAAATAGTTTGGCGAACGTACCGGGAACCGCCGCGGCGCCGTGCTCGACCTCCATCAGGCGGCGGCGCCGCTGACCCGCGATCTCTTCGGCAATATTCAACAGCTGATACCAGATCCCAAGTGCTTGCATCGCACTCGTAAGGAGCGCTTCGTCCGCAGCCGCGAGCTTGGATCCAGACGACAGAACGGGTTCGAGTGCGGGCTCGCGCTCGCGGACAATCTGTAATAGAAGATCCGCGAGCAGCTCCGTGGTGCGCAGCGCATAGCCGGCAGCCTCCATCGCGACCGGCCCCTCTTCAGGTCCGACCGGCGTCGGCGTACCGAACAAGGGCGGGAAAGAGCTCACGCGCCCCGGTTCGAGGGCGGAAGTAGAGATAGCATGCGGTGTCGAACCCTTTCGAGAACTGTCTTTGCCGTTCACGCGTTTGCCGCGCGAGCCAGATCTGCGATCAGATCGTCTGGTTCTTCGAGACCGATAGACAAACGTATCAGACGCTCACCGACACCGCAGCGCGCGCGATCCTCCGCGCTCACCCTGCCGTGCGTGGTCGTCGCGGGGTGGGTAACGATGCTACGAGTGTCGCCCAGGTTCGCGGTTATGGAAAACAATCGGAGCGCGTCTATGAAACGCCACGCGGTTTCTCTGTCGCCGGCTATCTCGAAGGAGACGATGCCGCCGTACTGACTTTGCTGCCGCGTAGCGAGGTCATGCTGAGGATGGTTCGGCAAGCCGGGATAAAATACCTCGCTCACCCAATGCTGTTCCGCTAGCCATGCCGCGACAATGCCCGCCCCGCGGCTGTGATGCTGCATGCGGATAGACAGCGTCTCGAGTCCCTTCAAGAATACCCATGCATTGAATGGGCTCATACACGGTCCGCCGGAACGCATAACGGGGATCAGCTTTTCTTCAACGATATTGCGCGGTGCGACCACGGCGCCGCCGACACAGCGGCCCTGGCCGTCGAGATACTTTGTCGCCGAGTGAACGACAATATCGGCACCGAGCGATAAGGGCCGTTGAAGAATGGGAGTGCAAAAGCAATTGTCGACAACGAGCATGGCGCCGGCCGCATGCGCGAGCGTCGCGAGCGCGCCGATGTCGGCAATCTCGGTTAAAGGATTCGACGGCGTTTCGAGAAACAGCAATTTGGTGTTCGCACGGACCGCCGCTTCCCAGGCTTGGTGATCGACCAGGTCCACGAACGTGAACTCAATTCCGAATCTCGAAAGTATATTCTTGAACAGGTTGATCGTGCTCCCGAAAACGCTATAAGAAGACACCACATGGTCGCCGGCCGAGAGCACACCGAGGCACAAACTCATGATTGCGCTCATACCGGACGCGGTGGCTATCGCGGATTCACCGCCTTCCAGCGCCGCAAGGCGCCTCTCGAATGTCCGTACGGTCGGATTCGTGAAACGCGAATAAATATTCCCGGGTTCATCGCCGGAAAACCGGGCGGCCGCTTGAGCTGCATTTTCGAAGCTAAAGCTCGATGTTGCGAAAATCGGATCGCTGTTTTCAAGTTCGGGAGTTCGAGAGGTACCGACACGGCAGGCGATCGTCGAAAGCGCATCTTCGAATTCTTGATTAGCATTCATCCGTCATTCCTCACAAGGCCTATCGGTCCGGGCAGAGTGCCGCGCGAACGCAGCATTAGCGTCGCGACGACAGTCGCGGGATCATATTGCCGAGTTGGATGCGGGGCTGGACGCGAGGTCCCCGGAAAAGAAGTCTAAAGCAGATATTTCGCTTTAGCTGTTCTTTTATAGCGCCCGCAAGCTGATATTCAAATCGGCGCTTATTGCACGAAACAATATTACGAACGTAGTTTGAAGTCAATCAGTGGCGGGCCGCGGCATCGCGCCTCGCGGCCCTACCGACGTTGGCTCAAACGTCTGCAGGCATCTCCTCCGAACTATTATTCAAATCGCTCAGCGAATTCACGGTCGCCGCCCGCTTGGCCTTCGCTTCGTCGGATCGCTCCGCTTCGACGCGGTTAAGATAGGACTCGCTAATGTCACCGGTTACGTACTCGCCGTCGAAACACGACAAATCGAACCGCCTGATATTTTTGTTGCCTCTGCGTGCGGCCTCCACGAGATCCGGCAAATCCTGGTAGATCAATTTGTCGGCACCAATTTGATGTCCTATCTGCTCGACCGAGCGATTGCAGGCGATTAATTCCTCGCTCGTCGGCATATCGATGCCATAGACATTGGGGTAGGCAACGGGGGGGGCGGCGGAGGCAAAATAGACGCGATTGGCCCCGGCTTCTCTCGCCATTTGGACGATCTGGCTCGACGTCGTGCCTCGCACGATCGAATCGTCGACCAGCAATACGTTCTTGCCTTCGAATTCGAGGCCAATGGCGTTGAGTTTCTGGCGAACGGATTTACGCCGCATCGACTGCCCGGGCATAATGAACGTGCGGGGAATGTAACGGTTCTTGATAAAACCTTCTCGATACTTGATGCCGAGTTCGTGTGCCAATTCGAGCGCGGCAGTTCGCGATGTGTCCGGGATCGGAATAACGACGTCGATATCGTGCTGCCCCCAAACACGTTGTATCTTGCGGGCGAGCGCTTCGCCCATTCGCATCCGGGCCTTGTGTACGGATATCCCGTCGATGATCGAATCTGGCCGCGCGAGATAGACGTGTTCGAAAATGCAGGGAGCGATTTCCGCTTCCGGGACGCAGCGCTTTGTTTGCAGGTCGCCTTCTTTGCTAATGAAAACAACTTCGCCGGGGGCGATGTCCCTAATCAATTCGAAACCCAAGACATCGATAGCGACACTTTCCGAAGCGATAATATACTCGGTTCCCAGGTCGGTCTCGCGCTTCCCGAACACGATAGGCCGGATCCCATGCGGGTCGCGAAAACCGATGATACCGACGCCGGTGATCATGGCGATCGCGGCGTAACCGCCGCGGCAGCGTTCATGGACACGCTCGACGGCACGAAAAATATCGTTGGCGTCGATGCGAAACTTGCGCGGGCCTTGCAGTTCGTGAGCAAAAACGTTGAGGAGTACTTCGGAGTCGGATTCGGTGTTTATGTGTCTGAGGTCGTCCTCAAATAGCTCCCGCTTCAGTTGATCGGAGTTTGTAAGGTTGCCGTTATGGGCGAGCGTGATGCCATACGGCGAATTCACATAGAACGGCTGTGCTTCGGCGTTCGACGATTCGCCTGCCGTCGGATAGCGGACGTGCCCGATCCCCATGCGTCCCCTCAAATTAAGCATGTGCCGGGTGTGGAAGACATCTCGGACCAATCCTGCAGATTTCCGCAAGAACAGGCGTCCATCTTCGTAGGTCGCGATTCCGGCGGCATCCTGTCCTCTGTGTTGTAGCACCGTCAGCCCATCGTAGAGGGCCTGATTAGCCGCCGTTTTGGAAACGATCCCAACGATTCCGCACATATCGTTTATCCTGTCTCTATTCGTCTAGAACCGACCTCGGGATTGTTCACGCAAACGGACGTAAACAATCTCGAGACGCATCGCGCGGCGTCAAGAATAACTAAAATGCTTCATGACTTCCGGCGGCAGAAAACTGATCGCCAACATGGCTAACTCCTGGAAGTGGTGTATCAAAACCGACTCGCGCCACCACGGGTCGCGCGGCACGGCCGTAAGTCCAGCCAAAAACGCCAGAACACCAACGAGCGCCGCTCCGCGAAGTATTCCGAAAACGACACCTAACATCCGATCGGTCCCGCTCAGCCCGGTTTTGTCAATCAACTTGCCGATGAAGTAATTGATGATCCCGGTCACGAAGAGCGAAGCGAATAGTAGCGCAATAAAGGCCAACACATAGCGCGCGGTCGGTATGGATACATATTCGATCAGCAGGTTGGAAGCCTGGTTGGTGAACGTAAAGGCGATCCAAAACGCTACCACCCACGCCAGCAGGGAAAGAACCTCGCGAACAAAACCCCTGAACAGGCTAATCAGCGCCGAAACACCGATAATAATCAAGATCGCAATATCGGCCCAGTTCATAGGTTCTATGGCTTCGCGGAGATGACTGAGTTTAGCAAAGAGCCGGAGTTAGGGATACCGCATCACGATCCCTTTGACTTCGATATCCTGTGCCAGCTTGTCGCGAATCTGATCCGCCGTTACCTTAGTTAGCTCGGGTCCGACACGGACCCGATAGACAACTTTTCCAGCATCTTGCAAAGGTTCGATGAAGGCCGTGTAACCGCCCTTTTTGATCTTCGTAGCTAATGCAACCGCATTCTCTTCGTTACTGAAGCTGCCGAGTTGAACGACCCAGGCGGTCACCCCGGTGCGGGTTACCCCAACCGTAGCCGCCGGCGATACTGTGTCCGCTTCAGGAGTCGACTCGGTCGGTGTTGCTGTGTCCTTCGACCAATCTTGGGATTCGGCTAAGTCCTCCGGTGGCAAATCCATTGCTCGTTCAAGCCGCTCCATCGCATCATCATCAAGGGGTACGACTCTTGAGTTGAAATCACGGGGCGGAGCTGCCCCGATACCGAACGGGATATCACGTTCCTGGTCGACGCCCGTCTCATCGAGAAAAATGGGAATGAATACAACACCAACTGCAACCAACACGGCCGCTCCGACTACTCGTTGCTTTAACTGCGGATCCACCACTAACTCATCCAGGTTCGAAAGAAGCTCTCAGGCAACACCGACGACCTAGGGAATCTCTGACTAATTCTGGGACAGTCGAGTTGCCGTCCAAAATTGTTCAGATCAAGGCGCGGCGCGTAAGCAATAGCTGGGACTATTGGCAAACGCCGCAACGCAGACCGGGACGGTTTTGGGCGCAAGGCGACGTTCCACGAATTGATCAGAGGTTCCCTAATCATAACTGGTTCTCCATCACTTCGGAGACAACCCGAAACGAGCCGAGCGCGACGACGCGATCACCGGGTTGGGCTATCGACGCAGCTCCTCGATAAGCGCTACCGACCGAATCATATTGATTGACGGCGACGGGGTCGGTAACCACACGTTTCAGCGAATCATACAGGGCTCCACTGCTAGCACCCCGGCGTGCTGAGACCGTCGCCAAATGCCAACTATCCGCCACCGGATCGAGCAGCGCTATCACGCCATCGTGATCCTTTGCCTGCAACATCCCGAGGACAACGTGCGTCCGCCGGGCGGGTCGAAGTTGCGACAGAGTACGCACGAACGCATCGACGGCTTGGGCATTATGCGCCACGTCGAGAATTGTTTCGACGCTTCCGGGGATACATTGAAACCGGCCCGGAAGGTCGGTTTCGAGTAGCCCTCGGTCGATGTCGCCATCCGAAACGGGAAGCCGATCCTGCAATAATTGGACGATTTTGAGTACGCCCGCCGCGTTTCGAACCTGATAGTCACCGACTAATTTCGGCTTCGGCAAATCTGCTTTAACCGTTTCTCCGCTCCACCAACTCCAGGAATCGCCGCCGTCTGCGTAGCGATATGAGTCGCCCAACACTTCTAAACGGGTCGGCAATTTGCGAGCGAATTCTTTGATGCTCGCCGGCAGATCGTTATCCGAACAGACAGCGGGTTTTCCGGCGCGCATGATCCCGGCTTTTTCCAGCGCGATCGACTCCCTTTGGTCTCCGAGAAAATCGATATGGTCGATCCCGATTGTCGCGATCAGCGCCGCGTCGGCGTCGACGATGTTGACGGCGTCCAGCCGGCCGCCGAGCCCGACTTCGAGGATAGCGACGTCCAGCGCCGCTTCGCTGAACAGGGACAGCGCGGCGAGCGTCCCAAACTCGAAATACGTCAACGGTGTAGAGCCGCGGACAAATTCGATCTGTTGAAAGGCAGTACAAATCGCTTCGTCCGATACCGGCATTCCGTCAATGCAGATGCGTTCGTTGTAGGCCAGGAGGTGCGGCGAGGTATAAGTCGCGACGGCAAAACCAGCATTTCGCCAAATTGAATCGAGCATAGCGACACTAGAGCCCTTGCCGTTTGTCCCGGCGACACTGACGACGGTTCTTGCCACCGGCTTCAATTCCATCCTTTCCGCCACAAGCCGGCACCGATCGAGTCCCAACTCGATATCCGCCCCGTGGAGGGATTCCTGCCACGCCAACCAGTCCGCTAGGGATCCGGAGTTCATTTCCGCCGCTGAACTCTTAGGAGTCAATGCCAACCCCTCCCGCCGACGCGACGCGCCGGGTCGGCGACGGTACCGCAGCACCGCTCAAACATCGCTCGACGTTTCCTCGATCTCAGTGAACTCAGCGAGTTGCTCGACACCGCCGTCGATCTCTTGGTGCTCGTCTGCGGGCTCCCGGTGCATCATGATTCTCAATGCCGAGGCGATGCGGGCGCGCATCTCTCTGCGATCGATAATCATGTCGATGGCACCGTGCTCCAACAGGAACTCGCTCCGCTGGAAACCTTCCGGCAGGACTTGACGCACGGTTTGTTCGATTACGCGCGGCCCCGCGAAGCCGATCAACGCGTTGGGTTCGGCGACGATGATGTCCCCGAGGGTGCCGATACTCGCCGACACGCCGCCCGTAGTTGGGTCTGTGAGTACGGATACATAAGGCAGCCGGCTTTCTCGTAGCTCGGCCAACGCCGCGCTCGTCTTCGCCATTTGCATCAACGATACCAGCGCTTCCTGCATGCGCGCGCCGCCGCTCGCGCAAAAACAGATCATCGGCTTGTGCTCTTCGATGCAATGGTAGACCCCGCGGACAAATCGCTCGCCAACGACCGAACCCATGGAGCCCCCCATAAAACCGAATTCGAAAGCGCCGACGACGACCGGCAGGGTTTCGAGCGTCCCACTCGCGACCACCAGGGCGTCGGTTTCGCCGGTATTTTTCTGTGCGGTCGTGAGCCGATCCTTGTAGCGTTTACTATCCTTGAACTTGAGGAAATCGGTTGGTGCCAGGGATCCCCCGATGTATTCGGCGGAATCAGAATCGAGAAAGTAGCCGATCCGACGTCGCGCGCCTATACGTAGGTGATGACCGCATTTCATGCAAACCTCAAGGTTGCGCTCCAACTCGGCCCTATACAACACCGCCTTACATTCGGGACAACTCGTCCAAACCCCTTCCGGAATCGATTTCTTGTTCGCGCTATCAATACGGATCCGCGAAGGGAGGAGCTTCTTAAACCAGTTCATTTCCATCGACCTTCAATCTCTCCTGCGACCTCACCGGGCCACCGTCACTATTCACTGCATCGGTGCCCGCGCGCCGTCTACCGCGCGGCGTAGCTGCGCGACAAAAGATCCGACCTCTTCACACATCGTCGCGGCGTCGTCCGCGTGGCGCTCTATGATTTCGATGATCGCGCTGCCGACGATGACGGCGTCTCCCGACTCCGCCAATGCCGCCGCCGATTCGGGCGATTTGATCCCGAAGCCTACGCCGATCGGTAGCGACAGTTGCTGCCGAAATTCCTCTATTCGGCGATTTACTTCAACCGCGTCGACCGCCTTGCTGCCGGTAACGCCTTTGACCGAGACATAATAAACAAATCCGGCGGCGAACTCGCACACGTAGGCGATTCGTGACGTTGACGAATTTGGCGCTATCAGAAAAACCTGGTCCAGGCCGTGTGCGACCAAATGCGAGTTGATAATTTGCGCCTCTTCCGGCGGTACGTCCACTATCAACACGCCGTCGACTCCCGCCGCGTCCGCCTGCTCGGCGAATCGCTCGTAGCCCATCGCTTCGATCGGGTTAAGGTAGCCCATCAATATGAGGGGAGCGACCTCATTTTCTTCGCGGAATCGACGGACGATTTCGAGGACGCCGGCCAAGGACATTCCCTTTTCCAACGCACGTTGACTCGCGCGTTGGATAACGGGACCATCAGCCATCGGATCGGAAAACGGAACGCCGAGTTCGATGACGTCAGCACCTGCATCGACCATTGAATGCATGATATCGGTCGTTACGGCCGGATCGGGATCGCCGGCAGTGACGTAGGTAACCAGCGCACAGCGGCCGTCGGTCGCGAGCTCTCGAAAACGTTGATCAATACGATTATCCATAGGCGTCAGCAATTCGGGAGTCGATGATCAGCGATCCGGGGCCGGTATGACGAGCGCTCGTATAAGCACGAACGTGAAGCATCTTTTGGAACGCATATTTAGAGCGAAATACCCGACCGCTCTGCGATCGTTTGAATGTCTTTGTCTCCTCGCCCGGACAGATTGACGATAATCGCCTGGTCCGGCGCCATCCTCGGCGCCAATTCGTTGGCATACGCCAGAGCGTGACTTGATTCGAGGGCGGGGATGATCCCTTCGATCGATGTAAGCTGGTGAAACGCCGTAACAGCGGCGTCATCGTTTACCACCACGTATCGGGCACGCCCGGTATCCTTGAGCCAGGCGTGCTCCGGACCCACGCCCGGATAATCCAGCCCCGCCGAAATCGAATGCGTTGGTTTGATCTGTCCGTCGTCGTCTTGCATTAGGTACGTTCGGTTGCCGTGCAAGACGCCGGGACGCCCGGCGGTCAACGGGGCGGAGTGACGCCCCGTTTCTAAGCCGTCGCCACCCGCTTCAACACCGATGATCTCGACCTCGCCGTCATCGAGAAACGGGTGAAATAGCCCGATGGCATTTGATCCGCCGCCGACGCACGCAACGAGTGCATCGGGTAGTCGTCCAATCTGTTCGAGAGATTGACGCCGGGCTTCTCGGCCAATGACACATTGAAAATCGCGCACCATGACGGGGTAAGGATGCGGACCGGCGACGGTACCGATGATGTAAAACGTGTCATCTACGTTGGAGACCCAGTCACGCATCGCCTCGTTCAATGCGTCTTTTAGAGTACGGGAGCCCGACTAGACCGGCACGACTTCTGCGCCAAGGAGTTTCATACGGAATACGTTAGACGATTGGCGCTGAATATCTTCGGCACCCATATACACGACGCACCGCATTTCGAACCGGGCTGCGACCGTAGCGGTCGCAACGCCGTGCTGACCCGCGCCGGTCTCGGCGATGACCCTGCGCTTACCCATGCGCCGGGCGAGCAACGCTTGTCCGATTGTATTGTTTACCTTGTGAGCGCCGGTGTGATTCAAGTCTTCTCGCTTGAGATAGATCTGCGCTCCGCCGAGTTCGCGGGAAAGACGTCTCGCGTGGTAGAGCGGCGAAGGACGCCCCACGTAGTGGGCGAGATCGTGCTCGAACTCGGCGAGAAATTCAGGGTCCCTGATAGCGATCGAATAGGCCGCTTCGAGCTCGGCCAGCGGCCCCATCAGGGTTTCGGCAACGAATTTGCCGCCGTAGGTACCGAAATGCCCGCGACGGTCAGGAAGGTCGACCGACTTGGGCGCCTCCGGTTGGTCAGTGGTTGAGGTTGCGCTCAATTCCTGTGACCTCCAACATGAATTCCGCCATTTTAGCCGGATCCTTGACGCCTTTATCGCTTTCTATCCCCGTACTCACGTCGATCGCGTAAGGTTCAACCGCTGCGATCGCGCTGGCGACGTTGGACGCGTTCAACCCGCCCGCCAGAATAATCGGTTTGGAGAATGCGTTCGGCACCCGCTCCCACTCGAAAACGGCACCGGTCCCCCCCGCGACCCCGTCCGCGTACGCATCGAGGAGCAATGCGGTCGCCGAGGCAAAACGGGCCGCTTCGGCGGCCAGATCCACCCCTTCGGCCATTCTCACCGCCTTCACGTACGGCCGACCGACAAGCTCGCAGGCCGCTGCCGATTCCGTACCGTGGAATTGCACAAGATCGATTGGGACCTGCGAAAGTACCCTCGCGATCTCGTCGTGACTCGCGTCCACAAACAATCCTACTTTGGAAACTAATGGCGGCAAACGCCGAATGATGTTCGTCGCGTCTTCGGGGGCAATATAGCGGGGGCTATTCTCGTAGAAAACAAACCCCAACGCATCGACGCCCAGATCAACCGCCAATCGCGCATCCTCAATCCGGGTAATTCCGCAGAATTTCACGCGTGTCCTAGCCTGCATTATTCACCCGATCGATGTGCGCTCGTCCTTCGCTTGAACCACCGTACGACTCTCGCCCGGCGAAAAGATAATCAACATTTCTCTGGATCGGAAAATCAATTCAATCTCGGCGCCTGCGCAACCTCTACGTCGACCGGGGCGAGATACAAGCCAAATCAGTGCTCCACAATATCGATCCGTTCCGAATTTGGGACCGACGACCGCACGTTGCCCGCCATAGCGGGCTTCGGACCGCCGGGACGGTGCCGTGGGTGCATCGCTCGGCCAATAATCCCTGAGGCGTATTGTCTCATCTCCTGCACCGCACGCATACAGAACGACACCGGGCTAGCCCGCATTTCTCACCAGATCGACGCGCCCTCGCTTGTCCCTTGAATCGCATGAAAATTTTCTTCCCTCGGCAAGACAACCAGTATTCCACTCGGTCAGAAAATCTCCATGCAACTCAAATGACGGCGCGATCATCGCGCCGACTGGTGAGAAATGCAGGCTAATCGACAGGAAGGTCCGGTAAGGACCATGGGCCGGTTGATTGCGGCGGTCGTGGTATCCCGAAACGGTCCGGGTAGGCCACCTTGATCAAATAGAGACCATCGGGTGACGCTGTCACGCCGGCGACGGAACGGTCTCGGGCGCCGAGTACCTGTTCAACCCAGTCTGGCGAGCGGCTGCCGTCGCCGACGGGTAACAAAGTTCCGACGATATTGCGCACCATGTGCTGAACAAACGCGTTAGCCTCGATAGTGACAATGATGAACTCGCCCGCGCGCTGCAGATCGACACGGCGCACTACCCGTATCGCGTGCCGCGCCTGGCAACCGGCGGCCCGAAAAGAACTGAAATCGTGTTCGCCGACAAGACACTCGGCAGCCCACGACATCCGATCGACATCGAGCGGGCGAGGTACAAAACTCACCTTCTTCGACCACAGACCGGGACGCGGCGAGCGATTGCAGATCACATATCGATAGGTCCGACCAGTCGCCGAAAAACGCGCGTGGAAGTCTTCGTCGACATTCTGCGCCCACAGCATACTGACGTCGGCGGGGAGATTCGCATTAGCGCCAAGCGTCCACGAACTCGCGGATCGCCGTGCCAGCGTCTCGATGTGGATCACCTGCCCACTTGCGTGGACGCCAGCGTCGGTCCGACCGGCACAATAGACCTTTAACGGGGAATCAGCGACGTGCGTGAGCGCTTCTTCGACGCAAGCCTGGACGTTGCGCGCGCGCGTCTGACGCTGCCATCCGGAGAATCGCGAGCCGTCGTATTCGACGCCGAAAGCGATCTTCATCTAGGAACCAGAACGGCACCACGGAAAATCTTGTGTCGTTTAGCCGAGTTGCTCGATCAACCGTTGAGCCTCCGTCTGCTGATCTTCAGACCCGTCACGCACGACTTCATCGAGTATGGAGCGAGCTCCATCGTTATCACCGAGTTCGATGTAGGCCTTGGCGAGATTCAACTTAGTGTCCACCTCATCGGTATCGCTCTGCTGCTCCGCATCGTCGTCAACCGGCATCACTACGGTGCGCTCGGTACCGGCCGAGCCATCCGCTTCTTCCGGGCTCAAATCCATTGCGACGGTATCGGCTTCGAGGTCGAGCCCTTCGAGGTCGAAATCCACACCCGTATCACTGTCGGCACCGTCGGCAGCGGTATCACTGAAATCGAGATCCAATCCGCCGCTGGTGTCGGCCAGACTGAGATCGAACTCATCGTCCGTTTCAGGGAGATCGTCGTCCTCTAGATCGAGGTCGGCCATACTCTCCTCCATGGACTTGGCCAAATCTTCCAAGGACTCAGCCGTCGCATCCGGTTTCGGTAGTTCCAATGTATCGTCGATCGCCAGATCGCTCATCTCCGTCGTATCCTGCAGCGCCAGGTCAAATTCGATTTCCGATTCAGTACCAGCCGGCGCTTCCGCTTCCGCTTCCGGCTCGGCGATCGTGTCGCCCCCGATACTGAGTTCGTCGAGTTCCGAACTCTGCAGCGACAAATCGAAACCTACTTCTTCCTCCTCTGACGGTGCAGTTGATTCCAGCGGTACCGTCTCGATGTTTGCTTGGTCATCTTCGACAGCATCCATCTCGACGGTTGAGATGCCTTCCTCACTTTCACCCGTTTCTTCCTCCAGAATGTCGAGTCCCAGGTCTTCACCGACGGTTTCGTCGATGTCGGAATCAAAGTCCAAACCGCTGCTTATATCGAGCGTTTCGTCCGCCGCATCCAGCGACTCAGCGGTATCTTCAAGATCACCAATATCGAAATCCAGGATATCCTCGCCCTCATCGGCCGCCTCGTCAGTCGGGGTGGTCAAATCAAACGTTTCGTCTTCAACAAGTTCCACTTCATCGGTATCGAAAGCGGGCGATACGGTGTCACTGATGTCGAAATCGATACCCCCGCCATCGTCCGCTTCTAAAACCGGCTCCTCGTCTGCCGCCGGTTCTTGATCATCGAGCAAACCCGGCGACGTCACGTTCAACAAGTCGTCAGTTCCTCCCGTCAGATCTCCGGTCTTCGTGACATCGAGCAGATCGTGAGAACCATCGTCATCGGGTGCAGTAAGGTCGAGAATGTTGTCCCCAGCGGTCAGTTCACCTTCGGCACCGACGTCCAATACGTCGCTGGGCTCACTCGGCGATTCTTCCATGCCGGCCGTGAGATCGAGGATGTCGTCTTCTCCGCCGACGGTATCATCCATCCCTGCAGTAAGATCGAGGATGCCCTCATCATCGGTCGTCGCGGTCAGATCCAAGACTTCGTCATCGCCGGTTTCATCCGTCGTCGCGGTCAGATCGAGAATTCCTTCTTCCGCGGCATCGCCCTGGGTGTCACCCAGATCGAAATCTAGACTTCCTGAATCATCGAGGTCGTCCGTCGCGCCGCCGAGGCTGACCTGGGTACTCTCCAAAACGGTATCGCTACCCGGCGCCATCGACATGGTAGAGGCGCCGGCGTCATCTTCCTCTTCCGCCGTGATATCGACGAACGCCTTGGCCTCGTCCCCCGCGGCTGCCGGCGCGGCTTCGGCAGCGCCCTCCTCAAACAGCGCCCGCCCAGGCGACATTTCGGTCCACATCGCGACCGCACTTTCCCAAAGCGGATCACTATCGCCAACCGCGTCGTGGAGCGTACGCGCGGCATCTTCGTAATCCGCCTGGTTATTCGACGAATAGAAAACCTCCAGCAACAGGAGCTTGTACTTGTGCTCGTCGGGATGTTCGCCAATGACTTTGCGAACGAGTTCTTCCGCCTGGTCGAATCGCTCATAGGCCAGATAAACATTGACTTCTTCGAGCGGATCATCCTCCGTTTCTTCGGGCTGCAGATCGGCGGCCGTGGATTCCATGGTCTGCTGGAAATCAGGTGTAGTTTCCAGCGATTCCGGCGCGACTTCGGTGACATCGCCGGCTTCCGCAGCCTCGGCTTCCTCGTCACGGGTTTCCGTTATCGGCTCATCGTCCTCGTCAAGCCCCTCCGTCAGCGACGTCATGTCCTCTTCGCTGGCCGCGGCCGCAATCGCCCCGAGGTCGTCCGCATCCGCATCGCGGCGGCTACGAATCAGCTTGAATAACAGCGCCAATATCGCCAACACTACCGCGCCGGCGACACCCAGAACGGTCATGGCCCCACCTGGGACCATGTTCGCTATTTGTTCTGGAACGAGACTACCGAGCAATGACCCTCCTCCATCCGGAGCCACTCCTCCGCCCTCGTCCACCGCCGGAACTCCATCTTCTTGGTCAGCGTCTGGAACTTCCGCTATGTCCGGAGGTATGGGTTCGACATCTGCTACCTCACCGATCGTGATATCGACATCGCCTATCCCGGTGTCGTCGGCCGGCATTTCGTCCGTCAGCTCCTCGGCATCGGCTAAGTCCTCGGCCGCATCCCTTGTCTCAAGTTCGGCGGCGACTTCCGGGGGCACCTCAATACCAAGCTCCGCCAGCCGTGCCTGCAATGCCGCCAGCTCATCGTCCTTGATGTCGACTTGGCGTTGCATCAATTCGATAATCTCGTTCGCTTCCGAAATCCGAGCCTGCAGCTCGACATTCTCCTGCACTTGCGCGTCGAGTTCCTCGCGCGCGAGGGTGGCATCGCCATCGTCTGCCGCACCCGCGCCCATCTGCTCGTCTTCCACACTCGGGGTTACGAGTTCTAGTCGCGCATCGTCGGTCTCTTCCTCTGCCGTTACCTCGTCTCCGGCGTCGACCGGCGCGCTAGGCACCTCGACGTCTTCGTCGGCCATCGACTCCATCTCGGCGCCGGTATCCGCACCGAGAGGTTGGTCCGCCACGCTCTCGGTCGCGATATCGCGATAGCCGCTCCATAATTGATGCTGCCGCTTGACTTCCTCTATCGCATCAACGCGTGATAAGGCATCGACCTCGGATCTCTCCGGCATGCGCAGGATTGCGCCGCGCTTCAGTATGTTGATATTGTCGTTTCCGAAGGCCTCGGGATTGGTGCGCAACAGCGCCAACATCATCTGTTGGATGCTGACAGAATCGTCCGGCAAGTTTGCGCTCGCGATAGACCACAGCGTGTCATTCACCTCGACCGGTCCAAACGTACCGCTCGCGCTATAACTCGCGCCCGATTCGGGTGCGGCGACGGGCGCTATCGGAGCGGTTTCAACCACCACGGTTTCCGCCGCAGGTTCCGGCGCCGGGTCGGGCGTTACCGACGGTGTCGGTTGAACCGGCGCCGGTGCAGCCGCAACCGGCCGTCGTACTGGGTCGTACAAAGGCGGATCGAGCAGTACGGTGTACTCGCGGACCATACGCCCGTTAGCCCAATTGAGCTCAAGCAAAAAGTTAAGGAACGGTTCGCGGATGGGTTCGTGCGAACTTATTTGGATGTAGTCGGTTGTGCCGGTACTTTCGACGATTTTGAATTTCAGCTGCAGAAGAACTGCATCGCGGTGGACACCGGCGCGTTCAAATTGCTCACTGTCCGCCAGCTTGGCCGATATCGTGTCGAAATCGCGAGCCGCTGCACCGAGTATTTCTATGCGTCCGTCGAAAGGCTCGTTTAAAGCAGACGACTGCTTGAGCGTGCCCAAGCCGAGACCGAGTGCCGTCTGGGACAACAACATTAAAGCCAAAGCAGCGGCTAGGTTCCGTAGCATGGTCGCTTCCTTAGTGATTCTTTGATCGGTTTACGCGCGGCCGGATCACCTGTACGAGGCCAACCCTTTCCTGCCGCCGCAACTCACCAAAAAATCTTCGAATAAACTTTATGATTGGTAGTTAACTATAGCTTACAAATAGCTTTTTACCAAAATCTCAGCGATCTGTACACTATTGAGTGCCGCACCCTTGCGAACGTTGTCCGCGACGACCCACAGATTGATTCCGCGCGGATGCGATATGTCGTCGCGGATCCTGCCGACGAACACGGGGTCGGTATCCGCGCCCTCGGTGACAGCCGTCGGATAGCCACCGTCTGCGTGTTCGTCCAAGACCTTGATTCCAGGGGTTTTGAGCAGCAAATCTCGCACTTGGGCGGCGCTGATCTTCGAGCGCGTCTCCAGATGCACCGCCTCCGAATGGCCATAGAATACGGGGACACGAACACAGGTAGGATTCACCAGAATCTCCTTCTTTCCCAGTATCTTGCGTGTTTCCCACACCATTTTCATTTCTTCTTTGGTGTAGCCATTGTCCTGGAACACGTCGATGTGCGGCAGGCAATTGAACGCGATCTGCTTCGGATAGACGCGGTCCGCTGTGGGACGGCCGTTCAGAAGATCGGCCGACTGCCGGGCCAACTCCTCCACGGCTTCCTTGCCTGTCCCCGACACCGCTTGATAGGTAGCAACATTGATCCGATCGATCGACGCGGCGTCATCGATCGGCTTGATCGCGACCAGCATTTGAATGGTCGAGCAATTCGGGTTCGCAATGATGTTGTGATTTCGATAGTCGGCTACCGCTTCGGCGTTGACTTCGGGGACTACCAGCGGGATGTCGTCTGCGTACCGGAATTGGGAAGTGTTATCGATGACTACACAGCCGCTGCCGGCCGCTTTCGGCGCATAAATTGCGGACACGCTCGCTCCGGGCGAAAACAAGCCGATATCGATACCGCCGAAATCGAACGTTTCGAGATCCTCGACCACGAACTGCTTTTTACCGTAGGCCACCCGCTTACCCGCCGAACGGTGGCTAGCAACTGCATGAACCTCGGCGGCCGGGAAATCCCGCTCCGCCAGGATCGAAAGCATGGTTTCGCCGACGGCGCCGGTAGCTCCAACGACGGCAACATTGAATCTCTTCGTCATGGCTTTTTACAACTCACTCGTCCAGGGCGTCTACAATTCTCGCGGCCATCTCAGCGGTACCGACCTGCCGCATGCCGTCGCTGAAAATATCGCCGGTCCGGTAGCCGCTAGTCAGAGTCCGACCCACGGCTCGATCGACGCGATTCGCGTGCTCCGGTTCATTGAGCGAATACCGCAGCATCATCCCTAACGACAGAATAGTGGCCAGCGGGTTAGCCAGATCCCGGCCCGCGATATCGGGCGCCGAGCCGTGCACCGGTTCGAACATCCCTTTACCATTTGCGTCCAACGAGGCGGACGGCAGCATGCCAATAGAGCCCGTCAACATGGACGCCAGATCCGACAGAATGTCGCCGAACATGTTCGTCGTGACGATGACGTCGAATTGCTTTGGCGCGCGTACGAGCTGCATTGCCGCGTTATCGACGTACATGTGCGACAACTCGATGCCAGGATAGTCCGCTGCCAAACCGCTAACAACTTCCCGCCACAATTCGGTTGCTTCGAGTACATTTGCTTTATCGACCGAGCACAATCTACCAGCGCGTTTTGCCGCGATTTCGAACCCGAGTCGCGCGATCCGGCTGATTTCGTGCTCCGCGTATACGAGCGTGTTGCGGCCGAAGCGGGTACCGTCAGCGGCCTCTTCAATACCGCGCGGTTCGCCGAAATAGATCCCGCCGGTCAGTTCGCGAACGATCATGAGATCGAGCCCTGAGACGATTTCGGGCCGCAATGTCGACGCGGCCGCCAGCGGTTCGAATAGCACGGCCGGGCGAAGATTGCAGAACAAATCGAGCTCTGAGCGCAGCGCCAAAAGGCCCCGCTCGGGGCGCAGAGCCCTTTCAAGCTTTTCCCATTTCGGCCCGCCCACGGCGCCGAGCATGATCGCGTCCGCACTCCGTGCTAAATCGAGCGTGGCAGCGGGCAGTGGTTCTCCGCAGTCGTCGATTGCCGTACCGCCCACAAGGGCATACTCGATTTCCACGCGCAGGTCGAAACGAGTGCACAACGCGGCCAGAACGGTCTCCGCCGCGCCCATGACCTCGGGACCGACGCCGTCACCGGCGAGGAATAGAATATTGTGGGTCATGGCGTTGGAACCCATCCGAAATTCGATCTCTTTGCTAGATGACCGCATCCCTCGCGCGGCGAGTGTGCGAAGAAGGCGATTCGACCAGACTCAATAAATATCGCCGGCGGCCAACAAGAGTGGGTCGCCCGCGACCCTTTCGGTGGCGCCTTCGAAGCGGCACCGGTCATGGCGCGGTGATTGAAAATCAAGCCGCTATGCGCGCCCGACGCGTCCTATTGTCGCCAGCGCCAAACTGCGAGGTGCCAGCGAATGAACCCGCGAGCATTCTACGCTTACGGTGTCTGAAACGGCGCGTAGGATACCCTAAACGGTTGCTGGACAACACCGACGAACGGCGGTCGAGCGTAGCATTGAGAAATGCCGGCTTGCTTTCTCTATACTTGCCTCTGCGACCCTGCGACGAGCTGTAATGAATCCCGGACTAGAATACCTTCAAGCCTACCCGTTCGAGCGGCTCGCAGAGATCCGGGCGAGCGCGGCACCCGCGGCGCATCTCGAGCCTATCAATATGTCCATTGGAGAACCGCGGCACCCGACGCCGCAATTTATCCATGAGGCGCTGACTCAGTCGATTTCGACTACCGGCAAGTATCCACCTACCCGCGGGAGCGAAGCTCTGCGCGGCGCAATCGCGCAATGGCTGACCCATCGATTCAAGATTCCCGCCGGGGCAATCGATCCCGAGCGGCACGTTCTGCCGGTGAACGGCACGCGCGAGGCACTGTTTTCAATCGCCCAATGTGTTGTAGATCCTCGCACGCCGACGCCGACGGTCGCTATGCCGAATCCGTTCTACCAGATTTACGAGGGCGCGGCTTTGCTGGCGGGCGCGCAACCGTACTATGTCCCGTGCCCGGCCCAGAACGGATTCTTACCGGCTCTTGAGTTGGTGCCGTCGAAAACCTGGCGAGACTGCCAAATTCTTTTTATCTGCACGCCCGGAAACCCGTCGGGGAAAGTAATGCCCGCGCAGCAGCTGGCCACGCTACTCGAACTCGCCGATCGTTACGATTTTATTATCGTCTCCGACGAATGCTATTGTGAACTCTATCTCGATGAACATAACCCGCCCGTCGGGCTGCTGCAGGTTGCGTGGGAGCAGGGCCGCACCGATTTTCACCGCTGTATCGTAATGCACAGCCTGTCCAAACGCTCGAACGCGCCCGGCCTGCGCTCCGGTTTCGCGGCCGGGGACGCCTCGCTCCTCAGCGCTTATCTGCGTTATCGAACCTACCACGGATGCGCCATGCCGCTATACGTGCAGGCCGCGAGCGCCGCGGCATGGATGGACGAAGCCCACGTAAAAGAGAATCGGAAGCAATACCGCGACAAATTCGAAGCGGTCCTGCCCATGCTCACACCTTTCGCCGAAGTTCCGGAACCGGAAGCCGGATTCTACCTGTGGCCGCGGATCGCGATGGACGATGTCGAATGCTGCCGCCGATTGATCGAAGAACAAAACGTCACTACGTTGCCGGGTCGCTTCCTGGCGCGCCAAGACCAGACAGGGAATCCCGGCCAAAATCGGATCAGGATTGTCCTTGCGGACGAAATTGGCGCGTGCGTCGAAGGTGCGAGACGCATCGCCGCCTTGCTCGAACAACACGCGGCCGAGCTCGCTTGAGGGTCGCCGCAGATCCTGCATCGATAACGAGGAACAAGAATGGAAAATCTCGAACAAACCATTAACGACGCGTTTGAAAAGCGGGCCGAAATCTCACCGGAGACGGCCGATCAAGCCGTCAAAGCTGCTGTCGAGGAATGCTTGCGCCGACTCGACGCCGGCGAACTCCGCGTCGCTGAAAAGAGAAATCAGGACTGGGTCGTCAACGAGTGGGCGAAAAAGGCTGTCTTGCTTTCGTTCCGTCTCAACGACAACGAACGCATGGATGGTGGATACACTAATTATTACGACAAAGTTCCGAGTAAATTTGCCACAAGCGGTGACAGTGAGTTCCGTGCTATTGGCGCGCGGGTCGTTCCGCCGGCGACCGTTCGCCGCGGTTGTTACATCGCCTCCGGCGTCGTTCTAATGCCGAGCTATGTCAACATCGGAGCCTACGTCGATTCGGGGACAATGGTCGATACCTGGGCTACGGTCGGCTCATGCGCCCAAATCGGGAAAAACGTTCACCTATCCGGTGGCGTCGGGATCGGCGGCGTACTCGAACCATTGCAGGCCAACCCGACCATCATCGAAGACAACTGTTTCATCGGCGCCCGCTCAGAAGTCGTCGAGGGCGTTATCGTCGGCGAGGGCTCAGTGATTTCGATGGGCGTATTCATCGGCCAGAGCACGAAAATCTACGACCGCGAAACTGGTGCTATCAGCAACGGCTACGTGCCCCCGGGTTCGGTCGTAGTATCCGGCAATCTACCCGCCGCCGATGGCAGTCACAGCCTCTATTGTGCGGTTATCGTAAAGCGGGTCGACGCTAAAACCTTGGCCAAGGTCGGGATCAACGAATTGCTGCGTGATGTCTAGGCGGCTTTACCGGCGCCCTCTTCTTCGCCGCCGGTGTTGACCGCCTGGCGAACTACGTCGGCCAGACGCTGGGCTAAATCGTCGACCAGCGTCGCATCTTGACCTTCGACCATTACGCGTATCAACGGCTCGGTACCAGAAGGACGTAATAAAACGCGACCGGTATCTCCGAGACGCTGTTCCGCCGCGGTGACGGCCTCGCGGATCTCGGCGATACTGGCTACGTCCTGGCGCTCGGCCAGGCGTACATTGATCAATCGTTGCGGGAACTTGCTCATACCGGCCTTGAGCGCGTTCAAACCGTGCCCACAGCGAACCATTGCCTCGAGTACCTGCAGCGCCGAGATGATACCGTCGCCGGTGGTCGTCAGGTCGAGACAAATAATGTGCCCCGAGGTCTCTCCGCCGAGTACCCAATCGTTTGCTTGCAGCATCTCCAGAATATAGCGATCGCCCACTTTGGCGCGTACGAAGTCCAAGCCAAGTGTTTGTACCGCGCGCTCGAATCCCAGATTACTCATCTGCGTACCAACTACAGCACCCCGCAGCAGTCCGCGCTGGGCGCGTTGACGGGCTACGATGAAGGTGATCTCGTCGCAATCGACCACCGCGCCCGTGTGATCGACCATAATCAGGCGATCACCGTCGCCGTCGAGTGCGATACCGACATCCGCTTTCTCGGCCAACACGGCTTGCTGCAGAGCCTCCGGCGATGTCGCTCCGAAACCCTCGTTGATGTTGAATCCGTCGGGTTTATTGCCCAGCGCAATAACAGTAGCCCCGAGTTCTGACATCACTGCCGGCGCAATGTGATAGGTCGCCCCGTGTGCGCAGTCGACGACGATCTTCAGTCCGCGCAAACTCAATTCGTTGGAAAAGGTACTCTTACAGAATTCTATGTAACGTCCGGCGGCGTCCGTCACTCGGTGGGCTTTACCGAGTTCGCGCGATGTCACCGACTCCATCGGCCTATCCAGTTCCTTCTCGATTTCGAGTTCCATCTCGTCCGGCAACTTCGATCCGTTTCCGCAGAAAAACTTGATCCCGTTGTCTTCGAAACCGTTATGCGAGGCGCTGATGACGATTCCGGCATTTGCGCTGAAAGTGCGAGTCAGATATGCGATCCCCGGAGTCGGCATCGGGCCGAGTAGGTGACTGTCGACGCCCGCGGCGGCAAGACCGGCCTCCAACGCAGACTCGAACATATAGCCGGAAACGCGCGTGTCTTTTCCAATGAGAACATTGCGTCTCGTCGAACTGTCGCGCGTAAACACACGACCGGCGGCCCAACCCAGCTTCATCACGAAGTCAGGCGTTATCGGTGCTTGACCTACGGTTCCCCGGATCCCGTCGGTACCAAAATGCTTCCGTTTCGTCTGTGACATAACCCGCCCTTAACAATCCAGTATTTAGTCGAGCTTCCAGGTTATGACTGATGACCGGACCGAACCGAGACTTGCGTCGTCCGGTAACAGAAGTTCACGAAATATCGCTCTTTTTGTGCTGAGTTCCTTTCCTTTTCCTGTGCGTCAATGCGAACTCGCCGGGCCGCCGATCTTCCCGTCGGTCTTCGGCTCATCGGTATCGTCGGCAGCCGGAACCGGGGTGCCGCCGTCGCCATCGTCATCGATCCAGTCAGCCGGAGCGCGTGGTTCTTTGCCCGCCATGATGTCATCGATCTGATCGCTGTCTATGGTTTCAAACTTGATCAGCGCCGCGGCCATCGCGTGAAGTTTCTCGAAGTGCTCCTGAAGTATCTTCATGGCCCGTTGATAATTACGATCAACGATGATACGCACTTCTTCGTCGATGGCATGGGCAGTTTCGTCCGATACGGATTTGTGTTGGGTCACGGAACGACCGAGAAAAACCTCCCCTTCGTCATCGCTGTAGGTCATCGGACCCAACTTCTCCGATAAGCCCCATTTCGTGACCATGTTGCGCGCAATCTCGGTTACCCGCTCGATGTCGTTTGAGGCACCGGTGGTCACCGAGTCGTCCCCAAACACGAGCGCTTCCGCTATACGCCCGCCGAACAGGCTGCAGATCTGGCTTTCCAGGCGTTCACGGCTGTAGCTCAGCCGGTCTTCCTCAGGGAGAAACATGGTAACCCCAAGGGCGCGCCCACGAGGGATAATGGAAACTTTGTAGACGGGATCGTGCGAGGGTACTTTGCGCCCGACGACCGCGTGTCCGGCCTCGTGGTAGGCGGTAAGCTTCTTCTCGGCCTCGCTCATGACCATGGAGCGACGCTCGGTCCCCATCATGATCTTGTCTTTCGCTTTTTCGAACTCTTCCATGTCAACCAAGCGCTTATCGCCGCGCGCCGCGAACAGCGCCGCTTCGTTGACCAGATTGGCCAGGTCCGCGCCCGAAAATCCGGGGGTCCCTCGCGCCAAAAGGCTGGGTTTGACGTCGTCATCGATCGGAACCTTGCGCATGTGGACCTTCAAGATCTGCTCGCGACCGCGGATGTCCGGCAACGGGACGACGACTTGGCGGTCGAAACGGCCCGGCCTCAGCAATGCGGGGTCCAGTACGTCGGGACGATTCGTCGCCGCAATGACTATCACGCCTTCGTTACCGTCAAAGCCATCCATCTCGACGAGCAACTGATTCAGGGTCTGTTCCCGTTCGTCGTGACCGCCGCCAAGTCCGGCACCGCGATGTCGCCCGACGGCGTCGATTTCGTCGATAAAAATGATACACGGAGCATGCTTTTTCGCTTGTTCGAACATATCCCTGACCCGCGAAGCACCGACGCCGACGAACATTTCGACGAAGTCCGAACCGGAGATGGTGAAAAACGGGACCTTCGCTTCGCCGGCGATGGCTTTGGCGAGTAAAGTCTTACCGGTACCGGGAGAACCGACCATCAACACGCCCCGGGGGATCTTGCCGCCAAGCTTCTGAAATTTTCCGGGATCGCGGAGGAAATCGACGAGCTCCTTGACCTCCTCTTTAGCCTCGTCCACCCCTGCGACATCGTTAAAGGTCACCCGGACCTGGTCTTCTCCCAGCATACGCGCACGACTCTTACCAAATGACAACGCGCCGCGGCCGTTACCACCGCCTTGCATCTGCCGCATCAAATAGATCCACACGGCGATCAAGAGTAGGAAGGGGAACCAGGAAATAAAGATCTGCATGAGGATCCCCTGCCGATCAGGGGGTTGCGCCTCGATGCGCACATTGTTGTCGAGTAAGAGCCCGATCAGCGGGCCGTTGTCCGATTCCGGGCTGTAGGAATACAGTCGTGATCCGTCGTGAGTTTCCAATTCAATCGTAGGCCCATCGAGGACGACTTTCGCTACCCGGCCGGACTTTACTTCCTTGACGAAATCGGAGTATTCCAGTTCCTGCGAGGCGCCGTGTTTGGGGGTGAAGTTCTGGAACACGAGCATCAACACGAGCGCGATTACCACCCACAAGACCATATTTCGAGCCATATCGTTCACTTGCTCCGCATCATCCCGTTATCAAAAAAGCCCATACAATCAAAAAACTATATACCAAAACCTTTTGCCACGACATAGAATTCTCGTGATGTCCGGCGCGAAGACTCCGGTTTTCGTCTGACGATCGAAGAAAACCGATCCTTTAGGTCAGCGATATAGCTGTCAGTTCCGGGGAATTGAAACAGCTTGATCAGCATCGACCCCTGCGGAACCAGCAATTGCGTCGATAGTTCCCGTACGACTCCCGCAATTTCCAGAACATTCGCCTCATCGACATCGCGTATCCCTGTAATGTTGGGGGCTATATCAGATATTACAAGGTCGACACCGCGTTCGCCGAATCGTGACCTTATTTTGCGAAACATGTCGGTTTCTCGGCAGTCGCCCTCGATGAAATGCGCCCCGGCGACAGGATCCATCGGCAACAAATCGACGCCGACCACCATCCCACGTGGTCCAACCGCCTCCAGAGCGACCTGCGTCCAGCCGCCCGGACTCGCGCCCAAATCGAGTACGGAGCAACCTTTAGTTATCAGTCGGTCCCGCTTTAGGATTTCTTTAAGTTTAAATGCCGACCGGGATCGGAAGCCCGCGGCGTCGCGCTGCTTGACGTAGGGGTCGGACGCCTGCTTTCGGACCCATTGCCGGGTGCTCGAACGTCGAATCGTCATCTATAGTGCGGGCTAGACGTAACGGACATCGAGGATTTCATATTCGATAGCCCCGCCCGGCGCCTGCACGTGGGCTTCATCACCGGTCCGTTTACCGATTAATGCGCGCGCGACCGGAGAACCAACGGAGACCATACCCGCCTTGATATCGGCTTCATCCTCGCCGACGATTTTGTAGCCCACCTGTTCCTCGGTGGCAAGATTGAGGAGTTCCACCGTAGCGCCGAAAACGACTTTACCGTCGGCATCGACCTTCGTTACGTCGATTATTTCGGCGTTGGACAACTTCGCCTCGATTTCTGAGACGCGCCCTTCGGCAAAACTCTGCTGCTCGCGCGCCGCGTGGTATTCGGCATTCTCCTTGAGATCGCCGTGAGCGCGGGCTTCAGCAATCGCGGCCGTAATGCGCGGCCTGTCTACGGTCTTCAGCTTCTGTAGCTCCTCGCGCAATCGTTCGGCGCCCGTTAGGGTCATTGGTGTCTTACTCATCCGCGAACTCCTTATGCAGGTCCTGCAGCCGTCGCACGGATTCTTCGCCGGGATGCGAGATCGCCATAACCGCTGCGGTAGCGCCTGCTATGGTCGTCGTATAGGCGACTCGATGCTGCAGCGCGCTGCGCCGTATTTCGAACGAATCTGCGATCGCCTGCTCGCCCTCTGTCGTGTTGACGATCAAATCAATTTCATCATTCTTGATCATGTCGACAATGTGCGGCTGACCTTCCTGGACTTTGTTGACCCGCCCGCATTCGACGCCGGCGTCCGCTATCGCCACCGCCGTCCCGCGTGTCGCGACCAGGCGAAAACCGCTGGCAACGAGATCCGTCGCCAACGCCGCCGTCGCCGCCTTGTCCTGATCGCGAACGCTGATGAACGCGACGCCGGAATCCGGCAAGGTCATTCCGGCCGCCTGCTGCGACTTGCCGAATCCCTCGCCGAATGAAACGCCGACACCCATAACCTCGCCCGTCGATTTCATTTCAGGACCTAACAGCGGGTCGACCCCGGGAAACTTTACGAACGGAAAGACTGCTTCCTTTACAGAATAGTAGCTCGGAACCCGCTCTTTTCGCAGCCCAAGCTCGCGCATTTTGTGTCCGACCATGCAGCGCGCCGCGATCTTTGCGAGCGGGACTCCGATCGCTTTAGAGACGAACGGGATTGTCCGCGACGCTCGTGGGTTTACTTCGATCACGAAGATGTCGTCTGCTTGAATAGCAAACTGGGTGTTCATTAAGCCAATGACATTCAAGCCACGCGCCATCTCGCTTACTTGAGCGCGCAGTCGATCTTGAATGTCGTCCGATAACGTATGGGGCGGCAAAGCGCAAGCGGAATCCCCCGAATGTACTCCCGCTTGCTCGATATGCTCCATGATTCCGCCGATCACGACTTCGTCGCCATCGCAGACCGCATCTACATCGACCTCGATCGCTCGCTCGAGAAAGCGGTCCAGCAACACGGGAGAATCGTTGGACACCGCGACCGCCTCCCGCATGTACGTATCGAGCGCCGCTTCGCTGTAGACGATTTCCATTGCACGGCCGCCGAGCACATAAGACGGCCGAACGACGAGCGGATAACCGATCTCGGAGGCCGCCTCACGGGCTTCTTCGGCTGATCGAACGGTCCGGTTCGGCGGTTGCCGTAATCCGATCTCGCGCAGAAACTGCTGGAATCGCTCTCGATCCTCGGCGAGATCAATCGAATCCGGTGACGTTCCGATAATAGGAACACCCTCGCGCTCCAAGTCGCGCGCGAGCTTCAAGGGAGTCTGGCCACCGAACTGGACGATGACGCCGATAGGCTGCTCCAACGCAACGATCTCGAGTACATCTTCGAGGGTCAGCGGCTCGAAGTAGAGTCGATCGGAAGTATCGTAATCGGTCGAAACCGTCTCCGGGTTACAGTTGACCATGATCGACTCGAAGCCGGCCTCGCGCATCGCCATCGCGGCATGGACGCAGCAATAGTCAAATTCGATGCCCTGGCCGATACGGTTCGGACCGCCGCCGAGAACGACGACCTTCTTGCGCGAACTCGGATTGGCCTCGCATTCGTCTTCATAAGTGGAGTACATGTATGCCGTCGAGGAGTCGAATTCCGCGGCGCACGAGTCCACGCGTTTGAACACGGGCCTGATACCGAACTCGTGCCTCAACGCGCGAACTTCGCGTTCTTCTCGGCCGACGATTACTGCAATTCGAGCATCCGAAAAACCCCTACGCTTCAGATCTCGTAGCTTGTCCGACGTCAAACAGACGAACGTGTCGCGCCGCAGTTGGTCTTCGCATGCCAGCAGTTCCGCGATTTGCGACAAGAACCAGGGGTCGATGTTCGTGCGCGATTGGACTTCGGTTAATGCCATACCGCGCCGCATAGCTTCAGCGACGAACCAGATCCGCTCGGCACCGGCAACGTTCAATTCCCGATTCAGCGTCGACTCGTCAACGACTTCAACCTCGTCAAGCCCGTTCCGACCGGTCTCCAGCCCGCGCAGCGCCTTTTGGAACGATTCCTGGAAAGTACGGCCAATCGCCATTACCTCGCCGACCGACTTCATTTGAGTGGTCAGTCGATCACCGGCCTGCGGGAACTTTTCGAAGGTGAACCGCGGAACTTTTGTCACTACGTAGTCGATAGTCGGCTCAAACGACGCCGGTGTCGCACCGCCGGTGATTTCGTTTTCAAGTTCATCGAGCGTAAAACCCACCGCGAGCTTCGCGGCCACTTTGGCGATCGGAAATCCCGTTGCCTTCGACGCCAAAGCCGAAGAACGAGAAACCCGTGGGTTCATTTCGATTATTACAAGGCCTCCGTCTTCCGGATTGACGGCGAACTGAACGTTTGACCCGCCCGTATCGACGCCGATCTCGCGCAGCACCGCGATCGATGCATCACGCATGATCTGATATTCCTTATCGGTCAGCGTCTGGGCGGGAGCTACGGTAATGGAATCCCCGGTATGGACACCCATCGGATCGAGGTTTTCGATCGAACAGATGATGATGCAATTATCGTTGTGATCGCGCACGACCTCCATTTCAAACTCTTTCCAACCTAGGACCGAGCGTTCGAGCAGGATCTCCGTTGTCGGCGAAGCATCGAGCCCGCGCTCACAGATATCACTGAACTCGCCGCGATTGAAGGCCACCCCACCACCGCTACCGCCCATCGTAAACGAGGGGCGAATAATGATGGGAAAGCCAATTTTCCGTTGTGCGTCTTCGGCTTCGGCCATCGAGTGCGCGATGAATGACTCTGGCGTGCGTAATCCAATCTTTTGCATGGCAGCGCGAAATTTGGATCGATCTTCGGCTTTATCAATCGCTTCTTCGCTGGCGCCAATTAGTTCGACGCCATATCGCGCGAGGACTCCGTGACGCGACAGATCGAGCGCACAGTTGAGTGCTGTCTGGCCGCCCATAGTCGGCAAAACTGCGTCCGGACGTTCTTGCGCTATGATTTTTTCTACGGTTTGCCAGCGGATTGGTTCGATGTAGGTCGCATCAGCGACTTCCGGATCGGTCATGATCGTCGCTGGGTTCGAATTGACCAGAACGATACGGTAGCCTTCCTCGCGTAACGCTTTGCATGCCTGGGTTCCGGAATAATCGAACTCGCAAGCCTGACCAATAATGATCGGGCCGGCGCCCAGAATAAGGATGGAGTTTATGTCTTCGCGTTTTGGCACGTGCAGGAAGGCTCGCTGATTTTGATGCTAAAAGCGGTCTGCATCGACCGAAGTGATGAAGCGATCGAACAACTCACAGATGTCGTGGGGGCCCGGGCTGGCCTCCGGATGCCCCTGGAATCCGAATGCCGGGGCATCTAGGCACTCAATCCCTTGCAGCGTTCCATCGAATAGTGAGCGATGCGTGGCTACGACGTTGTCGGGCAAACTGTTCTCGTCCACCGAAAAACCGTGGTTTTGGCTTGTGATCAACACTTTCCCGGTGCGCAAGTCCTGTACCGGATGATTGGCGCCGTGGTGACCGAATTTCATCTTTTCCGTCCGCGCACCACAGGCCAGCGCCAATAACTGATGACCCAGGCAAATACCGAACGTGGGGACCTTCGCCGCCAGTATTTCCCGAATGGCGACGATCGCATAATCGCAAGGCTCCGGATCACCTGGGCCATTCGACAGAAAAACGCCGTCCGGTTTGCGGGCCAGCACCTCGTCGGCGGGTGTCCGGGCCGGCACGATCTCCAGCGCACAATCACGGTCGGCGAGAAGCCTCAAGATATTGCGCTTCACGCCAAAATCATAAGCGACGATCCGGCGACGAGGTTCGCCGGTGCGTAATTCGTGTCGATTGCCCTTAAGCGACCAAGAGCCTTCGGACCACGCGTAAGGCGCTTCAGTAGTGACCGCTTGCGCCAGGTCGACTCCTTTCAGCCCGGGGAATCCGCGCGCTTGCGCTATGGCCTTATCCACATCCGCCCTATCGCCGGCGACGATGCAGCCGTTTTGAGCGCCTTTGTTCCGCAACAGGCGGGTTAGCTTGCGCGTATCGACATCGGCGACGGCGACGAGTTCGTTTTCCAACAAATAATCGGCCAAACCGCCGGTCGCTCGAAAACTGCTCGTTGCGATCGAGGCGTCACGGATGATCAAACCGTCCGCGTATACCCGCGCCGCTTCGGCGTCGAGCGGATTCGTGCCGACGTTGCCGATGTGAGGGTAGGTCAGGGTAACCAACTGACGGTTGTAGGAGGGGTCGGTCAGGATCTCCTGGTAGCCCGTCATCGCGGTGTTGAATACAACTTCGCCGACCGTAGCGCCGGGCGCGCCGATCGTGCGTCCGTAGAAGACGCTGCCATCAGCTAGGGCCAGAATCGCAGTTTCAGACACAGTTTTATTTGCCCACATGAGAACGGGAACAATACGGGACGAGACCCCAAGTATTACCCCCGTGAACGAAGTCCGGGTAATTGTACTTTAGCGCCGTCGTCCACGAAAGACCGGCCGCTACCGAGCTGCGTTTCTCGCCGGAGCCCACACACGAAGATAACTGCAAACTGGTCGCACCCGCTGTCGGTCAACTAGGTAGCGTTGCCCTCCGTAGAAATCTGACGGTTAGACCGCCACGAATCGGGACCAATTCACACGCTGCAAAGGGCGGGCAAAAGCGCTGCCGGCGCCTCGTAGAATACCGGGGCTCGGCTCATTGCGTGAAGGCTTCGTGGCCGCACGGGGGACCAACTTCATGCGGCTGAAGACACGAACGGGCAGACACCCCACCGGTACAATTTTAGGCGCCAACTCGACTGTCCCAGAATGAATCAGAGGTTCCCTAGTTGTGCAGCCTCGGTCCCATTCTTCTCGTTGATCCCTCGCGAAATCTCTATCGCGACCTCCAACGCCCGCTTGCCGTCCTCGCCGGTCACCTCGGGTGACAGACCCTGCGCCACGGCGCCGACAAAAGAACGGATCTCGTCCATGAGGACATCCGTACCGGAAAGATTATGTGTCTCAAAAGAGACTTCTTTGTGTTCATCGGCGTGGCCCTCAGCGTCTATTTCTCCGACGAGGAGCTGGTGATTCATGTAATCGACCGAGATGTACGAGTCCGCCTGGCGAATCGTCATTGCGCGGACCTGATCCTGGCTCGCGCGACTAGCGGACAGTTCCGCTATACAACCGCCGGCAAATTCGAGTCGCGCGTGCGCTATGTCGATGTCGCCGGTAATAACCGATTGCCCAGACGAAGAAATGTCGAGGATCTCCGAGCGCACCAGGCTCAGGACGATGTCGATGTCGTGAATCATCAAGTCGAGTACCACGTCCACTTCCGTACCGCGCGCTTTGTACGGTGCAAACCGCTGGGCGCCGATAAACTGCGGGCGTGTGACCTTCGCCCGCAAGGCTATCACTGCCGGATTAAAGCGTTCGAGATGACCAACCTGAAAAAGGCATCGATGTCGGGACGCCAGATTGATCAAGGCTTGCGCTTGTGCGACCGTTTCGGTTACGGGTTTTTCCACTAATACAGGGACCCCGGCATTCAGAAAGTCGCGGGCCACCTCGAAATGCTTATCGGGCGGAACGACGATCGAGACGAGATCCACCTCGTCGAGGATTTCATGGTAGTCCGCGTATGCATCGATGCCATACTTTTGTTCGATCTCGGTACGCCGGTCGTCATCGGTTTCGACTACTGCAACGAGATCGATTTCGGGTAACGCCAGGTATTTTTGCACGTGGAAATTTCCGAGATACCCGATACCGATAACGGCCGCACGAAATTTTTTCATGGTCACGCCCAGTAGACGTTCCAAAATAATGCCCACCTGCGGCGGGCTTTTTCTACTGGATGCCGGATCAAGTCCAGCATGACGATAGTGATCGATATTTCGGAACAGTTATCTAGCATGACCAAACCGCGCTTCTCCTGCCTTACCCGGCGCAATCTGCCGCCCCGGCCGCGGACCGTATTAGCAGGCCCTAACGGCCAAGGTTGTATGGTGTCGCCGGCAAGCGGGATCGATTGTAGTTTTAAAGCGCGGCGTTCTAACGGTTGGGACGATAGCAACGTTCAGCTGTACTGTATAGCGCTGCGCGCTCCGCACTTGGAGAAACAAGCGCCAAGCCTCGGCCTGAATCGCTCGATTGGTGGCCGGAACGTGTCGCGGCGCAGGTTTTATTCCGGGAAAGGGCGGCAGTTATCGAGGCCGGTGACCGTCGCCAACGCCGTACATGCATCGATCAAGACTGTCCAATTAGCAGCTCTGGTACTGCTGCGCAATACCGCTTTCACCGTATGCGCGTCTATTGTGGGTACGTGTTCGGCCAGCAAGGCGACGATGCCAGAAACGTGGGCGCTCGCGAACGAAGATCCGGTAACGAAATCGTAACTGTTGTCCGGCATCGTGGTAAGGATCTCCTCGCCGGGTGCAATAAAGACTTTGCCGGCGTTGCGGGTGTAGTCCATCGCACGCAGCGCATCATGATAGCTAACAGCAATTACTTCACGCATTGACGCCGGGAACGACAACTCCCCGTCGTCAAGCTCCGTCGCGGCGACCACTACCAAGCCTTCTTCGATGGCACGCAAGATCAGGCGCGAAACCAGAGGATCATACTTCCCCTGCAGACTCATATTGACGACCTTCATCTCATTCGAGATCGCCCAATCCAATGCCCGTGCCAAGGCGAAACTATTGCACTGTCCTCGACTCGTCCCGGGTATGGATTCCCAGCACGCTCGCAAAGAATACAGTTGCGAGTCCGGCGCAACACCGACTACGCCGCGTCCGTTCTGCGCGGCAGCGCCGATGATACCGGCCACCGCTGTAGCATGAAATTCGACAATCTCGATAGTTCGGTCGGCGTCGACAAAATTGAGCGTGGAAACAACGCGGTCCCGTAGTTCATAGTGACTCCGATCGAGCCCGGTATCGATAACTGCAACTTTGACGTTCTTCCCGGTGCTTAAGCGATGCGACTCGTCGATGCGAGCCGACGCGAGGGAATGCTGAAGATTAGCGTAAGGATCAGCCGCTTTGACGCCTGCGACCGAAAAAAGCTGCATCGACTGCACACTTTCGACGGTCACATCGGCCCTCAGTCGTGCCAGTCTGTCGTCGAGATCACCGCCGCCGGCCGCGCCGAATACGTAACAGTCGCGATTCAAAGCCTCGATGTGCCAACTTTCGCGTACTTGGAGACGGTGCCGGTCGGCCAGTAGTCCGGCAACATCGGCAGGCGCTTCGGGCGCGCCGGGTGCCAGAACCACCAACAGTTGAACGGCGGAAAGTGATTGCGTGGACGCTGCGAGAGTTGGACGTTCCGGTGATACGGTCTGCAACCGCAAATATAAACAAACTAGGACTGCACCGACGATAACGATCGCTGATTTGGCCATGTTCGCCTGCGTCGAGGAACCGCTTCTACGAATCAGTCGCCCGACCGCTCCGAACCGGGGTAAGCGACGGGTTCGACGAAAATTACGCGTTTCGATTGCCGCAGGTTTGTCATCGCGGCATGCAGATCTTCAATCCGCGTTATCCGAGGCATCGCTATGGTATAGGTGCCGCGTGGAGTCGGACCGTCGATGAGTTCGGCATCGACCGCCAATAGCAGCTCGCGCAACTGCCGCTCGGTCACGTCCTGTTCGAAGACGATGCGTGCTCTCGGGACGTTATCGCGGTCCAGCGCGATCGAGCGCGCACCCAGCGTCCTATATGCCTTGCCTCCATCGCGCGAACCGATGGAACCGGTATGCATCGCGACGAGGCCGGTGAGCCCAGTGACGATAATGAGAACGGCAGCGGCGGCCCACGGGAAAACCCGCGCGCCACGTTCGTTTTCCTCGATACGCTCGTGCAGACGACCGAGCGCCGCTTCGCAGCGCGGATCGAGGGCTGGCGACGCCGCGGAATCCTGCAGCGCGCCGAGCGCAGTCGCTTCGCGACGGCAGACGAGGCAGGTCGCCAAGTGAGACTCGGTGTCCCGGCGCTCGCCGGCTTCGAGCGTTCCATTGACAAACCAGGGCAAATTCGGCCACACGCGCGCATGACCCGCGTCGTGCGCAGCCAAAGTAAACCGTTTCTTTTTCATGATCCTTTCACCGCTCGCGCCTGGCGAGCGTCTCCAAAATACGGCGCAGGCGGGCACGTGCGTGAAACATGCGCGTCTTCACAGTGTTGACCGGACATCCCATTATTTCCGCGATCTCGATGTAGGAATAACCGAAATGGTAGGTCAGCTCTACTACGCTTCGGTGGTTCGGGCTCAAGCGCCGCATCGCTTTTTCCAATGACTCCTGGAGATGCAGCGTTGAGATCTCATCGTCGATACTGACGTTTTCCGACCCGGACTCCCAGTTTTCCGGTAGGCGCTCGAGCCGCCGGCGTCCTTCGCGTTCTAATCGTTTGACCGCCTGCTTGTAGGCGATACCGAAAACCCACGTCGAAACGCGCGATCGTTTCGCGAACGTTCCGGCCCGCGACCACACGACATACATGGTGTCGTTGACGATTTCTTCGGCCAATCCCGGGTTCCCGACTACACGTGCCAGGAAATCCATAAGACGTGGATAATATTCGCGATACAGCTGATCGAAAGCCTTGCGGTCTTGCCCTGCGACAGCGTTCAGCCGCGCTACCTCGAGACGTTCGACCCGCGCTTTGGGGTGATTTGCCGGCGGTGCGAATTCCGCGGACCGTTTCATTGGGGAGCTCCAGAAGGCACGCGACAAAAATGTTCCCTGGTCGCGCCCAGCGGTAATTTCATGCGGTCCATGACTACTTAGTCCGGGGTTCCCCGGTTTCGGTTCATTCCGAAATAGGTAGAAGCGGTCTAAAAGTCGTCCACGGTAGCGAAAATTCCGAGATCCCTTCTACGTTTTTGTAAAAGAATGTATTCGGAAACCCGGCGAGATCACCGTAAATTCAACACGTCCTGCATATCGTAAACACCGTTTTCTCGGTCGACGAGCCACGCCGCGGCGCGTAACGCACCGCCCGCGAACGTCATACGACTCGAAGCACGATGGGTTATTTCGACGCGCTCGCCGGCACCAGCGAACAGCACAGTGTGCTCTCCCACGATATCGCCGGCGCGGATCGTCTCAAATCCAATCGTTTCGCGCGACCTCGCCCCCGTGTGCCCTTCGCGCCCGTACACTGCACATTGGTCCATGTCGCGGCCCAACGCCCCGGCGACGATCTCGCCGAGACGCACGGCGGTTCCCGACGGGGCATCAATCTTGTTGCGATGATGCGCTTCGATAATCTCGATATCGACTGCATCGCCGAGCGCAGTCGCGGCAAGTTCGGCGAGTTTGAAACAGAGATTGACGCCGATACTCATATTGGGAGCAAAAACGATCGCAATCGCTTCTCCCGCTTCGTCGATCGCCCCTCGGCGCTCGCCCAGCCCGGTAGTGCCGATCACCATACGCTTGCCCGCTTCTCGGCAAAAAGCGACGTTCGTCAACGTCGACTCCGGCAATGTAAAATCGATCAGGACATCATAATCGTCATCGAGCGCCTCGATGCTCGACTCGATCGGAATACCGATCTCACCGACGCCCGCGGCTACACCCATATCCGTACCGACGATCGGCGCTTCAGGATGATCAAAGCCGCCGCGTAAGACGATGGCGGGCTCATCTCGGATTAACTCGACCAAAGCTCGCCCCATGCGACCGCCTGCTCCTGCTATCGCAACTTTCGTACCGGTGTGCATTTTCTTCCCGTCTCCCGGCGCGGCCTAGGAAAACTTCATGTCCTCAAAGAATTTCTTGACTCCGTCGAGCCAGGAATGGGCCCTAGGGCTATGCCTGCTACTGTGACCCGTCAGCGATTCGCCGAATTCACGCAGCGTATCTTTCTGGTCCTTATTCAGATTTACGGGCGTCTCGACGATCACTCGGCAGATCAAATCGCCGACGCCGCCGCCACGCACCGACCGCACGCCTTTGGCGCGCATACGAAACATCTTACCGGTCTGAGTCTCCGCCGGGATCTTGAGCATCACTCTCCCGGCGAGAGTCGGCACCTCGAGTTCCCCGCCGAGCGCCGCGACAATGAAATCGATCGGGACTTCACAATACAAGTTATTATCTTCACGAGAAAAAATGGGATGTTCCCTGACGACAACGTTAACGTAAAGGTCTCCCGGCGGACCGCCGCTCTGACCGACTTCGCCTTCGCCCGACAATCGGATCCGATCGCCATTATCCACACCCGCCGGAACCTTAACGGAGATTGTTTTCGTACCCCGCATCTTGCCGGTACCACCGCATCCGCCGCATGGGTCGCTAACCACCGCGCCTTTACCCCGGCATTTAGGACAGGTTTGCTGTACCGAGAAAAAGCCCTGCTGCATTCTGACCTGGCCGGCTCCGCCGCAGGTATCGCAAGATTTTGGCGCCGCCCCGCTGGTGCTACCGGTGCCTTTGCACTTCCCGCAATCGACCAAAGTCGGCACGCGGATCTTTACTTCTGTTCCGCGGACCGCATCCTCGAGTGAGAGTTCCAGATCGTAGCGTAGATCGCTCCCGCGATAGGCCCGCGTCGAGCTTCGGGCGCCACCGTTGCCAAATATGTCACCGAATACCGTATCGAAGATGTCGCCAAACCCGGCACCGCCGCCAAAGCCCCCAGCCCCGGCGGCCGCGGAGGAATCGACGCCGGCGTGGCCGAACTGGTCGTAAGCAGAGCGCTTCTTCGGATCGCTCAGGATCTCGAATGCCTCTTTAGCTTCCTTGAATCTGGCTTCGGAATCCTCATCCCCTTCGTTGCGATCAGGATGATGCTTCATAGCAAGGCGGCGGTAGGCCTTTTTGATATCCCCCTCGCCGGCGTCGCGTTTGACTCCAAGCACTTCGTAACAGTCACGCTTCGACATGATCTTATTTTCTTTGTGTAATCCTATTTTTTACGCGCACACAATTTCGGCCCGAGCGAAAGCGAACCCCGCTCGGGCCGTGTTAGGCGCGCACTCAAGCCGGCCTACTTATCGTCTTTGACTTCCTCAAAGTCGGCATCGACCACATTATCTTCTCCGGCCTGCGCGGTTTCCGTTTCAGGCTGGGGTTCTTCTGCTTCGCCATCTCCAGATTGCTGCGCTTCCTCGTAGGCGCGCTGCGCTATCTGGCCTGACAACTCACCAAGCGTTTGCGTCTTAGCGGTGATGGATTCCACATCGTCTGTTTCCAGTGCCGCCTTTAGTTCTGCGATAGCCGCATCGACGTTCGAACGCTCTTCGTCGGACACTTTCTCTCCCAGCTCTTCAATGGATTTCTGAGTGGCGTGGATCAAACCATCAGCCTGATTGCGCGCATTTACCTGCTCGTGGAACTTCTTATCTTCCTCGGCATGTGCCTCTGCATCCTTGACCATCTGGTCGATTTCATCGTCGGACAAACCGCTCGATGCTTTGATTACGATCGACTGCTCTTTCCCAGTTGCTTTATCTTGCGCCGAGACGTTGAGGATCCCATTCGCATCGATATCGAAGGTAACCTCGACCTGCGGCACACCGCGCGGTGCGGGCGGAATATCGGCGAGATCGAATCGGCCGAGCGATTTGTTCGCGACGGCCTGCTCACGTTCCCCTTGCAGGACGTGCACAGTGACCGCTGTCTGGTTGTCGTCGGCGGTCGAAAACACCTGGTTCGCCTTTGTAGGTATCGTCGTGTTCTTGTCAATCAGCTTGGTCATGACACCGCCCAAAGTTTCGATGCCGAGAGAGAGCGGAGTCACATCAAGTAATAGAACATCCTTGACGTCGCCGCCCAGAACACCCGCCTGAATCGCGGCACCGACGGCAACTGCCTCGTCCGGATTCACATCCTTGCGCGGTTCTTTACCGAAAAAATCCTTTACGACTTCCTGCACCTTGGGCATGCGCGTTTGACCGCCGACGAGGATCACATCGTCGATTTCCGAAGCTTGCAACCCCGCATCGGCCAGCGCTATGCGGCACGGTTCGACGGTACGCTCGATCAGATCCTCGACGAGCGATTCCAATTTGGCGCGCGAAATCTTTACGTTCAGATGTTTTGGTCCAGAGGCGTCCGCGGTGATGTATGGGAGATTCACGTCGGTCTGCTGGCTGGACGAAAGCTCGATTTTTGCCTTTTCCGCACCTTCTTTGAGTCGCTGCAATGCGAGCGGATCGGTGTGGAGATCGATACCTTGATCCTTCTTGAATTCATCGGCCAAAAAATCGATCAGTCGAAGATCGAAATCCTCGCCACCGAGGAAAGTGTCACCGTTAGTCGAAAGCACTTCAAACTGGTGCTCGCCATCGATCTCGGCGATTTCGATAATCGAAACGTCGAAGGTCCCGCCGCCAAGGTCGTACACTGCGATCTTGGCGTCGCCCTGCTTCTTGTCCATACCGTAGGCAAGCGCCGCCGCCGTCGGCTCGTTGATGATACGTTTTACATCGAGACCGGCGATCCGCCCGGCGTCCTTGGTCGCCTGGCGCTGCGAATCGTTGAAATAGGCCGGTACCGTAATGACAGCTTCAGTTACCGCTTCGCCGAGATAGTCTTCGGCGGTTTTTTTCATTTTCATCAGCACCCGAGCGGAGATCTCGGGCGGCGCCATCTTTTCGCCGTTGGCTTCGACCCAAGCGTCGCCGTTGTCCGCTCCGACGATCTTGTAGGGGACCATGTCGCGGTCGCGCTTCACGACGTCGTCCTCAAAACGACGACCGATCAGTCGCTTTACGGCAAACAGCGTATTCTCCGGATTTGTCACCGCCTGGCGCTTGGCCGACTGTCCGACGAGCACCTCATTGTCACTGGAAAATGCGACGATGGACGGCGTCGTACGCGCGCCCTCGGCGTTTTCAATAACCCGCGGTTTCCCGCCCTCGAGGACAGCGACGCACGAATTGGTGGTTCCGAGATCGATTCCTATGATTTTGCCCATCTCAAGCCTCTCTGAATTCTTAAATCGCGAACAAAACTGTTCAATATTGTCGTTGGTTCTCTAGTTGGGGTTCGCCCGCCCTGTTTTCAAGCCCGATTCCCAAATGGGGCCAATCGATCACGCGTCGTCCTCGTCAGCTGCCCTTGCGACGACGACCATGGCGGGGCGGATCAGGCGATCGTTGAGTAGGTAGCCAATCTGCATGACCCGCAGGACCGTTCCTGCCACCGCTTCGGAAGACGGCTCCATCATCATCGCCTGATGAAATTCAGGGTCGAATACTTCGCCAACGGGATCGATCGCCTTTACCCCGCTTTTCTCGAGGGCATCGTCGAACATCTTGCGAGTCAACACCATACCCTCGCGTATGGCATCGACGTCGATCGCGACATCGAGCGCGTCAAAACCCAGGTCCATACTGTCTTTCACCGGTATCAACTCGGCGATAAACCGCTCCAAGCCGAACTTATGTGCGCTGGCGACATCGCGCTCTGCGCGTTTACGGACGTTTTCGACTTCGGCGCGTGCGCGCAGCACGTCCTCACGTGCCGTCTGGACGTCACCAAGCGCTTGCTCAAGTTCCGTTTCGATCGCCGCCATCTCGGGCGTTTCGATTTCGCTGTCTATTTCGACGGCTTCGGCCGCCTCCTCGCGGGCGTCCAAACCACCGTCCGGCGTCTCACCCGATCCGGCGGATTCGTCCTCGGTTTCGCTCACTCTTGACACCTCTGTTATTGGACAAAGCCCAGCCGCGAGGCCTGGAGCCGCCCGGTCCACTCAAGTCCGTTATTAAAGCCGCGTTTGGAGGGAGATGGGGCCTATTGGATGGAATTCAAGGCCGCGCTCAGCATTTTCGCGGTGATATCGACGATCGGGATAACCCGCTCATATTCCATCCGTGTCGGCCCAATGACGGCGAGTACGCCCAGGGTCTCCCCTTCGCCGTAAGGGGAAGTGACGACACTGCATTCGTCAAGTGCGTCGTAACCAGATTCTTCGCCGATGAATATCTGCACGCCGCTAGCGCTGAGCGCTTGATCGAGCAGATGCAGGATGTTGCGTTTCTGGTTGAACGCATCAAACAGATTGCGGAGTTTCTCGATATCCGAGAGTTCGTTGACGTCCATCAGATTGGTCTGGCCGGCGAGAACATAATCGTTCGCCATTTCGTTCTCGACGAAGACTTTCTCGGTCATTTCCACGACCGCCTGCATCATTCGATTCAGTTCCTCCCGGGTGGCGCTCATTTCCCGCAGCAGGTCCTTTTTGACCGTATTAATGTCCTTCCCCGCAAACGCGCTATTCAGATAATTCGCCGCCTGGGTGAGCTCCGACGGACTATAGCTTTTGGCCGTCTGGATGACCCGGTTCTGAACCTCCCGATCGTTGATCACGAGTATCACCAGTACGCGATTATCACTCAGCGGCAGGAATTCCACCTGCCGAAGCGCCTGATGTTCTGTTTTGGGCATCATCACCAGTCCGGCGAGCCTGGTGACATCGGACAATAACGACGAGGTCTTCTCCATCAGTAGGCGGACATCGGCCTCTGAGCGCACTTCATCGGACAAAAGCAAAATCTCGTTGGGCTGCGGTTGCACAAATGTCACCATACAGTCGACGAAGCGACGATACCCTTTGACCGTCGGCATACGCCCCGCGGAAGTGTGCGGCGAACTGATGAGACCGCAGTCCTCCAGATCGGACATGACGTTGCGGATAGTCGCGGGGCTGAGTTCCAGTTTCGCATCTCGAGCGAGGGTGCGCGATCCGACCGGCTGTCCGTCGGCAATATAACGCTCTACGAGGCACTTAAATAAGTATTGAGCACGCTCGCTGAGTTCTATTTCTGGTCCTGGATCACCCATCTGACGGCGATTAATCCAACTGGTTCGAAGGCCAACAAAATTTAGCATCCTCCCCGAGCAGTTGCAAAGCGGGAAGGCGACGGATCGCTGGATCCTTGATTGCTTCGCGATTTCCCTAGATGCTAACGTTGGGAACCAATCCCGGGGTGGAGACAACGATTTTTCGGCAATGTTCCAACATATCGGCATAATCGCGAAACGGGCGGACGCACAAGTGCAGGAGGCGCTGGGGGCGACGCTCGCGGTTCTCAGGGCGCGCGGCAGCGAGGTCGTCGTTGACGAGAACTGTGGCGTGGTTACCAGAGACAACGACCTGAGAGTGGTTGCAGATGCCGACGTGGTCAAAGGACGCGACCTCATCATCGCGATCGGCGGCGATGGCACCCTGTTGCGGGCGGCCAAACTCGCCTTCCCCGGCAATGTCCCGGTTACCGGGGTCAACCTGGGACGGCTCGGCTTCCTGACCGACCTGACCCCCGACGAAGTGCCCGACGGGCTCCCGGCAATGCTCGACGGAGACTACAGCATCGAAGAACGGAGCGTGTTGCGTGCCGAGGTCATTCGCGACGGCGACGTCGTTGCAACCGCCGATGGACTGAACGATGTCGTCGTTCAGAAATGGAACACGGCCCGTTTGATCGCATTTGATACCTACGTCGATGGGCGCTTCGTTCTTTCGCAGCGGTCCGACGGAATGATCATATCGACCCCGACCGGCTCCACGGCCTACTCGTTGTCCGGCGGTGGCCCCATTGTGCACCCGCAGCTTCACGCGATCGTCGTCGTCCCCATTTGCCCTCATTCGCTGACGAATCGACCGATCGTGCTCGCCGACACCGCCGTTATCGAAATCAACGTCGGTGCCGAGTACGTCGAAGACTCCCGACTCACGTGCGACGGCGAACCAATGCAGCAGATCTTGGCGGGCGACAACATCCGGATCACGCGACATCACCAGACAGCTCATCTGATACACCCGACCGGCCACGACCATTTCGGAAACCTTCGGGCCAAACTCGACTGGGGCCGCGCTCCGTGCTGAAGGCTTTGACGATCCAGGACCTCGCCGTGATTCGGCATCTGGATGTGGAATTCGAGTCGGGATTGACCATTCTTACCGGTGAAACGGGTGCCGGGAAATCCATTCTAATAGAAGCACTGGGACTCAGCCTCGGCGATCGCGCGGATTCCGCGATGGTGCGGTCAACCGCCGATCGGGCTTCGGTCTCCGCGACGTTCGATATCACCGGGAACGAAACGCTCAAGGCATTTCTTCGGACGAACGATCTCGAGGACGACTCGGAATGCATACTGCGGCGGGTACTGGGTGCGGACGGACGCTCCCGGGCATTTTGCAACGCTTCGCCGGTTCCGGTGCAACTGCTCAAGCAAATCGGCGAGTTTCTCGTTGACATTCACGGGCAGCACGCCCACCAGTCCCTGTTGCGGCGACCAACGCAGCGGGAACTGCTGGACGAATTCGCGCAATGTTCGGAGCAGGTCGTTGGCGTGGAAAAAGCTTACCGTGAATGGTACGAATTGGGTCGGCGCCTGGAAGAATTGAGCGATGGTACCGCCGACGTCCCCAGCCGGATCGACTTGTTGAGGTTTCAGGTATCAGAGATCGAGGCACTAAATGTTAGCGTGGAGAGCCTTTCCGCGCTCGAGTCGGAGCATCGCCGCGTCGCATCCGCGGAGCGGATTATCGAGGGCTGCGAGGCGGCCGCCGCGCACATGTTCGACGCCGACGGCAGCGCACTACCGAGTGCGATCAAAGCGGCGGGCGCGTTACGCGAACTCCGGGAAGTAGATGATGCCATACCGGCGGTAGTCGATCTGATTGATCAAGCTGTGATCCATCTCGAGGAGGCCGAACGTGAACTCGGCCGACTACGCGCAAACATCGACGCCGACCCAAGACGGCTACGGGAAATCGACCGACAGCTTCAGTCGATCCAGGACGTCGCGCGTAAACATCGGTGCGAAGCAACGGCGCTTCCGAACCGTTTGGATGGAATCAAGGCCGAGCTCGATGAGCTCGGCAACCGCGAAAAACTTTTCGGCCAGTTGACCACGGCTCTGGCCGACGCAGTCGGCACCTACGAAGCGGCCGCTATGGGTCTGCACGATCGTCGCGCCGCCGCCGGTGACAGGATGAGCGGAGAGATTAGCCGCCGCCTGCGCGAATTGGGGATCCCCTACGGGGAATTCTCGGTGCGGGTCGCAAAGCACGAGGGGCCGCCGAGCCAACACGGGCAGGATGACATCGAGTTCCTAGTAACGGCCAATCCCGACCTGCCGCTACGGCCATTAAAAAAAGTAGCCTCGGGTGGGGAACTGTCACGGATCAGCCTGGCGATCCAGGTAGCGGCGATTGGCGGTTCCGGGGTCCCGTCGCTTGTTTTCGACGAGGTTGACAGCGGCATCGGCGGACCCACTGCCGAAATCGTCAGTGAATACCTCGCAGCACTTGCCGAACGACGGCAAATCCTTTGTATCACACACCTTCCGCAGGTTGCCTCAGCGGGAGATCATCATCTGACAATCGGTAAGATCGTCGCCGGTGGCATGACGGAAACGACCATAAGCAGCCTCGCGGCCAACGAACGTATCGAAGAAATCGCCCGCATGTTGGGCGGACAGCGCATTACCGAAAAAGCGCGAGAACACGCCCGCGAATTACTCGCCAACTAGGGCCCGCATTACCTTTAGAATGAGTTAGGCGGCTGTCGGACTTAGGGCCGTTTTTTCCGTACGTACAGTACCAGGCTGTGGTCTTGGAGTTCGTAGCCATGCTCGGCGACGATCTCTTTTTGCCGCTGTTCTATTTCCGGGTCGACGAACTCGATCACCTCTCCGGAATCCATGCAGACCATGTGATCATGGTGCCTGTCGGGGGCGATTTCGAATACGGCATGCCCGCCGTCGAAATTGTGGCGTATCACGATGTCGGCAGTCTCAAACTGAGTGAGTACGCGATAGATAGTGGCCAAGCCGACGTCTTCCCCGCTATCTATCAGCGCTTTGTATACGTCTTCGGCGCTCATATGCTGCGCGCAGCTTTTCTCGAGGATTTCGAGGATCCGCAGCCGCGGCAGCGTCGCTTTCAAGCCGGCTTTCTTGAGGTCGTTAGTTTTCAATTCGCTCAATCTTTCCCATCAATCGCCCCGGTTACGAACTCGTCTAGCGGACCACGGATAGGCTATACTCCATCGCCCCATGCAGTCCGCCCGAGTCTGAAACTGTGGCAATTTTAGCATTAATTCTGTGGTCACCAAATGTCGTTTGAGAGAAACTTCGAAAAGCTATGCGTTTAATGAAGTTATCTTTGCTCGCTCTGACGCTAGGGCTCGTAAGCGGCGGCTGTTCCGGCCCCGTGCTCCCGTCGCTCCCGCCGCTACCGTCCCCCGGAGTTCCCTTCGTGCACAAAATCGACGTGCAGCAGGGTAACGTCGTGACACAGGAAATGGTCGCGCAACTGCGTTTAGGGATGAACAAGAAGAAAGTTCGATTTGTCATGGGATCGCCGATCATTCAAGACACATTCCATTCGGAGCGGTGGGACTACGTATATACCTTTCACGAGGGGGGCGGCAGTACCGATCGCCGACTAGTTACGGTGATATTCAACGCCGACGATCAACTTATCAACGTTGAAGGCGACATCAAACCGGCGCTCGGTCGCCTCGAAGTAGACAAACACCAGGATACGTCGGTACAAGTGCCGGGTGAATACGAGAAGGGCCTGCTCGGTAAGCTCAAGGATTCGATACCCTTCACGGGTAAAGATGAGCCGGAACCGGATGCGGACGACGAGGCCAAGGACCCGGACAAGCAAGCAGACAACGAGTCAGAACGGATCGCCGAAGCGGAAAAGAACGCGGTCACGGTTCCCGAAGGCGCCCCGCCAAAGAAGAAAAAAGGATTTTTCAAACGTCTGGTCGATGCAGTCGGACTCGGTGCCGAAGAAGAAGAAGACGAAGATGACGAAGAACGTGAATTCGATCCCGGCGATCCCAAATATCGAGACCCGACCGACCCCGAGTTTCGCCCGTGACGGGGTCATCGGTTTAGACTCGCAAACCCAAGGCGCTAGCCTTCTTTCCTTGCCCCATTGCATTTCCACGCCGCGCTTCTTTCGGATCGACCGACAGTTTGATCCAGGGAGCTAGGGAACTTCTGAATAAGTCATCGATCTGATCGGTAGGCAAACGGATACAGAACGAGTTAAACGATGAGCAAGCAATTGACCCTGGGTGAAGGGTTCGAGAAGTACGCGAAGACGACGCGCCGTGGGCAATTTCTGAACG
>PVBE011425157.1_pt1 | contig 51701 bp, 54 predicted proteins | sample 1631181 | NCBI WGS metagenome assembly PVBE01 (sample SAMN08397723, study PRJNA350692) | Marine metagenome, whole genome shotgun sequencing project. | isolation source: water | place: Pacific Ocean | collected 2012-04
GACAACTGAGTTCATCAGCACCGACTGCTTTTCGCCGTCGGCGCTCGTCGCGGCCGTCCACTTAGTCTTCAGGCGCCGGGACACGATCACCACGTTCGTCGACATCACAAACGCGAACAGGAACACGACGCTGCTCAGAAGCGGGCTGTAGAAGAAGAGAATCGGGATAAAGATCACCAGCGACGTGGCGTCGAGAATGGCGGCAAAAAACTTTCCTGTGAGCACCTGGCGGACGGTTGTCGTTTGCTGGACGGTGTTGGTGACGGCCGCAATCGAACGTTCGTGAAAATAGCTGAGCGGCAGATCCAGCAGTTTCGAGAATATCCGGGCGCTCAGGCGGACATCGATTTTGCTGGTGGCGAACAGGATGATGTACTGCCGGAGATAGCCCAAAATGCCGTTGAAGATGTAGGCGATGAAGACGCCGGCGGTGATCACGTATAGCGTCGCCGAAGAATGATAACTCACCACCTTGTCGAGGACGATCATGATGAAGATGGCCGGCAGGACGGCGAATGTGTGGAGAATGAAGGCGATGGCGAGAAGCTCGGCCAAAAGCCCCTTTTGCTGCAAGAACCGTCCGACGAGCCAGGCGAAGGAAAAAGGCCTGTCGATGTCGGTCAGGCCGTAGTCCCGCCGGACAAGAATCAACGAGCCGTCCCAGTGGGGAAGAAACTGGTCCCTGGGGACGGTCTCAACAACAGGACTCGGCGACAGCGGATTGATGACCAGGAGGTGTTCGTCGGCGCCCTCACCGTCGCCCACCTTGTGGCCGGTGATGATAACGCAGTTCCCTCCTTTCAGCCGCGCGATGACGGGAAAGGCGGAACCGAGACGGGTGATGTCGCGCCAGCCGAACGCCACCTGCCGGGCCTTGAGGCCGTTGTCCCTGGCGATCTTGACCAGTAGGGAGTCGTCGACTTCGTGTTCGGAAAGGGCGTAATCGTGGCGCAGGCGGTCGATGCTAAGGTCGATGCCGTGGTGGCGCCCCGTAAGGACCAGACTCTTTAGTGCGGAATGCGTGGCTTCGCTCCCCTCCCTGTCACTGAATGGAATGGGCCTCAGAATGGAATGGGCCTCATCGTTGACGGGACGCGTAGGTGCTGGTCACGGAGGAACAACCATTTCTGTTTGGGAAAGATCACGCTTTCCGTAAAGGATGATCCCCCTGGAATCGGTCCGCATCCCCCGGTTCATGCCGCCCTCCATTACTGCGCACCGACGTCGCACAATGCTGTCGCCACCCGAAGCAATTCTTGAAAAGCCAGGGAATGCGGGTCCCGGTGCCGGAACCCGCATTCCCCTCGGGGCCGTGATATCCGGTCACACGACGTCGACGTCGGGCGCCGGCTCCGGAGGAGCGTCCATGCCGGCTTCCACCCCGGCTTCCTCGCCACCCGCATCCGGCGGTGGTTCCATGCCGGCCGGTGCGCCTTCGGTAGTTTCTTGGTCCATGGCGCCCGCCATGGCCTCGTCCATGACCGCCATGTCGCCACCTTCGGGGGGCGGCGCGTCACCCGGAGGCGGCGCGTCACCCGGAGGTGGCGCGTCACCCGGAGGTGGCGCGCCCTCGGCGAGCGGTGCGTCACCCGGAGGCGCTGCGTCAAACGGGGGAATACCTTCCCCACCCTCGGGCGTGCCTTGGGTGTCGCCCCAGGAGGGCGGTGCGTCACCCAGAGGCGGTGCGCCCTCGGCGGGCGGTGCGTCACCCAGAGGCGGTGCGCCCTCGGCGGGCGGTGCGTCACCCAGAGGCGGTGCGCCCTCGGCGGGCGGTGCATTAGCGGGATTGATTTCGTCTGACATTGTTTTCGTCTCCTTTCATCAAGCTTTCTCCGGTTGCGATGGAGAATTAGACCCCGCAGGCAAGCCCATCCCTTCTTAACAAATCACATAACCGTCATGGGGTGTCTGAGTTTGCTGCTAGTGTTGGCAATCCGTCAACCTAGAACGAAATCTACCATTTCCGGGTGCGATGTGAAACAGGAGAGGCGAGACATTAGACCTGCTGCGAGTGACCTGCCCCCAGGGTTGGTAGCAGGCGTTAGTTTAGTGTGCATTAGCGGAATAAAAAAATCTTAGACACCAAAGGACCCTCGCAAACTGGCGCGTCTTCGCCGTCCCACACCTGCAACCAAAACAACTGATCTAGTTTCACTAAATATTGATCTGGACGATCCGCTGGTTGGTATCCGAGTGTAGCGAAAGGGCGGCGAAGCGGCTTTGATCCCACCGCGCCGCGGTTTTGGTTCTCCTTTGCTGGGGTCGATGGCCGCGTGGTCCTATCGCCGCTACTCAACCAAGTACATCGGAGCCGAGGGCGAAGCCAAGCGGCTGAACGAGGCATGTGGCGGGGCGAGTTCATCGCGCCCTGGGACTGGCGGCGCTCGAAGCGATGACCTCCGACCTCGACATCTACCGGGCCGCCAAGCTGCTGATCGACCATTAGATGTCGTACGCCGAACGGAGTTCGTGGACTACGATTTCATACCCGTCCGGCGCGAAGAAGCGATCGTGGGCCTGTTGGATCGTACGATGGCGACCCTCGAAGTCGATGAAGAAACCATCGAACCATATCGGGCGGTGCACGAATTGATGGACCCCCTCCATGAGTCGATCCTGATGTCTTCCGAAGCCAGCCTACTCAGTTTCGTCGCGTCGGCCGCCGCGCATCCGTGCCGCCTGGTTGTCAGCGGAACACGAATAGATGGCATCGTTACCGTTGCGGACATTCAGAAGCTGCCTGTCCGGCCGATGTTGTTCCTGCTCGTCACGCATCTCGAAACGCTCATGGCCGAGGCTCTGCGCGTGGTCTTTCCAGACGGCGACGGTTGGTTGCACCATCTCAAGCCGCCCCGGCGAAAGGGCCTTGAGGAAAAATGCATCGCGCTACGGCACCGCGATATGGAACTCGACAAACTCGTCGTGGCCGAGTTTTGCGACAAGAAAGAAGCCCTGATCGGCTCCGATGTGCCGCTGCCCTTCGGCAAAGGCAAAGCGGCGAAGCAGCTCGAACAGATCGAAGCCTTGCGCAACGGGCTTGCTCATGCTGGCGAATATGCTGGCACTCGCGAGGCCGCAGCCCTCTGCGCCGAGACTGTGAGGCTGACGCAGTCGTGGATTGACTATTTGACCGGCTGGGTGTCCGCCCACAGCAGCTTCGCCAAAGATAACGAAGTCTGCCCGCCGTGATCCAGGGAATCGACACCAGCCAAAACCGACATTCACGACAGAGATGCGCGGGGCCGGTTGGGCGCTGGTCCGACGACTCCAGCTTCCTGTACCTTCCAGATTGCTTCGCAGCTCCGCGCTCTTCCATCCCCGAAATCCGGCCCCAAGCTTACCTAGTGCTTACCCAAAGAAAAAGGGCTAGGTCACTTTCAACCTAACCCATTGATTTTTCTGGTAGCGGGGGAGGGATTCGAACCCCCGACACGCGGATTATGATTCCGCTGCTCTAACCAGCTGAGCTACCCCGCCACGGGGTTCGCGATATAGGCCAGGCGGCTGAGGTCGTCAAGGCGCGCGGCGGGCGCCGGGCTAGTGCACCATCGCGTCGGGCTCGAAGGTCGGGACGGCGCCGGGGTCGGTGAGGTCGGCGTAAAGCTCGGGGCGGCGGAAATGTGGGCCCCAGACGGCGTTCTTGCGGTAGGCGCGGATGGCGTCGACGTCAAGGGTGGCGAGCGCCATTTCCGGGTCGCCGCCCGCCTGGCAGACCACGGTTTCGAGCGCCTCGCCCTCGGCGCCCGCCGCATAGGCGATCGGGCTCACCACCATCGAGCGGCCGTTCAGGTAGGGCGCCGGATAGTTGGTCATGGCGAGCGCGGTCTGGTTCTCAAAGGCGCGGGTCTTGAACTGATCGACGCGGTGGCGGTCGAGGATGCAGGCGTTGGGCACCAGGATCAGCTCGGCGCCCATTACAGACAGCAACCGGCCGCTCTCGGGGAACTCGCGGTCGTAGCAGATCATCGCGCCGAGCTGCACCACCATGTCGCGGACCGCGAAATCGACAACCTGGAAACGCTCGCCGGCGCCGCAGTGGCGCTCCTCGGTGTGCAGGCAGGTGTGCACCTTGGCGTAGGTGAGGACGATGTTGCCGGTCGCATCGATCACCGAGACGGTGTTGCGGGGCGCATCGCCGTTGGCCTCGAGGTAGGTGGCCGCGATCGCGATTTCGAGTTCGCGGGCGGTAGACCGGAACTCGGCGAGGTACTCGGAGTCGGGCTCGATGGCGCTCTCGATCCAGGCCTGCTTGCGGGCCGCATCGTCGAGGTCGTGGACGTGATAGCCGTTCGACCACATCTCGGGCAGAAGCGCGATATCGGCGCCCCGCTCGGCCGCCTCGCGGCAACCCGCGAGCCCGCGCGTCAACGCCTCTTCAAGGCCCGCCGGCCGGGCAAGCTGTAGCAAGGCCAGGGTGATTTCGCCCATCGTTCTCCCTCCTTCGAAAATCGGCTATGCGGCCGCCCGGACCGGCTCGGTGCGGGCGATGAAACCGCCGCCCAGCACCCGCTCGCCCTGGTAGACGACGCAGGCCTGGCCCGGCGCGACGCCGCGCTCGGGCGTCTCCAAAATCACCTCGGCCGCGTCGGCCTCGCCGGCGAGGACCGTGGCCTGGGCGCCGGCGTGGGTCGAGCGCAGCCGCACCCTCACCGGCGCGTCCGCGGCGGGGCGGTCGGGGCCGATCCAGTTGACCTCGCGCAAGCCGATGCGCGCGCATCCCAGGGCTTCGCGCGGTCCCACCACCACCCGCCGCCGCGGTGCGTCGAGCCGGACCACGTAGTGCGGTGCGGCGCCGCCCAGCCCCAGCCCCCGGCGCTGGCCGACGGTGTAGTGGATGACGCCGCGGTGGCGGCCCAGCACGGTGCCGTCGAGCCCGACAATGTCGCCCGGTTCGGCGGCGCCGGGGCGCAGGCGCTCGATGGTCCGGCCGTACCCGCCCTGGGGCACGAAGCAGATGTCCTGGCTGTCGGCCTTGGCCGCGACCGGGAGGCCGAAGCGGGCAGCGAGCCGCCGTGTCTCGGCCTTGTGAAGATCGCCCAAGGGAAAGCGCAGCATGGCAAGCTGTGCCGGCGTGGTGGCGAACAGGAAATAGCTCTGATCACGCCCGCCGTCGACGGCACGGTGGAGCTCGGGCCCGTCGAGGCCGCTCACCCGCTGGACGTAGTGGCCGGTCGCCAGCGCCTGGGCACCGAGCTCGCGCGCGACCCCGAGGAGGTCGCGGAACTTGACCGTTTGATTGCAGCGTACGCAGGGGATTGGGGTCTCGCCGCCGACGTAGCCGGCGACGAAGTCCTCTATCACCGATTCGCGGAACCGCGATTCGTAGTCGAGGACGTAGTGGGGGATGTCGAGCTGGGCCGCCACACGGCGCGCATCATGGATGTCGGCGCCGGCGCAACAGGCGCCGGGGCGCCGCGCTTGCGCGCCGTGGTCGTAGAGCTGCAGCGTGATGCCGAGGACCTCGAAGCCCGCTTCCTTGAGGAGCGCCGCGACCACCGAGGAATCGACGCCGCCCGACATCGCGACCACGACCCGGCAGCGGCCCGGCGGGCCGGCGAGATCGAGGCTGTTGCGCGTCCGCGTGGACTGGCTCATGCGCCGATCATAGCCCGCGCGGACGCTCGCTCAAGCGGTGAAAGGGTCGCGCACAAGGATGGTGTCCTCGCGCTCGGGACTGGTGGAAAGGAGCGCCACCGGCACCTCGATCAGCTCCTCGATGCGCTTGACGTACTTGACCGCGGTTGCCGGCAGGTCGGCCCAGCTGCGCGCCCCGCGGGTGCTTTCGCTCCAGCCCTCCACGGTTTCGTAGACCGGGGCGAGCTCGGCGCCGGCGTTGAGCGCCGCCGGCATGTGGTTCAGCGTCGCGCCACCGCTCCGGTAGGCGGTGCACAGTTTGAGCTCGGACATGCCGTCCAAGACATCGAGCTTGGTTAGTGCGATGCCTTCGATGCCACCGATCTTGGCCGCCTGGCGCACCAGCACCGCGTCGAACCAGCCGCAGCGCCGAGGTCGGCCGGTGACGGTGCCGAACTCGTTCCCGCGCTCGCCCAACGCCCGGCCGGTGGCGTCTTCGAGCTCGGTGGGGAAGGGGCCCTCGCCCACCCGCGTGGTGTAGGCCTTGGTGATGCCGAGCACGTAGCCGATGCCGGCGGGTGCAATACCGCCGCCGACCGCGGCCTCGCCGGCCACGGTGTTGGACGCGGTGACGTAGGGGTAGGTGCCGTGGTCGACGTCGAGCATGACCCCTTGCGCCCCCTCGAAGAGGATCCGCTTGCCCTGGCGCTTGGCTTCATCGAGGCGGCGCCACACCGAATCCGCGTATTGCAACATGTCGGGCGCGATCTCGGTAAGCGCCGCGACCAGCGCCGGGCGGTCCGGGACCGGGCGGCCGAGGCCACGGCAGAGCGCGTCGTGGTGGGCCAACAGGTTGTCGAGTTTGGTCTCGAGCGCCCGCGGATCGGCCAGGTCGCAGACCCGGATCGCACGGCGTGCCACCTTGTCCTCGTACGCCGGCCCGATGCCGCGACGGGTGGTGCCGATGTGCGTGGTGCCGCGGCTGTCCTCGCGAATGCCGTCGAGCTCGCGGTGCAAGGGCAAGATGAGCGTCGCGTTCTCGGCCACGCGCAGGGTCTTGGGCGAGATATCGAGCCCCTTGCCGCGCATGGCCTCGATCTCGGCCAGGAACGCCCAGGGGTCGATGACCGCGCCGTTGCCGATCATCGAGAGCTTGCCCGGACGCACCACCCCGGCGGGCAGAAGGCTGAGCTTGTAGGTGACGCCGTCGATGACCAGCGTGTGGCCGGCGTTGTGCCCGCCTTGAAAGCGGACCACGACGTCGGCGCGCTCGCTCAGCCAGTCGACGACCTTGCCCTTGCCCTCATCGCCCCACTGAGCACCGATCACCGTTACGTTGGCCACGATCCTTACTCACCTCGTCACAGACTTGGCCATAGGCCCACTCGATCCACGGCAAGAGCGCCGCAGTGTCCTCGCTCTCGACCGTCGCGCCGCCCCAGATGCGCAAGCCCGGCGGGGCGTGCCGATGGGCGAGGATATCGTAGGCCACGCCTTCCGCTTCCAAAAGCGCGGCCATGCGCTGTACGAACGCACGCTGCCCCTCGGGCGGAAGGGCGGCAAACACGGGTCCGCCGAGTCTAAGGCAGATCGAGGTCGAGGACCGAATCGATTCGGCGCTTGCCAGGAAGGTGACCCAGGGCGTTGCCGCGACCCACTCGGCAATCTCGGCGAGGTTGGCCTCGCTGCGTGCGATGAGCGCGGCCAGTCCGCCGATCTCCTCGGCCCACTTGAGCGCATCGATGGCGTCCTCGATGCACAGGAGCGAGGGGGTATTGATGGTCCGCCCGGCGAACACGGCCTCGTTCAACCGGCCACCCTCGGCCAGGCGGAAGAGCCGCGGGACCGGCCACGACGGAGTGTGGGTCTCAAGCCGCGCGATGGCCCGCGGGCCGAGCGCGATGGTGCCGTGCGCGGCCTCGGCCCCCAAGACCTTCTGCCACGACCAGGTGGCCACGTCGAGCTTGTCCCAGGGCAGATCGACCGCCAACACCGCCGAGGTGGCGTCGCAGATCGTCAGACCCGCGCGCCCGGCGGCGATCCACTCACCATCGGGGACGCGCACGCCCGAAGCGGTGCCGTTCCAAGTGAACACCACGTCGCGGTCGCAATCGACCTGAGCCAAGTCGGGGAGTTCGCCGTAGGGCGCCTCGAAGACGCGGACGTCCTCGAGGCCCAAATGCTCGACGATGTCGGCGGTCCAGCGCGCGCCAAAGCTCTCCCAGGTCAGTACGTCGACGCCGCGGGCGCCCAAGAGCGACCACAGCGCCATCTCGACCGCGCCGGTGTCCGAGCCCGGCACGATGGCGACCCGGTGGGTCTCGGGGATGCGCAGCACGGCGCGCATGCGCCGCGTCGCCTCGGCGATCTTGTCCTGGCCCAGCGCCGAGAGGTGGGCACGGCCGACGGCGGCACCCTCAAGCGCGGCGGGCGACCAACCAGGCCGCTTGGCGCAGGGACCGCTCGAAAAATTGGGACGACTGGGGCGTCGGGTCGGTTTCATCTCGATTGCATCGCCGGCACCGCGGCGAAAGGGCAGCGGATACTAGGGTTAGCCCGATGTTTGTTCAATCGTCTTGGCGGGCATCCAGGTTGATCTACGAAAGAATCAGATCGTGATCGTGCCCTGGAGATAGAGGGCGCAGCGGCCGGTGAGGTGGATGCGGTAGCCGGCGAGGGTGCATCCCAGTTCGCCGCCACGCTTGGAGACCTGAAGTGCGCGCATCTCGTCTCGGCCGAGCCGCGCGGCCCAGTAGGGGGTCAGCGTGCAGTGCGCCGAGCCAGTGACCGGATCTTCGTCCACGCCAAGGCGGGGGGCGAAGAAGCGCGAGACGAAGTCGGCCTCATCACCCGGCGCGGTGACAATGACGGCATCGCGGTCGAGGGCGGCGATCGCCGCGATGTCGGGCTCGAGGGCACGCACCGCGGCCTCGTCGTCGTAGACCGCGAGGTAGTCGCGGGGTGCGGCGCGGGTTTCGGCCGGCGCCCGGCCCAGCGCCAGGGTCAGCGATTCGGGTGTCGGGCACGGCGCCGCCGGGGCCGCAGGGAAGTCCATCGACAGGCGCTCGCCCTCACGGACGACGGTAAGGATGCCGCTCTTGACCGTCGAGAAGGCGACCGGCGCGGTGCGGCCGGGCTCGAGCAAGGTAAAGATGACGTAGGCCGCGGCGAGGGTTGCGTGCCCGCACAACGCAACCTCGGTGAGCGGGGTGAACCAACGGAGGTCGAAGCCCTGACCGGCGGGCGCAAAGAAGGCGGTTTCGGAGAGGTTGTTCTCGGCAGCGATGGCCTGGAGCACGGCATCGTCGGGCCAGGTCTCTAGCGGGCATACCGCGGCCGGGTTGCCGGCGAATACGTGGCCGGTGAAGGCGTCGACCTGATAGAGCGGCTGCCCCGGCGCGGCCAAGGCTCAGCCGGTGGTGCCGGTGGCGGCTACCGGCTCGACCGCGAACGGCTGCACGGTGTGGCCGTGGTTGAGCGGGCCGTGGCCCTGCCCGAACCCTGGCGCGGTGGCGATCGCCTGGTGAACGTAGGCGCGTGCCCGGACCACCGAGTCGCGGACGCCCAGCCCTTGGGCGATTCCCGCGGCGATGGCCGAGGCCAGCGTGCAGCCGGTGCCGTGGGTGTGCGCGGTGGCGATGCGTGGCGATTCGAAGACCTCGATGCCGTGTTCGCTTACCAACACGTCGTGGACCGTAGGGTGGTCGAGGTGTCCGCCCTTGAGCAAGATCGCGCTCGGCCCGAGCGTGACCAGCATGGCCGCCGCCTTGGTCATTTCCTCAGGCGTGGTGATTTTCATGCCGGTCAGGAATTCGGCCTCGGGGAGGTTCGGCGTCAGCACCGTGGCACGGAGGATGAGACGGGCCTTGAATGCCTGGCTGGCCTCGGGCTCGAGCAGCACGTCGCCGCTCTTGGCCACCGTCACGGGATCGACCACGAGCGGCGTGTCCGGCGCGAGGCGCTCGAAACAATCCATCACCGCTTCGATGACCTCGGCGTTGTGCAGCATGCCGGTCTTGATGCAGTCCGCGCCGATGTCCGAGAGCACCGATTCCATTTGGCGGGCGACAAAATCCGGCGTGACCTCCAAGATTCCCTGGACCCCAAGGGTGTTCTGTGCGGTGAGCGCCGTGATGGCGGTGGCGGCATACCCGCCCAGCGCGGTCACAGTCTTCAGGTCGGCCTGGATGCCGGCCCCGCCGCCGGAATCCGATCCCGCCACGACCAGGACCCGCCCCTTGGAGGTATTCATGGGTGTCCCCTCGTCACAGTTCGTATGCCCGCGCCACCCGGGTCGGATGTTGCCAAACTAGCCCGATTTTCTTAAGCAAGGCCGAAGGCGCTCAGCCGGCGACGCGGGCGAGGGCGCGCGTGATGTCGTCCACCACCTGGTCGACGAGCGCCGGATCGTCGCCCTCGGCCATAACCCGGATCAACGGCTCGGTGCCCGATTCGCGGACCACCAGCCGGCCCCTTCCGGCTAGCCGGCCTTCGCCATCGCGGATCGTCGCACGCACCTCGTCGTCCTCGAGGGGCGGCCGCGAGGTGCCATTGAGGGCGACGTTTCGGAGCGTTTGCGGCAGCGGATCGAAAACGCGCCCGACCTCGCTCACCGGCCGCTTGGCCTCGACGATGACCGCCAAGCACTGAAGCGCGGCGATCAGTCCATCCCCGGTGGTCGCGAAGTCGCTGAGGATGATGTGGCCCGACTGCTCGCCGCCGACGTTGAGCGCGTGTTTGCGCATGGCGTCGACGACGTAGCGGTCGCCGACCCGGGTGCGATGGAGGGTGAGCCCCAGCCCCTCGAGATAGCGTTCGAGGCCGAAGTTGGACATCACCGTTGCGACGATACCGCCACCCTTGAGCTGCCCGGCGCGCTGCCAGTAGGCGGCGATCATCCCCATCAGCTGGTCGCCGTCGAGGAGCGCGCCGCGTTCGTCGGCGATGACCAAGCGGTCGCCGTCGCCGTCGAGGGCGATACCGAGATCGGCGTTCCCCGCCGTCACCTGCGCCTGCATGTGTTCGGGGTGAGTGGAGCCACAGCGGCGGTTGATGTTGAAGCCGTCGGGATCGGCGGCGATGGGCACCACTTCGGCGCCGAGCTCCCACAGCACGGCCGGTGCCGCCCGATAGCTCGCCCCATTGGCGCAGTCCACCACGATCTTCAGGCCCTCGAGCGTGCGATGCTTGGGGAAGGTGCTCTTGACGAACTCGATGTAGCGGCCCTGTGCGTCTTCGAGCCGCTGTGCCCGACCGAGGCCGCCCGGAGACGCGAGCCCCTAGTTAAGGCCGTTTTCGATGTGTGCCTCGATCTCGGCCTCGACCGCGTCGGAGAGCTTGTACCCGTCGCCCGCGAATAGCTTGATGCCGTTGTCGGCAAAGGGGTTGTGCGAGGCCGAGATCATGAGGCCGAGATCGGCGCGCAGGCTGCGGGTGAGGATCGCCACCGCCGGCGTCGGGACCGGACCGGCGAGGATCACGTCCATGCCCACCGAGACGAAGCCGGCGGTCAGCGCCGGCTCGAGGAGGTAGCCCGAGAGCCGCGTGTCCTTGCCGATCACGACGCGATGGCGGTGGTCGCCGCGGATGAAGTGGTGGCCCGCCGCCATGCCGACCCGAAGCGCGGTCTCGGCGGTCATCGGCTCGGCGTTCGCGGTACCGCGAATACCGTCGGTACCAAAATACTTTCGTGTCATTTCCCCAGCCCGCTGCCCAGGATGGTTCGCTAGTCACTATAAATGGTTGGATTCCAAGAGAGAATCTAATTCTTCGGCGGGGATTCGTTGGCCTGACCCGCGATCGCGGCAAGAATACGGACGGCCTGAACGGTCTCGGCGACATCGTGGACGCGGACAATGTGGACACCGCGCGCGAGCCCCCAGGCCGCGGCGGCGAGTGAGCCGCCAAGGCGCCGGTCGGCCGGTTCGCCATCGCTGGCCCGGGCAATGAAGCTCTTTCGTGAGACGCCGAGCATCAGTGCGCAGCCGAGTCCGTGGAAGACCGCGAGCCCGCGCAGAATCTCGAGATTGTGGGCCGGCGTCTTGCCGAAGCCGATCCCCGGATCGACGACCAGCCGCGCCCGCTCGATACCGGCCTCGGCGCAAGCTGCGATGCGCTCCTCGAGGTAATCGAAGATGTCGAGCACAACGTCGTCGTAGACGGGGGCATCCTGCATGGTCGTGGGATCGCCCAAACTGTGCATCAGGACCACGGGCGCGGCGCTGGCGGCGGCCACCGCCAGGCTGCCGGGATCGTGGGTCAGCGCGCTCACGTCGTTGACGATCGACGCGCCGGCGCCGAGCGCCGCCTCCATGACGGTAGCGCGGCGGGTATCGATGGAGGCCGGCGTCGGGGCATCGCGCAGGGCTTGGAAGACGGGCAAGACCCGGGCGAGCTCTTCTTCGGCGGGGACCGGCTCGGCGCCGGGCCGGGTGGACTCGCCGCCAACATCGAGAATGTCGGCACCCGCTTGGATCAAAGCGCGGGCATGGGATATTGCGGCGCCGCGCTCATGGAATCGCCCGCCGTCGGAGAAGCTGTCGGGAGTGACGTTCAGCACGCCCATGACGCGCGGGCGGCCGAGGCCGAGGCCGGCGATCGGGGGACGCGGCGCGGCGAGGTGGGACAGGCGGCGGAGAATGCACTCACGCGCGGCGCCGGGCGCCGATTCCGCCCAAGCCCGAACCTCCGGCACCGAGGCGGCCACCGAGGTTGCGCGCGCGCCGCCCTCGCGGATCGAAACGTCGAGGTCGCGGAAGGCGAGTGGGCCGCCGCACAGCGGCTCGTACCCGCGGGCAGGCCAGGTGCCGACCTCATCGGGCGTTACGGGGGCGATGGGACGAAGGTAGACGCGCGCGGTGGCGGACACCCTCGGCAGGGCAGAACCAGGCGGCGGGCCCGCCACGAACGTCTCGAAAGGTCTTAGGAGCCGGGTTGCGGCTCAGGCTTGAGCCCGCCGGGCGCCTCTTTGCCGTCGTCGGTCGAGGGTACCGCGCTGCGCACGCCCTCGGCCCGTCTCGGCTCTTCTTCGCTCGGGCGGTGAATGCTCTCGCCGCGCAAGAGCGCGACGATCTCGTCCCCGGTCAGGGTCTCGTACTCCAACAGCGCGCGGGCGACGGCGTGAAGCTCGTCGATATGCTCGGTCAGAATACCGCGCGCCCTCGCCTCGGCCTCGTCGACCAAGGTGCGAATCTCGTCGTCGATGCGGCGCGCCGTCTCCTCGGAGACGTTCTTGCGCTGGGTCACCGAATGGCCGAGGAAGATCTCCTCTTCGTTGTCTGAGTAGCGCAGCGGGCCGAGCTCACGGCTCATGCCCCACTCGGTCACCATCCGGCGCGCAAGGTCGGTCGCCTGCTTGATGTCGTTGGCGGCGCCGGTGGTGACACTTTCGGGGCCGTAGACGATCTCTTCGGCGAGCCGTCCGCCCATGGCGATGGCCAGCGAGTCTTTAAGGTAGTTGCGCGCGTGCGAGTACCGGTCCTGCTCGGGAAGGCGCTGCACCATGCCGAGCGCCATGCCCCGCGGGATGATCGTCGCCTTATGGATGGGATCGGCGGCCGGGCATTTGACGTTGACCAGGGCGTGGCCGGCCTCGTGATAGGCGGTGAGCTTCTTTTCCTCTTCGGTCATGACCATCGAGCGGCGCTCGGCGCCCATCATGACCTTGTCCTTGGACTCTTCGAACTCGCTCATGGTGACGACGCGCTTGCCCTTGCGCGCCGCCAACAGCGCCGCCTCGTTGACCAGGTTGGCGAGATCGGCGCCGGAGAAGCCCGGCGTGCCGCGGGCGATGGTGCGGGGCTCGACGTCGGGGCCGAGCGGCACCTTGCGCATGTGGACCTTGAGGATCTTCTCACGGCCGAGAATGTCGGGATTGGGCACCACCACCTGGCGGTCGAAGCGGCCGGGCCGCAACAGCGCCGGGTCGAGCACATCGGGCCGGTTGGTGGCGGCGATCAGGATCACGCCTTCGGTCGCCTCGAAGCCGTCCATTTCGACCAGGAGCTGGTTGAGCGTCTGCTCGCGCTCGTCGTTGCCGCCGCCGAGCCCGGCGCCGCGGTGGCGGCCGACCGCGTCGATCTCGTCGATGAAGATGATGCAGGGCGCGTTCTTCTTACCCTGCTCGAACATGTCGCGGACGCGACTGGCGCCGACGCCGACGAACATCTCGACGAAATCGGAGCCCGAAATGGTGAAGAAGGGCACGTTGGCCTCGCCGGCGATGGCACGGGCGAGCAGGGTCTTGCCGGTGCCCGGCGGTCCCACCAGCAGCGCACCTTTGGGGATGCGCCCGCCGAGGCGCTGGAAGCGCTGCGGGTCCTTGAGGAACTCGACGATCTCTTCGAGCTCTTCCTTGGCCTCGTCGATGCCGGCCACGTCATCGAAGGTTATTTTGCCCTGGCGCTCGGTCAACAGGCGCGCCTTGGATTTGCCGAAACCGAGCGCCTTGCCGCCGCCCGACTGCATCTGACGCATGAAGAAGATCCACACCCCGATCAAGAGCAGCATCGGGAACCACGACACCAAGATGCCGAACAGCGAGGGCACGTTGTCTTCGACGGGCGCGGCCGAAATGCGCACCCCCTTGTTGTGCAGGCGCTGCACCAGGCCGGGATCGTCGGGCGCGTAGGTCGAGAAAGCGCGGCCGTCCTTGTCGTGGCCGGTAATGTTGTTGCCCTGGATGGTTACGTCAGAGATGTCGCTTTTGTCGACCGCGGCGACGAACTCGGAATAGGTGATCGATTCCACGGCGCGGCGCGAGGGGCCGCCTTGGAACAGGTTGAACAACGCGATCAGCAACAGGCCAATAATGACCCATAGCGCTAGATTCTTGCCGAACTTGTTCACCCGCGATGACTCCTTGGCGCGTCGCCGTCGTCTAGCCTAGCGGAAAAGCCGCTCCGCGGCATCTGTTAATACATAAGCGCCGGCTGGCCGATGGCAACCGCAAAAGAGCCGGCGGAAAGCGGGCGCGGGGGCTCGAAGCGGGCGCTGAACCGCAACCGCGGACGTCCCTCCGCCCGCGACCGGTCGAAATTGAGATGGGGGACAGAGATCACGCGGTCGGAGCGCCAAAGCGCCGGCAGAACCGCTCGCACCGGCGCGGGCAAGGCGGTTTCGCCCACCTCGGGGCGGGCCGTGACGACCTGCCGCCATCCGGCGAGGCCGAGTCGAGCGACCGTATGGCCGCCCCGGCGGCGCGGTTCGCTCGACGTCGACACCCGTACCGTGAACCGACCGTCCCAGCGCTGCGAGGTCCCCGCCGTCAAGGCCGCCGCCGCGGCCGTGGCGGCGGCCTCCCGGCAGACGACGATGCCCTCGCCCCAACGGACGATCCGGCATCCCGACAACGTCCGGGCCGAGCCCAGCCCGGCGGCAATCGCTTCGCCGAGGCGTGAGACTCGCTCGAATCGCGGCGGATACTCGGCGCCCGCGACGCACTGCAGCAGCCGCGAAAGCGCACGCAGCGAGAACTCCTGCGCCGCCGCCGCCAAAGGTGCCGGGTCCACGACACAGAACCCTGCCGGGTGCACGCTCACCGAGCGGGCCAGGAGATCGTTGACCTCGCCCTCGAGCGCGGCGCGCGCCCGGGCCATGTGCCGGGCGGTTCCTGCGAGCCGCCGAGCGGACATGCCCAAGGTGTCGAGTGCGTCGTGCGCGCGGCGGACGCGAACCCGTTCGAACGCCGGATCGCGGTTGCTCGGGTCTTCGATCCAGGGCTGCTTGTGTTGCCGCAGGGTCGCGACCAGCCGCGCTTTGGCGGTGCCGAGCAGGGGGCGGAGGAGAAGGATGCCTTGGTCTTCGCTGAGCGGCGCCATGGCCGCCAGACCGTCCACTCCCGAGCCGCGTGCGAGCCGCATCAGGAACGTCTCCGCCTGGTCCTCGAGATGATGGGCTAACAGCAAGTGCAATGCGCCGTGGCGCGCGCACCAGCGGCGCAACAGGCGGTAGCGGGCCTCGCGGGCCGCCGCCTGGACGCCGCGGGACGGCTTCTCGCCCCGCCAGCGCAGTACGTGGTGAGCGATGCCGCGTGCGCCGAGCCAGCCGCCGGCTTGTTCGGCCTCGCCGGCTGAGCCGGGCCGCAAGCCGTGATCGACGGTCAAGGCGACGAGCCGGCCGCCGCGCCGCCGGGCCCAGGGATCGGCGAGGAGGCAGAGCGCCATGCTGTCGCCGCCACCCGAAAGCGCGGCCGCGATGAGGGGCGCTTTCTCGAATGGCCCGAGCCGGGCCATCAGGGCCGCGAACTCGGCCGCCCGGATCGGCGGGGCGTCGGGGCTTGCGGACGGAGCGGCGATCAGGGACAGCCGAGGAGCGCGCGCTCGGCGGCCGAACGACGCCCAATATCGGCGCTGACCAGGGGGAACTTGGCGGTCAGCTCTTCGAAGGTGGTGCAGGCCTCGGCCCGCTGTCCGAGCGCCGAAAGGGTCATGCCGAGCTTGAGCAGGAAGTCGGGCGCCTTGGCGCTTGCCGGGTACTGCTGGTAGCCGTTGAGAAACTCCCGCGTAGCGGCTTCGAAATTGTTGCGGACGTAGTAGGTTTCACCCAGCCAGTATTGGGCGTTGCCGGCCAGCTCGTCCGAGGGATGGGCCTCGAGGAAGGCGCGGAACGCACGCTCGGCGCCTGCGTAGTCTTCCTGGATCAAAAGCGCGCGCGCGAAATCGTAGCGCTCCATGGTCGTGCCGGCGGGAAGGCCGCCGTCGTCGGCCAGGCTAGCGGTGGTGCCGTCCTCCGGCTCTTCCGCGGGTTGGGTAGCGGCCGGCGCGCCGGGGCCCGCCCTCTGGCGGGCCAGGGCCAGCGCCTGGTCGTGTAGCATCCGCGCGGCCTCGGCCTCCTCGAGCGCCGTCAATCGCACGTCGACGGCCTTCACGAGGTCGTCGAGCCGGGCACCGAATTCCGCGATCCGGGCCGCGAACTGGCCCAGCCGATCGGCGAATTCGCCGAGGTTGGTTTGCACCCCGCGCGAATCAGCGCTGAGATCGCCCAGATCTTGATTGAGATCGGCGAGGCGCCGATTCATCGCGGCCATGGCATCGGAATCGGTGACGATCACGGTTCCGCTCCCGCCCTCGGAAATACTCCTCTGCCACTGGCCGATGTCTTGCTCGAGACGATCGAGGCGGTCGACGATACTGCTGATGGTCCGGTCCTGGGCGCTCGATTGGGCATTCCCGAGGCTCGCCCAACCGACCAGGCCAAGCGCGACGGTGAGGGCCATGGCGCAATGCGAGACGGGCGACGACGGGGACTTGCCGATCATGTTCGGCCCCGATGGTTCGGATTCCACAGCCTGGGTTAGTCGCATTCTGGCGAGCCAACTGCGGCAGAATTAAGACGGTGACGCGCCCGCCTGCCGGGCTAACTCCCGTCGGGCAGGTGCATGTCGGCGGATCCCGGGGCGACCCCCGCGGGCCTAGTTAATGACCGAAACCCCGCGCCGGTTCTGCGACCACGCCGCCTCGTTCGAGCCCAGCGCATCGGGCCGCTCCTTGCCGTAGCTGATGGTGCTGATACGGCCGGGATCGACACCGAGGGAAATCAGGTAGTTCTTCGCGGCGTTCGCGCGCCGCTCGCCGAGCGCGAGGTTGTACTCGCGCGTACCGCGCTCGTCGCAGTGACCCTCGATGGTGACCGACACGTTGGGGTAGGTTTTCAGCCAGTCGGCCTGACGCTCGAGCACGCGGCGCGCCGCGGCCTTGAGGGCGAACTTGTCAAGGTCGAAGAACACGCGGTCGCCGAGCGAGTAGAAGTCCTCGTCGCTGCCGGGCACCGGGCCGCGTTCCTCGGGTTCGTCCTTCGCATCCATGGACTCATCCATGGCGTCGGTCGAATCCTCCATCACTCCGGAGTCCGATGAATCGGCGCTGTCACCGCTACCGGTCGAGCCCGCGGTTTCTTCTGGCGTGGTTTCGCACGCGGCGATTAGCAGGAGCGCGGCGAAAATGCCAATGAGCTTAGGGCGCATCCAGATTCTCCTTTACGGAACCTTGGGGGGACTAAGGTGTAGTGAAGTCGTGAAACAAGTCGCAGCGTTCGGCACGCACTAGTCGCGCCCCCAGTTCGTGCATGTATTCCCGGTCGGCCTACCCCCCTGGAGCGCGCGCCGACTATACGGTCCACAAACTACTGAATCAAGGGGGACCATGCCGGATCCGACGCGTCCATCGGGGTGGTCACCAGCCGCTCATTGTACCCGGTCAGATCGATCGACCATAGCCGTGTTTCGCCTCCCCCGCCAGATTCATCGCGCCGCGCTTGACGGAAGAACATCAGGACCCGACCGTTGGGCGCCCAGGTCGGTCCCTCGTCGAGAAAGCTCTCGGTGAGGAGACGCTCGCCGTCGCCGCTGGGCTTCATCACGCCGATGAAGAAGACCCCTCCCTTGAGCTTGGTAAAGGCGATTAGATCGCCGCGGGGCGACCACACCGGCGTGGCGTACCGTCCGCTGCCGAAACTGATGCGTCTAACGTCGCTGCCGTTGGCGCGCATGACATAGAGTTGCTGGGCGCCGCTGCGGTCGGAGTTGAACACGACCCACTCGCCGTCGGGCGAATACGAGGCTGAGGTATCGATCGCTGGGTCGGTGGTCAGTTGCTCGATCAGGCGGGTGCGCAGGTCCATGGTGTAGATGTCGGAGTTGCCGTCGATGGCGAGACTCATGATGACGCGGTCGCCGTCGGGCGAGAAACGCGGCGCAAAGGTCATCCCGGGAAAATCGCCCAGCACCTCTTGCTGCCCGGTATCGATGTTGAAGAGGTAAACCCGCGGCTGGTCGCGGAAGTAGGACAGATACGTGACTTCCTGCGCGGTCGGCGAGAAACGCGGGGTGAGGACGAGGTGACTGCCGTCGGTGAGGAAGGTGTTGTTCTCGCCGTCTTGGTCCATGATGGTCAGCCGCTTGACGCGCCGCTGCGCCGGACCGCTCTCGGCGATGTAGACGATACGGGTGTCGAAATAGCCGGTCTCGCCGGTCAGCCGGCGGTAGATGGCGTCCGAGATCTTGTGGCCGATGCGGCGCCAATTGTCCTGCGTCGTCGACAGGATGAGGCCTTCCATCTGCTGTTCCGCGAACACGTCCCACAAGCGGAACTCGACCCGCAACCGCCCGTCGAGTTGGACCTCGGCGCTGCCGGTCACCAGGGCCTGGGCGTCGATCCTTCGCCAATCCCCAAAACGCGGCCGCACCTGCATCGCCTCGGGCGTCTGCACGAAGGCCCTGGGGTCGATCGCTTCGAACAGGCCCGAGCGCACCAAATTGTTGCGGATGACCTCGGGGATGCGCCGGCCGAATCGCTCCGCTCCCTCGTTGGGTTCGAAGAAGTCCGAGATTGCGACCGGTACCGGATCGACGTTGCCCTCGGTAATGTCGACATCGAGCACCGCCTTGGCGGGATCGCCCAGGACCAGCGCAAACGCCAGCGCGGCCGCGGGCGCGACCCGGCGCATGGACTTGGTGAGCGCTTTCGCTAGTCGTTTCATTCTCCCACCAGCTCCCTGGGGTCGAAGGTGAGTTTGATCTCGCGCCACTCGTTATAGTCTAGCGGCGGCAGCTGTTGTAGGGGCGCACATTTGTGGACCGCGCGCACCGCGGCCTCGGCGGCGGTGCGGAAGTTGGTCTCGCCCAGGCGCTCGGTCTCCACCACTTGCGGTTCGCGACTCAACGAGCCGTCCGGATTGAGGTGGATGAGCACGGTGACGATCAGGCCCGCCGGATCGCGCGCGCCGCCGGGAAAGCTCCAGCAGCTTCTGAACTGGCGGCGGATGAGGTCGATGGCGCTGATGGTCATCAGCCGAGCCTGAACCCGCGCGGCGAGGTCGGGAATCTCGTCCTCGGCCTCGTCGGGCGCCGGCTCCTCTTCGGGCTCGATCCTGGGTTGCGGCGGCTCCTCGGCGCTTTTGTCCAAGAGCGCCGCAATGCGATCGGGATCGAACTTCGGCCGCCGCTCGGGCTTTCGCCGGGGCGCCGGCGCGGGCCGACTGGCGTCGGGCTTGGCCTGCGGCGCCGGCGCCGGCTCGGCGACCTCGGGCTTCGCCTCGGGCGGCGGCGCGGGCTCGGGCTCCTCGGTCCGATCGGGAACCGGCTCGGGCTCGGTCGGTTCCGGCGCGACCGCCGCCACCTCGACCTCGGCCGGGGGCGGCGGGGTCTTCACCGCCGGTTGCGGCTCGGGCGTCGGCGGCTCGGGTTCCTGGGGTTCGGGTTTGACCTTGGGCGGCGGCGGGGTGGTGACCTCGGCGAGGGTCACCAACTCCACCGGAATCGGCAGGTTCGCGACCTCGGGCCTTTGAAACAGCGAGGGCACGCCGAAATAGGCGACCATGAGGAGGGCCCCATGGAGGCCGATCGATATGGCGACGGCACCGCGCACCGCTCACTCGGCTTCGCTCGATGTACCCGGGCTTTCCGCGACCAGCGCCACCCGGGTGTAGCCGGCAACGTTGATCCTCGCCATCACCTCCATGACGCGCCCATACTCGATGGCCCGGTCGCCGCGCACGAAGATGCGGGTGTCGGGCTTGCGTCCGGTGATCGCGATCAAACGGGGGACCAGCTGCGCCATCTCGACCTCGAGCTCCTGGACGTAGACCTGGCCGTTGGCATCGACGGTAACTTCGAGCGGCTCGTCCTGACCCTCGAGCACCGAGGCCTGGGTCTTGGGCAGGTCGATCATCACGCCCACACTCAAAAGCGGTGCGGTGACCATGAACACCACCAGCAGCACGAGCATCACGTCGACGAACGGGGTGACGTTGATCTGGCTTATCGGCGCGTAGGCGCGGCCGCCGTAAAGGTGGGGTCGGGCGCCGTTGGCGGGGCCGGCCATCAGGCGGCCTTCTCCTCAAGCTGGCGCGAAAGGATCGCCGAGAACTCGCCGGCGAAGCTCTCCATGCGGTTGGCGTAGCGGCCGAGGTCGGCGGAGAACTTGTTGTAGGCGACCACTGCGGGGATCGCCGCCACCAGCCCGAGCGCGGTGGCGAACAGCGCCTCGGCGATCCCCGGCGCAACCACCGCGATCGAGGTGTTCTTGCTTAGCGCGATCGCCTGGAAGCTGTTCATGATCCCCCACACCGTTCCGAATAGCCCGACGAAGGGCGCGGTCGAGCCGACGGTGGCAAGGAAGCCGAGATAGCGCTCGAGCCCCTGGATCTCGCGGTTCATGGTGAGCTGCATGACTTGGCCGATGCGATCTTGCAATCCGGCCTGCAGCATGCCGGCACGTCCCACCCCGCGTGCCGTGGTTCGCCGCCACTCGCGCATCGCGGCGGCGAACAACAGCGCCACCGGGCTGGCTGGCTGCTCGCCGATGCGGTCGTAGAGGTCCTCGAGCGATCCACCCGACCAGAAAGCTTCCTCGAAGTTGTCGGATTCGGTGGCCAGCCGCCGGAACCGAGTGAACTTCTCGATGATGATCGCCCACGACCATACCGAGGCGAGCAAAAGGACGACGATGACGATCTTTACGATGACATCGGCGCGCAGCATCAAACCGATGATCGAGAGGTCGGCGTCGGCCACCGAGCCGGCGAGCACCGTTGTGTCGATAACTTGGTCTTCCATGGGCTTATGCGCTCGTTGTTTGTGATTTGCTGGGGGGTTGTGAATCGTCGAGGGGAAGCGCGGCGAGCGCCGTGCGCACCGCGGCCGGGACCCGGCGGGGACGCCCGTCGAGGCCAACACAGGCGAGGCGCAACCTGCCGCGCGCGAGTTCGTCCTTGCCGCGCAGTACGCTCTGTCGGGCCTCGATGGTGGCGCCGCCCACGGCGGCGATTGCGGTATGGACCTCGATCTCGTCGTCGAGTCGCGCCGGCGCCAGATAGTCGATCTCGCAGCGCCGTACCGTGACGGCGATTCCGGCGCTGTCATCCAGCGCCCGGTGGCTCACGCCCAGGAGCCGCAGCATGTCGGTACGGCCGCGCTCAATGAAGCGTAGGTAATTCGCGTAATAGACGACTCCGCTCGCGTCGGTATCCTCGTAGTAGACGCGCAGCGGCAATATGTGAACGCCGTCCGCGATCGCTCCCGCGGCCGCCTCAGGCATCGCTTTTGTCCGCGGCGAGGAGGTCGAACTGCGCCGCCGCCGCCGTGGGCGCGATCCCGAGGTGGTCGAATGCGCGCGGCGTCAGGACCCGCCCGCGGCTGGTCCGCTGGACCAGCGCCTGTTGGATCAGGAAGGGCTCGACCACTTCCTCGAGCGCGTCGCGAGGCTCGGAAAGCGCCGCCGCAATGGTCTCGATCCCGGCGGGACCGCCCCCGTAGTCGCGCGCGATGCACAAAAGATAGCTGCGGTCCATGGCGTCCAGGCCGCGCGTATCGACCTCGAGCCGTTCGAGCGCCGCGTCGGCGGCACGGTCGTCGATCGAATCGAGACCGGCGACCGCAGCGAAATCCCGCACCCGCCGCAACAGACGCCCGGCGACGCGAGGTGTGCCGCGCGAGCGGCGGGCGATTTCGGCGGCACCGGCATCGGTAAGCGAGACCCCGAGCACGCGCGCCCCGCGGCGGACAATGCGCTCGAGTTCCGCGGCGCCGTAGAAGCCAAGGCGCACCGGGATACCGAAACGCTCGCGCAGCGGGTTGGTCATCAAGCCCGAACGCGTTGTCGCGCCGATCAGCGTGAACGGCGGCAAGGTGATGCGCACCGAGCGCGCCGCCGGGCCCTCGCCGATGATCAGGTCGAGCTGAAAGTCCTCCATCGCCGGATAAAGAATCTCCTCGACCGCTGGATTGAGGCGGTGAATCTCGTCGATGAACAAGACATCTCGTGGCTCGAGGTTTGTCAGCAGCGCGGCGAGGTCGCCGGCCCGCGCGATCACCGGGCCGGAGGTGGCGCGGAAACCGACGTCGAGCTCGCGCGCCAGGATCTGGGCGAGCGTCGTCTTGCCGAGCCCGGGCGGACCTACGAACAGCACGTGGTCGAGCGCCTCGGCGCGCGACTTGGCCGCGTCGATGAAGACGCGCAAGTTCTCGCGTATCCGGTCCTGGCCGATGAACTCGTCGAGTCGGGCCGGTCTGAGACTCGCCTCGGCGGCGTCGCCGGGCTCGATCTTGGCGTCCACCACACGGTTCTCGCTCATCGTCCGAGCTCCTTGAGACTGCCGCGAATCAGCGCCTCGACCTCGACCTCGGCGCCCAGGGTTCGCGCCGCGCTGGCCACCGCCGAGAACGCATCGACACGTCGATAGCCGAGATTGGTGAGCGCCGACACCGCGTCCGCCGCGGCTCCCGGCGCGGCTGCCGCGGTGGTCTCGGAGGTGACCGCCCGCGGCATCGGCACGGCGGCCAGGCTTGGGGCCTTGTCCTTGAGTTCGGTGACGATGCGGTTGGCTAGTTTGGCGCCGACGCCGCTCGCCTGGGTCAGGGGCTGGGCGTCTTGGGCGGCAATCGCTTGCACGATCTCGATCGGCGACAGGGCCGAGAGGATTCCGAGCGCGACCCGGGCGCCCACGCCCTGCACCGCCTGAAGAATCACGAACCAATCGCGCTCCCGCGAATCGGCGAAGCCGTATAGGTGGATATGGTCCTCGCGCACGTGGGTCTCGATCAACATGTCCACGTTGCCGCCCGGCCCCGGCATCTGATGCAACGTGCGCGCCGAGCAATACAACAGGTAACCGACGCCGCCGACGTCGACGACGGCCCAATCCGCGCCCATCGAATCGAGGACGCCGGTGAGCTTGGCGATCACTGGCCGAGCACCCCCGGCGCCGCCAGTTCAGATGATCCCTCGGCGGCCGCCCAGCGGCCCAGGGTGGTGACGTGGTGGGCGTGGCAGATGGCGACCGCCAATGCGTCGGCGGCGTCCGAATCGGTAACGCCGCAGCCTGGCAGCAGCATGCGGACCATGGCGCGCACCTGGTCCTTGGAGCCGTGGCCGGCACCGACCACGGACTTCTTGACGGTATTGGCCGCGTACTCCGCAACCTCGAGTCCGGCGAGTGCCGCGGCCAGCATAACCACGCCTCGCGCCTGTCCGAGCTTGAGCGTCGAGGCGGCATTCTTGTTGACGAAAGTCTCCTCGATCGCCGCGTACTCGGGCCGCTGGTCGGCAATCGCCGCGCCGACGCCACGGTGGATTGCCGCCAATCGCTCGGCGAGGGGCCGCCCGGTCTCGGATGTGACGGTGCCGTTGGCCACGTGGGCGAGGCGGTCGCCGGCGACGTCGATGACGCCCCAACCGGTCACCCGCAACCCGGGATCGAGCCCCAACAGCCTCATCGCGGCGCCACCGTCACGCGGTCAGCGTGGCGAGGACATCGTCCGCCACCTCATAGTTCGCCGCGACCTCCTGCACATCGTCGTTGTCGTCGAGGACTTCGAGCAGGCGAAGGAGGGTTTCCGCCCGCTCCTCGTCAACCGCGACGCTGGCCGCCGGACGCCAAGCGAGCGCGGCGTTCTCGGGCGGTCCGAACTGGGCTTCCAAGGCCACGCGCACTTCGTTGAAGTCGTCGACCTCGGTGGTCAGCTCGTGGCCCTGCTCGTCACTTTCGCAATCCAGCGCACCGGCTTCCGCCGCTGCCTCGAACATGGCGGTGGGATCGGTCGCGGCCTTCGGATATCGGATCACGCCCAGGCGGTTGAACTGAAAGGCGACCGAGCCGGCCTCGCCCAGGTTGCCGCCGTGCTTGGCGAAAGCGGTACGCAGTGCCGCCGCGGTGCGGTTGCGGTTGTCGGTCAGCGTCTCGACGATCATGGCCACGCCGCCCGGCCCGTAGCCCTCGTACCGAACTTCCTGGTACGAAGAATCTGCGGCCTCGCCGCCACCCCGTTTGATGGCCCGCTCGATCGTGTCCTTGGGCATGTTCGCGTTGCGCGCTGTCGTCACCGCGGCGCGCAGGCGCGGGTTCTTCTCGGGGTCGGGAAGACCGGCGCGCGCCGCCACGGTCAGTTCGCGGATCAGCTTGGTGAATACCTTGGCACGCTTGGCGTCCTGCGCGCCCTTTCGGTACATGATGTTCTTGAACTGAGAGTGACCGGCCATGCCGCTTTATTGAGTGTGGTCGCTGGACAATCTAGTAGAGAGAGAATCTTCTTATACCAAATATTGTGGTCATCCGCATATCCCGGGATTCAACAGGCCCAATATGGCAGCATTATGGCCCTGGCAGGGCGCGGTGCCGGCGAATCCAGCAAGCCGAGGCCATGGTCGAATCGGGTGCGTCGGTACTTCTAGCCTTGGATCAACTTGGCCAGTGCGGTTGCAGCCGGCCGCCGAGCCGGAGCGGCGCGGCGAGGCGGGCGAGGCCGCTGCGTTCGTCGGTCTCGACGTAGACCCCGCATAGACTTGCCTCGCCGCCCGCCGGGCTCAGCCGGCGTCCGCGCATCTTGGTGACGAAGCGCTCGATCGCGGCGTCTTTCTCCATGCCGATGACCGAATCGTAGTCCCCGCACATGCCGGCGTCGGTTTGATAGGCGGTGCCGCCGGCCAATATCTGGGTGTCGGCGGTGGGGACGTGGCTGTGCGATCCCACCGCCAGCGAGACGCGGCCGTCGACGAAATGCGCGAGCGCCATCTTCTCGCTGGTCGCCTCGCCGTGGAGATCGACGACGATGGCGCCGACATTTCCCCCCAGGCTCACCGATTAGAGGGCGCTCGCGAGCGATGCGAAGGGATCGTCGAGCGCGTCCATGAACAGTCGGCACATGACCTGGATCACGAACACCGAAGCCCCGCCCGCGGTCTCGAAGCCGGCGACGCCGCGCCCCGGCGTTCCCGGCGGGTAGTTGTTGGGGCGCAAGAGTCGGGGATCGGAATCGATGTAACCGACGATCTCGTCTTGGTCCCAGACGTGGTTGCCTGTGGTGATGGCGTCGACCCCGGCGGCATAGAACTCTTGGCACAGTTTCTTGGTGATGCCGAAGCCACCGGCCGCGTTCTCACCGTTGGCGATGACGAAGTCGATCTCGAGACGCCGGCGGACGTCGGGCAAGCGCTCGGCGAGCGCCTTGCGCCCGGCGCGCCCCATGACGTCGCCCAGAAACAAGAGGTTCACGCCGTCTGCCTCGCCCGCGCCTCGGTGACCACCCAGTCGAGCCGGGCATCGCCAGGAGCGTTCGGCACGGCGGCGATCAATTGCGCCTCGAAGGCGAGTCCGACAGCGAGCACAGCGGCTCCGCGGGCGCGCAGCTCGGCGATCGTGCGATCATAGTAGCCCCCGCCGTAGCCCAGGCGGTGGCCGCGCTCGTCGAATGCCAGGAGCGGCGTCAAGACGATCCCGGGCACGACTTCGGGAGTCTCGGCAGGCGGCACCGAGGTGCCGAAGCCGCCCGGCTCCAAGGCCAACCCCGGCTGCCACGCCCGAAACCGGAGCGGCGCCGCGCGGTCGCCGGTCACGCACAGCGCGCAGGCGTGGGCGCTCTCGTGCAAGCGGCGCAACAAGGCGCGCGGGTCGATCTCGTCGCGCATCGGCCAGTAGCCGGCGACGATCGCGCCAGCGGGCACCTCGATCGCCTCGAGGAAGGTATCGGCGAGGGCGGCACCGGCGTCCGGAGCGCGGGCCTGTGCGGCGGCGCGGCGAGCGAGCGCGCTCGTGCGCAGCTTGCGTTTGGCAATGGCAATGTCGGCGGCTGTGTGCACCCTTGCGCTCCATCGCGCCGACGCCGATTCGCGCGCGGCTCGGGCGGGACCGCCTCGACCGTCGTGCGAAGGCAATCCTCTCTGGCCTGTGCGTACAGGTGCGAGCCGTATGCCGCGGCCGCAACCGCGGCGGGGACAGCCCCCCGGAGAGTGCTTTGAGCCGAGGGGATTTTTCGCCAAACGAATCAGGCAGAACCCGCCCTAAAGACCAGCCTAGGCGCTCTCCAGGCGGGCGGCAAGGGTCTCGATCCGCTCGGCCAGCGCGTTTAGCGCGCCGCTCAGATTGCTCGTCAATTCCTCGACTGCGCGTTTGCCCTCGTCCGATTCCTCGGTGGCCGAGGATTCGAGCCCTTCGATGCGCTCGAGGGAGTTGCTGAGCTCGTCCGAGATCAGCAGCCCGGCCATCAGGATCAGGCGCGCCTCGCCGACCTGTCCGACCGAGCCCGACACCTCTGAAACCTGGCCGTCGAAGTAGCGCGCAAGTTCGGCGAGGTGCTCTTCCTCGCCATCGTCGCAGGCGATCTGATAGGTGCGTCCGTTGACGGTGACGTCGACGACCGCCATCTCAGCCACCGAGCACTGTCTTGATGTGACTGATGCTCGAGTCGAGCCCGGCCGATACGGTTTCCGTGATCTTGGCCAACTCGTCGTAGCGGGCGCGCAGCGTGGCGAGCTCGTCGCGGAGCGAGTCCCGTTCGCTGGCCACACCCGGACCGGGCGCCGCGGCAAGCACCGATTCCAAGCGGTCGATCGCCATGCTAAGACGCGTGCTGGCGGCCTCGACCTCTGTCAATGGCGTCTCCTCGCCCACCTATGCACTCAAGAAATTTGGTTCATTTGAAACGGGTTACACCGGTCCCTTCGGGTACAGAATAAGCATCGCGCCGAGCCGTCGTCAACCGCCAGCGCTAGCCGGTGAGAGCGGCGAACGAGCCGGTTGACGCGCGATGGAGAGGCGGTCATGGTGCCGCCGGCGCCCGACCGGGCGCCCGAACGTTTGGTCGGACCCGCATGAATCTTCCCGAGCAACACGAGCCTCGGGCCGCCGTCAGCCACAACGACATGGCGAATGCGATTCGCGCGCTTGCCATGGACGCGGTCGAGGCCGCCAACTCCGGCCATCCCGGGATGCCGATGGGGATGGCCGACGCGGCCACCGTCCTGTTCAGGCGCTTCCTGCGCTACGACCCGGCGTTGCCGGACTGGCCCGACCGCGACCGATTCGTTCTCTCGGCCGGGCACGGCTCGATGCTGTTGTATGCGCTCCTCTACCTGAGCGGCTACGAAGACATCACGATCGAGGAGATCGCGCGTTTTCGCCAGCTCGGAAGCCGTACCCCCGGCCATCCCGAGTACGGTGCGGCGCGCGGGATCGAGACCACGACCGGGCCCCTTGGCCAGGGCCTCGGCAACGCCGTCGGAATGGCCATCGCGGAGCGCCATCTCGCGGCCCGCTTCGGAGCGGAGCTGGTCGATCACTACACCTACGCCATCGCCGGTGACGGTTGCCTGATGGAAGGCATCAGCCACGAGGCGGTCTCGCTCGCCGGCCACCTTCGCCTCGGTCGGCTGATCGTGCTCTACGACGACAACGGCATATCCATCGACGGTCCGACCTCGCTGGCGACCGGCGACGATGCGCTGGCCCGGTTCGCGGCCAGCGGTTGGAGCGCGGCCGGGGTCGACGGTCACGACGCCGATGCCCTGGCCGAGGCCATCGCCACAGCGCGCGAGGAGGCCCGACCTTCGCTGATCGCATGCCGGACCACGATCGGCTTTGGCGCCCCCAACAAAGGGGGGACCGCGGCCGCCCACGGCGCGCCCCTGGGTGGCGATGAGATCGCGGCGGTGCGCGAGGGCCTCGGTTGGCCCCATCCGGCGTTCGTCGTACCCGACGACATTCTCGGCGAGTGGCGTGCCGCGGGCGCCCGGGGGGCCGCCGAATCGGCGCGCTGGCGGACCCGCCTGGAGGCCGCCGGGAGCCAGCGGGCCGAATTCGAGCGCCTGCTTGCCGGTGCGCTGCCCGATGGATTCGGCGCGGCAATCGAGGCGCACAAGGCCGAGATGGTATCGGAGGAACCGGCGTGGGCGACGCGCAAGGCCTCGCACGCGGTGCTCGGCGCCATCAATGCGACGGTGCCCGAGACCCTTGGCGGCTCGGCCGACCTCACCGGCTCGAACAACACCAAGACCGCGGACATGGCGCCCCTGACGGCCGAGGACTACGGCGGGCGCTACCTCCACTACGGGGTCCGCGAGCATGCCATGGCCGCGGTCATGAACGGTCTGGCGTTGCATGGCGGCGTCATTCCCTACGGCGGGACGTTCCTGGTGTTCAGCGATTATCTGCGCCCCGCGCTGCGGCTGTCGGCGTTGATGGGTATTCGGGTGATCTACGTGCTGAGCCACGATTCGATCGGCCTTGGCGAGGACGGGCCGACCCACCAGCCGGTCGAGCACCTGGCGGCCCTGCGCGCGATCCCGGGCTTGTTCGTGCTGCGCCCGGCCGACGCGGTGGAGACGGCGGAGTGCTGGGCGCTGGCGCTGGCCCGCCGCGACGGTCCCTCGGCGCTCGCGCTCACCCGTCAGGGGGTTTCGGCGGTGCGCCGCGAGCACACCAGCGAGAACCTATGCGCCCGCGGCGCCTATGAGCTTGCCGCCGCCGAGGGGCCGGCACGGGTGAGCCTGTTCGCCAGCGGATCCGAGGTCGCGGTGGCGCTGGAGGCCAAAGCGATGCTCGATGCCGAGGGGGCGCCCTGCCGCGTCGTCTCGACGCCGTGTTGGGAGCTGTTCGAGCGCCAGGACGAGGCCTATCGAGCGCGCACCCTTGCCGCGGACACGGTGCGGGTGGCGGTGGAGGCGGCGGTGGCGCTCGGCTGGGAGCGCTTCGTCGGGCTCGAGGGCGCGGTCGTCGGAATGAATAGTTTCGGCGCATCGGCGCCGGGCGCGGAATGTTTCGCGCATTTCGAGATTACCGCGGCGGCGGTGGCCGCCGCGGCGCAGGAGCAACTTTAGCCAGAGGGAGATTGAAGCGATGGCGGTACGAGTGGCGATCAACGGTTTTGGCCGCATCGGGCGGCTGGTCTTACGGGCGATCCACGAGACCCGGCGGCGCGATGTGCAGGTGGTCGGCATCAACGATCTCGGGCCGGTCGAGACCAACGCCTACTTGCTACGCCACGACAGCGTCCACGGGCCTTTTCCGGGGACCGTGCGGACGAGCCGCAACGGCATAAACATCGGCCGCGGGCGCATCCGAATCACCGCCGAGCGCGACCCCGCGAAACTGCCCTGGGCGGCGCTCAAGGTCGATGTTGCGCTCGAATGCACCGGGCTTTTCACTGCGCGCGAAAAGGCCGCGGCGCACCTTGCGGCGGGCGCCAAGCGGGTCCTGATCTCGGCCCCGGCGAGCGGCGCCGATCTCACCGTCGTCTACGGGGTCAACCACACCAAGCTCAACAAACGCCACACCGTCATCTCGAACGCTTCGTGCACCACCAACTGCCTGGCGCCGGTGGCCCTGGTCATGGACCGCGCGGTCGGATTGGCCCAGGGCTTCATGACCACCATCCACTCCTATACCGGCGACCAGCCGGTGCTCGACACGCTGCACAGCGACCTTCGACGGGCGCGCGGCGCGGCGCTGTCGATGATCCCGACGTCGACCGGGGCGGCGCGCGCGGTGGGGCTGGTCTTACCGGCGCTGCGCGGCAAGCTCGACGGCACCGCGATCCGGGTGCCGACGGCCAACGTATCGTTGGTCGATCTCAGCTTCATCGCCAAGCGCAAGACTACCTCGGAGGCACTGAATCAGGCGGTGACGCGGGCCGCACGGGGTAAGCTCAAGGGCATCCTGGCGACCACCGAGGCGCCGCTAGTCTCGGTCGACTTCAACCACAACCCGGCCAGTTCGACCTTCGACCTGACCCAGACCCAGGTAGTCGAGGGGCGCTTGTGCCGGGTGGTGTCGTGGTACGACAACGAGTGGGGATTCGCCAACCGTATGGCCGACGTGGCGGCGGTCGTCGGTAGGCTCGGCTAGGTGGGACGGAGGACGCTCAAGGCGGCATGCGTTCGCAGACTCGGGGCCGGCACGTCATCTATCATACGCTCGAGGACGCAACCACCGCCCTCGCGGCGGCAGGTCTGTGCGAGGTGACACCGGTGCTGCGCACCGCGCCCGGCGCGGTCGCCTATGCCGGCGCCCCCTACCTCAAGCGGTTGGCCGAGATCGCCGCGGGGGGCGGGCCCGGCGACGCCCATTTGATCGCCGATTGCGGGGCCGATGCGGCGGCGGCGGTGGCCGCTTTGAAGGCCGGGTGGCCGGCAGTCGTCGTCACGGGATCGCCGGCGATGGCGGCGAAAGTCGGCGATATTGCGGCGCAACTGGATGCGGAGTGCTACACCCGGAGGCCGCCCGCGCTCGATCTCGCGGGGCTTGCCGATCCCTTCGCCGGGTGCGTCGCTTGGCTTGAACGCGGCGCGCGGCCGTGAGCGAGACTGTGGCCAAGCCGCCCGCGTGCCGGCTCTATCTGATCACGCCCGAGCGCATCGAGGTGCCGAGTTTCGCCGAGCGCTTGGCGGCGGCGCTCGACGCCGGCGACGTGGCCTGCCTCCAGCTCCGGCTCAAGGGGCAGTCCGACGACGAGGTCCGACGCGCCGGGGCGGCGCTGTTGCCGGTGTGCGCCGAGCGCGAGGTAGCGTTCATCGTCAACGACCGGCCCGACCTGGCCGCCGAGTTGGGTGCCGACGGCGTCCACGTTGGTCAGGACGATGACGACTACACGAACGCTCGGGCGCTGATGGGCCAAGACCGCATCGTCGGCGTCACCGCGCACGATTCCCGTCATCTGGCGATCGAAGCCGCCGAGGCCGGAGCCGACTATGTCGCCTTCGGCGCATTCTTTCCCACCGCGACCAAGACCCCCAAGTCGCACGCCGATCTTGCCCTCCTCGAGTGGTGGAGCGGGCTGATGGAGGTGCCGTGCGTGGCGATCGGCGGGATCACGGTCGCCAACTGTGACGCATTGGTCGGCGCCGGTGCCGACTTTCTGGCCGTCGTCTCGGCGGTGTGGGATGCCGCCGAAGGGCCCGCCGCGGCGGTCGCGGACTTCAACCGCGCGATCGTCGAGGCGTTGGCTTTGCGCCATTCGGCCGGTTGACTGGCAGCCAATTGATTGGGGTCGGGCAAGCTGATACATCACGGACATGAAACTCAGCGGTAATGCGATTCGCCCGGGCATGGTGATCGAGCACCAGGGCAAGCTGTGGCAGGCGGTGCGGATTCAGCACACCCAGCCGGGAAAGGGCGGTGCCTACCTGCAGGTCGAGCTCAAGAACCTGCGCGACGGCGGCAAGCTCAACGAGCGTTTCCGCTCCTCGGAGAACGTCGAGCGCGTGCGCCTCGAGCAAGCCCAATTCCAGTTCCTCTATGCCGAGGGCGACATGCTCACCTTCATGAACACCGAAACCTATGACCAGGTATCGCTGGTCAAGGACGTCCTCGGCGAGGCCGCGGTGTTCTTGGACGAAGGCATGGTGGTGACGATCGAGAGCCACGATGGCAACCCGCTCACCGTCGTCCTGCCCGACACCGCGGTGCTCGAAGTCCGCGAGACCGAGCCCGTGGTCAAAGGACAGACCGCCGCCGCATCGTACAAACCGGCGGTGCTGGAAAACGGGGTCCGGCTGATGGTGCCGCCATTCATCGCCAGCGGCGACAAGATCCTCGTCAGTACCGCCGACGGCACCTACGCCAAGCGCGGCGAGGGCTAGAGCCGCCGGGGCGGCGAGCCGTGGCCGTCAGATCGGCGCTTATCAATGTCATGACAGGGGCCGCGCTGCGCGCGACCCGCGGGCTGGTGCGCGACTTCGGCGAGATTCAGCAGTTGCAGGTTTCCGCCAAGGGGCCCGACAAGTTCTCACGCGCCGCCCTGGCGCGCGCCGAGAGTATCTTGCGCGTGGAGCTTTCCAAGGCCCGCCCCGAGTTCGGTTTCGCCCGCGCCGATGACCCGCCCGGCAAGGGCGAGGGCGAGCCGCGCTGGCTCGGCGGGCCGCTCGACGGCGCCGCCAACTTCGCCCACGGTATCCCCCATTTCGCCCTCTCGATCGCCGCCATCTCGGGCGCCGAGATCACGGCGGGAGTGATTTACGATCCGCTGCGCGACGAGATGTTTCGGGCCGAGAAGGGCGGCGGCGGTTATCTCAACGACGGGCGCCTGCGGGTCTCGGCGCGGCGCCGGCTCGAGGGGGCGATGTTGGCCGCCTCAGCGGCTGCGCCCGAGGGACTGGAGAGCGCTTCGCTGCGGCGGCTCGGATCGACCTCACTCGATCTTGCCTACGTAGCCGCGGGTCGACTCGAAGGCTGCTGCTGTGCCGCGCCGAATCGCTGGGAGGTCGCCGCCGGCAGCCTACTGGTCCGCGAATGCGGCGGACTGGTTAGCACCCTCGGCGGCAACGATATCGTGGCCGCGAATGGGCATCTCCACGACTCCCTGGTCGCGGCGCTTGGTCGCCCGGACGGCTGATCGGGGGGCGCTGCCTGGCGCCGCGATAGCGGCGTTGTCCTGGCATATTCCCTCGGTTATTGTGCGGCGCAGCTACGTGCGCAGATCAGCGCCGTTTGGGCGAGGAGTATCGCGTGTGATCGCATCTCCCGGGCCGGTCAATCGGCGCCGCCGGCCGGTCGTGTCGACAATGGGTTGGGGGTTGGTGGCGCTCGCCGTAACGGCGGGCGGCGTGAGCGTTCGCGGGTACGGCCAGGAAACCGTGGTAATCGGCGGCAGCGGCCTGCCGAGCGTCGAGATTCACCTCGATGCGCTGGAGCAAGTGGCGATCGCTCCGGCCCCTGGGCGCCGACTCCTGATGCCCGGCGAGCGGCGGCCGGCGCCGGGCCGCCTGGCCCCGTCGGACGAAGTCGTGAGCCTGACCGCGGCGCGAGAGAGCGCGGCGCCCGAGACACCGCGCCTCGATCTGACGCCCGCGCCCGATGCCGCGGCACCCGAACCGGTGCCGGCGCAAGAAATGGCGGTCGCGCCGCCGGCGGCGGAGGAGCTCCCGGACCCGGCTCCGACAGCCTCGGCGGTCGAGCCCGAACCGGCGCCCGCAGAGCGCGAACCGGAGCCGGTCCGCGTTGTCGAGCCAGAGCCGGAACCGGTGCGCGCTGTCGAGCCCGAACCCGAGTCCCGGCAGGTAGCCTCGCTGCCGCGCATCGTGTTGCCACCCGAGGGGGGGCAGGTCCTGCGGATCGAATTCAGCGGTGCTGGCACCCGGCTTTCGCCGGCGGCCGAGGAATCGTTGCGCGCGGTCGCCGTGGCGGCTGCCGAGGCGGACGGTCGGCTACAGCTGCAGGCCTTCGCCGGTGGCTCAAGCGAGAACGCAAGCGGCGCACGGCGCACATCCCTTTCGCGCGCCCTCGCGGTCCGCTCGTTCCTGATCGAGGCCGGTGTCCGCTCGACGCGGGTCGATGTAAGGGCGCTGGGTACGGCCGGAGACAGCGGGCCTGCCGAGCGGGTCGACGTCCTTTACCTCGCGCGGTGAAATCGGCGGCACGCGGATGGACGCGCGCGAGCAACGGGCGAGCATAACCCGGCCGCAGCGCTATCTGACCCGGATGATCGGGTTTCTGGTGGTCGCCATCGTAGTGGTCGGCGCCTTCAACGAGCCGGTCAGCCGCGCCTTCTTCCAGAATCCCTTCCTCAACGGGCTGATCCTGGCGATCCTGGTGCTGGGCATCACCTACATCTTTCGCCAAGTGCTGATGCTGTACCCCGAGGTGCGCTGGATCGAAACCTACCGGCGCGCCGAGCCCGGCCTCTCGGTTCAGCGCAGTCCGGTCCTTCTGGCGCCGATGGCGACGATGTTCAGCGAGCGCCCGGGTCGGGTATCGCTCTCGGCGCTATCCATGCGCTCGCTCCTCGACAGCATCTCCTCGCGGCTCGATGAATCCCGCGATATTTCCCGATACCTGATCGGGCTCCTGATATTCCTCGGACTGTTGGGCACGTTCTGGGGTCTGCTGGAGACGCTCAACGCAGTCGGCGGGACGATCAAGGGTCTGTCGATCGAGGGTGACTTCACGGCCCAATTCGAGACCCTGCGCCGAGGACTTGAGGCACCGCTTGCAGGGATGGGCACGGCCTTCGCCTCGTCGCTGTTCGGGCTCGCCGGGTCGCTGGTGCTCGGCTTCCTCGATCTTCAGGCCAGCCAGGCCCAGAACCACTTCTACAACGACCTCGAGGAGTGGCTGTCGAGCGTTACCCGGCTGTCGAGCGGAGGTGGCGTCGGCGAGGGCAATCAGTCGGTGCCGGCCTACGTCGGCGCGCTGTTGGAACAGACCGCCGACAGCCTCGGCAATTTACAGCGCGCACTCACCCGCGCTGAGGAAGAGCGCACCGGCTCACAAGGCTCGCTGTTGGAGCTCGCCGACAAGCTCGCCACACTCGGTGACCAGATGCGCTCGGAGCAGGACCTCCTGGTAAAGCTCGTCGAGACCCAGATGGAGATGAAGCCGGTGCTCCAGCGTCTCGCCGACATCACGGATCCGGGCGAGGGCGGGGATCGGGCGACGCTTTCCCACCTGCGCTCGATCGATGTCTCGGTGCGAAAGCTGTTGGAGGGCGCGGCGCCGGGACGCAACGAGATGGTCAACGACCTGAGGAGCGAGATCAAGCTTCTGGCCCGCACCATTGCCTCGCTCGCCGACGAGGGCCGCGAGCGCCAGCGGAAGACCTGAGCCGGCATGGCCGCCCGCGCCCGCGCCCGCGCCCGCGCCCGAGGCAGCACCAACACCTGGCCCGGCTTCGTCGACGCGCTGGCCGGACTTCTACTGGCCTTCATATTCCTGCTGGTCGTCTTCGTCCTGTACCAGTTCTTTCTCAGAGACTTGTTGTCGGACCAGGACGCGGCGCTTGAGCGGCTCAACCGCGAGATCGCCGAGCTCGGCGACCTTCTTTCCCTCGAACGCCAAGCGAGCGCGGACCTGCGCCTGGACATGGCGCAGCTCGCGGCCTCGCTGCAAAGCTCCACCGCCGAGCGCGACGAGCTGGTACTAGCGCTGCGGGTCCAGGCCGAGCGCGCCGACGACGCCGAGGCGGCGCTGGCGGCTGCCCAAGAAACCACCGAGGTCGATCGCGAGACGATCGCGGCCCAGCTTTCAGAACTCGAAAGCCTGCGCCGCGATATCACCGCCTTGCGCACCGTGCGCGATGAGCTCGAGGCCGAAGTCGGGCGTCTGGGCGCCGCAGTGAGCGAGAGCGAGACCGCGGCCACCGCGCTCCGCGATCGCGCGGCCGAGCTCGAGGCGCGGCTGGCGAGCGAGGAGGAGCGAACCGCGCTCGCCCAGGCCGAGCTCGAAAAGCGCGAGATTCGCTTGGCCGAGGTTTTGGCGCTTCAGCTCCGGACCGAGCGCGACCTTGGCGCCGAGCGCGAGGTATCGACCCGGGCCAAGACACGGCTCGAACTACTGAACCAGCAGATCCTGGCGCTCCGCGAGCAACTCGCGCGCATCGAGGTGGCGCTGGAGGCGACCGAGGCCAAGGATCGCGAGCAAAGCGTGGTGATTTCCGATCTTGGGCGGCGGCTCAACCTGGCGCTTGCGCAGAAGGTGGAAGAGCTCCAACGCTACCGCTCCGAGTTTTTCGGCCGATTGCGCGAGGTGCTGGGCGAGCGCACCGACATCACCGTCGTCGGCGACCGCTTCGTCTTCCAATCAGAGGTCTTGTTCGCCTCGGGTTCAGCCGACCTCGGCCAGGAGGGCCAATCGCAGCTTGCCACGTTTGCGACCACGCTATTGGAGATCGCGGGGAAGATCCCGGATGAGCTTCCCTGGATCCTGCGGGTCGATGGGCACACCGACCGCATCCCGATCGCCACCGCGGCCTTCCCGTCCAACTGGGAGCTATCCTCGGCGCGCGCCAACTCGGTGGTGAAGTTCCTGGTCAGTCAGGGCGTGTCGCCAGCCCGTCTCGCCGCGACCGGGTTCGCCGAGCACCAGCCCATCGACACCGGCGACAGCGCCGGAGCCTACCGCCGCAATCGCCGCATCGAGCTCAAACTCACCGAGCGCTGAGCCCGACTGCTATTGAGCGGCGGCCCGCGGGCCTTCCTCGACAAGGTCGAACTGAAGCGCCGCCAGCCGGGCGTAAAGCCCACCTTCGGCCATGAGCTCGGCGTGGTTGCCGAGCGCGACGACGCGCCCGTGCTCCAAGACCACAATGCGGTCGGCCTTCTGCACCGTGGCCAGGCGATGGGCGATGGTGAGGGTGGTGCGCCCGGCCATCAAGGGCTCGAGCGCCGCCTGCACCAGGCGCTCGCTTTCGGCGTCGAGCGCGCTGGTCGCCTCATCGAGCAGCAGCGCCGCCGGATTGCGCAGGATCGCCCGGGCGATCGCGATTCGCTGGCGCTGGCCGCCGGAAAGTTGCTGCCCGCGCTCGCCGAAATGGGTGTCAAATCCCTCGGGCAGGCGCTCGATGAACTCCAGCGCCTGGGCCGCCCGCGCCGCCTCGTGGACCTCGTCGTCGCTGGCCTCGGGTCGGCCGTAACGGATGTTGTCGAGCGAGCTCGCGGCAAAGATTACCGGATCTTGCGCGACCAGACCGATGCGACCGCGCACCGCCTCGGGTGCCGCGCGACGAATGTCCACCCCGTCGAGCGCGACGCAGCCGTCCTCGCAGTCGTAGAACCTGAGCAGGAGCTGAAACACCGTGGTTTTGCCCGCGCCGGACGGTCCCACCAAGGCGATGTGCTCGCCCGGCGCGACGGCCAGGTCGAAGCCCGAGAGCGCAGCCGTCTCGGGGCGCGCTGGATAGCGGAACGTAACCCCATCGAACGAGATGCGCCCTTGTGCGGGTTCGGGCAGAGTGACGGGATCGTCGGGCGCGGCGATCTCGGGCCGGACCGCCAACAGCTCCATCAGCCGCTCGGTGGCGCCGGCCGCCCGTTGCAACTCGCCGTAGACCTCGCTCAAGGCCCCGACCGAGCCGGCCACGATGATCGCGTAGAAGACGAAGGCGGCAAGATCGCCGCCGCTCATACCGCCGCCGACTACGTCCTTGGCGCCGATCCATAGGATGCCGTCCACGGCCCCGAACACGAAGAGGATCACGATCGCGGTCATCGATGCCCGCGTGGCGACGCGCCGCACCGCGGTGCGGAAGGTGGCCTCGACGCGCCCGGCGTACTCGACCCGGTCGATTTCCTCGTGGGTGAACGCCTGGACGGTGCGGACCGCGTTCAGGGTCTCTTCGGCATACGCGCCGACGTCGGCGAGGCGGTCCTGGCTGGCCCGCGACAGCCGCCGCACCCGGCGCCCGAAGATCACGATGGGCAAAACCACCAGAGGAACGATCAGGACGGTCAGCCCGGCGAGCTTGGGGCTGGTGATGACCAGCATGACCATGCCGCCCACGAACAACAGTGCGTTTCTGAGTGCGATCGAAGCGCTCGATCCGACCACGGTCTGGATCAAGGTGGTGTCGGTGGTGAGACGCGAGAGCACCTCACCGGTCCGCGTCACCTCGAAGAAGACCGGGCTTAGGCCGATGACATGGCGATAGACCTCGTTGCGCACGTCAGCAACGACGCGCTCGCCGAGCCACGAGACCAGGAAGAAGCGGCAGTAGGTTGCGGCCGCGAGGGCCGCGACGACGCCCAACAGACCCAGGAAGTACTGATCGAGCGTGCTCGCGCTGTCGCTAGAGAACCCATAGTCGACGACGCGGCGTAACGCCTGGCCGATCGCCAGCATGGCGCCGGCGGCGAAGATCAGAGCGGCGAAAGCGCCGAGCAACACTTTCCGATGGGGTAGCACGAAGCGCAGAATCTCGCGCAGGTGGGCGATCTCCTTGCCGCGGGGCCGGTCTTCCCGGGCGCGCTCGTTTCGGGCCGATTCGCTCACATCGCCTCTCGGGTTCGCCTCATGGCACCCATGGTGGTCCAAGGGCCCAGGCCCTGGCAAGGCTCGGCCGCCTTGCTGACAACCGAACCATCCCTTATATAGCGCCCAGCGGAGGACGAGCAATGAAGCCCGATATCCATCCCGAGTACCACGAGATCACGGTCGTCATGACCGATGGTACGACCTTCACGACCCGCTCGACGTGGGGCGCGGAGGGCGATCAGCTGAAGCTCGACGTCGATCCCAAATCGCACCCGGCGTGGATCGGTGGCGGGCACCGCTTGGTCGACTCGGGCGGCCAGGTGGCCAAATTCCAGAAGCGATTCAAGGACTTCGGCCTCAAGTAGCCGGCCCCGCGCGACCCCTCAGTGTAGGGGATCGCGATCCATCATCGAGTCGAGCTGCGCGACGCGTCGGAACAAGCGGGTCGAACGCCGCAGCAGGCTGCTGAGCCCGGGCGGGAGGTCGGCGTTCTTGGCGTCGGCAACCGTGAGGCAGCGGTCGGCCGCCGAGAGCCGATAGCCCTCGGACCGGGCCTCGTCGAGTGTCATCTCGCCATTGTGAACGGCGCGCTGGGCCAGAAGCCATGCCATGACTTGGGTCAGTTGGGTCGTGAGGCGCGAGGATTCACGGCAGAAGTCGAGACCCGTCGCGGGCCCGATCTCGCGGGACTCGGCGGGCGCGGCATGGTCGAAATAATCGCGGGCCTCGACCGTCAGGGCCAGGGCCTCGTCGTAGGTCCTCGAGAAGAACGCGGTCGCCGGAAAGCCCGTCGGCGTCCCCTCTGTCACCATGCCGCCGCTCCGGTGCCCGTAACGCCCCGTCCGCCGGGAGTGTGCGCAAGATAGTTTAACAAAATCGGGCTCCGCAGCGGGCAGGCAAAAAAAGAGCCGCGCGAGGCGGCTCTTGAGTTCACAGGGAGGCGTCAAACAGACCGGAGACACAACGTCAAACTCATCGTGTCACCGCATGCGAACCCTACCCGCGATTCCCTAAGCGAGACTTAATATGGGCGCAGTTTTCCGCGCTTGTCGGTAATGTTTCGTTAGGTCTACGGTTGCGGTCCGAGCGGCTCGCCCCGAGCCTCGAAGCCTGCCCTCACCGGACGCTCGGTTGTGGGCGGCGGCACTTTGGTTTCGCGATGGGCGATGTAGATCGAGGCCGTGAAAATGACCGCGGCCCCGACCCAGGTCCAGACGTCGGCAACCGCGGAGAAGGCGATGTAGGCGATCAGCGCCGTGATCGGCAGCTTGGTGAAGTCGATCGGCATGACCGCGCTGGCATCGGCAAGCGCCAGCGAACGGGCGACGCACAGGTGCCCGCCGGTGGCGAGTGTCCCCAAGAGCACCAGCCAGCCGTACTCTTCGAGGGTCGGCCACTGCCAGACGAACAATGCCGGGATCAGCGACGCGGGGGTCACCAGCAGTCCCATGTATGCAATGATCGAACGGGCCGATTCGGTGCGCGAGAGAATCTTGATCAGGATCACCGAGCACGCGACCGCCGCCGCGGAGCCGAGGAGCAAGAGCGAGAAGACGCTGACCTCGGTAAAGCCCGGCCGCAGCACCACCATGGCGCCCAAGAAGCCGACCGCCGTTGCCGTCCAGCGCCGCAGCCGAACCGTTTCGGAAAGGAAAAGCACCGCGCCGATGGTCACGAACAGCGGTGTGGTGAAGCCGAGCGCCACCGCATCGGCAAGCGGCACCACCGTAATCGCGGTGAAGAACGTGGCCATGGCGGCCAGCGTCGTCAGGCCGCGCAGCACGTGCAGTCCGAACCGTTTGGTGCGCAACGGCGCGAAGCCAGTGCGCAGGAACAGCGGCGCGATCGCCAACAAACCGAAGAAGTTGCGGAAGAACACCATCTCCATCGGCGGGATGCTGGCGGAAAGATGGCGGATCACCGACATCGTGATCGAGAAGATGATGCACGAGAGGAACATCAGCGCCGCCGCCCGCGGGTTCATCGAAACCGGCGCGAGCGCGCGAAGTTGCGAAAGCGAAGCCATGCCTCAGCTTAGGGCCTGCGCCGCCGCGCCGCCAGCCGAGGATGCTGGGCACGCGGGCCGGGCTCGGCGATACTTCGCCGAGGCCGATGACAGATGATGGGGAGGAGCCGATGCAGTTTCTGGTGATCGCCTACGACGGCACCGACGCGGAGGCGAGCGAGCGGCGCGCCGCCGCCCGCCCGGCGCATATCGCGCGGGTGACCAAGCTCAAAGAAGATGGCCACCTCCGCATCGGCGGCGCCATCCTGGACGACGAGGGTGCGCCGGTCGGCTCGGCGGCGGTATTCGAGTTCGACACCCGGGCCGAGCTCGACGGCTATCTCGCGACCGACCCCTACGTCACCGAAGGGGTGTGGCGGGACATCACCATCGCGCCCTATCGCGCCGCGCTGTAGAGAGGCCGAGGTGACCCAGCCCCTGTGGACACCTTCTCCCGAGCGTGTCGCGGCCGCCAACCTCACCGCATTCATCGGCGAGGTCGAGGCCGAGTTCTCGACGCCGCTGCCAGACTACGCGGCGCTCTACCGCTGGTCGGTGGCCGAGCCCGAGAGCTTCTGGCGCGCCGTGTGGTCGTTCTCGCGGGTCATCGCCGAGACCCAGGGCGAGGTGGTCCTTCAGGATGCGGACAAAATGCCCGGCGCCCGGTTCTTCCCCGAGGCGCGTCTCAACTACGCCGAAAACCTCTTGCGCCGACGCGATTCCGAGACCGCGATCGTATTCCGTTGCGAGGACCGTGCGCGGCGATCGCTCAGCTTCGCCGAGCTCTACGACTCGGTCTCGGTGCTGACCCAGGCGCTTTCCGCCGCGGGCGTATCAAAGGGCGACCGGGTGGCCGGGTATCTGCCGAACGCACCCGAGACCATCATCGCCATGCTCGCGGCGGCGAGTCTCGGCGCCATCTGGTCTTCGTGCTCGCCCGATTTCGGGGTCTCCGGGGTGCTCGACCGATTCGGGCAGATCGCGCCGAAGGTCCTTTTCGCCGCCGATGGTTATTTCTACAACGGCCGCCACATCGACCTTCACGAGCGGCTCGCGGGCATCGTGGCGGGCCTGCCGGCGCTGGAGCAGCTTGTCGTCGTTCCCTTCGCCGAGGATACGCCGCGGCTCGACGGTCTCGGCGATGCGGTCGCGCTGCCCGCGTTCCTCGCCGATTTCGCGCCGGCCGACATCGCCTTTCGCCAGCTCCCGTTCAACCATCCGCTCTTCATCATGTACTCCTCGGGCACCACCGGCGTTCCCAAGTGCATCGTCCACGGCGCCGGCGGGACGCTGTTGAAGCACCTCTGCGAGCTTGGGCTGCACACCGACCTCAAGCGCGGCGACCGGCTTTTCTACGCGACGACCTGCGGGTGGATGATGTGGAATTGGCTGGTCAGCGGCCTCGCCCTCGAGGCCACGCTGTTGCTCTACGACGGGGCGCCCTTCCACCCCGACGCCAATGCCTTGTTCGCCTTTGCCGAGGCCGAGGCGATGACGATTTTCGGGACCTCGGCCAAGTACCTCGACGCGGTTGGCAAGTCGGGGATCGAACCCGGCGCTAGCCACGATCTCGGCGCGCTGAAGGCGGTGCTGTCGACCGGATCGCCGCTGGCGCCGGCGAGCTTCGAATTCGTCTATGCCAAGATCAAGCAAGACGTCTGTCTGTCCTCGATCTCGGGCGGTACCGACATCATCGGCTGCTTCGCGCTGGGCAACCCCATCGGGCCGGTGTGGCGGGGTGAGTTGCAGAGCCGCGCGCTCGGACTGGCGGTCGAGGTGTTCGACGAATCGGGGCAGCCGCTGCGCGGGCGCCAGGGCGAGCTGGTGTGCACGGCGCCCTTCCCCTCGATGCCGGTGGGCTTTTGGGACGATCCTGGCGATGTCCGCTATCGCGCGGCCTATTTCGAGACCTACCCCGAGGTCTGGTGCCACGGCGATTTCGTCGAGCTGACCGAACACGACGGACTGGTCATGTATGGTCGCTCGGACGCAGTGCTGAACCCCGGCGGGGTACGCATCGGTACCGCCGAGATCTACCGCCAGGTCGAAGCCGTGGACGCGGTGGTCGAGAGCATCGCCGTCGGTCAGACGTGGCAAGACGACCAACGCATCGTCCTGTTCGTCAAGCTGCGTGAGGGCATGGTGCTGGACACCTCGCTGATCGAGGAGATCAAGGCGCGCATCCGCGCGAACCTTACGCCGCGCCACGTGCCGGCCAAGACCATCCAGGTCGCCGATATCCCGCGCACGGTGTCGGGCAAGATCACCGAGCTTGCGGTGCGCGAGGTGATCCATGGGCGTCCGGTCAAGAACCGCGCCGCGCTCGCCAACCCCGAGGCGCTTGAGCTTTTCGCCGGACTCGCGGAACTCGAAACCTGAGTTCGCGGGCGGCCCGGCTTCAAGGCGGGTTGAACATCGCCGCGCCGGCGGTTTATCCTTCGGCCATGCGAGTGCCGCTCCAGGTCGCGGTGGTTTCCCTCATCGTCTGTATGCTGCCCGCCGTAGGTGTCGCCAAGGGCCCCGAGCTCATCGGCGAGTACCGCGACTGGGACGCCTACGAGTACCTCGAGGGTGGCAAAACGGTGTGCTACGTGGCGAGCACGCCCAAGGACTCGCAGCCGCAGAATGTCCGGCACGGCGACGTCTACGCCGAGGTGACGCAGCGCCCCGACCAGGACGTCGCCGACGAGGTCAGCGTCTACGTCGGATACGACTACCGCACCGATAGCACGGTGACGGCGACCATCGACGGCCAGACCTTCGAGCTTTTCACCGAGGAAAACACCGCGTGGGCCGATGACGCGGACGCAGACCGGGCGCTGGTCGAGGCGATGATGCGAGGTGGCTCGATGGTGGTGCGTGGGATCTCGGCCCGCGGCACCAACACTACCTACACCTATTCGCTACTCGGGTTCACTGCTGCGCGCGCGGCGGTCCGCAGAGCCTGCGACATGGAATAGCTCGCGCCAAGCCGACGATGAACGAAACGGCGGGAGTGGGGCCGGCGGTCAGCCTGGTGGGGCTCGATCGCGATGAGCTCGCACAGGTTCTCGCTGAGCTGGGCGAGCCGGCGGCGAGCCGCCGCATGCGCGCGGGCCAGCTTTTTCATTGGATCTATTACCGCGGCGTTCGCACTCCCGCCGACATGACCAGCGTGCCTGCCGCACTTCGCGCCAAGCTGGCCGAGCGCTTCTCGCTGTTCCGGGGCGAGCCTGCCGGCGCCGAGGTCTCGACGGATGGCACCACCAAATGGCTAGTCCGGCTTGACGACGGCGCGCTGGTGGAGACCGTCCACATCCCGGCCGAGGAGCGGGGCGCGCTGTGCATCTCCAGCCAGGTCGGTTGCACGCTGACCTGCCAGTTCTGCCATACCGGCACCCAACGGCTGGTGCGAAACCTGAGCACAGGCGAGATCGTCGGTCAGGTATTGCTCGCCCGCGACGCGCTCGGCGAATGGCCGAGCCCCAGGGGTGCGCGGCAGATCTCGAGCCTGGTGATGATGGGCATGGGGGAGCCGCTCTACAACTTCGACAACGTGGCACGCGCGTTACGGCTGGCGATGGACGACGCGGGCCTCGCCATGTCGCGGCGCCGCATCACGCTCTCGACCGCGGGTGTGGTGCCCGAGATCGAACGCTGCGGGGCCGAGCTCAAGGTCAATCTCGCGGTCTCGCTGCACGCGGTCGAGGATGCGCTGCGTGACGAGTTGGTGCCGCTCAATCGCAAGTATCCGCTGGCCGAGCTGATGGCCGCGGTACGCGGCTACCCGGCAGGCCGCAATTCGCGCCGCATCACCTTCGAGTACGTGATGCTCAAGGGGGTCAACGATTCGGTTGGTGACGCGCGCGCACTGACCCGCCTCATCCGCGGCATCCCGGCCAAGGTCAATCTCATCCCCTTCAACCCCTGGCCCGGCGCGCCCTTCGAGTGCGCCTCCGATGCGGCAATCCGCCGCTTCGCCAAGATCGTCAACGACGCCGGCTACGCGGCGCCGGTCCGCACCCCGCGCGGCCGCGATATTTTGGCGGCCTGCGGCCAGCTGCGCTCGGATTCGGTGAAGCCCGCCAAGCGCTCTCGCGCAGCGGCGGCCCCGCCGGCCTAGTTCACGTAGTCGGGTTCCTCGCGGTCGAGGATGCGCTTCATCGCCGTGAAGTGGTTGTCGGCCAGCATCTCCAGCATGTCGAGTTCGCGGCGCGAGGCGCGGGCGACGTCCTCGGGCACGATGCGCAGCGGCCGGCCGGTCGACATCGCCAGCACCTGAACCTGACAGGCGCGTTCGAGGTAGTAGAGATCGTCAAAGGCGCGGGCGACCGTGGGCCCGGTCACCATGACGCCGTGGTTGGCCATGAACAGGATGGACTTGTTGCCGAGCTTGGCGGCTGAGCGATCGCCCTCGCTCTCCTTGGTCGCGGGGCCCGCGAAATCGTCGTCGTAGCCGACCGAATGATAAAAGCGCAAGCCCGAAAGGCTGAGCGGCTCGAGCCGGCCGTTCTCGAGACAGGCGAGCGCGGTGGCGTAGGGCATGTGGGTGTGCAGCACGCATGGGGCTTGCGCGTGCGCCTTGTGGATGCCGGTGTGCAGGGTGATCGCGGTAAGCTCGACCTCGCCGGCACCGTCGATCTGGTTGCCCGCATCGTCGACCGTGAGCAGGTTCGAGGCGGTGATCTCGGACCAGTGGAGGCCATAGGCGTTGATCAGGAAGCGGTCCGCGGAGCCGGGCAGGCGCAGCGAGAAGTGGTTGCAGATGCCCTCGTTGAGCCCCAGCCGCGCAGCCAGGCGAAAGGCCGCGGCAAGGTCCACGCGGGCCTGTTGAATCTCGGTGTCCGCGGCCATGTCCGGTTGCCTCCCTCGGCGTCTTGTCCGGCGGCGGGCATCGCCTATACTGGCGCGCCCCGCCGCACCTTTGGAGTTGTATCACCCGTGAGTGACACGGTGAATAAAGTCGTGCTCGCCTATTCCGGCGGCCTCGATACCTCGGTCATCTTGAAGTGGCTCGAGGAGCGCTACGGCTGCGCGATCATCGCCTTCACCGCCGATATCGGCCAGGGCGAGGAGATCGAGCCCGCGCGCGCCAAGGCCGAGCAACTGGGCGCCGCCGAGGTCTTTGTCGAGGACCTGCGCGAGGTCTTCGTGCGCGACTACGTCTACCCAATGTTCCGCGCCAATGCGCTTTATGAGGGCGTCTACCTGCTGGGCACCTCGATCGCCCGGCCGCTGATCGCCAAGCGCCAGATCGAGATCGCCCGCCAGACCGGCGCCGATGCCGTGGCCCACGGCGCCACCGGCAAGGGCAACGACCAGGTCCGCTTCGAGCTCTCTTACTACGCGCTCGATCCCGACATCCGGGTGATCGCGCCGTGGCGCGAGTGGGAGCTGGGCTCGCGCGCGAGCCTGATCGAGTACGCGCGCGAGCGCCAGATCCCGGTACCCACCGACAGCGTCGGCGAGGCGCCGTATTCGGTGGACGCGAACCTGCTGCACACCTCATCCGAGGGCAAGGCGCTCGAGGACCCGGGCGCCGAGCCGCCGTCGAATATTTACACGCGCACGGTGGCGCCCGAGGATGCGCCCGATGCGCCCACCGTGGTCGAGGTCGCCTTCGAGGCGGGCGACGCGGTCGCGGTGGATGGGACGGCGCTTTCGCCGGCGGCGCTCCTTGCCCGCCTCAACGAACTCGGCGGCAAGAACGGGGTCGGCCGAGTGGACCTGGTGGAGAACCGTTTCGTCGGCCTGAAGTCACGCGGCGTCTACGAGACGCCGGGCGGCACCGTGCTGCTGGCCGCCCACCGCGCCATCGAATCGATCACGCTCGACCGTGGCGCCGCCCATCTCAAGGACGAGCTGATGCCGCACTACGCCGAGCTTGTGTACAACGGCTTCTGGTTCTCGCCCGAGCGCGAGATGCTCCAGGCCGCGATCGACCACAGCCAGTCGAACGTCAGCGGCGCGGTGCTCCTCAAGCTCTACAAGGGAAGTGTCAGCGTGATCGGCCGCGATTCGCCCAACAGCCTCTACAGCGCCGAGCACGCCACCTTCGAAGACGATGCCGTCTACGACCAGCGCGACGCCGAGGGCTTCATCAAGCTCAACGCGCTACGCCTAAGGTTACTCAAGCGCCGCGGCTAGTTCGCCTCGAGCCCGTGCTGGCGGCGAGCGGCAGTGAGGGTGTTCGCCAACAGGCAGGCGATGGTCATGGGGCCGACCCCGCCGGGGACCGGGGTGAGGGCGCCCCCACCTCTACCGCCCGGGCGAAAGAGAGGGCCTAGAACTTGATCTGCGCGGTGGCCCACAGCTTGTCGATATCGACCGAGGTGTTCTTCGCCGAATAGGTGGCGTAGCGGAGCGCCAGGGTCAGGTGGTCGAAGAAGCCGCGGGCGATCCGCAAGTTCCATTCCTCGCCGTGGTCCAGGCTGCCCTCCTCGGCGTCGAAATCGTGGTAGGCGGCGAGCAAGCTGGTCCCATACGCCTTGGCGCCAACGGCGGCGTATCGGTCGATCAGGCCGTTGGCCGGCGTCGCTGCCAGGAACCGGTCGGCCCAGCCGTTGAAGGCGAACAAGGTGGCGAGCGGCATCTGGATGGCCCGCGTGCCATCCCCGTCCAGGACCTCGTAGCCGAGCTTGGCGGTGAGGTCGAGGACCGAGGCGAGCTTGATCGCCCCAGCCCGACCTCGGCGGTGTAATAGTCGTGGCTGTTGTCGACCGCGCTGTCGGCCCAGTCCGTCTGATGGGCGTACTCGGCGGTATAGAGGGCGTTCCAGCCCTCGGCGATGGCCGTCTTGCCGGTCAACCTGAGACCGTAGGTCGCGGTCGAGGAGTTCTCCCTGGCCGGGTCGGTAAAGTCCAGGAGGTAGAGGTAGGCCGAGGGCTTCACGAACCCGAGGCCGCTGTAGGATCCGTTGAACAGATGGGTGTCGACGCGGAAATTGCCGTTTGCGGAGCGGTCCCCGAAGACCCGGTTGACGTGCCAGACGTAGCCGTAGAACAGGCGGGTGTCGGGCAGGCTGGTATTGACGACGGTCACGGCATCGAAGGTCTGCTCGTTCTGGCGGAAGGGAACGCTGCCGACGAAGCGGGCGTTGTCCAGGTCGATGCGCTGGCGCCCCCCTTTCAGGGTCGTGTCGGCGAACCCCGTAAACCGAAGATAGAGCCGGTTGATCTCGGTCTCGTCGGGATCGACGACCACGGGAAAATCCGTCTGCCGGTTGATGGTGCTGTTAAAGCGTTGATAGCCGAGGTGGTCGATACGCTCCGCCTCCATCCGGCCCGAAAGCGCCAGGGTCTCGTCGGTCACGAAGCCGATGCGCGTCCGCGCGGTGGTCGCGTCGGCGTCCTTGGAGAAACCGGCCTGATCGACGTGCTCGTAGCGAAAGCGGACGTCGACGTAAGCCGTTCCGCCCATGAAGGCCCGCTCGAGGGGATCGCCCGCCGGCTCGGCGCCGAGGGCCGGTCCGAGCATCCCGAATAAGGCGCCCGCGAGGATCACCATCGCCCCGTGGCGGCCACCGCCGCCAAGGTGAAACCATGGACAAGGTTTCAACAAACGTTCGCTTGCACGCCGCATCGGAGCCCTCCTCGCCAAGCCCATAGTCGCCGCGGCTGGATTCTTCCTTGATCTAAATCAGATGCTCGCATCCATCCTCAGGCACCGTCTCAGCGCGAGGTCGATCGCCGGGCCGGTTATTTCTTTGATTCCAATCGCTTGCCCTGGATGTCGGCAGCAGGACCGATCGAGTGATCCTAGTCGGCGGCCGCCTCGATCCGATGCTGGCGGCGGGCGGCGGTGAGGGTGTTTGCCAGCAGGCAGGCGATGGTCATGGGGCCGACGCCGCCGGGGACCGGGGTGATGGCGCCCGCCACCTCGGCCGCCTCGGCGAAGCAGACGTCGCCCACCAGCCGGGTCTTGCCCTCTTCGGCGGCGGGGATGCGGTTGATGCCGACGTCGATGACCGCGGCGCCGGGCTTGATCCAGTCGCCGCGTACCATCTCGGGACGGCCCGCGGCCACCACCAAGATGTCGGCACGGCGGCACTCCCCCGCCAGGTCCTGGGTGCGCGAATGCGCCACCGTGACCGTGCAGTGCTCGCGCAGCAGCAGCATCGCCATCGGTTTGCCGACGATGTTGGAGCGCCCGAGTACCAGCGCGCGTCTTCCTTTCAGCTCGCCAAGCGTGTCCTTGAGCATCATCAGACAGCCCAAGGGCGTGCACGGCACCATGCCGGTTTCGCCGGTCATCAGCCGGCCGGCATTGATGACGTGGAAGCCGTCGACGTCCTTGGCCGGCTCGACCGCGGCCAGCACCGCGCGCTCGCCGACCTGATCGGGCAGCGGCAACTGCACTAGAATGCCGTTGACCGCCGGATCGGCGTTGAGCGATTGGACCATGGCCAAGACTTCATCGTGTTCGGCGCTGGCCGGCATTCGGTGGTCGAAGACGGCCATGCCGACCTCATGGGCGTGCTTGGATTTGTTGCGGACGTAGACCTCGCTGGCCGGGTTCTCGCCCACCAGCACCACCGCGAGGCCGGGGGTGATCCCGCTTCCTTCCTTCAGCGCGGCGACGCCGGCGGCGACGTCCTTGCGCAGCCGCGCAGCGAAGGCCTTGCCGTCGATGATGCGCGCCGTTTCACTCATCGTGCCGTCCCATCCAGGCGCGAAACCTCGTCATCAGCACCTCGGGCGCGCCCTCGACCGTGACCGTCTTGCGCCGCGAGGCCGCGCCCGCGGTGACCCGCATGCTGCCCTTGGGCAGCCGCCACTCGCGGGCCAGCAGCGCGATCAGGGCGGCGTTCGCCTTGCCGCGTTCGGGTGCCGCCGTCACCCGCGCGACCAACCTCGGCACGCCGTCGCCGTCCAGCGCGATCCCGTCGATGCCGGTGGCCGACGCCCGGGGGCGTAATTGCACGGCGACGCGGACGCCTTCCGTGGCGGCAGCAAAGGGTGTCGTACGGCCGACGCTCAAAGCCCGGCAATGATGCGGCGCAGAAACCAGATCCCGATGATCAGCACCAGCGGCGAGATGTCGACGCCGCCGAGGTTGGGCAAAATGCGCCGCACCCCGCGCCGGATCGGCTTCAGCGCCGGCTCGGTGATCTGGTAGAGGAAATTGCCCACGACATAGATGGCGCGGTTGCCGGTGTTGATGACCTTGAACGTCACCAGCCAGCTCATGATCGCCGAGACGATCACCAGCCACATGTACAGTCGTAAGACCAGATCGATCAGATCCAGCAACGGTCCCATCACTCACCCATGCCCTGGCGCCCACGAATCGACCGATGCGCGGGCCGAGCGGCGAGACACGCGCGGCCCGTAGTCTAGCGCAGGGGCGGCGCACGGGCCAGCGCGCTCGGCAAGGTGCACCCCGCCGTCGATGACAAACCACTGATGTTCGCCGAACTTCGGGTACTCTCTCGCGCCGCCATTTGCGCCCACGGCCCCGGGAACCATGCTCGTAAGTCTCGCCGAGATCGTCATCCTCAGCATCTTGGTCGACTGGGCCTTCCGCAAGCTGACGGTGCCCGGCCTGGTCGGCATGCTGGTGCTGGGGGTGGCGATCGGTCCTTTCGCGCTCGACTGGATCCATCCTGGCTTGTCGACCGCCTCGGCGGACCTGCGACTGATCGCGCTGATCGTCATTTTGCTGCGCGCCGGATTCGAACTCAGCCGGGACGCGTTGCACCGCGTCGGCGGCCGGGTGCTGCTGCTCTCGGCGGTGCCCGCGATCGTCGAGGGCGTCGTGATTACCCTGCTCGGGCCGTGGTTGCTTGAGCTTACGACCCTGCACTCGGCCATTCTTGGTGCGGTGCTCGGCGCGGTATCGCCGGCGGTAGTGGTGCCGATGATGATCCGCTTCATCGAGCGCAACATGGGGACCGAAAAGGGGATTCCGACGATGGTGCTGGCCGCCTCGTCGATCGACGACGTCTTCGTCATCGTCGTTTACAGCATTCTCGTCGGCACCATTGCGGGGCACGAGACCCCGCTGGTCTGGAGCCTGGCCGGGATCCCGATCTCGATCGTGCTGGGCGGTGGCGTCGGTATCGCGGTCGGTCTCGGCCTCTTCCGCCTCTTCCGCCGCTTCGATCCCCGCGCCACCAAGCGGGTGATGGTGATCCTGGGGGTCTCGGTGCTTTTGGTGCGGCTTGAGAATCTGAGCGCGGAATGGGTGCCCTTCGCCGCCTTGATCGCGGTGATGGGCATCGGCGCCGTGATCTTGGAAAAGGACGAGCACATGGCCCACGAGATCTCCGCCAAGCTCGGCAAGATCTGGGTCTTCGCCGAGATCGCGCTCTTTACGATGGTCGGCGCCGAGGTCGACGTGCAAGTGGCGCTGGCGGCGGGGTTGGCCGGTGCCGCGATCGTCGGCTGCGGGCTGGTGGCGCGAAGCGTGGGCACCTGGCTCTGCCTTCTGGGCAGCGAACTCGACCGTGGCGAGCGGACCTTCGTGGTCATCGCCTACCTTCCCAAGGCCACCGTCCAGGCGGCGATCGGCGGCGGCGCGCTGGCCGCGCTGGCCTCGGCGGGCCTGAACACCGCGCCGGGCGAGACCATCCTGGCGGTCGCGGTGCTGAGCATCGTGTTGACCGCGCCGCTCGGAGCCTGGGCGATCGGGCTCGCCGGCGAGCGCTGGCTCAAGGTCGCGCCACCCTCGGTCCACGACGCCTACGACGCCGCCGTCGAAAGCGACGGCGTGGCCGGGCCGCGTTAGCCCGCGTGGGTCCGGCTTGCGCCGTCATGCCGGGCGGAGTATCTCCGGACCGCACGGGCGCCCGTAGCTCGGTCGCATAGAATGGCGTTGAACGGTCATCTTCCGCGCCACCGCCTGATCGGTCTTGTCGCCGGCCCGGTCGCGGCCGCGGCGGTCATGCTAAGCCCGGCCCCGGCGGGGTTGTCCGCGGAGGGCTGGGGGATCGCGGCGGCGGGCCTTTGGATGGCCATCTGGTGGATGACCGAGGCCCTGCCGCTTGCCGCCACGGCGCTGTTACCCTGGTGTTGTTCCCGATCGCCGGCCTGCGCAGCATCGAGGCGACGGCGCCGTCGTATGCGCATCCTCTGGTCTTTCTCTTTCTCGGCGGCTTCCTGTTGGCCCGCGCCATGCACGTGTGGGGTCTGGACCGGCGACTTGCCTTGACGGTGCTGCGTTTCGCCGGCTCATCACCGCGCGGCGTGATCGCCGGCGTCATGGCCGTCACCGCCTTTCTCAGCATGTGGGTCAGCAACACCGCAACGGCGATGGTCATGCTGCCGATCGGCCTTTCGATCGTCGCCAGCTTCGAGCAAGACGAGGGGGGCCTCGGGGAAGGGCTGGCGCCCGCGCTTTTGCTCGGCATCGCCTACGCGGCGACCATCGGCGGCATGGGGACCATCATCGGGACCCCGCCCAATGCCCTGTTCGCGGCCTTCATGGCCGATTTCTACGGCATCGAGATCGGCTTTCTGCGCTGGATGTTGATCGGCGTTCCGGCGGTGCTGGTCCTGCTGCCGATCGCCTGGTTCGTCCTGACCCGGGTGATCTTCCGGATCGCCGGACGAGGCTCGCTCCAGGCTTCCGAAGCGATCGCTTCGAGGCTCGCCGTGCTGCAGCCGATGTCGCGCGCCGAGCGCCTGGTGGCGGGCCTGATGGTGTTGGTGGCGGCGTGCTGGATCTTCCGGCCGCTGTTGGCGGAGGCGTTGCC
>PVBE010950423.1_pt1 | contig 51666 bp, 51 predicted proteins | sample 1631181 | NCBI WGS metagenome assembly PVBE01 (sample SAMN08397723, study PRJNA350692) | Marine metagenome, whole genome shotgun sequencing project. | isolation source: water | place: Pacific Ocean | collected 2012-04
GCCGAGACCGGGACCGTGCCGGAGGCGGACCGGGGACGTAGCCTGCCCTCGAGCACGTCCTGCCCCTGTAGCTCAGCGGATAGAGCATCGGCCTCCGGAGCCGTGTGCGTGGGTTCGAGTCCCGCCAGGGGCGCCAGCAGGCACCGCAAAAACACCGAGGCCACGGCACTTTCAAGCCGGCCTAAATCCTCCAGATTCCTGCATCTCCTCGTCGTGCTTTGGCAAGAATTGGGTCACGACCGCTCACCGTCGTGACCACAGACAACGGCACCTAGGTTTTCTGGATAGCCACCCACGCTGTCCGTCAGTACATGACCATCCCGGCAGTGACGTTCATGTCGGCCCCGGTGATACGCGCCGCATCCTCCGATCCGAGGAAGACGACCATTTTGGCGATGTCCTCCGCCCGCACCAGCTGTCTCAGTGGGGCACCGGCCTCGAACTGGGCCCGTATCTCCTCGATGCTCCGGTTCTGGGCAATGGCCTGCTGCTCGAAGACCCACTCGATTCGCGGCCCCTCGACCGCCCCCGGCGAGATCAGGTTGGCCCTGATACCGTGCGGTCCGAGTTCCTCCGCAAGGGAGCGCGTCAACCCGATCAGAGCGGCCTTGCTCGTGGTATAGGCGGCACGGTTGAGCAGTGGCCGCTTTCCACCGATCGATCCGATGTTCACGATCGAGCCATCACCACATTCGATCATCGCCGGAACGAAGACCTGGCACATGGAGAAGATCCCTGTGACATTGACCGCTAGGGTCTCGTCCCATTCGTCAGGGGGGACCTCCCAGATCGGGGCCGCCGGGCCGCCGATACCACTGTTGTTGACCAGCACGTCGACCCGGTTCCATCGATCGAGGACCGCTCTGCCCAGTGCCTCGACCGACGCCCTGTCGGTGAGGTCTGTCTCGACCACCTGGGCTGCCCGCCCCGAGTTCTCGATCTCAGCAGCAACGGAGACCATCGCATCGACCGAGCGGGCAGCCAGCACGACATCGGCACCCTCGGCCGCGCACGAAAGCGCGATCTGGCGGCCGATTCCCTGACTCGCTCCGGTGACCACGACCAGCTTGTCCTGGAGTTTCACGAGCAGCTCCTACTTGATGGCTTGTGGGTTGAGCGGAGACCCCACCGCCCCGGGAATGACCAGCGGCGGTGCAACCAACTGGAATTCGTAGATCCCGTCCGCGGCACAGTCGGCGGCCAGTTCGTCGAGATACCAGATCTCGCCAACGAACAGGCCCATATTGACGACCATCACCAGATGCAGCGGTTGGAAGCTGTCGGCGATCTCATTCGGGCGGACCTCAGCCCCCCAAGTGTCCGTGGCGATTGCAGCAACCTCGCGCTCGGCCAGCCACGGTGCGCTGGTCAACGACAGGCCCGGTGAGTCACCGGCGGCGTAGCCGTCCCAACCCGGCAGTGACCGCCGCCGCTCCATGTCACCGGTGCGAACAAGCACCATGTCGCCGGTCCCCACCTCGACCCCGTGGGTCTCGCACGCCCGGTCAAGCAGGTCGGAGTCGATGGCGAATCCGGGCTCGAGGTGCTCGACACCAACGACCCGGGGGATATCGAGCAGCACGCCCCTGCTCACGACCGTCTTCTGATTTTGGATCCCGTTCTTCCCAGCACCCTGGGCGCTCACGAGCCTGGCGTCGTAGCCGTTGTACATCTTGCCGTTGTGGAATATGTGTGCCAGGGCGTCCCACTGGGTCCCACCCTGCAGGAACAGGAAGAGCGTGTCGTCGGCCACCCCCCAGCCGAGCGGCCAGTCCTGGGCCCCCTCCAGGTAATCGGTGCCCGTGGCCACCATCTGGTGGATGGCGTTCACCCGTCCGAATGCTCCGGTCTGTGGACCACCGCCGTCGAGGGGCAACTGCAGCGAGAAGACCTTGCCCTGCTTCACCAGCCGAGCGGACTCGACGACCTTGGCTGACGTGATGTGGTTGAGCGTTCCCAACTCGTCGTCGTCGCCCCAGCGACTCCAGTTTCGGAAGCGCTCGCAGTATTCGTCGAGAAGATCAGTGGTGATTTCCATTGGTTGCCCAACTAGGTCATAGGTCAGAGATCGGCACTCACGCGATCGAGGAAGTCCTCAAGCACATCGGCGAACGCGGTCGGTTGTTCCAGGGGCGGGCAGTGGCCGCAGCCCTCGAGGGTGACGAACTCGGCTCCGGGAATGAGTTCGGCCAACTCACGGGCCATCTCGGGCGGAGTCGTCTGATCGGCTTCACCGGCAATGACCAGGGTGGGCTTGTCGATGCTCGGTGCCTGATCGCGCAGGTCCACGTCCCTCAGGGCTCGACAGGCGGCGGCGAAGGCGGTCGGATCGATCTCGAGTAGCACACCGCGGCGCTCGTCGAGCACGTGAGGGTGGTCGGCGACGTAGTCCTCGGTGTAGATCCGGCCCACTGCAACGTCGACCACCGCGCTCATACCGCCGTCACCAACCAACTCGCTCATCGTCGTGAAGGCGCCCCGCCGCTCATTGGAGAAGACCGCCCCGCCGTTGGCCACCACCAACGGGCCGAAGCGATCGCTGTGGGCAATCGCCAGGGCCACGGACACGAACGCGCCGAGGCCGTTGCCGAGGACCACCGTGTCCCGGTCGGCTCCCGCATCGGCCAGCCCGTCGGCGACTGCATCGGCCAGGTCGTAGAGCGAGGGCGAGTCCTTATCGAGAGCGGGAGTGAGTCCGAATCCGGGGAGTGACGGCCGCATCACCCGCCGGATCCGGGCCAGGCGCGGCGTTACCTCGTCGTAGGCCCGGGCATCGGTGAGCAGCGAATGCACCAAGACCAGCCCTGGTCCGGCTCCATCGATGTCGATTTGCATTCAGTGCTGCCTAAGGGTCCTGGGTAGGGGTCGAGAGGTCTGGGACAAGACTCATCGTAGATCATGCAAGATGCAATCCTCGCCTGGCCACGTCCGGGGCCCGCAGATTCTGTGCACAACAGGGGCACCAAGTCTGCCAATGCCGGGTCACAGAGACTGAGTGTCGGTTCCCTGGGCAGACAGGCCGAATCGCCACTCGGGGTCGCCCGGCACCATCGTGCCCAAGACCTGCGACGCCTCACCCATCCTGCGCGACTTGGCCGAGATGGTCCGGGCCAGATCAAGTTGTTGGGCCTCCCAGGCCGACAACGAAGTGTCGAGATCCGAGCCGGACACGAGGTGGTCGCGAAGGGCCCACCCGTCGGCGCAAGCCTTGGCCGCACCGGCGGCGACGTGGGGCCGCACCGCAGCGGCAGCATCACCCAGAAGTAGCACCCGATCGTCGCGGAGACGGTCGGCGGTCATGTCGAAGATCGCCTGCACGAACGGATCCACACACGCCAGCACCAACTCTCGTAGCTGCGGTGCGAGCAGCGACTCCGCCTCGACGCGCAACTGCTCCACGAACTGGTCCTGCACCAGACCCGGCGGCATGGTGACAGGACGGAATACACCGTTGCGGTCGGTCATCAGTTCGACGAACTCGGTCGGCCCGTAGTTCCGGTACCAGACGAAGTTGAGTGCCCTCTCGCCCGCCACCACCGAGTCACCGGGACCGGGGATGGCGTAGACAAGCACGTGGGCGTGATCCAGCACCTGATACACCATCGCGTCGGCGAAAACCTCAGCACTTTCCACGCTGAGGTCCCGTTCGAGCACTGTGCCTCGCCAGGCCACGTAGCCGACGTAGTCGGTCGCGGTCCCCGGTGACACGATGTCCCGGACCGTGGATGCGATGCCATCGGCCCCGATGAGCAGGTCGCAGTCGTGACTGCTCCCGGTGGCGAACGTGGCCCGCACCGATCCGGCGGCCTGGTCGATGGCCGTCACTTCGTGGGACAAGTGGTACCGGTCAGCGGGAAACTGCTCCAAGAGAGCCCGGTAAAGGGTGTTCCACGATGTGAACCGATTGCGAGTGGGCACCGCATCCACGATCGCACCGGTTGCATCGATGTAGGTCCAGTAGGTCAGCGTCAAAGCGACCTCACGGACACCCGACGCGGGACCACACAACTCGTCACCCCGCTCGGTGAAGTAGCGCTCGGTCATCGGCAGAACCACGATTCCCGCACCCCGGGCCTCGAGCACGACAGTGGACCGCTCGAATACGTGGACGTCGTGGCCGAGTTCGTGGAGCACCACGCCGGCGGTGAGTCCGCCGATCGACCCACCCGCGATTGCGATGCTGAGCAGGTCCATCGACTGTCAGAATACGATCATCTCAAGCATGTTGCCCCACGGGTCGTTGAAGAAGATCTGCCGAAGTGCGGCGGGCGAGTCGGGCAACTCCTCGACCTTCACGCCATGCGCCTTGAGACGCTCAACCATCGCGTCGGGGTCGTCGACCTGAAACGCCAGGTGGGCCTCGTTGGGCCTGACGGGTGCATCGGGTCCCCTCTTGGCCCCGTCCGTAGTGAGGTGCACCGCGGTACCCCCGGCGTCGAACCAGGCGCCCGGGAATCCGAAGTCGGGACGGGGCAGTGGGCGCAGGCCGAGCACGTCGCGGTAGAACACAACAGCCTCGTCGATGTCGCCTACGGCGACAGACCCGTGGTCGAACCTGGTGAGTCGGGGCATCGGCGTCGATCTACCCTGCGGCCAGTGGGGCCACCGCGTCGATGCCAGCAACGACGTCGGGGATCGGCAACCGACCCACCGACACCGCCCGGTCCACCACCGGCCCCAGTCTCGGTCCCTGGCCAGGCTGGGTCAGGTGCATCTCCGCCAGTGCGTCGGGGACCGTGATGTGCGCGTGCAGATCAACGATGAACTTCGTCACGGCCTCTCCTAGGAACCATCCAACATATACGATTGCGTCGGAGGTCCGCTCCACATAGCCACTGCCGCCGAGGTCCACACCGACCTGGCGGTCACACCCGCAATCAACGGGGCGGCCACCACCGGAAGGCCTGTGTCGGTGGAGGATCTAACATGACCGCAGTCGGGAGGATCGAGCGGGGTCTGCTCATCGACGGTACCGAGGTTCCCGCGGTCGGCGCAGCCACGACTGATGTAATCAACCCGAGCACCGGCGAGGTGATCGGCATGGCCGCCAATGCCGCCGTCGAGGACGTCGATCGGGCCGTCGCCGCAGCCATGGCCGCGTTCGAAGCCGGTGGCTGGAGGGACCGCCCGACCGGAGAACGGGCTCGGATCCTCCACCGCCTCGCCGACCTCATCGACGACAACCTCGAGGATCTCTTCAGGCTCGAGACACTCAACAACGGGCGGCCGATAGCAGAGACACGGGCTCAGGTCTCCCACCTCTCCGGCTGGTACCGGTACAACGCGTCGCTGCTTGTGGCAGATCGCACCGACGTAATCCCCATGGCCGGCGCTTATCACTCCTACACGTCTCGATTCCCCATCGGGGTGATCGGCATCCTCAGTTCGTTCAACCACCCGCTGATGATCACTTCGAAGAGCCTGGCACCCGCGCTCGCCACTGGGAACTCGGTGGTGGTGAAACCGTCCGAGCTCACCCCGTTCACCCCACTCAGGCTGGTCGATCTGGCCATCGAGGCCGGAATCCCGGGTGGAGTCATCAACTTGGTGACTGGCGATGGCCCCATTGCCGGAGCCCGGCTGGCCGATCATCCCGACGTTGGCAAGGTGGTTTTCACCGGCGGTACCGAAGCCGGGCGCTCGGTGTCGGTCGCGACCGCATCGCGCTTCGCCAAGGTCACCGTCGAACTCGGCGGTAAGACGCCGGTGCTCGTGTTCGACGACCAATCCATCGACACCGCGGCCCGCGGGGTCGCGTTCGGCGGCTTCATCGCCGCCGGCCAGACCTGCATATGCGGCAGCCGCGTGCTGGTGCAGGAGACGATCTACGACGAGTTCATCGACGCCCTGGTCGAGATCGCGGGCACGATCCGCATCGGCGACCCGGCCGACGACGACACCCAACTCGGACCCGTCATCAGCCATCGGGCGCGCCGCCGCATCCTCGGGCTCATCAAGGACGCTGTAGACGAGGGGGCCACTCTCGCATGCGGCGGGGGCATACCCGAAGGCAACCACCTGATGGCCGGCTACTACGTTGAGCCGACAGTGCTACGCGACGCCACCAACGACATGGCCTGTGCCCGGGAGGAGATCTTCGGACCTGTTCTGGTGGTGGTCCCATTCCGTGATGAAGCCGACGCTGTGCGCCAAGCCAACGATTCACCATTCGGTCTCGGGTCGTCGATCTGGACGAAAGACGTGGCCCGCGCCCACCGGGTCGCTGGCCAACTTGAGCACGGGATCGTCTGGGTCAACGACCACCACCGACTCGACCCCGCGTCACCATGGGGTGGAGTTCGCAACAGCGGCGTGGGGCGTGAGGGTGGATGGGAGTCCTTCCATGAGTTCACCCACGTGAGGTCTGTCACCATCAGGACCGATCCCGAGCCGGCCGACTGGTACCGAGGCGACAACCAAAGGCTCAACTGACCATGCCCCCCGGTGATCGCATCCAGGTCTTGCAGGCTTCACGCACCCACATCGCTCACAGAATCTGCCGATGTCGCGAATTGCGATGAGCAACATCACCTGGGATTTCTCGGACCGGGTCGTCGTGGTCACCGGGTCGGCGAGTGGAATCGGAGCGCGGGCGGTCGAGTCGTTCGCAGCGGCTGGGGCGTCCGTGTACGGACTCGACATCAACCCGCCGAAGGGCGACGAGGCAGCCAACGGCGCCAGAGCGACCTTCGCGGAGTGCGACATCACCGACGGAGCCGCCGTCGATGCCTTCTTCGGGCGAATAGATGACAAACACGGCCGCCTCGACGTGCTCGTCAACAACGCGGGTGGATTCTGGACCCAGCACACCATCGAATCGACCCCAGAGGACGATTGGGACCGGGTCGTCGCTCTCAATCTGAAGGGCACCTTCCTCTGCGTCCGCCGAGCAATCGCCCTACTACGCCGATCTGAGACCGGCCGTGTGGTCAACCTCAGTTCGCTGGCCGGCCAGACCGCCGGTTACACGACGTCACCCGCCTACGCCGCGTCCAAAGCGGGGGTGCTGGCGCTGACCCGCATTCTCGCCCACGAACTGGCCGGCAACGGTGTCACCGCAAACGCGATCGCACCGAGCGCTGTGCTCACGGACCGCATCGTGGCGGTGCGCGACGAGGAAGACCGGGCGCGAACGACGGCGTCCATCCCGCTCGGTCGCTACGGAGACGTCAACGAGATCGTGAACTGGATGATGTTTCTCGCCTCCGCCGAGTCGGGCTACATGACCGGGCAGACGGTGAGCGTCAACGGCGGCAGGTTCATGGCCTGATCGGCGGTCTCTGCATCTAGGACCAGCCGGAGCATCCGGTGAGGGCCAGCGAGAGGAAGGCCGGACCTCCTCGACTCACCCTTCGATACCACCCATCGCCAGGTACTTGGTCTCCATGAACTCCTCTAACCCCTGCCGGGCTCCCTCACGGCCGATTCCGGACTCTTTCACGCCCCCGAACGGTGCGACCTCCGTCATCAATGACCCGGTGTTGACACCGACCATGCCGTAGTGGAGCCGTTCACCGACCCGCCAGATCCGGCCTACGTCACGGGAGAAGAAGTAGGCGGCCAGCCCGTAAGGCGTCTCGTTGGCTTCGGCCACGGCATCGGCCTCGTCGGAGAACCGAAAGATCGATGCCACCGGCCCGAACACTTCTTCGGTGGCCACCGGCATGTCGAACTCGACATCGGTGAGCACGGTGGTCTGGTAGAAGGTCCGACCCAGATCGTCGGTTCCTCCGCCGAGACGGACCTGCGCGCCTCTGGCGACCGCATCGTCGACCAGTCGGACGACCTTGGCGAGCGCGGCATCGTTGATCAGTGGACCGATGTCGGCGGACTCCGAGCCGGGCCCGACAACGAGATCGGCCGCCGCGGCCGTGAACCGTTCGACGAACTCGTCGTACACACCGTCCTGCACGAGTATTCGGTTGGCGCAGATACAAGTCTGCCCGCCGTTGCGGTACTTGGCGATGAGCGCCTCAGACACCGCTGCATCGAGATCGGCGTCGTCGAAAACGATGAAGGGGGCGTTGCCCCCTAGTTCGAGGGACAACTTCTTCACCGTGGCCGAACTCTGTTCCATGAGAAGTTTCCCGACCGGGGTGCTGCCCGTGAAAGAGATCTTCTTCACGATCGGGTTGGCGGTGAGCTCGGCCCCGACCCCTCTCGGGTCGCGGGCGGTAACGACGTTGAACGCACCCTCCGGGATTCCGGCCCGGACCGACAACTCAGCGAGGGCGAGGGCCGACAGGGGGGTGTCCTCAGCCGGCTTGGCCACAACCGTGCAACCGGCCGCAAGGGCCGGGGCCATCTTGCGAGCCAGCGTCCCGGATGGGAAGTTCCACGGGGTGATGGCGGCGACGACCCCGACCGGCTGCTTGAACGTCAGCAACCTCATGTTGGACACGTGCTGGGGGATCACCTCACCGTAGGTGCGCTTGGCCTCCTCCGCGAACCACTCCACGTAGGCCGCGCCGGCAAGCACCTCGGCCTTGCTCTCGGCCAAGGGCTTGCCCATCTCGGCGGTGACAATGGCGCCGAGGTCGTCCGCATGCTCGACCATGAGTTCGAAGAACCTCCGGATGTGGGCCGAGCGTTGCTTGGCGGTCAACGCCCGCCATGGGGGAAGGGCCGCATCAGCTGCCTCTATGGCCCGTTTCGTCTCAACTCCGGTCATCTCCGGCACTGACGTTATGGTCCCGCTGGTGGCGGGATCCACGACGACGAAACGCTCCCCCGAGTCGGCGGCCACCCATTCGCCGGCAATGAAGGCGTCGGAGCGCAGGAGGTCGGGATCGTTGGGCACGATCGCCTCAGCGAGGGTCATGGACCCTCCATGTAGCGCTCAACGACTGTTATGAGCGAAGCCAGATCGGAGTCGCCAAATCCGGCCTGCTCCGCGTGATCGAGTATCTCGTGTGCCACCGCCGCCATGCGGGTCGGGGGCAGCACCTCGTCGGCCAGGCGCAAGTCCTTGCGCATCAGGTCGACGGTGAACTTCGGGGTGAAGTCTCGCGTGCGAAGCGAGTCCGACTTGTAGTCGAGTTGCCGCGGGGCGGCACCGGCCCGGATGATCTCGATGCTGCGCTCGACATCCAGGCCGGTGCGCTCAAGAGCGACCACCGCCTCCGCTATCGAGGTCAGATAAGAGGTGATCAGTCGGTTGCTCACCAGTTTGAGTTGTAGGCCGGCCCCGTTGTCACCCACCCGCTCCACGTGCATCGAGAACGAAGCCAGCACCGGCTCGACTCGCTCGAGCACCGCCACCGGACCACCGACCATGATCGCTAACGTCCCAGCCTCAGCATGAATGGACGTGCCGCTCACCGGCGCGTCGAGGAACCCGATTCCGTGTGCATCCGCCTGCGCCGCGATCTGCCGGGAGCCCGAGACAGAGATGGTCGAGAGGTCTACGACCACTGACCCGGATGTGAGCACGTCGAACAGGCCGCCGGACCCGGTGCAGACCTCGGCGACCTGTGGGGTGTCTGGCAGCGAGCAGCACACGACCTCGCACTCGGACAACCCACCGATTGAGTCCGCCACTTCGAGTCCTTCGGCTCGGACCTGTTCGCACGCCTCGGGAGCGATGTCCTGACCGACGACTGAGAATCCGGCACCGTGAACGCGACTGGCCATCGGACGGCCCATGCGCCCGAGTCCGACGAAGCCGACCCTCACGGCCGGTCGGCACCGGTGGGGATCATGAGGAAGAAATGTCGACGTCGACGCCGAGGCCCGGCTCCAACGGCAGGTGGTAGACCCCCTCCACGGCGGTGAACGGGTTGGACGTCACGTCACCGCTCAGGCCCTGATTGCCGGGACTGCAGCCGAACGCGATGGCCTTCATGGCCGCCGCGCAGTGGACGTTGGCGGCCGCGGCAACGCTCGACTCCGCGATCTTGCCGGCCAGGTTCACCTCCAGGCCGAGTGACTCGCAGAGAGCGGCTCCTCTCATCACACCAGTGATCCCGGCGAGCTTGACCAACTTGAGGCTCACGCCGGCCACCCCGCTGCGGCCGAAGGCGAGGATGTCGTTGTGGGAATGGACGCTCTGATCGGCACACACAGGGATGGGAGAGGCCCGGGCGACTCTGATCAAGGCCGCGTGGTCCCCCTGGGGAATGGGCTGCTCGATGAAGCGCACACCAAGGCCGTCGAGGCCCCGGAGGAACCGGATCGACTCCGGCTCGGTCCACGCCTGGTTGGCATCGCCACAGAGGATGCAGTCACTCGGGAGCTTCTCGCGCACTCGATGCATGGTCTCCAGTTCGGCATCGATCTCACCGATGCCGAGCTTCACCTTGAACCACCGGAAGCCCTTAGCGTGCTTGGCGAGAGCGGCCTCGACGTCGGCGTCGGGGTCGCCGGAGCCGACCATGGTGAGAGCCGCCACATCGCTTCGCACGATCCCGCCGAGAAGTTGGGCGACCGGTAGGCCGCTCACCTTCCCGACGATGTCATAGAGAGCCATGTCGATGGCGCCGATGGCCGTTTCGTTGCCGTAGATCATCTCTTTCATGGCCCACCACAGAGCGGTGCACCGACGTGGGTCCTGCCCGATCAGCCGGGGGCCGATGAACTCGATGGCGGCGCGGATGGCCTCCTGGGTGTCACCGGTCAGGTCTGTGGCCTCGACCCCTTCACCCCAGCCGACGATCCCGTCGTCGGTCGTAACCTTGGCGAGGACGTTGTGTGAACGCTCGACGGTGATGTGTGACATAACCACCGGCTTGGCCAGTGACACGGTCACCGGAACCGCCTCGACGCTGGCGATCTGCATGCCTGCCTCCCACTCGGTTCAGATCATGCATCGTATACGATTGTCGCCGGATGTCCGGAATCACTGTGAGTGTCGGGGGCTACGCCCCGGTGGGTAGCCCCCACAGCCAGGCGCTGGATCACTTCCGCGACCGGTTCCTCGCCGAGGTCGACGGCGCCGCCGACGTGGACGTCGACTTGGTCTACAACATCATGGACCAGGGAAGACCGGCCACCGACCTGTTCGCTCTGGTCGAGAAGGGCGACCTGACCTGGTGCTACTACTCCACCGCCTATCTGGGTGACGACGTTCCGGTACTGAACGCGTTGGAGATCCCATACCTCTTTGACTCGTTGGCCGATGCCCACAGAGCGCTCGACGGACCGTTCGGGGAACGCCTCGGGGAGGAGATCACAGCCGCGCTCGGTTACGAAGTGCTCGGGTTCTGGGACAACGGTTTCCGGCACCTGACCAACCGTGAGCGGTCCATCCGCCAGCCGGCAGACGCCTCGGGCCTAACCATCCGACTCCAGCCCAACGCGGTCCACAAGGAACTCGTTGCGGCCTGGGGCATGAAACCGGTGACCACCGAACTCAGCGAGGGGATCCGGATGATCGCAGAGGGAGTGGTCGAGGCCCAGGAGAACCCACTGGCCAACTCGGTCGCGTACGGGATCAATCACCGGTACTTCACTCTCACCGGTCACCTATACGGAGCCCGAGGGCTCTACGCGAATATGGACACGATGGCCGCTCTACCCACCGACGTCGCCGAGGCCTGCCGGCGGGCAGCCCGCAGTGCGATCGGATTCCAGCGACGGGTGGCCGAGAAGTACGAGCGCGACCTACACGACCGGCTGGTTGCCGAAGGGCGTGAGGTGACCGTGCTCTCCGACGCCGAAAGCGAGGCGTTCAAGATCGTCGCTGGCAGGGTGATTGAACGGGCACGCGACCGGGTTGGATCGGAAATCCTCAGCCTGATCCCGGTGGCATGACCGGGCGAAAGGAGAGTCAGATGGCCAAGTTGATCGATTTCGCAGCGTCACCCCGGATCGAGCGTGGCGACGGCATCGAGAGCATCCGGCTCACCGATCCACCGCTGCCCGGGCAGTCGTTCGTGATGGGCGTCACGTCCTTCCCCCCCGGCACCGGTCTGGCCATGCACAGCCACAACACCGTCGAGCAGGTCACGATCCTCGAGGGATCCGGGTTCGTCGAGTTCGAAGGCCGGACCCACCGCATCCAACCCTATGACACAACCAAGGTGCCTGCCGGCGTGCCTCATCGCTTCGAAAACGACTGCAACGAGGTAATGCGGATCCTGTGGGTCTACGGCGCGACCGATGTCACGAGGACCTTCACCGAGACCGGTGAGACCATCTCGCAGATGGATCGATCCGGCGACGAGTGAGCACAGACACCCGCTTCTCGATCGACCGGCTGAAGCGGTTCTCACGCGCCATCCTCGGCGCGATCGGCGTCTCGCCCGAGCACGCTGTGGTGACCACGGACCGGCTCCTCGAAGCCGACATGAGAGGCCGCACCGGTCACGGCCTGATCCGCATACCGCTCTACGTCGACCGCATCGAGGCGAACAGCGTGAACCTCGACCCGGATGTGCGGGTCGTAAACGACGGACCGACGTCCGCGCTGGTTGACGGCGACAACGGCCTGGGTCAGGTGGTCATGACCTGCGCGGCCGAACTGGTCATCGACAAGGCCCTGAAGATGGGCATGGCCTGGGTGGGCACCCGCAACTCAAACCATGCCGGCGCCGCCGGCATCTACCCAGCCATGGCCGCGGCCCGAGGGCTGGTGTCGATCTACATGGCGGTCGGCAATGCCAACTCGATGCCGCCGTGGGGAGGCAACACGAAGGTACTCAGTACCAACCCGATCGCCATCGCCATCCCGGCAGGAGACGACCCACCGTTCCAACTCGATATCGCCACCACGGTCGCGTCCCACGGCACCATCAAGGTCGCGGCCCTGACGGGCGAAGAAATGCCCATCGGATGGGTGGTCGACACCGACGGCAACCCGATCACGGACCCCACCAAGGCGCACGACGGCTTCCTCATGCCCATCGGTGGCTACAAGGGCAGTGGCCTGAACATCGCCATCGGCCTCCTGGCCGGCGTACTCAACGGCGCCGCGTTCGGCCGTTCCGTCATCGACCAGAACCAAGAGTTGTCGACACCCACCAACACAGGCCAGGCGATGTTCGCCATGAAACCCGATCTATTCACCCCCGGATACGCCGCCTCGAGCGTCGCGGTCCATCTCGACGAACTCCGGAACTCAGACTCGGACCGCGAAGATACGCTCCGCCTGCCGGGTGACCGGGCCGCCGAGATCGAAGCCGAGTCGCTCAAGTTGGGCGTAGTTGTGCCCGAGGCTCTACGCGCACGGCTAAACGGCATCGCTACCCGACTCGGGGTCACGCCACTGGAGGATCCATGAGGCTTGTTACGTTCACAGCAGTTAACGAGTCCAGGATCGGGGTGTGGCAGGCGGATGGCACGGTCTTGGATCTGACCGATGATCCTCAGTTGCCCCGCGACATGGCGGGCTTCGTCGCCCTCGGCACCGACGGACTCGCCGCAGCCGCGGCTCTGGCCGACTCAGGGTCCGGGACCGAGTTCGGAGCGGTAACCCTCGACGCCCCGGTAAGGCCACGAAACAACGTGATGGCCGTCGGCCGCAACTACCACGAGCACGCCCTCGAGTTCACCGACAGCGGGTTCGACGCGTCGGAGAAGGAGATGATCCCCGACCACCCGATCATCTTCACCAAGGCGGTGTCGTCGATCATCGGACCGGACGTGGCCATCGAGTTGGCTCACGATCCCTCAGGCACGAGCGACTACGAGGGGGAACTGGGGGTGGTCATCGGCCCCGGAGGTACCAGCATCTCGGCCGCCGACGCCATGGAGCACGTCTACGGCTACACCATCATCAACGACGTCACCGCCAGGGCGCTGCAGAAACAGCACGTCCAGTTCTTCATCGGCAAGAGCCCGGCCACGTTCTGCCCCATGGGTCCGGCCATCGTGACGAGCGACGAAATCGCCGACATCACCGAGGCATGGGTTCGAACCACCGTGAACGGCGAAGAGCGCCAGGCGGCACAGGTACGCGACCTCATCTTCGATATCCCGACCCTCATCGAGGAGATATCGGCGGCGGTGAGACTCGAGCCGGGCGACGTCATCTCCACCGGCACGCCGGCGGGCGTCGGGATCGGCAAGAAGCCGCCCATGTACCTCAAGTCCGGCGATGTCATCGAGGTGAGCGTCGATGGCATCGGCACTCTCCGAAATCCGGTGGTGTGATCAACCCGAACGCTCTTAGCGGAGCGGCGAAATGATCGTCGAGGTGGTCGCTGTCGGCACCGAACTGCTGATCGGACAGACCGTCAACACGAACTCGGCGGTGATAGGAGAGCGACTGGCAGCTGCCGGGTTCGACGCCCACTACCAGACAACCGTGGGCGACAACCTGGAGCGGCTACATGGCGCGATTTCCGATGCAGCGGTGCGCGCCGACGCGGTGGTTCTGACCGGCGGCATAGGACCGACCCAGGACGACATCACACGCGAGGCCCTGTGTGCCTTCGCCGGTGTGGGGATGGTGCGGGATCAGGCCCACGAGCAGGCGATCCGCGAGCGCCTGCTCGATGCCCACGGGGTCGTGACCGAGATGACACTCCGCATGGCCGATCACCCCGACGGCGCTGAGCCGCTCGCCAACCCGACGGGCGTCGCGCTCGGCATAGCCATGGAGCACGAAGGAACCCACCTATTCGCAGTGCCGGGAGTGCCCTCGGAGATGGTCACGATGATCGACGAACAGGTAATACCCCGACTGAGGTCACTGGTCGGCGAGCCAGCAGTCCTCGAGAGCCGGGTGCTCCGGACTTTCGGCTACGGCGAGTCACAGGTGGCGGAGTTGCTCGACGATCTGTACGGGTCCGCCAACCCGAGCCTCGCCTACCTGATCGACGCCGCCGAAGTCCGCGTCCGGATCTCAGCCAAGGCTGAATCGGTTGAGGACGCCCGGCGACTGATCAGCGACATGGACCGGGCAGTCGTCGAGCGACTCGGACCCACGGCCGTCTTCGGACGCGACGAGGAAACCATCGAGGCCCTGGTGGTCTCCGGGCTTGCCGAGCGAGGCTGGACGATCGCCACGGTCGAGACATCGACTCTGGGTGTCGTCGGTACCCGCATAGCCGAGATCGCCGGCCCCGGGCCCGTCTACGCGGGCACTCGCGTGTTGCGGTCGGAGCGCCTGACGGGAGACGTAGCGACGCGCAGTCTGGAACTACTCAACCTCAGTGCCATGGACGCCGACGTGATCGTCGGTGTCAGCGAGGTCTCGTCGGACGACAACGACCCGGACGCAGCGCGCTGGGTGGGAGTGGCCGTTCGGACTCCCGAGGGCGCTGCCAGTCGATCGGTGCCTGTGCTCGGCGACGAGGCCCGGGCCCGCCGTTTCAGCGTGCCCAACGCCCTACAAGCCGCCCGACTAGCGATACGGGGTGATTGGTGGTCCGAGTGAGTGGGTCGGGCGCTACTGCCTGATCGAAGCCGTCAGGGCCTGGACTTGCTGATCAAGGTTCAGCGGCAACTCGACCACTTCGTTGAGGGCGGCCGAAAGATCGGCCGCCATGTAGACCTCCATGGCCATCCGGGCCTCGAGGGGGTCGACCATCACCGGCTTGTCGTACATCACCGCTTCGAGGAAGGCGATGGTCTCGCGCTCCATCGGGCCTGCGTACATGTCCTCGACGTACTCGCCGGGCATGGTCGACAGCGGGAACTGCACGCCGTGTTCGCTCGTGTTGTAGATGATCTCCTTGTGGGTGTCGTCGATCATCACCGCTCCGTCGGTGCCCACCACCTCGATCCAACAGGTGGCTGCATTCGGGTAGCCGCCCTCCGGTAGTGCCATCCCCGCGTTGACAGTGACGACAGCGCCGTCGTCCATGGTGATGATCGTCACCTGCGAGTCCGGCAACCCCAACGTCTCCTCGCGGATGCCCCACGCCATCTGTGAGTAGACGCGCACGGGGCGGCGTGGCTGGAGGCACCAAAGGGAGAAGTCGATGTCGTGGGTCGCCTCCATGGCAGCCGGTGAGAGCTTGGTGCGGTTGCCGATCTTGGCCCCGAGCTTGCGACCGACGTGGCGGGTGACCAGCACGTGGCGAGGATCGCCGAGACTGCCGTCATTGACGCTGCGCTTGACGAACGCCTGCTTGCCGTTGAACCGCTGTGAGTAGGCGACGGTGAACTTGAGGCCCTTCGACTCGGCGGTGCCAATGAGGTCGTCCGCCTCCTCGAGCGTCAGCGCGATCGGCTTCTCGAGCAGCACATGCTTGCCGGCCTCGAGCGCGGCCTTGGCCATCGGATAGTGCGTCGTCTCGGGCGTGGCCGAGACCATGACCACATCGAGTCCGCCAACCCCGAGCAAGGCCTCCCAATCGCCGGTGCTAGTGGTCGGGTCGATCATCCTGTCCATCTCGGCCCGGCGTTCCGGGTTGGTCTCAGCTATGTGGAGTTCAGCGACCATCGGATGCCTGGCACAGGCCACTGCCCGTATTCCGCCGCACCACCCGGTTCCGATGACGGCAACTCTCAACTGGTCCATCTCTGCGGCCCTTTCACTTCTGTCACTGTTTGAGTTCTTCGGGGTCGATCGGCAGCCCCACCGGCTCACCCCGGCGGGCCGACAGGTCCATCGCCATGGTCAACAGGAGGTTGCGGTGCCCCTCGGCCGCCGTGGCGTGAGGAGTGGCAATGCCCCGGTTGAGCCGGCTGAACCAAGTCGCCGTCTCCTCGCGCATCGGCCCCCACAACAGCCCGGCGGACAGATCTCCCGGCGGATAGCTACCTACGAAGTCGACGTGACGGTCGGCGGGCGCCTCGAAGCCGCGCGAGCGGTAGCCCGCGGGCTGGGGAATCTCCGAGGCCACAATGACATCGCGATGGGTGTCCTCGATGTCGATGACCCCCTGGGTGCCGACGATGCCGATCTCAAGGCCGTAGACCGCGCCCGGCCACACGACGGGCAGGGCCCAACTGATATTCATGCTGAACAACGTTCCGTCATCCATCGTGAACAGACCGAACGTGGCGTCGAAGGTGTCCCACTCGCCCAGCACTTTGTCGATGGAACGGGCGTATACCTCGACCGGTGACTTGCCCTCCATGAGCCACATGCTCATGTCGAGGCCATGAGTCCCGGACACGACCATCGGCGTGAGGTTCGTACGGTCGTCGGCCTTGCTGAGGGTGGCCTCGACGACCATGCGGTTCATGAGTGCCCGCGTGACCACACTGGTGACGTCACCGATCTGGCCGTCGCGGAGCCGCTGTTTCACGGTCAGGAACCGCCGACGAAACCGCTGGGTGTAGCCGACCACTGCATCGATCGCCTTCTCCTCGATAGCGGCGAGTACAGCCGCGGACTCGACGGGGTCGGTCGCCAGCGGTTTCTCGATGAACAGTGGGAACCCGTAGGCCACTGACTGCATTATCGGATCGACGTGTTCGCGCTCGTCAGTGGCCACGATGACCGCGGTCACTTGAGGTTGTGCGAGCAACTCGGCGATGTCGGTGGTGACGAAGTCGGCGTCGGTGTCGACCGCCAACTGCTTGGCCGTCGGCTCATGGATGTCGCAAAGGCCGAGCCAGTCAATGCCCGAGTACTCGCGGGCGAGGGCGGCTCGTATCCGTCCGACCGTTCCGCAGCCGATTACTGCCAGTCCTATGCCGCTCATGCTTCTCCTTTGCGGGTCGCTCGTCGATCCTCAATCGAATCCGAGGAGGCGGGCAGCGTTGCCTCCTGCGATCAAGTCGATCTGGGTCTGCTCGAGGCCGGGAACCGAGCCGATCAGCGCGAGAGGATCCTCGTCCCCCATGTCGTACGGGTAGTCGGTGCCGAGCATCACGTGGTCAGCGCCGTACTTCTCAATCAAGAATTCGAGCTGATCGGGCTCGAAGACCATCGTGTCGAAAAAGAATCGCTTCAGGTAGTCAGTTGGCAGCCGGGGCACTCCCTCGCTCACGTCTTCCCGCGCTCTCCACGCGTGGTCAATCCGACCTGCGTACATCGGCAGGTAACCACCCCCGTGGACGACCACGATCTTCAGTCCGGGATAGCGCTCCATCACGCCGTTAAAGATGAGATGTGCGGTCGCAAGCGTCGCCTCAAACGCATGGCCGATGATGTTCACGAAGTTATGGCCCTGGAGCCGATCCTTGTGGATGTGGCCTTCGGTGTGCACGACCACCACGGCCCCGAGGCGTTCGACCTCGGCCCAGAACGGTTCGAGGCGCTGATCAGCAATCTCTTTACCCTCGACATGACTGCCGATCTCAAGACCGCGCATACCAAGCTCTTGGACGCAGTACCGCGTCTCGGCAACCGCGGCATCGGCGTCCTGAAGGGGCACAGTTCCGAGAGGGGCGAACCGCCCCGGGTGCTTCGAGGTGGACTCGACCAACTCCTCGTTGATAACCCTGCAGACCCTGGCCCCCACAACGGGATCGGCCCAGTAGTAGTACTGGTATACCGACACGGCGACCGCCTGAATGTCGACACCCATCCGGTCCATATCCTCGAGGCGAACCTCCAAGAAGTCCATCTTCGGACGCAGGTGATCGAGCTGGCGGCGATTCACCTCGCGGGTTAACTCGCTTCCGTACGCTAGACGTACCCGGCCGATCTTGTCCTCTTCGACCCTCATCATCTCAGTCGCTGGGCCACATTCCCGGTGACAGTGGATGTCGATCACTGGTCCATCGGCTCGATGTGCTCGCAAATCAGTCTCCGAAGCTAGTACCTGTTAGACCCGATAGATGTTGCATCATATATTCTTTGCTTGGTGGGTCTACAACCGGCCCCGAACTCCAACGAGCACGATCCATGACAGTATCCATCGCTAAGTGCCTAGCACCCACTCGTAGGCCCCGGAAACCGGTAACCGAGTTCCCCGCCGGCAGCGTCGATACGCACGTGCACGTGTTCGCATCGCAATACGAGTTGTCACCCGACCGCGGCTACACCCCACCTGTCTCTACTGTCGACGATCTCCAGAACATGCATCGGACCATCGGGATCGAGCGGGTGGTCCTGACCCAGCCGTCGGTTTACGGGACCGATAACAGCGCCATTCTCGATGCCGTCGACGTGCTCAACGCCGAGACGCCGCACCGTGCCCGCGCTGTCGTGGCTCTCGACATGAGTGTCAGCGACGAGGAACTCCGTCGTCTGGATGACCGGGGTGTGCGAGGCATACGCATCAACACCGACAACAAGGGCGGTATGCCCATAAGTTGGTCCGACCTCCCTCGGATGTGTGACCGCATCGCTCCACTCGGCTGGCACGTGGAGTTCCTGTTCCCCGGCAGGGAGATGGTCAAGATGGCAGCGACCCTCCGAGACCTGCCAGTGCCGACGTCGATTGCCCACTTCGCCTACCAACCGGCCGCTGACGGCGTGGAGGCAAAAGGGTTTCAAGCGTTGCTGTCGCTTGTGCGCGCTGGCAACACCTGGGTGAAGATCTCAGGAGCCGATCGCGTGACCAGCGTCGGACCACCCGGATACGATGATGTCGCCCCACTGGCCCAGGCACTTCTAGAGACCGCACCCGACCGGATCATGTGGGCAACCGACTGGCCTCATCCAAACAAATACGACCACACCCCTGACGACGGCGACCTGGTCGACGCACTCGGGAGTTGGATAGACGATCCCGATCTACGCGGTGCGGTTCTCATCGACAACCCGGCGCTTTTCTACCACTTCTGATGACACGACCGATAGGTGTCGTGGGACTCGGGCTGATGGGGGGCACGATGGCTGCCCACCTGCTGGACCAAGGACCGGTTATCGGGTACGACCCCGACATGGACCGGGCTGTCGAGCACGAGACCCGCGGCGGGACGGTGGCCGATTCAGTGACCGACGTCGTGAGAAGAGTCGAGGTTGTTCTGCTCTCGCTCCCCAACAGCGGGATCATGAAATCGGTTTGCGCCGAGATCGCTGCTGCCGCCCCCCACCACCTTCTGGTGGTCGACACCACCACAGTGGATCCGGACGACTCGTTGGAGGTGGCAGCCCTTCTCACCGGCCACGGCGTCGGCTATGTGGACGCGACCATCTCCGGCAACGCCGCTCAAGCCCGCGAACGCGACATCATCTTCATGGTCGGTGGGGAACCTGACTCTGTCGAAGTGGCCCGTGAAATGCTGGGGCCCATGGGTCGAGCGGTCTACGCAGTTGGAGGTGTCGGAGCGGGCTCGCGCACCAAACTGGTGGTCAACCACGTCCTGTCGGTCAACCGCGCTGTCGTGGCCGAAGGTCTGGCCGTCGCAGAGAAGGCTGGCCTAGATCTCGAACCGGTTCTGGCGATCCTGCGCGACAGCGCCGCGTACTCCAAAGCAATGGACATATGGGGCGACCGGATGGTCTCCGGTGACCATAACCCGCCGGCGTCCCGTGTCCGCCAGAGTCACAAGGACTCCCGTCTGATCAACGAGCATGCCGACCGGATTGGGGCCTCCCGGGCATTGGCCAACGTCGTCCGGGAGGCACTGGTCGAGGCCGAAGAGGGTGGCCTGCGTGACGCCGACAACTCTTCTTTAATGGAGGTCATGCGCAGACGGGCCGGGATCGGACGGATCCCAGTGGATCCTGATCATGGAGAATGACCGGCTGACGACACCGCATTTCGGCGGAACGCGTGTCAGTCGGTGACTTCGACGGGGGGCGACAGCACCCGTCGCAGCGGAATCCAACATAGGGCAATTAGGCCCACGACAACCGCGGCGACGCCGAACGGAACAGTGGGCCCGATGGCGTCGTAGACGATAGAGCCCGTCGGTGGTCCAGTCATCTGGGCGACCCTGATGGCCGACACCCACAGCAACACCGTAAGGCCCCGGTAGCGGACACCCCCGACCGACGCCGCATAGGATTGGGCTTGGGGTATGAACGCCCCGAATCCGATGCCGGCAATGGCGAGTCCCAGACCGACGACTAGGGCGGTGGGCGCCAGTGCCGCGAACCCAGCTCCGAGAGCCATCGACATGAACGCAAGGGTCACCAGGAGGCGGGCCCCGAGACGATTGAGGAGAACCCCGATCCTGAAGGCCACCAAGACGGTGCCCAGTTGAAACATGGCAATGATAAATCCGCGAGTTGACACGCCAACGTCGAACTCGTCGGCAAGCAGCAACGGGGTGACTGTCAACCCGAGTCCGTGCAGGACATACACGGCCATGAACGTGGCCACGAGGATCCCCAGATAGTCAACGAGGGTCTTTTCCCGACGCATCAGCCCGATGCATTCGACCAGGTGCCGGGTGGGTCGCTCGATATCCGCCTCCGGTCGGTCGCTGGGCATCCGGCTGGCCCATGCCGCCAGCGGTATCCCAATAAGAAAGATCAGGAAGGGTCGGAACGTACCTCCAGCAGCCATGAGTCCCGCCAGCACCGGCCCCATCATCGCGGTGAGCTGGAGGCCGCCGGTGTTGAGTCCCATCGCCCGGGTTCGGGCTGCCCCCTCGAAGGTGTCCCCGATCAAAACAATGCCGACACCGAGGATCCCTGACGTTCCAATCCCCTGGACGAACCGGACGCCGACAAGCAACCAAAACGAACGAGCGAAGAAACTAGCTACGCCAAACGTCGAGAACAGAGCGAGTGAGATCAGGATCACTCGACGGCGGCCGACACGGTCGGCGAAGTAGCCGATTATCACCGAGAACAGGACTCCGGCGATCGACACCGATGCCTGCACCAGCCCGATCGCGCTGCGCGAGACTCCGAACTCGTCGGCCAGATCGGGGAGAATTGGCGACGTGACCGAGAAACCCAGAGTCCCCATTGCACCGACCGCGATGGCGATCGCCAGTCGCTCGCGGGAATTTCTAGCAGTGCCAAAGGGCCGCACCAGCCGAGTAGTCATCGAAGACCCCCACCACAAAGTCTCATCTCACCCACTGGGCAACAGCGATCGTATACAATATATCGTTTCCTTAACCGTCGTGCTTTCTACGCCAACTAATGAGCAAATATTATGACATATACTGAAATAGTTCATGAGGTCCGAGACAACGCTGCCTGGATCGGGATCAATCGACCCGAAGTGCGCAATGCCTTCCGCGAACAAACCCTCGATGAACTGGCCGACGCGCTGAACTCGACTAGGGAGGACCCAACCATCGTGGCAGCGGTGGTTTACGGCGTCGGCGGACACTTCTCTGCCGGCGGCGACTTCCACGCCATGATGAAGCTCAACAAGGCCAACTCCCACATGTGGAATGACCGCATGCAGAAGGTGGCCATGACCTGTCGCAACCTGCCCATCCCCGTCATAGCGATGGTCGAAGGTGCCTGCGTCGGCGGGGGCCACGAGTTGATGCTGTGGTGCGATCTGGTGGTTGCCGCCGAAGACTCAATCTTTGGTCAGACCGGGGCCCGGGTCGGCGCCTGTCCCACTGTCGGTGCCACCCAGTACATCGGCAAGTTGATCGGTGAGCGCCGAGCCAAGGAGATGATCTTTCTCTGCAAGCAGTACTCGGGCGCAAAGGCGGCCGAGATCGGCCTTGCCAACGAGGCCCTCCCCGCCGGAGCTCTCCAAGGCCGGGTCGAGGAGATCGTCGAGGAGATCCGCAGCTACAGCTCCCAGACGATCAGATCCACCAAGGTGGCACTCAACTTCGACGGCGATGCTCTCTACCCCGCTTGGCAGCACGGCATGGAGCTGCTCGCCAACATCTGGGGCACTGAGGAGTCCCTCGAGGGGATGAACGCTTTCCTCGAACGACGGCCAGCTGACTTTCATCAGTTTCGCGAGCGCAACCGCGATGCCCTCGACACCTACATGGACGACTACAGCGAGGGGCGGAACCAAAGTAACAGATCCAAGGATGCCCGCGGGACGGCTGCTCAGTGACCGCCGAAGGTGCGCTACACCACTTCCGGGTCATCGACCTCACCCGGGTTCTGGCCGGTCCCATGTGCGGAATGTGGTTGGGTGACATGGGCGCCGACGTGGTCAAGGTCGAGCAACCGGGAAAGGGTGATGACACCCGTAACTGGGGCCCGCCGTTTACCGGTGGGGAGTCAGCATATTTTCTGAGCGTCAACCGCAACAAGCGGAGCCTGACTCTCAACCTTCACTCCGAGTCCGGTCTCGATGTGCTCCGTCGCTTGATCTCGACCGCCGACGTCGTGATCGACAACTTCAAGTTCGGCACCCTCGATCGGTGGGGACTCACCGACGAGTGGTACGAGACCAACGCTCCACGAGCAGTGCGTGCAACCATCTCCGGGTACGGATCTTTTGGACCGAAGGCGGGAATGCCCGGCTACGACTTCATCCTCCAGGCCGAGACCGGCCTGATGGCGATCACCGGCGAGCCCGACAAAGAGTCGATGAAGATGGGGGTCGCCATCGTCGATATCTGTACCGGGATGTTGGCAACTATCTCAATTCTCGGTGGACTGGCGGCCCGAGAGCGCACCGGCCGAGGCCAGCAAGTCGAGGTGTCTCTGCACGACACCGGCCTGCAGATGCTGGCCAACGTCGCTGCCAACCATCTCGTGAGTGGGACCGATGCCGTTCGCTACGGCAATGGTCACCCCAACATCGTCCCCTACCGCACTTACTCGACCACCGACGGCGAACTCGCTGTTTCGGTCGGCAACGACGAGCAGTTCGCCAAGTTCTCGGACGCTCTCGGCCACCCTGAATGGGCTAAGGACGAGCGCTTCGCCTGCAACGCCGGCAGAGTTCACAACCGCAATCTCATCGATGGGCTCATCCGCAAAACGATGGCGAGAAGAACTCGAGCCGAATGGAGCAACACATTTGTCGCCGCTGGCATCCCGTGTAGTTCGATCAACAGTGTGGCCGAAGCCCTGGCATCACCACAGACAGCCGCCCGAGGCATGGTGGCCGAGATCGATCATCCGACGGTGGGTACCCTGCCGTTGGTGGGTGTGCCGTTTCAGATGTTCGGCACACCGGCGTCGGTGCGACGACCGCCCCCGACATTGGGCCAACACAGCCACGAGATACTGAGTACTGAAGTAGACCTCGACGAAGACGAGATAGCGGAATTGGTCGCCACCGGCATCACCACGGTGCCCAAGACGGCTGACGTCACCTAACTTGAATCGCAAGGAAGATCGATGACCGACGAGTGGTGGCCCGAGTTGGGTCCAAAGTGGGAGCAGTCGGCGGTGACAAAACCTCCGTGCTTGTGCGTCGATGTGCACACTCACCTCGCAGTACCTGCCGGAGTCGAGTTGGCCAGGCCACACTTCAAACCGGAGATGGATCCCCGCACCTTCTTCTCACCCGAGGAGAGCCTCCGATACAACCGCGAACTTCGCAGCCAACCCGACCAGGTGGCGAAGTTTCAACAGCCCGAGGCGCGAATTGAAGACATGGACAAGCAGGGAGTCGACCTTCAGATTCTGTCGGTATCACCAACAGAATACTTCTACTGGCTTGAACCAGAACTGGCAGTCCGGGCCTGTCGCCTACAACACGAGCGCTTCGCTGAGATCCTGGCGACCCACCCCGACCGGTTCGCAGCCGTAGCCAATCTCCCAATGGCCCACCCCGATATCGCAGTTGAGGTGATGATCGAGGCCAACCGGGACTTTGGAATGCACGGCTTCGAGATCAACGCCGATGTCAACGGCGGCGATCTCGACGACCGCCGCTACGACCCAGTATGGGAAAAGGCCGTCGAACTAGATATGGCGGTAATCATGCACCCGATGGGCTTTACCCACGGTCAACGGATGGATGACTACTATCTGGTCAACGTCGTCTGCATGCCGCTCGCGTCTACGCTGGCCGTATCGAGGATGATCTTGGGCGGCGTGTGGCACCGGCACCCCGATTTGAAAATGGTCGTCGTACACGGTGGCGGCTACCTGCCCTACTACTTCGCCCGTACCGACCATGCCTGGGATGTGCGGCCCGAGTTGAGGCGCCACATCGACCATAAGCCCAGCGAGTACCTGCACAAGCTCCACTTTGACACGACCGTGTTCGATCCGCGAATGGTCGAATACCTCGTCGACGAATACGGTGACGAACACGTGCTACTCGGCACTGACTACCCCTACGACATGGGGCCGACCGACCCTCTCGCCTTCCTTGCCAAGGCTGATCTCGCCAACGAATCCCGCACACGTATCTTGGGGGCCAACGCGGCCCGTCTGTTCAAGATCGGGAGCTGAGATGGCCCGCGTACCCCTCATTGGCAGCCGGGAGGGTCTCAACTCCGACCAGCAAGCGGTATTCGACTGGATTGTTGAGAGTCGCGGCCAGATGATCAGACCCTACGAGGTCTTACTCCACGTACCCGAAATCGCTCGGCCGGCTGCCGAATTGGGGCATCAAATTCGATACGAAGGTGGTCTATCCGGCCACGACCGAGAGTTGGCAATCATCACTGCCGCTCAGGCCCACCGTTGCCAGTTCGAGTGGGACAGCCACGTTGAGTTGGCCCGGAAAGAAGGGGTATCCGAGGACACAATCGCTGCAATCGAAACCGGCGAGGAGGACCTCGATCTGAGCGATGCCGAGATCGTGGTGTTCGTACGTGAGCTCTGTGCTGAGAGCACGGTCTCGGACTTGACACTGGAAGCCATCGAAGTGCGGGTGGGCACCGCGGGTGCCGTCGAACTCAGCGCTCTGGTCGGCTACTACACAATGCTCGGGTTCGTCATGAACGTCGCCGGCGCCTGCTGACCGCCTCTATGCCCACCGTCGACATACATGCCCACGCCGCGCCGCTCGACGAACTCGAGGCGATGCGCGATATCTGCCCTGACGTCGTACCCGACTTGCAGCGCCATGGCGAGAGTGTCTTCTTCTGCTACCCGAGCGGTGTCGTCAACGGGCCGATTCCGCGCTCGATAGTCGACCTCGACGCACGGCTGACCCAGATGGACGAGGCCGGGATGGACCACCAAGTACTTAGTGCCCGCCCCCAGATGTTCACCTACGCATTGCCCGCCTCAACCGCGGCCCGACTCGCCGCACTGTCCAACGACTCGCTGGTACGCGCTGCCGGGCAGTACCCCGACCGGCTGTCGACGATGATCAGTCTCCCGCTACAGTCGGCGACCGCATCAGTGGCCGAAGTCGAGCGCTGGGCCGACAAGCGCATCGTGCGGGGAGTGCTGATCGACTCCAACATCGCAGGGCGTGACTTCGCCGATGCCGAGCTCCAGCCAGTCTGGACAGCGGTTGAAGAGGCCGACCTCGCCGTGCTGGTTCACCCGTACCAAGCCGATGTGGTCGGGATGGAGCGGCTCATAAACCACTACCTGTTCAACCTGATCGGTAACCCGTTCGACACGACCATCGCTATCGCCAACGTTGTGTTTGGCGGAATGGTGGAGCGTCATCCGAAACTGCGCTGGGGGTTCGTACACGGCGGTGGCGTGGCGCCTTACCTGCTCGGCCGCTGGGATCACGGCTGGCGCGTTAGGGAAGTCACCCGTGAGTTGATTCCTGATGTTCTTCCATCTGAGCTCCTCGCTGGGTTCTGGTACGACTGCCTGGTCCATGACGTACGAACCCTGAGGTACCTCGCCGAGGTCGTGGGATGGGACCGGATAATGCTCGGAAGCGACTGCCCTTTCGACATGGGTTGTGTCGATCCGGTCGGGTTCGCGACAAGCACCGAACTGCCATCCGACGTGGCACCAAAGGTTCTCGGCGCCAACGCGGAACGGTTCCTGCGCAGCCCCGATGGTTGAGCGGCACGAATATGGGCGATGACTCTCCTAGCACCAACAGAACGGTCAAGATGCTGATGGCCGTTGCTCTAGGCATCGCTCTGTTGGCTGGGTCGTGCTCGTCGGCCGAACCGCTAGCAACGATCGACGGCGACGACCTGGGACGTCAAGAACTCGAGCGGTTACACGTCGATATCAGCCACCTCGACGAAGACGAGAAGGCTGCATCTACTCTATTGTTGGTTCTCCACCACGCCTTCACCACCCAGGCCCGCGCTGAGTTCGAAATCGAGCTCGATCCCACGATCGTGGGACAAGCGTTCGCCGACCGAACCGTGCGCTATGCCCACCGGCCTGACCTCGATCTCGCGCTCGCAGCCGAGAACCTGACCCGTCAACGAATCCTAATCGAATCCGAGTTGGACACTTTGCGGGATGCCATTGCCGAGGAGTTAGTGCTATCGGAGTCAGGCAACTTCGACCTCGACACCGCTTACCAAACCTACCTGCTCGACAAAGGTGAGGTCTGCATCAGGCAGATCACTTTACTCTCGGCCGACTCCTATGACATGGTGCTGGCCAAGCTCGAGGCCGGAAGCGACTTCGACGCCCTCGCCCGTGAGTACTCGACTGACCCGTTCGTTCATCGCGAGGAGGGAAAGGTCGGCGCGGGCGGCGATCTTGGGTGCTCAACCCCGGCTGCACTACCACGCGGACTCGATGAGGCCAGTCTCGATGCTCCGGTCGGAGAGACCTACGGACCGGTGTTCTCCGACATTGGCCTGCATCTGTTGTGGGTCTACAAGCGCACTGCTCCGGTGCTCGAAGACGTGCATGACGCCGTCCACCTGCACGCCGTGCCGCTACAAGGTCCTGACCTGTTCCGCGATTGGGCCATCGACGTGCTGGAAACGATCGAGGTTGACCTAGACGAGGCCTATGGGACCTGGGGCGTTCTACCCGAAACCGACGGCATACCCACCGTCGTTCCTACCTATCGGGTCCACCTGATCATCCCCTGACCCTCAGGCGATTGACAGATCTCAGAGCCCGTCGTTCGCATAGACCGCCAGTCCCCTCAGCGGAGGGTGGTGAGGTCGATCGAGGCACCCCTAGCGGCGGCCGATCGGCTCATGGCCTCAAGGATCTCTACTACGGCGAGGCCCTCCACCCCCCCGGTCTCGGGTCGACGACCGTCGCGGATGCACTCAACAAAGTGAACGAGGTTGTCCACAACGGGGTCAATCTTGCCGACTTCGTGCTCGACACGATCCTCCGAGTCGCCCTCCAGGGTGAACAGACGACTCCCGTCATGGTCGCTCCACGCCACCATCTCTGTGCCGTGTGCGGCACAACTGACCACCTTGGGGATCCTCAGCGAGGTGGTGAGGACCCCAATGGCTCCAGACTCGAACTCGATCAACGCTCCTGACATGTCATCGATCTCCGCCACCCGACCGATCCTGGTGCTAAAAGCGCTGACCCGAGCAGCGGATCCAGCGAAATAGAGCAGATTGTCGGCCATGTGGACTCCTAGCGCTGTCATCGCCCCTACTGGTGCCTCGGAGGGATCATCGCGCCACGGCCGATCGTGATCGGGACCGAGACGGCGGCTGAACTGACCCTCGACGAGGTGGAGTTGTCCAAGAACTCCGTGGTCGATCAGGGTCTTGACTCTTCGGGTTGCGGGGAGCCGGCGACGGTAGTGTGCTACCTGAAGGAGCGTTCCCGTCTTGTCTGCAGCATCGACGCATCGGCGTGCATCCTCAACCGACAACGCCAGCGGCTTCTCGACCATCACCGGGAGGCCAGCGGTAATCGCACTCAGAGTCAGTTCCACGTGGGTGGTGTGGGGAGTGGCGATCATTACCCCGTCGAGGTCTTCGGCCCACAATTCGTCGAGAGAAGCAGCGGGTCGGCAGCCATGACGAGCCGCGAACGCTTCCCTTCGGGACCGGTCTCGGGCGAAGCAGGACGCGAGTTCAGCTCCTTCGACCTGCACAACGGATCGTGCCAGCCGATGACCCCAGTTTCCGAGGCCGATAAGGCCGAGCTGAATCACCTGTCGACTCGAAATCGGGTTAGAGCCTCCTCGTCGATCTCGATCCCAACACCAGGCTCATCACTCGGGTATAGGTGGCCAGCCACTGGGAGGAAACGCTCGGTCGTGACGTCCTCGACCAGGTAGTGCGGTGAAATCCCCGAGCCGTACCGGAGATTCGGTACCACCAGGGCTAAGTGGGCGGCATGGGCGGCACTAATGCTTGTCTGGCCCGCCATTCCCGCGAAGTGGACACCGATTCCGGCCGCGTCGGCGACGGCGAAGACCTCACGAACCCCGATTGGTCCGGCTGCTTTCATCAACTTGGTAACCACTGCTCCCACCGCTCCGACAGCCAACGCAGTCCGGAGTTCGTTGGCGTCGAAGACCCCCTCATCGCCCCCCACCGTGACAGGACTGGTGGCCACCAACCGTGCCATACCCATGAGGTCCCAGCACGGTAGAGGTTGTTCAACAAATCCGGGCTGGGCGTCTACGACCGCCCGCAGATAGCGGTCGGCGGTAGGCAAGTCCCAGCCCTGATTGGCGTCGGGCAGCAGCTCGATGTCATGGCCGATGGCCTGGCGCACAGCAAGGGTGGTGGCGATGTCGTGATCGACATCGCCACCAACCTTCACCTTTACCAACGGGAACCCGGCTTCAACCGCAATCGCGGCCTCCTCGGCCATCGATTCCGGTGTCCCTCCCGATACGTGCCAGATCGTAGGCACCGAGTCACGAACCCGATCGCCGTAGAACGCATGAAGGGGTAGATCGGCGGCACGGGCAACGACATCGTGGAGCGCCATCTCAACCGCCGCCCGGGCGCCGTTGTTATGGACAGCGATACGGCGCATTAGTCGACGTATGGCGACGAGGTCGGTCGGGTCCCGCCCGATGAGGGCGTCAGCAAAGGCACCTCCGATGATGTCACTGGCCGACGCCAGGCTCTCACCCGTGAAGTACCGAGCCACGACACTCTCGCCGATGCCCACGATGCCATCGTCGGTCGTGACCCGCACGACGATGCAAGTGCGGGCATCGACTGTCGCCACGGCCATCTTCAGCGGCCGAACCAAAGGCACTTCGATCGGGATCGCCTCGATGCACTCGATCTTCAAGGCCTACCTCCGAACCCTGCGGGTGCGATCCTGCACTATATAGGATCGGTGAAACAGGGCGGACCGACCAGCAGCCAAATCAGATCGGAGTTCTGATGAACACCTCGACCACCTCCATTGCCGAACAGTACGCAGAGTACGCAACTTCATTGGACTTCTCGGACCTGTCCACCGAGGTGGTCGACCACGCCAAGAAACTGATCCTCGACATCATGGCCAACGACATCGGTGGCCATGCGTGGATGGACTCGGGTCCCCGCATTGTCGCAGGGGTGCGATCGCTCAACCGCGCCGGCACCGGTGCCACTGTTTTAGCGACGGGTGAGCCGATGGCCCCAGAGTGGGCGACGTTGGCCAACGGTGCACTCGCCCACAGCCTCGACTACGACAATCACCACGCCAAGGGCGTCATCCACGCCGGATCATCGGTGGTGAATGCGGCGCTGGCAGCTGGTGAGGAGAACAACTCGAGTGGCGAGGATCTGTTGGTCGCAGTTGTGATCGGATACGAGATCGCCTGTCGGCTAGCCATGGCTCTCGGGCCCCATTCTTCACACGAGATGGGCTTCCACCCCACCGGTACCTGTACGACATTCGCCGGTTCGGCCATCATCGGACGCCTGCGCGGAGTTGCACCCCAGGTGATCGTGGATGCCATGGGCCTCAATGGATCGCAAGCCGCCGGATCTATGCAGTATGTCCTCAACGGCGCGTGGAACAAGCGCACCCATCCCGGTCTCGCCGCTCATGCCAGCTTCATCGCGGTGTCACTCGCTCAGGCCGGCTTTGTAGGCGCTGCGGAGGTGTTCGAGGGGGAACAAGGTTTCCTGCAGGGATACGCCCTTCGCCCCGTCCCAGAGGAAGCGACTCGTACACTCGGCTCCAGCTACGAGACGCTGGACGTGGCCATCAAGCCCTACTCACTGTGTCGCTATACCCATCAGACTCTCGAACTGTTGATCGAATTAACCAAGGAGCGGCAAATTGACCCCGCCGGCGTCAAGTCTGTGGTCATCGAGATGCCCACCTACGGTGTCCATCTCTGTGGATCACCGATCGAGGCCAAACGCAACCCGACGTCACCAGTCGATGCCCAGTTCAGTGGACCCTTCGCCGCGGCACTGGCGCTCACGGAGCGGCGAGCTGGAATGGACATCTTCGCCGAGGTGCTGGACCGGGGACTGAGCGACGAGTTTCGACAGTTGATGGAAGTCACCGACGTCCGCCAGGCCGACGATCTTGACGCCATTCACCCAGAGTTCTGGCCTGGTCGGGTCGTTATCGAGGTGGATGGTGAGCGCATCGAGCGGTACGCCAAGCACATGCGCGGCGAGAAAGAGCGACCGATGTCGATCGAGAACGTGCAGGCGAAGTTCATCGAACTGGGACCTGACGTCGACAGAGATCGCCGCTCCGCCGTCTTCGCTGTGATCAATGATCTCGAAAGCCACTCGGTGGCCGACCTCATGTCACCATTGCGAGCGTGAGCCCAGATAGAAAACCCATAGCCGACGCCAGTGCCTGGAGAGGCGAGGAACTCGAACGCGACCCGCACTGGATCCACCAAGTTGGTCCGACTGAGATTGACGAGATTGACTCCGCACTTCAGTACCTGCACACCAAGGGGGCGGTCGTCCCGTTCGAGGCATCGGATTTCGTCGCACCAGCGACCGCTGCATTCCTGCACCGGGTAGCGGACACACTCGACCACGGTTGCGGCGCGGCGCTGATCCGCGGCCTGCCAAGCGAGCGTTACTCAGCGGCTGATTGCGAACTCATTTTCTGGGGTCTCGGCATCCAACTTGGTCATCCGATCTCGCAAAACTCACAGGGCCACCGCCTCGGACATGTTCGCGACCAAGGCAAGTCGATCAACGATCCCAACGTCCGCGTTTATCAGACCCGCGGCAATCTCGATTTTCACGCGGATCAACTGCCAGTCGACGTGCTAGGGCTGTTCTGCGTACATCCGGCCCGCTCAGGCGGAGTGAGTAAGATCGTTAGCGCCACAGCCATCCATGATGTCATGCTGACCGAACGGGCCGACCTCTTGGAGGTGCTCTACCAGCCCTTCCATCTCGATTGGCGGGGCGAAGAGCCGCCCGGGGCCGAGCCGTGGTATCGGGTGCCGATGTACAGCGAGGCCGACGGCTGGGTCACTTCCCGGTTCACATCACTTGCCTACTTCCGCAGTACAGCCCGCTTCGGCGAGGAGTACGCTTTGACTCCCGCCCAGTTCGAGGCACTGGATCTCGTCCAGAACATCGCCGGCCGACCCGAAATGCAACTGTCCGTACTGTTCGAGGCCGGTGACATCCAGTTGCTCAACAACCACGTGACCCTTCACGCCCGTGAAGCCTTCGAGGACCACCCGGAGCCCGAGCGCAAGCGACACCTACTGAGGATGTGGCTGGCCTATCCGCCCGAGCGCCGGCGACCATTATCACCACTGTTGGCAGAACGCTACGAACTGGTCGAGGCCGGAGGTATCCCGGCCCGAAATCAAAGCTTGCCGTGACCAAAACGGCCAACTATCTCGGTGACGACGGGAAGATTGCAAGCTCCAGAGCAAGCATCCGGTCTGGACAGACGATGCCGCCAATTGCTGATACCGACCATGCTTTGTGGGTGGGCAATCCGCTATCTGGGCTTAAGGTCGGCTCAACGGTGTTGGGCTAGTTCAAGCCATCGGCCACCGATGTAGAAGAGAACGGCCGACATTGCCCCGGACATGGCCACACACGTCCAGGCGACTTCGTAGCCCGATCGCTCCACCAACGCTCCGAACACGAGTGGGCCCACAATGCCCCCAGCGTAAAGGCCGGCCCCGGCGATCCCCGTCGCTATGGCAGGCGCGCCCGGGTTTCGGCTAACGACTGTGTACTGAAATAGCGCCGGCCAGCCCCACCCGCTAGCGAAGAACAGCACCGTAACCGCTGCGAGAGCCACCGGGTCCGACACTCGCCCCATCAGCATGTAGGCCAGCGACCCGAATGCCAACAGCCCGGCGAGCAGAGGTACATGGGTCCTCGACGAACGGTCAGCCACCGCTCCCCACAGGACGCGGGTGCCGATTCCGATAACACTTCCCGCTGCGAGCAGGGCACCTGCGACTCCGGGTCGGATACCGGCTGCCACGGCCGATTCGACGTAGAAGGCCGCGATCGAGCTTCCACCGACGACCGCCATGGCCGCACCCATTGCCATGACCACTAGAGGAGCAATCGAGACTGCGTGTTCTGACGAGATTGAATCTCGGCGGGTCCTGCCGCTATCGCTCCTACCCAACATGATCAGCGGAATCGATGCGAGCGCCATAAAGAACCAGGCCCATCTCCATCCGACGGTCAGACCGACGGCTGGAACTGCGGATCCCGCCACGAGTGTGCTCATCGGACCCGAGGACTGCTTGATGCCGAATGCAATGCCCTGATGGCGGGCCGGAATCCGGCTTGCGACTACCAGGTTGCTAGCCGGAAGTGCGACCCCGTTGGAGATCCCTGCGATGACCATGAAACCGAGTAGAACCGGATAGCTGTGGGTCAGCAGCGCGATCCCGAACATCGATCCACCGCTAATCACAGCTCCTAGGGCGACTGCTCGGCGGCCCCCGAGGGCATGGCTGATCCGTCCACCGGGAACCGAGGACAATGCCGACGCCGCGTAGTAGGCCGAGGCGACGATTCCGAGTTCGGATTCGCTGAAATCGAGCTCGGCCCGCATAAAGACCGCGAGTGCTCCGAGCAGAAAGATCGGGAGAGCACTGAGGGTGATGGACGAGGTCGAGGCGACCAAGGCACCGGCCACGGACATCCGCTTGCGACACAAACTCATCCGCTGCTGATTCCCTCTCGGATGTTCCAGACAGCGACGACCTTCTCCAGACACAGCTTCAACCCGTCACGCTCCCATCTGGTTAGAGGCAGACTCGATGGCGATCTCCGATACGCCCTAGACGATGGATGATATTTCATGTATGTTGCATGATTAAGGCCGGATCTGAGATAGTTGTTGGGAGATGGCCACACAACCGGTCACCGTCAGGTGTCCGCTAGCGAGTCCCTGTTCGAGGGAGGGAGAATATGACAAACCGCAAACGACTACGCACACTCGTTGCGCTAATTGCCACTATCACGCTGCTAGCAGGTAGCTGTGGCGACGACAACAGCGCGACACAAGAAGAGCTTCAAGCGGCAATTGACGCGGCTCAATCCGCTCAGGCGGCTGCCGATCAGGCGATCGCCGACGCGGCCGCTGCCATAGAATCAGCCGCTGCTGCACAATCGGCAGCCGGCGAAGCCACCGCCCAGGAGACATCGGTCATTCGGTTCGCGTTCGCGCCCGACCCGGTCTGGGACTACCTGCGCGACACAGGCACACTCGCCACATGGGAAGCGGCAAACAACATCCGCATCGTCACCAGCGAAACGTGGGATGAGTTCACGTACTTCGCCGGTGGCCACGGTGACATCGTCTCCATGGGCACCCAGGAGATCCCGGTGCTCGAGAACGAGACGTCGATCGAGACGGTCACGTTCGGCAAGTACAACTTCCAGCGCTCGCCGATGATGAAGCGCTCGGAGGATTCGTACAACACCCTGGCCGACATCCCAGCCGGATCGACCATCTGCGTCAGCAGTCCGGTTTCCAACACAGGCTTCTGGACCGTTGCGATGAAGCAACTGCACGACATCGACTACCGAGTCGGTGGCGGTGACTACAACCTCATCGTCAACGACCACTTCGTCAACCCGACCAACCTGCTGCGCGGTGACTGCGAAGCAGCCGTGGTCATTCCCGAGGCTGCTGTTCCGCACCTCCGGGAGGGAACGATCGAGATCATGTACGACGGCCAGATGCCGTTCCAGTTGTACAGTTCTTTCTCGGGTATCGACGACGGCAAGAACCACATCATGTCCAACCTGTTCACGGCCACTGAGTCGTGGTACGACGACCACCCGCGTGAGGTTGCTGCATTCCTCAACCTGTGGGAGATCGGAATCGGCATGTGGGAGGCCAACACGGCAGAGATCGTCTCGATCTACCCGCAGCACTTCGCAGTCGAGTCCGATGAGGACATCGAGTTCACAATCGGGTTCATGCAGGGTGCGAACGACTGGTTCGTCGAGACCGTCTACATGGACCAGGCTTGGGTCGACGCTGAGATCATGATTTGGGAACTCATGAAGGACCTCCACGCGGACAACCCGAACAAGTTGCCCGACGACATTCCGGAGCCTCGCTTCGAGGTCGTCGCAGCCCCGGGTTGAGCCCTCGATAAATAGACCAGTCCCTCCTCAGGGTTGAAGCGGGCTGCCGGAGTGCGCCTACGGGTGCACTTCGGCAGTCCTTTCAACGATCAGTCCTCCGGTTTCGATGCGTTTGGCGGGATGTGTCTTCGGACGCACTCGACCTACCCACCGACCCGGGTTGTCAACCACCCCGACTACGGCCACCGGCGCCTAGCCGTTAGCGAGACCTGACAAGCGTGGCAACCGACACTAAGAACGAGACGCAGCCGACACGGGTTACAGAAGAAGACTTGGCCAAGCGTGCCCGCCGCAAGGAGCGGTTCCAGATTTGGTTCTGGCGGCTGCTCAGTTATGTGATCGTGCTCACAATCTGGGAGTACTGCTCGGGCCGCGTGCTAGAGGAGGCCCTCCTACCCGGCCCGATCCGGGTAGTGGAGACTTTCTTCGACATCTGGGACAAGGGCAAGATCCCCAGCGCGTTTCAGGCGACCCTCACCCGCATCGGTGTCGGATTCGGGCTCTCGTTCTTCATCGGTGCGGCCGTGGGAATCCTGATGCAGAGCAAGTGGTGGGCCGGGTTCTTTAAGGATGCTGTGCTCATCAGCCTCGCGGCTCCGGGCCTCATCTGGGTCCTCATCACAGCCATCATCTTCGGCAATCGTCCCATCGGCCCAACCATTGCCATCATCTTGACCACTTTTGCCTTGGTCACCGTCAACGTCTCGGAAGGCATCAAGGCCTTACCGAAGGATCTGCTCGGTATGAGTCGGGCATTCCATATTGGGGTCGTCAAGAGGAATCGCCACATCGTCATTCCCCACCTCGCGCCGTATCTCTTCACCGGCCTGCGTTTTGGCTTCTCGATTGCATGGAAGGTGACGGTGCTAACCGAGGTCTTCTCGTCGTCGAAGGGAATCGGTTTCGAGATGCGGATCAGCAGCCAGCTCTTCCAAATGGATGAGTTCCTGACCTGGATCCTGACGTTCTTCTTCTTCGCCTTGTTCCTCGAGAAGGTCGTCCTGGAAGCCATCGAGAAGCGCTACTTCCGGTGGCGACAAGCCGTCACCGCGTCGTGAGCAGAGACCGATGAAATGATGGCAACCACCAGTTCCCCTGAGACGGCCACCGCCGCCCCGCAGAAGCCGACGAGGCCGAAACGGAACCCTTTCCAGATGCTAGGGCACTACGGCTGGCGGGTACTCAAGTCACCAACCTTCGCGCGCGTTCTATTCCCATTCACGATGCTCGTTCTCTGGCTCGTGTCGCTCGACACAATCGAGAAAATCTGGCCATTCGCTATCGACGTTCTGCCCACGCCTGGCGAGGTGTGGAGGTTCATGTGGAATGAGTTGATCACCGAGACCGTTGCACGACGTAATCTGTACGAGACGTTCTGGATCTCCCTACGTCGTTTGCTGACGGGCTTCGTTATAGCCATGGTTGTCGGCACCATCCTCGGACTGACCATGGGTCTGTCTCGGGCCGCCAATGCCTTCTTCCACGACTGGACGGTGGTTCTACTGGCCATGCCTGCACTGGCATGGGCCCTGTTCAACAGTCTGATCTTCGGCTTCGGAAACAAGGGCCCGATCATCACGGTCATCCTGGCCGGGATCCCGTTCGTGATCGTCAACGTCCGTGAAGGAGTGCGAAACACACCCCGTGAGTTGTTCGACATGGCTAGGTCGTATCAGGTGCCCCGGCTCAAAACGACACGTCACGTGCTAGTCCCATCGCTGATGCCGTTCATGTTTGCCGCTGCCCGCTATTGCTTCTCGATCGGTTGGAAGGGTCTCGTCATTGCCGAGGTCTTCGGCGGGCAGGACGGCGCGGGCTGGACCATCAAGTTCTGGTACGACGCTCATCGAGCCCATGGCGTGGTGGGCTACGCGGCCTTCTTCGTTATCTTCGCCATCCTGTTTGAACGGGCCGTGTTCGAGCCCATTTCCAAACGCGCCTTCCGCTGGCGGCCGAACCTCGACGGCGGCGAGGTCGTCGAAGAGGTATTCGACGAAGAGAACACGTTTGAGGATTCCGCCAGCGTGTCGGCTTCCGACATGATCGACGACAACGAGTGAATGGATCGATAAGTGGCTGAGATAAAGATTAGGAATCTACACAAGGAATTCGGCATCGGGGAGGACAAGGTCGTCGCCCTCGATGACGTGAACCTCGAGATTTCAGGCCACGTCTTCGTATCTATCGTGGGTCCATCAGGTTGCGGCAAGACAACCCTTCTAAACATCCTGAGCGGCATCGAGACGCCCACCAGCGGTGTTTTAGAGATGACCAGCGAAGGCCATGAGGCTGCTCCAGGATACGTGTTCCAGGCCGCTCGTCTCCTGCCATGGCGTACTGTGCGTGACAATCTGCTCTTCGTGCAGGAAGACCGGTCCGAGGCGTCCAAGAAGCGCTGCCAGCGATACCTCGACATGGTGCAGTTGGGCGACAAGGGCGAGAAATTCCCAGGTGAGTTATCTGGAGGCATGCAACAGCGCGTCGGCATCGCCCGGGCATTCTCCATCGAGCCCGACGTCTTGTTCATGGACGAGCCGTTCAGCCATCTCGATGCCATCACGGCACGCTCGCTTCGTCGCGAGTTGCACCACATGTGGGTCGAAACAAAGAAGACGGTGGTTTTCGTGACCCACGACGTCGGCGAAGCGGTCGAGCTCTCGAACAGAATCCTCGTGTTTGCAAAGGGGGGACGACTTGAGGACGACATCGAGATCGCCTTACCGTTCCCGCGCGACCCCGCTGACGAGGAGGTCGCCGTGGCCAAGGCGCGTGTCCTGAGAAAGTTCGAAGAGCTCGACCTCCTCGCAACCTGATACTGGAGCGGCTTCCGGTGGCGGGCGACATTATCGAGCGCACTGCGGCTGCCTTATTAGTCGATAAGCCACGTACCGCGTACGAACACGTTCTCCAGACACTGAGGCGGGCGATCCTTAACGGTGATCTCTGCGGCGGCACCCATCTGATCCAGTCCGAGATTGCCGGTGCGCTGGGGGTTAGCAAAACGCCTGTGAGGGAGGCGCTGCGGGAGTTGGCGGCGGACGGTCTCGTCAATCTAGACGCCCACCGGAGTGGAATCGTCAAAGAGCTCAGCCTCGGGGAACTCCAGGAGATCTACGAGATTCGTTGCACCCTCGAACCGGCGGTGCTGCGAAAAGCGTGGCCCCACCTCACCAACGAGATCGTCGACCGCGCTGGCGAGTTGCACTCACGGATCAACAAGGATTCGTCGCCAGCGCAGTGGGTCCAGTCCAACATCGACTTCCACGGCTGTGTTTTCGGCCTGGCACCGTCACCCCGCATGTTGGACATCCTCAACGGACTGATTGCCCCGTGGTCCATGTACGTAAGCGCGTCGCTGAGAATCGATTCGTACAATCAGATACGTGCAGCCAAGGGCCACGAGGCGATACTCAAGGCGTTGCAGGATCGTGACTTGGAGGCTGGAATCTCTGCCAACGTCAGTCACCTCAACATCGCCTACCAGACTCTCGCCTCAGCACTATCTATCTCCCACCGCTGATCGAGAGTCGGGCCACCACGCGAGGTCAGCCAACCTCCATGAGCACCTTGAGCGAGTCGGGGCTAGCCACGCGCTCGAAAGCGAGGGCGGCCTCCGAGAGATGCAATTCGTCGGTAACGATCGGTTCGAGGTCGAGCGCACCGCTGGCGGCCAACTCAATACCCCGGGCGTAATCCGCCGGCAAAGCGGCACGCGGGTTCCAGAGAGTGAGCTCCTTGAAATACAGCTGGTAGTAGGGCAACCCCTTACCACCTTGGGTGATGGTGCCAAATACGACCACCTTGCCGCCAACGCGTGCGAGTTCGATCGACTGACTCAGGGTGGCCTCGGTTCCAACCGCCTCCACAACGAGGTCCGCTCCGATCCCGCCTGTCATGTCCATTACGACTGCCGTCGCCCTGTCTGGTGGGGCCACGGCGGCCACACCGAACCGCAACGCCAACTCTCGCTTCCATTCCGAGCGGGTGACGCCGACAACGGTTGCTCCTGAAGCGCGCAGGAGTTGAGCAAGGAGCAGCCCGCTGACTCCCAAACCCACCACAACGGCAACGTCACCGGGTACCACGTGAGTCGAGCGATGGGCGTGCACGCACGTGCCGAGGACCTGCAGGAGGCCAGCGGCCAGATCGCTAACTTCTGACGAGACGACCAGCAGACGGTCGGCAGGGACGACCACCCGCTCAGCGAATACCCCATCGGCATCGCGCCCAAGGAGGCCACCGGTCAGGCACAAATTGGGCCTGCCCTCACAACACAGCGGACACAACCCACAGGCGATAGCCGGGTCAATCAGCACGCGTTGGCCAGTAGCTATGTTGGTGCCACCATCTTCGATGACTTCACCGATCATCTCATGGCCCATGATCCGCGGATAGTCGACGGGAATGCCACCGCTGAAGATCCCGACGTCGGTGCCGCAGATGCCCACCTGATGAACCCCCACGAGCACTCCCCCGGAAGCAGGTGGCTCAGGGGCATCCGCGTACACGATCTGCCCCGGCCCCGTCACCTGAACCGATTTCACTGTCGTCTCCCCCCTAGATCGCGGCAACACTCAGATAGTATTAAATACATCTTGCACAGTTTTAGTAGGTTTGAAAGGTCGTCTTGTGTCTGAACTTGAGTTGGCCCTGACGCCTATGGGTTCCCGAACCCGGGTGACCGCTCACGAGTTCGTGAGAGAGACCCTGCGCGAAGGAATACTCAACGGGAGTCTCCCCGGTGGCACCCGCCTCGTCCAGGCCGACCTAGCCGCGCAACTGCAGGTAAGCACGACGCCTGTACGAGAGGCCCTTCGCGATCTCGCTTCGGAAGGGCAAATTGAACTCGACGCCCACCGTGGTGCCACGGTCCACCAGATCAGTCATGACGAACTCGAGGAAATCTACGAATTGCGGATGATGCTCGAGGTCATGGCTATGCGTCGCGCCGCTAAACGCATCACACCAGCGCAACTGACACGGGTCCGTACAGTGCTCGCCGCCATGCAGGCAGCCCCTCAGTCTGCAAACTGGGTCATGTTAAACCGTGACTTCCACCTGACCATCTACGAGGCGGCCGATTCGCCCCGACTGCTATCCATCCTTCGTACCCTCCTCGACACCTCGGTCATGTATGTAAGCGCGGCGCTCGAGTCGACTCCAAACATCCGCAAGCAGGCCAGCATCGACCACAAAAGGATGGTCGAGGTGCTCGTCCAGCGTGATGCCGAAGGCGCCGTTCGGACAATCCAGGATCACCTGGAGATCCCTCGGTCGATACTTCACCTCGATACCTGAGCCCAACGAGCCCTCAGTTGCCCGCGCCGACGATCGACATCCACTGCCACCTAGGCACACCCGCCGTGAGCGATCTGCTCGCGCCTCACGGCAAACCGGAGTACGAGCCCTACGACCACTTCATGGGTCAGAATTCACGGGACCAGAACGCAGTCATGTACCCCACCATTGCAGCTCAACTCAACGATCCGGCCGCCCGGATAGAGCCGATGGACGCTATGGGTGTTCAGATTCAGGGTCTCGCGACGTTCGTGTCGCAATATGGCTACTGGGCCCCGGCACCGCTGGCCGCTGAGGCGGCGAGGATCCAGAATGACAATCTGGCCCAGGCCGCGGCAAACCACCCCGATCGGTTTGTGCCGTGTGGCGCCACCGTTCCACTCCAGAATGTTGAGTTAGCGATCGAGGAGATGAACCGCGCCGTGGACGAGTTGGGGTTCAAGGGACTCCAGATCGGTGGCACTGTCGACGGGCACAACCTTGACGAGCCGCGCTTTCGACCGTTCTGGCAGGCGGTTGCGGCCAAAGGGATTCCGGTGATCCTCCACCCCAACGGCTACGAAGAGAGCCAGCGTTTCGACGACTACTTCCTGGTCAACTGCATCGGGAACCCGCTCGAGACCACAGTGGCGGCCCACCGCATGATCTTCTCCGGCCTATTCGAGGAGTTACCCGACCTGAAGCTCGTCCTACTCCACGGTGGTGGCTACCTGCCGTTCTATGCAGCCAGGGCCGACCACACTTGGGAGGTGCGACCCGAGACGCGCGTTCACATCCCCGACAACCCGCCGAGTTACTACATGAAGCGGATGTACTACGACACAATGGTGTTCCAACCTCTCTACCTCCAGCACCTGATCGAGATCGTGGGATCAGCGCGGGTGATGGCCGGCACAGACTTCCCCTTCGACATGGGTGAGACCGACCCGATGGGCCTGGTGGACCGCCTCGAAGGGCTCGCCGACGAGGAGCGGGAAGCGATCAAGGGCGCCAACGCTGCTCAACTGTTCGACATCTGAGCGGGCCAACCGCCGTCCAGATAATCAAGGTAATTTCCTCTGGAAACTGCATCTGACAACATATATAATGCGTCAAGCGACCCACGTCTCGCAGTAGGAGAACCGCATGGCCCCACTGAAAACCCCTTGGATCACTGAAAAGTGGTTCTCCAGCCCATGGAACTACCTACCTGAGGCAACTGGCGCTCTGGAGCTACCCAAAACCCTCCGCGTCCACGATGTCACCCTCCGTGACGGGGAGCAGCAAGCGGGAGTCGAGTTCACCACCAACGAGAAGTTACGCATAGCCGAACTACTCAACAACGCCGGTATCCACCGCATCGAGGCCGGCCTGCCCGCCGTCTCGCCTGCCGACGAAGAAGCTGTACGACGAATCGTCGCTGAGGGATTCGACTCGGAGATCTACGCGTTCTCACGGTGCATGGTCGATGACGTCAAGCTCGCTCTCGACTGCGGAGCCACCGGCGTCGTGATGGAGGTGCCCTCCAGCCACCACCTCATTGAAAAGGGTTACCGCTGGCCAGTCCAGAAGGCGCTCGACCTGTCCATCGAGGCCACCAACTTCGCCCACGAGAACGGTCTCAAGGTCACGTTCTTCCCGATCGACGCCACCCGGGCCGACATCGTGGAATACCTCGACATGATGGAGAAGGTCGCCACCGACGGCTACGTCGATGCCGTCGCACTCGTCGATACATTCGGCGTTCTTTCGCCCCACGCGGTGAGTTACTTCGTTCGCAAGACTCGTGAGCGCCTCGGCGTGCCCATGGAGACCCACTTCCACATGGACTTCGGCATGGGCGTGGCCAACACCATTCTCGCTGTTACAGAGGGCGTCGAGGTCATCCAGACCACGGTCACCGGACTCGGCGAGCGCTCTGGCAACACGCCCACCGAGGAGACGATTCTCGCACTGCTCACCATGTACGGACTCGACACCGGCATCAAAACTGAGCACTTCACCGCCATCTCTCGGGAGGTGCTCGAAATGGCCGGCGTAGCGCAACCCGGCAACCGGCCCATCGTGGGCGAGCGCCTTTTCGACGTTGAGTCCGGCATCATCGCCACCTGGGTACGCAACGTCGGTGACGACCTCATCGAGACATTTCCGTTCCGACCGGAACTGGTCGGCCAAGCCGCCCCCGAGATTGTGCTTGGCAAGGGATCGGGTGTGGACTCGATAGCGGTGTGGCTCGAGCGAAATGATATGACTGCCGACGACGACGCCATCCTTGAGATACTCGGCGTTGTCAAAGCCAAATCGCTCGAGAAGAAGGGGCTGCTCACCAACGAAGAGTTCGTGGAATGCGCCCTCAAGGTCATCACTTGAGTGCCCCGACCCAGTTCGTTATCTAATCGACACCAACCACTGCTAGGAGAAGAAATGAAGGAAGCGTTCGGAGTCCTCAGCACTGACTGGCGAGAGGGAATCAACTGGCAGGAGGTCCGTGACTGGCGTCTCCGTCGGGCCCGTGAAGCGATGGAGCGCCATGGACTGGGCGCGATGTTGTTGATGTACGACGAAAACATCCGCTACGTGACGTCGACAATGACCCCCGGCTGGAACCAGTTGAAGCCTGGTCTGCGCTACGCGGTCTTGATCGAGGGCAAGGAGCCCATCCTCTACGAGCAAGGTGACATCGGATACCACATCCGCGAACACTCCCCTTGGATTCCCAGGGAGAACGTTCGCTACAGCTACGCGTGGATCAAGGGCGCCGCTGGTCCGGCTTCGACCGCCCAAGTCAACAAGTTCAGTAGTGCACTCATGAACGACCTTGAGGACGCCGGCGTGTCCGAGCAACCACTCGGGGTCGACTTCATGGACATCAACATGATCAGGGCCTTCGAGGAACGCAACATCAATTGGGTCGACGGCATGACGCCGATGATGGAAGCTCGCTCGATCAAGAGCCCCAACGAGCAGAAGGCTATGCGCATCGTCGGCTCTATCTGCGACGTAACCCACTACGAGTTCTCCCAGTTCCTCAAGCCGGGCCTCACCGAGAACGAAGTCACCGCCTTCGGAATGGAGTACCTCTACAACATCCCCGGGATGGAGAACGTGGAAGACGTGATCGTGTCCTCTGGGCCCAATGCCTGGCCCAACTGGCGCAACCACGGTGATCGCATCATCAGGCCCGGAGACCTGGTGATAATCGACCTCGCCGCACTCACATGGAACGGGTTCAAGTCCTGCGTGTACCGCACCTACTGTGTCGGGGGAACACCTACGGACGAGCAGAAGCAGTACTACGACCTAGCCAACAAGTGGCTCCAGGACTCGATCGCGGCCACCCGCCCCGGGGTCACCACTGCCGACATCGCGTCGGTTTGGCCGTCAGCCAAGGAGATCTGGGGCTATGAGGAAGAGGACGAGGCCGCGGCCAACCTCTGGGGCCATGGTCTGGGCCTCGCCCAGTATGACCAACCTGTCATCTCCCGGATCTGGTCGCTCGACCATCCGCAGGAGATCCAACCGGGCATGGTGTTCGCGCTCGAGACCCAGCACGGCAAACTCCACGAGTTCGGTGTGCGCCTCGAGGAGATGCTCATTGTCAATGATGATGGCGTAGAACTCATCTCCACCTTCCCGCTCGACGAGATCACCTGCGCGGGGTGAACACCGGCCCCACCCTCGTCACTCTGCTCGATGACCCAACGACTGCCAACGTCACGGTCAGCGGAGCCAAGGGCGCTGGGCTAGCGCAGGCTCGGACGGCCGGCCTGCCGGTCCTAGATGGCTTCGTCATCTCTCCGGAGGCATCCGTCAACGCTCTGACCCATGCTGCCAAGGTGTTGGATGAACGGGGCTCTGGCGGAGCCCGGATGTCGATCATTGCCACTGAACTACCGGCCGATCTCCTCACCCAAATTGAGGCCGCCGCCGCGGACCTGCCGGAGCCACTCATCGTCCGGTCATCTAGCATCCTGGAGGGCAGCGGCGAATGGTCGGGCGCGTTTACCTCGGTACCCGAGGTCAACCGAAACGAGATCGCGAAGGCGACAAAGAGTGTGTGGGCCACCTGCTACGCACTCGATGTGCTGGAACGGTTCGAAGCGGTCGGAGTCGAGCCCGAGGCAGCCCACATGGGCGTCCTCGTGCAGCCGGAGATCCTCCCCGACTTCGGCGGTGCTGCCCGAGTCAACGAAGACGGCAGCGTACGGATCGATGCGGTGAAGGGATCACCGCGAGACCTGATGGCTGGGTGGTCTCCCGGTCGCAGAGCCGACGTCCAAGATGGAGAGATCGCGGGTATTGACGCGATCGAACTGATGGGCAGAGAGACCCTCCGGGTAGTGGCCGAGCTCGCGTCCAGGGTTCGGAGTGAAATCGGCCACAACCTCATCGAATGGGCGATAGTCGACGACGCTCCAGTGCTGCTCCAAGTGCAGAGATCAGTCATGAGCGATGTCGACGGGGGGATGGTGGTTCCCGCCGCTCTCGGACACCCGTTCGCTCTCGACTTCGTCCGTCTGGCCCACCAATACCCCGGTGCACTCGGCGACGAGTTGGTACTCGGCTGGCTGCCCGGGATGGCCAGCGAGGTCAACCTCACCGCGCCGGCCAAGAATGCGAATACCGAGGAACTGCTGGCTCGCGGACAGGAACTCGCCCACCGACTCGTCGCCGAGGCGTGGGATAAGCCGGCCAACGAGGCCGCCGCCCAAGCTGCCCTGGTCCTCAGGCGGCTACGCAGCGACCGGCCCAATGAGTCGATCGAGGCTCTCCAACAGTTGCAACCAGTCGACGAAGAGTTGGCATCGGAACTACTCGGCATCGCTCGTCACCTCATCGACCGAAGCACCCCAGACGGTCGCCGCGGACTCGACCGATGGGAACCGGTATTGGCAGGGGTCGCCGCACTGCAGGGACAGGTGTTCGCGGGCACCCCAAGCGTCGGGGGCATCGGCGCGGGCCGCCTCGTCTGGGTCGAGCATTCCAAGCAGACCGAGCACGTCCGACCGCGTGACATCATCGTCACCCAATACCCGCTCCCCAACTTCTCTCCGATCCTCTTCGACGCCGCCGGCATCATCTCGTTGGGAGGTGCCTCGACCGCCCACCTGTTCGAGGTGGCCCGGTCCCTAACCGTTCCGGCGGTCATCGAGTGCCCCATCGGTGACATCGTCAGAGATGGCCCGCTCTTGGGCATGCTCGACGGCGACGCCGGACGGGTCGCGATAATTAGAGAATGAACATGGACAGACTGGTCATCGGCGCAGTTGGCCTCGGGATCATGGGCAGTGCTATGAGTACCCACGTCCTCGCCGCTGGCCACGAAGTGATCGGCTTCGACACCGACCCGGACCGGCTGGCTGCCTTCGCAGGAACCCACGCTGGTTCAACGGCCGAGGTGGCCAGTAGAGCCGACGTGGTGTTGTTGTCGTTGCCAACGATCGATTCGCTCGACTCGGTGTCCGCGGAGATGGCGTCCACGGGACGGGACGGACTCGTCGCGGTCGAGATGGGCACCTTCCCGCTGGAAGCCAAGGAGCGAGCACAGGCAACGATGGCGAGGGCAGGAATAACGTTGCTCGACGCGCCAGTCAGCGGAACCGGTCTCCAGGCTGCTGATGCGACACTCGTCGTCTACGCAAGCGGGGATGCGGAGGCGTTCACGGTCGCAGAACCGATCCTCAACCTCGTGGGGCAAGGGACCTACTATCTGGGCGAATTCGGCAATGGGTCGCGGATGAAGTTTGTCGCCAACCTCCTCGTCGCTATCCACACTCTCGCTACGGCGGAAGCCCATCGACTCGGAGCTGCATCCGGCCTCGACCCCGACGTCATCCAGGAGGTCATCGAGGCCGGTGTCGGGTCATCGCGGATCTTCGGTATCCGAGGTCCCATGATGGCTACCGGCACCTTCGAACCACCGTCGGCGCGAATGGCGATCATCCTCAAGGACGCTACGATCATCGCGGATCATGCAGCGAGCACGGGGGCACCCACACCGCTACTCGACACCGCCCTTGGCTGGTACCGAGTCGGCGTTGCCGAGGGGCTGGGAGAGTTCGACGCAGCCGCACTCCTGACACTGCTGGAGGCAAATCCTCGATGACCAAGTCAGGTACACCTCTTAGCGGCTACGCCAAGGGTCCGTTCGCTGTGGATTGGGAAGAACGCTACGACATGCCCCGCCTCCGCCGCGAGCGGGTGGAGGCGACCCAACGGGAACTAGTCGAAGCAGGGGTCGACGCACTCATGGTGTGGAAGGACGAGAACGTCCGGTTCCTCACCTCGTTGCGGGCCCAGCTGATCGCAGGTAAGACCATGGCCCTGAACGGGGCGCTGCTTCAGGCAACCGAGGCTCCAGTCCTGCTGTGCTCTGGTGGCGAGATCGACAAGGCCCGCTCCGGGATGCCGTGGATCGCCGAGGCCCATGCGATCCCCATCATGGAGCAGGCTGAGTTGGTCGAAGGCTTCGTCAAGAACATCCTCCGACCCATTCTCCGGGACCGGAAACTCGACAGTGGCCGGCTAGGAGTGGACGCCGGCAACATCTCGTTCATCAACGCGATGCACACCCATCTACCCGATCTCGAACTGGTCGACGGCGACACGATCATGCAGAAGGCGCGTCTTATCAAGACCGATGTCGAGTTAGCCATCATCGAGGAGGCCTGCGCTATCGGTGATGCGGTCACCCAGCGGGCCCTAGACGAGACCCGGGCCGGTCGACGGGAACTCGAGGTAGCCGGTGACGCCATGCAGACGCTCTTCCACCTCGGGGGCGAGATGGCCCATGTCATTACCCCGTTCGTGGCATCGGGCGAGCACATGTCGCCACCCCACCGACTGGCGACCGACAAGTTGATGCGCAACCACGACCTGTGCTTCATCGACATCGGCGCCATGTGGAACGGCTATTTCGCCGACATCGGCCGCACGACCATCATCGGAAAGCCCAACCGCCAGCAGCAGGAGATATACACCGCTGTCTACGAAGGTCTCATGGCCGGTGTCGAGAAGATGCGACCGGGTTTCACGAACGCCGACGCGGCTAATGCCGTCGTCGACAAGATCGGCGAGCACGGCCTGGCCGACCATTTGTTCAGCCTGTTCATCGGGCACGGAATCGGAATCGGCGCCAACGAGCCGCCATACATCGGCGAGAACATGCCGGGGGCCACAGTGCATGAGTTTCGTCCCAACATGGTGTTTGCGGTCGAGCCTCTCGTGTGGGTGCCGGACGTACCCGGAGGTGGCGGTGTCCGCATCGAGGACATGGTCTTGGTGACCGAAGGCGAGCCTCGGATTCTGTCCCGGGTCGAATACGAGGACCGATTGCTACTGTGAGCGACCCGGATCCTGTTCGTGTCGGGGTGGTCGGGCTGGGCTGGTGGGGTGGGGTGCTAGCCGATGCCGCCGAACGGGCCGGGCTTGAGGTAACAGCCTGCTTCGCCCGAACTAAAGCATCTCGCGATGAGTTTGCTGCCGTTCGCGGATGCTACGCCGCGTCGTCACTGGCCGAACTCGTCGCTAGCGACGATGTCGAGGGTGTGATCCTCGCCACTCCTCACAGCGTTCATGTCGAACATGTGGAGCAAATTGCCGCGGCGGGCAAGCACGTGATCGTGGACAAGCCGTTCACTCTGACAGTTGCGGAGGCTCGACGAGCCCTCGCTGCAACATCTGCTGCCGGGACCATCCTAATGGTCGGCCATCAGCGCCGGCGTCAAGAAGCCAACCGTCGAATCAAGGATCTAATAGACGGTGGCGACATCGGGACCCCGGTCGTGGCATCGTCGGTGTACGGAGTGGCGAGTGGGTATCCGGCGACGTGGCGAGCCGCCAAAGACGAGACACCTCTTGGTGCCATGACCGGTCTGGGTGTCCACATGATCGATACGTTCCACTACCTGCTCGGTCCAATAGAACGGGTGAGCGCTTTCAGCAACGAGATGCTTGAGGGCGAGCCGCTCGATCACGCCACCGGGCTCTTGCTCGAATTTTGGACTGGCGCGGTCGGCTCGCTCGTAACCACCCACTTCGCACCCAAGGTCATACAGATGAGCGTGCACGGAACCAAGGGCGCGGCGTTCAACGAAGATGACGGGGCAAGGTTATTCGTACAGAAGATCTCTGAGGGGACGCGCACCGAGGTTACCTTCAAGCGCAACGACGAACTCGTCGACCAACTCGTCGCCTTCGCCGATGCCATCAGGGGTACCGGGCCAGCCGAACCTGGCGGGGTCGAGGGTATGGCCGTCGTCGCTGTGCTGGAGGCTGCAGTTGCCAGCGCCGAGAGCAGGGCCGCAGTGGAGGTTGCTGAGTTCATGTCAGGAGATCGCTATGGGTGAAATGGTGGGGTTGATCGCAGCCGATGGCCACACGCTCGACGCGTACGAGGCTGGCCCCAGGGGGGCAACTGCAGGTATTGTCATCATTCAGGAGATCTTCGGTGTCAACGAACACATCCGTTCGCTCGTCGATCGCTACGCCGGACTTGGTTATCGGACAATCGCTCCGGCGCTGTTCGATCGGGCTGAGCGCAACGTCGAGTTCGAGTACGACGCTGAGGGCCTCACGAGAGGTCAAGCCATGCGCGATCGGATTGGGTGGAACTGGGCGACCACCGACATCGATGCGGCGAGGAACTACCTCGCCGATACCGGCCCAGTTGCGACCATCGGATACTGCTACGGCGGTTCCTTGGCCTGGCTTGCTGCTTGCGAACTCCAGTTCACTGCATCGGTCTGCTACTACGGTGGCCATATCCACGCCAACCTCGATCTAGCACCGACGTGTCCAACGATCATCCATTTCGGAGAACTCGACCCCCAGAGCCCCCCAGAAGAGGTTGCTGACCTCCAAGCCGCCCATCCCGACGTACCGATCTATGTGTACGACGGTGCCGAACACGGATTCAACTGCGACCTGAGATCCTCGTACCACCCCACAGCGGCAGCTCTCGCCTTCGATCGCACGACGGAATTTCTCACCAAGCACCTAGGCACACCCGGTGCCGGTACCTGACATCCCACACCCCAGGAGCCCACCCGATGCCGAACCCCCTAGTAGCCGTGACCGATCACGTCTTCCCCGATCTCGAACCGACAAAGGCAGCCCTAGCCTCGGTCGGCGCCGAAGTCAACCTGGCGAGGTCGGGGAGCGCCGAAGACATCCTCGACGTCGCCCGCGGCGCCGACGCCGTCATCAACTGCTTCGCTCAACTGCCCGGCGACGTGATCAACCAGTTCGAGCAATGCCGGATAATCGCTCGCACTGGAATCGGCATCGACACCATTGACCTTGACGTTGCCACCACCAAGGGAATCGTGGTCACCAACGTGCCCGAGTACTGCGAGGACGAGGTGTCTGACCACGCCATGGCCCTCCTACTGGCACTGGCACGCAACGTCACCCGCGGCAATGCGCAGGTCCACGGCGGCGAATGGGCGCTCGCAAAGCTTAAGCCGATGTTCCGACTGCGAGGGCGGACAGTGGGCCTGGTCGGATTCGGCAAGATCCCACGCCTAGTCGCTGCAAAAGCGCAGGCGTTCGGCCTGAACGTGGTCGCGTTCGACCCTTACATCGAACCATCCGACGCGGCGTCACTCGGTGTCGAACTCCTCTCGCTCGAAGAACTCATGGCCAACTCGGATTTCGTGTCGATCCACACGCCACTAACACCAGAAACCCGCCACATGATCGGCGCCGATGTGCTGGCAGGGATGAAACCGGAGGCCATGCTGATCAACACGGCCAGGGGTGGACTCGTCGACGTCGACGCGTTAGCCGATGCTCTCGACGCTGGATCGCTAGCGGGTGCCGGGCTCGACGTCTTGCCCGACGAGCCACCGACAGCCGATCTGCGGCTCATGGACCGTGACAACGTGATCCTTACGCCCCACACTGCATTCTATTCTGAGCAGTCAATGATCGATCTACAGGCCAAAGCTGCTCAGCAGGTTGCTCTCGTGCTCGCCGGCGAGCAACCGCAGTACGCCGTCAACCTTGACAAGCTCAACTGAGTCTGTGAAACGTTGGAGCAGGGCACCCAGCAACCCGACCGGCGAGGTCCTCGTGAAAATTGGAGCTGGCAGTATCTGTCAGAACGATCAGCATGTCGTGACCGGTCAACATGGCGCGGAAGCGGGTGAAGACCTCCGATTCCCGGTGTACCCACCGCCCCTGAAAACGGACCAGCAGACCGTCTAGGCTGTGTCGAGCGCCGAGCCGAAGGAGTACCGGCATGACCAACTTCACCCGAGGGAAAATCAGGGAGAAGTTCCCCGAGTTAACCTGACGCGCCGTGGCGGCTGCCAGCTCCAGCGAATGGAGCGAGTGGTCCGACATGTTCACCGGGGACGCCCACTACCTCGAATACCACCTCGGCGAGTTCCACGGCCATGCTGCGATCCTCGAATGGATAACCGCGACCATGGCCGAATGGCCTGCCAGCGAGTTGGTGGCCTTCCCTACGGACTGGCACCTGATCGACGTCGAAGCCGGGCGGGTCATGGCGAAGATCCGGAACCGGCTCTCCGACCCCGGTGACGGCAGCATCCACCAGCCCTCGAACCTCGCCATCCGCTAGTACGTCGATGACGGGTGCTGCAAATCCGAGGAGGATGTCTACAACCCGGCCTCCTTCGGTCAGGAAGTGGTGCGACCTGGATCCGCCGCAAGAACGATCTCACCGAAGGATTCTGAGCCCTACGGCCCACCGTTCGGGGCATGGTGGCCTTGGCGCCGACCTGTGCGTTGCAGGGGCGTAAGGCCTCCCCAGCGTCGTCCAACGACCACATGTGACTGAACACCAGGTCCATGTCGACATCGTGCTCAGCGACGTAGTGGGTACAGGCAGCGATCCTCGCAGTCGAGAAACTCCACGAGCCGTGGAGCGTTATCTGGCGGCGCAGCAGATCGTCACTTACCTCGAGAGTGACCTCCCCCTCCCCCCCCCACGGAGCAACCCCGACCCAAGTGCCGAGCGGCCGTACCTTCTAGTTGCTGGCGGTGGCGTTGTCGGTGGTATCGAGACCGCCGAACACCCATTCTCCATGGACATCCCTGCAGGCGCCGTGCAACAGGTGGTGCTCAGACGTGAGGTCGGGGCCCATTCGGCCGGTAACCCGGTCAAGCACGGAGCAACCTGCGTCCACCACCTCGAGGCCGATCCCGTCACCGCCCATGACCACGATCCTCGCCATGCCCACGCTCCCTGTGTCCGAACCCGGAAGCCGTCGAAGGACGGCGACCAGCGGCCGGACCCGGTCCGGGTCACCAGGAGGGGCGAGGGCTAGGGTCCCGATCGATGGCCGACGCATCCACGACCGCCTCACCTGCCACAGGCCCACCGGCTGCGGGAACCAGGAAGGCCTGGCCGCACCAGTGGAAGGAACTGTACGAAGAGGTCATCGACGC
>PVBE010417121.1_pt1 | contig 51654 bp, 53 predicted proteins | sample 1631181 | NCBI WGS metagenome assembly PVBE01 (sample SAMN08397723, study PRJNA350692) | Marine metagenome, whole genome shotgun sequencing project. | isolation source: water | place: Pacific Ocean | collected 2012-04
AGTATCGAAAATCCTCTCATTCAGCATGGACCGGTTTTGGGGGGGCAGGTCAATTAAATGTCGGTTCAAGCTTGGATTTTTTGCGCTCAGCTAGTGGGTCGTTCCCCGAGCGTATTCTAGCTTTGAGGCGAAGAGCCTCGTCTCTGGCTTGCGTTGGGGTGAGTTCTCCATGCCGACCGATGGTATAGCGTCTTTCGCGGCCGTTAAACCTATAGTTCAAAAGATAAGATATGACGCCCGTGGAGGTGACTCTGACGCAAAAATTTGGAATGCTTGAGTCCCAGTAAATCTTTTGGCCTTTGGACGGAATGTGCAGGGCGTCGATGTTTCGCTTGGTGAGTTTCATGATAAATTCTATGTGGCGGCCGTGTCAGCGCTATGTCAGCTCCCCAGATCAATTTGGAGGTAGCTTCAGGGAGAAAGGTAAGTCTAATGATCAGTAAAATCAAGATATTTCTTACCGAGGGGATATACGGGGAAGGTAGTTTGACGGATTCCTAATCCGGAGGTCGGGTGTTCGAGTCACCCAGGGGGTACCATTTGTTCCGTTTGCTTGAGCGGGCCGGTTTCGGGTGAGGCTCGCCAAGCGCACTTATAATGTGATGTCCACTAAGGAGAGAAAATGCCGCCGAGAAAGAACGTCAAAATTCCGCCCCGCGCCCTCAAGCGCGGCACGATGCTGTGGAACAAGGAGTTCACCGAGGGGATCGCCGCGGACATGGCGGATTGGGCCGACCCCGCTTTCATGAAGATGTTCATGGAGTTTTGCTACGGAGGGCTCTACGACCGGAATGTGCTCCCGCAGAAGACGCGCGAGCTCTGCGCCGTGGCGGCTTGCGTCATGGCGAACGCCAACCCTCAGCTCCGCACCCATATCCAGGCCGCCTGGAACTGCGGCTCCACCAAGCGTGAGATCATGGAGGTCATCCTACAAATGGCCACATACTGCGGCATGCCCTATATGCTTCAGGCGGCGCGCACCGCCAACGATATTTTCCCGTCGCTCAAGCGCGGAAAAAAGGCCGGCGAGCTGCCGCCCGCTATCAAGGCGAAATTGACCAAGGCGAAAAAGATCACCGGAGCGAAGGGAAAATCGGGCGCCCGAAAAAAATAACGCACCTCATTCGCACCGCCCGGCTCCCTGGCGGACGAAATATGATTGATCATTCGGTTAATATACATTCGACTTAATCCACCGGAGGGCGTTTCGATGCCGACAATTCCCGAGAAGATGAAGGCGGCGGTCACCCACGGGCCGTCGGACGTACGGATCGAGGAGATTCCCGTCCCGGCCCATGAGCCGGACAAGGTTTTGGTCAAGGTGGCCGCCTGCGGTATCTGCGGGACGGACGTTCATATCATGGACGGTCATATGAGGCCGGCGTGGCCGCCTTACTATCCCTTCACTCAGGGGCACGAGTGGTGCGGTGAGGTGGCGGCCGTCGGAAGCGACTCCGGAAGCGCTCTGAAGCCGGGGGACCGGGTCATCATGGAGCCCACCATCGGCTGCGGCCGCTGCGCCACCTGCATCCGGGGCGCGTACCATCTGTGCGAGCGGGCAGGGGAGCCGGATGGCGGCTACAAGCTCCTCGGGCACACGGCGGACGGCGCGTTCAGCGAGTACGGCGTGGCCCCGCCGAACAATCTCCATAAAATGCCCGCGTCGATGAGTTGGGAGGAGGCGGTGATCGTGAATCAGGTGGTCGTCGCCCTTCACGCCCTCGACCGGGGGAAGGTGGAACCTGCCGACCAGGTGGCGATCCTGGGGCCGGGGCTGCTCGGGCTATCCGTCCTTCAGTTGGCGAAAACGATGGGGGCGTCCAGAACCTATATCACCGGAAGGGGGTACCGGCTTGACATCGCCCGCGAACTCGGCGCCGATGTTGTCATCGACATCACGAAGGAGGACCCGGTGGAGGTGGTGATGAAGGACACCGGGGGCCGGGGCGTCGATCTCTCGGTGGAGTGTGCCGGCCCCCCCGAGGCGATGAAGCAGGCGGTGGGGATGGTACGTCGCGGCGGACGGGCGGTGCTCGAGGGGATCAACGGGGGCGAGAATGTACCCTTCGTCACGGACCGAATCGTTCTGGACGAAATCGCCGTTTTCGGAGGGCGCGGCTCGCCTAACTGCTATCCCCGGGCGATTGAGTTGATGACGCAGGGCGTCATCGACACCCCCCGGATGCTCACCCATACCTTTTCGCTCGATGAGTTCGGGGAGGCGATGCGGATGTTCAAGGCGCGCGAGGACGGGGTCATGCGCGTCATGATCAAGCCATAACGGGGAAGAAAGCATGACCGCCGAGATCAAGGACGACCGTTTTTACGATGTAGTCGGCGTCGATGTGAAAGTCGAGCGGCAGGCGGCCGACTTTGTTTTCACCGAGGGGCCGGCCTGGCACCCCCGCGAGGGGCACCTCACGTTCTCCGACATTAAGGGGAACCGCATGCACCGCTGGACCCCGAAGGCGAGGGGAGGCGGCGAGGTGTCGGTCTTCCGGGAGCCCTCCAACATGGGAAACGGAAGCACCTACGACGGCGAGGGGAGGCTCCTGACCTGCGAGCACGCGACGAGCCGCGTCGTCCGCGCCGAGGGGGGGGGCGAGCCCGTCGTCCTCGCCACCCACTACGAGGGCAAAGAGTTGAACAGCCCGAACGATATCGTCGTCAGGGGCGACGGGGGGATTTATTTCACCGATCCGACATCAGGGCGTTCGGCGGAATACGGTGTCTCGCGCGAGCCGGAGCTTGATTTCCAGGGTGTCTTTCGCCTCGAGCCCGAGCTGGGGGGGAGGCTGACCCTGCTCGCCGACGATTTCCAGCGGCCCAACGGCCTTTGTTTTTCGCTCGACGGTAAGCGCCTCTACGTCAACGACACGATGCGCCGCCACATCCGCGCCTTCGACCTGGGGGAGGGGGGCGCGGTGATCGGCGGCGAAGAGTGGGCCGAGGTGACGGGCGAGCTCGATGGAGTGCCCGACGGGATGAAAATGGACAGCGCGGGCTCGCTGTTTTGCACCGGACCGGGCGGGATTCACGTTTTCGCGCCCGACGCGGCCTGCCTGGGTGTTATCCTCGTTCCCGAGCCGCCCGCGAATTTCACCTGGGGGGGCGAGGACATGCGGAGCCTATTCATCATCGCGCGCACCTCACTCTATCACGCGCGGGTGAACGCGCCCGGAGTGAAGTTGTTCTGAAAAACACTATTTTCCGGCGCTGAGAGAAGCAGTACTACAGAAAGGACCGCCCCGCGATATACACCCCCAGGATGAGCAGCGAGACGAGCAAGACCTGGCGGAACCTCCCCTCCGACATCCGACCGCGAACCTTCTGGCCCACCCACATCCCGGCAAAGGCCGGAACAAGCGCCACAGCGGAAAGCCCTCCCAGTTCCGCGGGCAGAAGCCGGTGGCTTCCCAGCCCCACCGCCAGCGACAGGGTGGCGACGGTGAACCAGATTCCCATGGCCTGCACCAGGACGTTCCTCGGCCACCCGAGAGCCTGAAAATAGGGAACCGCCGGCACGATGAACGTGCCGACCAGGCCGGTCAGAACCCCCGTCACCCCGCCGATGACGGGAGAAAGCCACCCCTCCCGCCGGCCCGGCGGGGGAATCTGAGGAGTTGCCAGGCTGACCCCCGCGTATACGCAAAGCATGATCCCGAGGAGACCCGTCAGGAGGACTGTGTCCGCCCGCGCCAGGACACCCACGGCGAGCCAGGTTCCGGCGAATCCGGCCAGTAGCAGGCTCCAAAGCCTCCGGATGATCCGAGTGAACGCGGGCCCCGAAATCCCCTGCCACACGTTGGTCAGAAACGAAGGAAGCAGCATCAGGACCATGGCCTCCTTCAGCCCGAGCGTGGCCGCGAGAATCGCCAGGGACACCGTCGGCAGGCCGAGGCCGATCATTCCCTTCACGAACCCGGCGAACAGAAACGTCGCGGCGATGATGAGCAGATTCTCTAAGGTCCACACTGATCTAGAAAGCCATGTCCCTTCCGCCGCTGACTTGAAGGTCCACCCCCGTGACAAAGCGGGCGGCGTCCGAGCAGAGGTAGATCACGTTGTCGGCGACTTCCTCGGGGGTGGCGATTCGCCCGAGGGGGGTCTGGGCGATGAGGCTCTCCCGCCGGGCATCGTCCGCCCGCTCGGGGGCGGTGGTGGCGGGCGAGGCCGAGTTGACGCGGATGCCGTACTCGCCGAGTTCGGTCGCCAGGCTCATCGTAAAGCTGCGGAGCGCCGCCTTGGCCGGCCCGTAGGCGTGGGACCGGTAATTTCCCCGCCGGAACGAAATACTGAGCATGTTGACGATGGCCCCGCCGCCGCGCCGCTTCATGTGCGGAATCGCCTCCTGGCAGAGGTGAAACGCCCCGCCGAGGTGGATCTGAAGCTGGGAGAGCATGTCTCGCTCCCAGTCCATTTCGAGAATCGGGCGCACGGGATGGGGCGTGCGGGCGTTGTTGACCAAAATGTCGAGGCCCCCGAACTCGGCAGTGCACTGCGCCACCATGGCGCGCACGGCCCCGCGGTCGCGCACGTCTGCGGCGATGGGCAGGGCGCGCCCGCCCGCGGCCTCGATCCGCGCCGCGATCTCCTCGGCCCGTTCTTTATTGTTCAGGTAGTTGACGACGACCGCCGCGCCGCGCGCGCCCAGGCCGGCGGCGACGGCCGCGCCGATTCGCCGGCTCGCGCCAGACACGAGGGCGACCTTGCCTTCCATTTCCATCGAATTCCCCCTCCGGCCTCAACCCGTGAATTCGAGAATGTCGATTCCGAGCCCCCAACGGTCGCCGAGATAAATGAGCCCGGTCGAGGGGTCCACGACAACGTCGTTGCTCTGGGGAACTGTCCGGTGGCTGTTTCCGGGCGGGATGTAGTAGCCCACTTCCTTCGGGGAGAAGGGATTCGAGCAATCCACGATGCGGAGTCCGGCGTTGTGCCAGGCGATGTACATGAAGTCGTCTTTTTTCATGTCGAGCCAGACGTTGTGCGCCCCGTACTTCAAGCCCGTATCGCACCAGCTCTGATCGAGGGGGTGCATTGTGAGCGGGTCGATCTCGTAGGGGTGAAAAGTGCTGATAGGCAGCGGGTGATGAACGTTCCGAATGTCGTAGAAGGTGACGAAGGCGGGCGGGTGTCCGCAATCGATCGAGCAGCACTCGGTGGTGGCGATGGCGAACTCAGATCCCGGCGGGACGAGAAAAGTGTGGTAGGAGCCGGGCCAGCCGTGGGTCTCGTGGGGGTTGTGACGCCACATGAACCCGGGCTCGCACGGATCGGTCATGTCGAACATGGCGATCCCCCCGTTCCAGAAGCCGCAGGTGGCGTAGTTTCCAAAAGGGTTCGCTTCGTGGAGCCAGCAGCCCCAGCCCACGTAATCGAAGTCCCACGAGGGCGTCTCGCCCGCCGCCTCGTTTTGCCCCTCGATCCAGGCCTCGGAGAGGAGCTCGGGACCGAAGGGATCGGAGACATCGTAGTTCTGCATGACTTTCCCCCGGCAGCCGTCCTTGAACGCCGAGCAATAGAGCAGCTTCCGCGCCCGGTCGTAGATGGGCCGGTGGATTCCCCGCCCCTCGACCTCGACGTAGTTGACGAACTTAGGGTTTCGCGGGTCCTCGACGTCGAAGATACGGAGCCCGCCGATGAGTTCGGGGTCCTCCATCCCCGCTCCGGGGAGTTTTTCCATGTTCGTGTAGAACACATTTTCGACGAGGGCGATTTTGTGGGAACGCGCGATGCCGGTCTTGTCGGCGGTCTGGCGGACGACCTTGGGTTTCGTGGGGTCCTTGACGTCGAGGATCGTCAGTCCGTCGTGACCGTCCGTTCCCGAGTGGGCCGAGTAGAGGACGCCGTCCCGCACCTGGAGCGTCATGGTGTCGCCCCAGCCGTTCATGTCCGAGTGGCCGACGCGGCGGACGTTCCGGCTCCGCTCGGGCAGGGGCTCGGCGGGCCCGGGCGGAAGGTTGTCGTACACCCCGAAAGGGGTGTCTACCGAGCGGGGCGGAATTTTATACAAGGGTCTTGACATCGAGAGCGACCTCCCGGCAAAAAATGACGCGTTTCGGATTCAGAGAAGAAATGTTTCACCCTGTAAGAGAAAAACTTCGCCAATAAAAAGGAAGTTTACCGTTTCTTCGGAAGTTGTGATAGCGCATCGAAAATCAAATACAAAGTTTTTTTGGAATTTTGTCGGTGTTCCTGGTCCATCAATGGGTTTTAAATTCTAATGGAGGCACCCATGATGAAGAAGAGACCTGTTTTTTCGATGATCCTGTCAATCGTGGCCGGACTGCTCGCTGTTCTCCCGGCCGCGGAAGCGGCGAAGCTTCGCCTCGGCGTTCATCGTTCGGTGAACGGGGTGCCTGACGTCGTTGCCCACCGGTTGGGGTATTTCAAGAAATACGGGCTCCTGTACACGACGAATTATTTCAAGCAGGGCAAAGTGGTGCGCAACGCCGTTATCCAGAATAATCTCGACACCGCAGGCGGGGTGGGGTTTTCGCCCTTCTCCCTGGCGGTCGCCAAGGGGGCAGGTCGTCGGCATCGCCAAGGCGGGCGATATCTACGAGATGGCGAAAATTCTCGTCAAGCCCGGCTCGAAGGCGAAATCCCTGAAAGACCTCAAGGGCACCTATTTCGCCACGAGTAAGGGGACGAGCTTCGATTTCGCGCTGAAAATGTATGGTCTGCCGAAGATCGGGATGTCGGAAAAAGACCTGAAGTGGATGAGCCTCAAGGGTGCGGCCCGCGTCCAGGCGGTGATCTCGGGAAATGCGGCGGTCGGAGTCGGTATCGATCCTCTGTCGGGAATTCTGGAAAGAAGGGGGAAGGTCCGCGTTCTCGAGAATTTCTGTAAGTACGACACCGTGAGCGCGATGATGATCAGCAATCCCGTCACGCTGAAAAAACACCCGGGGCTTTTTGTGAATTATTTCAAGGCATGGCTTACGGCCCACGAGCTCAGGAAGAATAACCTGGAAAAATTCGCCAAGGTCTATACCGCGGGGCTCCAGGAAATAGGGTGGAAGGCCAAGTATCCGGTGATTCTGGCGGTCATCAAGCGGGTCAGAGCCGTTCCTTTCATCACGAAAAAAGTCCGTGCCTACCTCAACGACATGGCAGACAAGCAGGTGAAGCTCGGGTGGATCAAAAGCCACCCGGATTATTTGACGATCAAGAAACTCAACGATTCGGCCTTGCGCAAGGCGGCGGCCGAACTGGGATTGAAGTAATCCGAAGCGAAACACGCCGCCTCCCCCCGGGCGGGGGGAGGCGGTGCTATTTCTTCACCTTGCGGACCAGTGAGATGTCTTTTTCGCTCAACTTGATGCACGAGCCCTCGCCCTGGGAGCAGTAGGCGGTTTCGCCGCTGCTGGTGTTCACGCGCCAGACGACGTTCCATGTGGGGGTGGATATAATCCGGTAACGGGGAGCGGAGAGAAAAATCGCTCCGGCGATGAGGACGGCGGCGGCAATGATGGCCTGCGGGTAGGTCATGCTGAAAATCCTCCGATGATCTGCCTCCCGGGGAGGCGGTATTGAGCAATTTTCGCTTTGTTTTAATTTTCTGGCGGTAAATCTAACCGTAACCTAACAGCAATCTAACAAAAAATGTTTGCCTGCGCCCCATATTATCTCTTGGAGATAATTTTATCGTCCAAACCCATATGACCTAGTCCTTTCGCGATAAAGGCAAACCCGCCGCGAGGCGGGGGCGCAAAGGCACAAATCAGTTCCGCCCGGATAGAACTGATGGTTGGCCTGCCGAACGAAAGAGGAGTTTTTTTATGATCGTCGAATCAAGTATCCCTCAGTTAGACGTTGTCGCCGCAGCCGTTAAATTCCAGGGCAAATTTCACCTCGAATTCAAAACCGAGACGACCTTCGTGCCTGCTCCGTCCGGGCAGGGAGAGGCCTCCGATCCCGAGCTGGATCAGGTGCGCGGAACGATTATGAATCTCGTGGCGTAAAAAAATTGCGTTTGAGGTGAAAATGAAAAGGCAAAATTGTCCGGGAAACAGAGAGATCATGAGACGTGCCGGCAAGCCGAATGGGTCAAAATCGTCTCGCGGTAAAAGTCCATCCAAATGCACCGAAGTCCCTGGAAATGCGGACCAACGGGAGCAGGCCGATACCCCCGCGCGCCGGGCCCAGGAGCGGGGGGAGGAGCGGGCGAGGTTCCGCGACTCAGGCTAGCAGCGACATAACGGGCCGGATGTCGGAGGCCGACTCGAGCCGGTCCAGCGCCGATAGCGCCTCCCTGGTTTTTTCCGGACCGAATTTCGTCCCGGCGCAGTCCCTGAACTTGTCCCGGACCTCTTCGTCGGTCAGGGGCCAACCCGCGTTGCCCCGGGAAATATTCGCGCGCTTTTCGAGCCTGCGCCCGTCGCCGGTTTGGACGATCAGGGTAATGGGGCGTGAGGCGCCCTGGATCAATTCCTCGTTTTCCGCTAGATGGACGTGAACTTTCTTCATCGTTTCCCGGACGGCGGGCTCGTTGACCGCCTCGTCGGTGAACGTGCCCAGGGTCAGGGCGCGGTCCGTCAGCATCCGCGCCAACGTGTATTCGGCCGAGAATTTTCCCTCCAGCCCCGTTTTCGGCTCGTGATAGCTCAGGTTCGACAAATTCGGCGCCATCAGCGCCAGATCGATGCGCTCGACCCCCTCGGCGGAAAGGTCCTCCTCTGCGATCAGATCGCGCAGGGCGTCGATGGAGGCGTGGGCCGACATGCAGCAAGGGTAGGGCTTGAGGTTGTTGCCCGGCTTCTCGAAGACGTAGGGGCTGCCCAGGCGGCCGGTTATCTCGTCGAGGCGGTAGCCGTCCTTGCCCGAGAAGGCCACGCAATAGCCGACGGGCGCCTCTAAGATTCCGCTGTTGGCCGTGATTCCGGCGGAGACGAACCCCGCCGCCCGCACCCCCGCCTCGGCGGCGAGGCCGGCGTGAAGCGGTTTTGTCATGGTTCCGAAATTCGACCGCACGCCCGAGGCCTGCGAGGCGGCGCACCCGAGAACGAGACGGGTGGTCTCGACGTCAAGCCCCCTGAGATGGGCGGCGGCGGCGGCGGCCCCCATCGTGCCCAGCACGCTGGTGGGGTGCCAGCCGTTGTTGTATAGCCCCATGCTCGTGCCCGCGCCCAGCTTCGAGGCGACTTCAAAACCGATGATGAAGGCCTCGATAATCTCCGGCCCCGAGGCGCCCTGCGCCTCTCCCTGTGCCAGGACGGCGGGCAGCACGGCCGCGCTGGCGTGTCCGCCCATCGACCAGTTCGTATCGTCGAAATCAAGGGCGTGCGCAAGGGTGCCGTTGGCCAGCGCCGCCCAGGGAGGGGAAGTCCGCAGGCTCGCTCCGATAACGGTGGCGGCCCCGCCCTCCGACATTCCCCGGACGTAGGCGGAGATGCTTTTCGCCACGGGCTCCCCGCCCGCCGCCAGGGCCACGCCGATAGTGTCCACGATCGATCTCTTGGCCGTGTGGACGACAGGCCCGGGAATCGTTTCGAGACGGGTTTCGACAATGAATTTCGCCAACTTCTCGGTAGCGTTCATATTTCTGCCTCCTGCGATTCCCTCTCTTCGGGTGAATGCCTGCCGGGTGATAGCCCGAAAGAGCGCCTTGAGGGTCCTTTCCTGGAGAGATTTTGTTTCAGCCTATCACGAGGCACCTATATCCGTTACCACTGGCCTCGATTACTCCGGCCACGATTCCGAATTGCTTCTCTGTTGAGGCTCTTGCGGCGTTGACGCTTCGGCTGGCGGCGGCCTAAAGTGAAAATTCACTAATCCGAGAAAATATTAGGGGGAATTCATATGGATTTCAGTCTGACCGAGGAGCAGCGCGCGATTCGGGACTTGGCCCGGACTTTCGCCCGCGACGAGCTTATCCCGCAGTGCACCGAACTCGACCGCCTTCCGGACGGCGAGGACTCGTTTCCGTGGGAGCTGGTCGAGCGCGGCTCGAAGCTGGGCTTCAACGCGCTGGCCGTCCCCGAGAAATACGGTGGCAGCGGAGCCGATGTCCTGACCCAGTGCATCGTGATCGAGGAGCTCTCGGCGGGCGAGCCGGCGGTCTCGAAGGTATACAGCCACAACTGGAAGGCCCTCTTCGGGCTGATGGCTATCGCCGCGGAGGAACAGGTCAAACGCGTGATTCCCGGTTTCCTCGAGGACCCCCGCTACTGCATCAGCATCGGGATCACCGAGCCGAACTCGGGAAGCGACAATTCGCTCCCCTATAGCGGAACGCTGTCGGCGGGGCCCGGGCTCACCGCCGAGCGCAAGGGCGGCGATTACTTCCTTAACGGAACCAAGCAGTTCATCGCCATGGGGGCCCAGGCGAAATTCATGACGATATTCGCGCGCACGGACAAATCCGTTCCCTGGACGGAGGGGACCTCGGGATTCATGCTCTTTCCGCCAAAGGAGGGGTTCGAGGTCGGCCGCCTGCACGACAAGGTGGGACTTCGCCTCTATCCGCAGCACGACCTCATTTTCAACGACTGTAGAATACCCGAGAGCGAATTGCTGGGCGTGGAGAACGAGGTCCATGCGGGCCGCCGTGATATCACCAACATCGGCACGCTCGAGGCCACCTCGACGGCCCTGGGCATCGCGCGGAGAGCCTACGAACTGACGCTGGATTATGCGAAAGAGCGTGTCCAGGGCGGCAAGCCCATCATCGAGCACCATCTTATCGGATCGCTGCTCCTCGAGATGTTCACCCGGCTCGAAGCGTCGCGGACGATGATGTGGCGCTCGGCCACCAGCATCGACAACGGGGGAAGCGACGACCCGAAGCTGGCGCGGGCGACGAAGGTCATGACTGTCAATATGCTCAACTTCGTCACGACGCGCGCGGTCGAAATCTGGGGCGGCATGGGCGTGATGAGAGAGGCCCCGATCGAGAAGATATACCGCGACGCCATCCAGCTCTTCCATATGGGTAACACCAACCAGGTCAACATGCTCAAGGCGATGGACGATCTGTAGGGAAGACCGTGCCCCACACCACGGCCGATCAAGCCCGCCAGACCCTGGGGGTCACGACGGCAATCGAGGCGTCCGTCCGGGCCGGGGAAGCGGTCAAGCTCCCCCTGCCGGAGGGGGTTTGAGCCCGGACGGATTTTTTCGCGATTATCTGGAAATGCCCAACTTCTCCAGTCGGCGGTAGAGCGCGGAGCGGCTGATCCCCAATAGGGAGGCCGCGCGGGAGAGGTTGCCGCCCGTGTGGCCCAGCGCCCGCCGGATCTGACGCTTCTCGGTTTCCCGGAGCGAGAAATTAAAGGCGGGATTCTCCTCCCGGGGCGGATGATCGATCAGCGGCGGCTTCCCAGCTCCGATCGCCGGTTCTCCTCTCTTGGAATCAACCATGTCTCCGGCCTGGATGCTTCCTGCCCAGTCGTCGGTGCGGACCGCCCCCGTGCGAATCGAAGGCGGAAGGTCCTCCGGGTCGATAGGAGAGGCCGCATTCATGAGAGAGGCCTGGCAAACGATGTTCTTAAGCTCCCGGATATTTCCCGGCCAACCGTAGGCGCCTAGGACCTCGAGCGCTTCCCGGCTCACGCGGGTGATCAGGCCATGGGCCCCGACTTCGAATTCCGAGAGGAAATGCTTCACGAGAGGATCGATATCGCCCGGACGGTCCCGTAGAGGGGGAACGCCGATTTCGCGGGGCGCGAACCGCTCCGAGAGGCTGGAGATGACCCGTTCCGCCCGCTCCCGGTCGCGGGGATCGGTCCGGACCGAGGAAAAGAGCCTCGCGCCGATTGTCGGGCCGGAACTCGATACGCGGAAGTTTCCGCCCGAGCCGATTCTTTCGAGGAGTTTTACCCGAATGGCGGGGTCCATGTCGCCGATCTCGTCGAGGAACAGGGTTCCGCCTTGATGGCGCTGCCACTCCGACCCCGGTTTTCTGTCTTTCCGGGAGGGGGTCGTCAGAATAGGGGCGAACACTTCTTCCAGAGAGCTTTCTTTTCTCAAGACCGCGCAGTTGATGGTGAAAAAAGGCTCGTCAAAGCGCAGGCTGTTGTAGTGGAGAGTGCGTGCGGCGAGTTCCTTGCCGGTGCCGCTTTCTCCCCGGAAAAGGACGGGGAGATTGTTCTCGGCCATCCGCCTGAGATCGTCCATCATTTTGCAAAGGGCGGGGCTCGATCCGATGATTTCCTTGAAGTCGTGCTTGATTCGCAGCTCCCTCTTGAGCCTTTTAATCTCGCTCAGCAGGTTTATTGTGCCCAAGGCGTTTTGGATCGAAAGGCCGAGGTGGCCCGGCGCATACGGATCGAGAACCACATCGTGCGCGCCGAGACGCATCGCCCGGAAGCAGAACTCGGCCCTCTCATGATCGGAGAGAAGGATGACCCGGGAGTCCGTATAAAGGTTGTTGATGCGCGAGAGGGTCTCGAGGCTCCCGATGCCGGGCAGGACGATGCCGAGCAGGATGATGTGGGGGAGGGGTGGCTGGCGGCCAAGAACGATTCCCCGTCCGGGAAACACTGGACGGAGAAGCCCTCGCGGCGGAGATGGGATTCGATTTTCCCGCTTTCACGGGGATCGCTGTAGACGATGTGAATTGTCTAAGGGTGTTCCCTCATCGGCGACTCCGGCGCGGAAATCTGGGGGCTTGAATACGACATCGCGTCATCCTCTTTGCCGTTGGAATTGCTTTCGGAGAACTCGCCACCCATGAAACTAGAGTAAGCTGGCGCCTCCCGATTTACTGTGTCCCCGATCTCTTTTGGTTTTTAAACAGGGAAATGAAGCATCAACTGAAAAAATGAAATTGGAGTATTTGACGAATGGGGGAACGAGCGATTTCAGGGAAACGGGAATCTGATGATTCCACAAGAGGAAATATTAACCGGCCGATGGCGTATGGGGCGGGCGCCGCCCCGGCGCCGGGCGCCCAATCGGTTTCAATTCACGAGAGGAGTTGCGCATGAGCGAGCAAGAATACGCCAGGGGAAAAGAGATCCGGGACGAGGCATTCAGGGACGAGGGCACCGGGCGGTGGAACGAGTTGAACGAGATCGCCCCGTCCCATGCGCGGGCCATTCACGAATACTGTTTTGGACAGATGTGGGACCAGCCGCACCTCGACATGAAGTTCCGCGAGCTGATCGTCATCGCCACCGCTGCCGCACAGGACCTCCCCGGAGAGGTGAAGATGCACGTCCGGGGGGCGCTGAACCGCGGGGGGACGAGGGGCGAGGTGATCGACACCATCCTGAACTGCGCGCCTTATATCGGATTCCCGAAGACGAACCACGCGCTCTACGCCGCCAAGGAAGTGCTCGATCTGTGGGACGAAGAAAAAGGGGACTGGAAACAGGAGAAATGATGTGCGCCAAAACCGGCGGCGGGCGTCTCAACCCGAGCCTGTGGCTCGGCCAGGGCCCACGCCTCGACCGGAGAATATCGAAAGGCTAGAATCCGCTTTCACCGCCAAATTCGCGCAACGGCTGGCGTCCGCCAGCGCTAGGAGGATGCGATGGTCAAGATACGTTTTCTGGGCATCTCCGCTTTCGAGGTCGTCACCGCGAGCGGGGTGCGGATATTTATCGACCTCTGCCTCAACAGGAACCCCCTCAGCCCACTCAAGGCCGAGGAGATCGACGCCGCAGACCTGATCCTCGTCAGTCACGGCGCGTGGGACCATGTCGGCGAGTCAGTCGAGATCGCCCGGCGCACCGGCGCCGTCTTCATGTCGGGCCACGATGTGCGCGCCCTGGCGGATCGGGAGGGGCTGCCGAAGGCGCAGATTCTCGGAACCCAGCCCGGCGCGACGCGGGAGGTAAAGGGCGTCCGGGTCCGCGCCACGGTGGCGCATCACGCCTCGTTCATCTCGCCGGAAAAAGATGTCTACATGTCGTCGCCCCCCCCTCGGCTTCGTCATCTACACGGAGGATGGCGTTCGAATCTATCATCCGGGCGACACCTGCCTGTTCGGGGACATCCGCCTCATCGCCGAGCTTTGCCATCCCCAGGTGGTGATGATGCCGGTGGATTCGGTGCTCCCCGAGACCCCCTCGGAGATGAGCCCCCTCGACGCGGCCCTGGCCACCCAGTGGCTGGGCCCCGACGTGGTGATTCCGATGCACTATTTCCCGGAGTCGAAAAGCCCCGAGGAATTCCGGAAACACGCCGAGACCCTCGCGCCGGGAACCCGGGTTCTTCTCCGGCCCGAGGGATGCTTCTCTTACCACCCGCCGCGGGTGGAATTCTTGTCTTCGTAAGTTTTGGTCCTTATTTTTCGATCTTATAAAGGAGATTTTGTGAGCGCTGCGAAACGAGAAAAAAAACCGATAGGCCTGGCCCTGATCGGGTGCGGCAGTATCGGGCGAATCCGGGCCGGCTTCGCCGCCGACTACCCCGGCGTCGAGTGGCTGGGGTTGTGCGACATCGACGAGGGGGCGGAAAAAAAACTGGCCGAGGACACCGGGGCCGATTTTTTCACCACCGATATCGACGAGCTTCTCGACCGCTCCGAGGTCAACGCCGCTATCATCGCCACCGACGCGTCCACGCACGTCGCCCCCGTCCGCGCGGCGGCCGAGCGGGGCCTCCCCATGCTGGTCGAAAAACCGCTGGCGACCGGGGCGCGCGAGTCGGCCGAGCTCCTCTCGCTCATCGAGCGAAACGGATCGGACACCGTAATCGGCTACACCCAGCGCTTCAGGCGGCGTTTTCTGGTCGCCAAGGAGAAAGTGGGCGCGGGCGAGTTGGGCGACGTGACCACCGTGGTCTCTCTCGCCTTTTTGAACAGCCTGACGCCCATCGGCGTCTTCCAGGCGGCGGAGGACCCCCGCCAGATGACGCCGATGGTCATTTCCGGGACGCACACCCTCGACATCTGCATGTGGCTTCTGGCCGGCAAAAAACCCGCCGAGGTTTACGCCCGCTCGGTGGCCAAGGCGTTCGTCCCCTACGGGACGAAGGACGCCACCATGGGAGTATTCACTTTCGAGGACGGAACGATCTGGAATATGTGCATCAACTGGGCGCTGCCGTCCCTTTGGCCGCCGACGGTCTACAGCCTCGAGATCGGAATCGTGGGGACCGACGGGGTGCTGACGATAGACGACACCCACCGCGATCTGGTCCTCGCCTCTGACACCCCGCACACGACCCAGCGGCCCACCGAGCGCAAGAGCGTGAGCTTCCTGACCAGCTATCCGCCGGGCGACATCGCCCTGGGCCAGCTCTGGGGGCCCATGCGCGAGGAGACGAACTCCTGGCTCGCCCGGATTTACATGGGAATCGACACGCCCCACACGACGGCCGCCGAGGGGCACGAGAATCTGCTGCTGACGATGGCGATGGATCTTTCCGCTGCGAATGGAGATGTGGTCAAACTGCCGATCACGGCCGAGGAGATCGAAGGGCGGGGCTAGAGCCCCGGAGTCGTGAGGCCTTCAGCCCTTCAGGAGCCGTCAGGTCTTCAAGGGATTATCAGGAGTCGAGCGCCTCGGGCGGGGGCCAGTCTTCCGAGCGGTTCTTGAACGAGAGGTAGACGAAGCGACCAGCGCCAGCGTTTCGCTGCTCGTGCAGCGTCCCCTCGGGGATATGCACCATCTCACCAGCGTGGACGGTTTTCTCCTCATCGCCCACCCGGAACCACCCCTCGCCCTCGACGATTTGAATCATCTGCTCGCAGCCGTGGATGTGCGGCCGGGTGGCCTTTCCGGGCCCCTGGACCTGGCGGGTCACCGTGGTGAACTCCCCGAGAATGAGGCTACCCTCGGAGTCGGTCGTCTTCACCAGATTACGCCGCTTCATATCGTCCCAGCTGTAAAAGGGCATCTCCGAGCCTCCCTAAACGGTGAAAACCGCGTGAACGATGAAAACCGGCCCGCCTTTTCCGTCAAAAGGGAAGGGGGGCAGAATAGAAGGGGGGTCTAGTCCATGGTCGCCGTCGGGGGAGGCCAATCCTCGGATTTGTTCTTGAACGAGAGGTAGACGAGCTCGGTGCCCCCCGTGTTCTTGAACTCGTGCTCCGTCCCCAACGGGATATGAAGAATTTCGCCGGCCGTGACGGTCCGCTCCTCGTCTCCGATCCGGAACCACCCCGATCCGCTCACGATGCTGATCAACTGCTCGCAGCCATGGCTGTGCGGGCGCGCCAGCTTGCCGGGGGCGGCGACCGAGCGGTTCAGCGTCACGCGCTCGCCGATGATGATGCTACCTTCCGATTCCGAGGGCGCGGCCAGGTTCTTCCGCCTCATCTCGTTCCAGTTGTAAAACGGCATTTCGTTCTATCTCCCCCTCCCGTATCCGGTAAGCACTCCCGGTGAACACCTCCGGTGAACGTCTCCGGTGGGCATCCTTAGCGAAGTCCAGAGGCGCCGCTACACGTCGCCCGGCGCTATTCGAGACTGTGTTGTCTTGATATCTTTCCCTCCGTGTTTGTAGTATATATCCACTACACGGTTAAATAAATTCAGGCCACGCAGTGGCGGCATGACGGTTTTTTTAAAAAATTTTTCGCCGCATGCCTTCTTCCATGAAGGGTGTACGCGCAAGCGTAGGCCGAGAACGAAAACAGGAGGAAAATCATGCGAAAGGCAACGATTATTGCGGCGATCCTGGTTCTGGCGGCACCGCTCGCGGTGATCAACCGGGCGGAAAGCGCGCCCAAGCAGTATTCACTCGTGGTCGGCAGCCTCGGCGGCACGATGGGCCGTCTCGGAGCGGGTCTGGCCGACATCGTCAACCGCAAGGCGAAAAACTTCAAATTCAGCGTCGTCCCCGGCGGCGGCCGGGCGAACCCCGCCCGCATCGGCAGCGGCGGCGGCGACATCGGCTATTCGTTCTCGAACTTCGTGGCGAACGCCACTGCGGGCAAGGTGCCCTTCAAGAAGAAGTATCCGAATCTCAGGGGCATCGCCCAGTTCTGGCAGTCTTGCTACCACCAGTACGCCGCGAAGGACCAGATTGACGCGGGTATCCGCTCCTGGAAGGACATCGTCAACTCCAAGAAACCGCTCAAGGTCGGGCCCGCAAAGAAGGGGACGAGCACGGAGTACATTACCCGGCTCATCGTCACGCACTACGGATCCAGCTACAAGGATCTCAAGAAGCGCGGCTACAAGCTGAATTTCGCGGGCGTGAACGGCATGTCGCGGGCGATTCGCTCGAGTCAGATCGATTTTTACTTTCATAACTCGGGCGATCCGAACGGCGCCGGAATCCAGGCGGCGATCGGACGCAACCTCCGGTTTCTCAGACTGGAGGATGACGCTAAGAATATGCTCGTAAAGGCCGGCTTCTCTCCCTGCAAGATTCCGGGCGGCATCTACCGGGGCATCGATAAGGCGACTCCGTCCGTGGGGGCGAATGGCGTCCTCCTGACCACCGACAAAATGGACCCGAGTGTGGTCTACAACACGCTCAAGATCATCGTCGACAACAAAAAATTCCTCAGCGGCGTCCACAAGATTTACAAGAAATGGAAACCGAAATCGGCCGGCAAGGGCCTCGGCGCTCCGCTGCACCCGGGCGCCGCGCGTTTCTACAAGGAGTAGGGGCGCTCAGCCAGTTCGTTTTCACCCCGCGGCGGCGCTTGACGCCGCGGGGTGAGAGCCGCCCCATGAAGGATCCCGCATGGCCGACATCGCCAAGAGGAGACCGATCGACTGGCTCATCGCGGCCGTAGCCGTCGGGATGTCTTACTATCACCTGGATATCGCTTACACGGGCGGCTACGAGCCCATGTTTCAGCGGACGCTTTCCTACATGTTCGGGGTGACGCTGATCTTTTTGCTCCGCTTTCCCGAGGAGAAGGGGTGGCGGGCCTGGGCGTCGGGTCTTTTCCTCGTGATGGCCTTGCTCTCGATCGGCTACCCGGTTTTTTTCACCGATTACATCATCGATCGGCTACCCTACGTTGACCCCATCTTACCGCTCGACTACGTTCTCGGAATTTGCGCGATCCTCGTCTCGTTTGAGGCGACCCGGCGGACCATCAACACCACGCTCCCCCTGATCTCGCTTTTTTTTCTGGTGTATTCCTATTTCGGTCCTTATTTCCCTTGGAAGCTGGCGCACAAGGGCGAGACATTCACCCTTATCATCGACCATCAGTACATGACTTACGACGGGCTCTGGACGACGCCGCTGAGCGTGTTCTCGGTCTACATCTTCCTCTTCATCCTCTTCGGCGCGTTCCTGGACCGGATGGGGGCGGCGGATTTCTACGTCAAGCTCTCCACCGCCGTGGCGGGAAGGCTTCGGGGCGGGCCCGCCAAGGCGGCGATCTTCGCCAGCGCCATGACGGGCACCATCATGGGCAGCACGAACGCCAATGTCGTTACGACGGGGACATTCACCATCCCGATGATGAAGCGGGCGGGCTTCAAGCCCGAGACCGCGGCGGGGATCGAGACGGCCGCCTCGACCGGCGGCCAAATCATGCCTCCCGTCATGGGCGCCTCGGCTTTTCTCATCGTCGAGTTCACGGGAATCTCCTACTGGGAGATCGTCAAGGTATCGGTCCTCCCCGCCGCCCTTTATTTCTTTTCGGTCTACATGATCGTGCATTTCGAGGCGCGGAAGGGGGGGTTGAAGGGGATGCCCCGCGACATGGTGCCGCCGGTGTGGTTGGTGATGAAGGAGGGCGGTTTTTTTCTGCTTCCTCCGTTGGTGATCTTCGCCTACCTGATGTTGGGGCGAAGTGTGCCCTACGCCGGCATCTTCGGCATCCTCACCGTCGTGTTGCTCGCCTTCCTGAAGGGCGCCTGGAGGCTGATCAAGAAAGCGCGGGCCGAGGGCGTCAGCCCAGGTGAAGTCGCCAGGAGCGTCGCCGACGGAGTCTGGAATATCTTCCTGGCGATGGAGAGCGGCGCGAAGCAAACCCTTCCCATCTGCGCGGCGGTGGCTACCGTGGGAATCATCATCGGGGCGCTCTACCAGACGGGCCTGGGGCTTAAATTCTCCTCCCTGGTCGTCTCGTTGTCGCAGGGCAACCTTTTCCTGGGAATCTTGCTGGTGGGAATCGCTTCGTTCGTCCTCGGCATGGGGCTTCCGACGAGCGCGGCCTATATCGTCCTGTCGGTCATGGCGGTCCCGGCCATGCTGGAGCTGGGCGAGTCGATAGGGCTGACGATGCTGGCGGCCCATCTCATCGTGTTCTGGTACAGCCTGGACAGCTGCTTCACCCCGCCGGTCTGTGTGCCCGCCTATACGGCGGCCGGGCTGGCGGACGCCAATCCCGCCAAGGCGGCGTGGGCCGCCTTCCGGGCGGCGAAGGGCATGTACGTCATCCCCCTGATGTTCGCCTACACGCCGCTCCTACTCATCGGGACGAAGCCTCTTTCCGCGCTCGAGGCGTTGGTCGCGGCCATAATCGGGTTCACGGGCCTCTCGGCGGCGATGGTGGGGCACATGTACTTCCCCTTCGGGGCGCCGATGCGGGCGCTCCTGATCGCCGCCGCCATTTTGCTCTTCTGGCCGGGGATTTTCGCGCATACCGCCGGGGCGCTGATTCTGGGCGGGGTTTTCCTCATCCAGCGAAAGCGGCTTTTGGTCGAGGGCGAGCCCGGCGCCGCGTCCCCTTCGCTCGAGGCGGCCTGACAAGCAGCCCGGGTCCGCCGGAGTTTCCCCCTGTCAGGGTAGCCGGGCACGCAATGCCGCCGGGCACGCAATCGCCGCAGGCGGGAGCGCGTCCGCTCTGGAGCGGTTCAGGCGGGAACGGTCATCGCCTCCATCCGGTCCAAAATTCCCTCGGCGCCAAGGCCTGTGCCCTCGCGGCGCGACATGACGCCCCCCGAAATATCATGGCGCCAGCGGATGAAATCCTCCTCCGGCGCGAAGTGGCCGAGTTCATGGGCGCGGTCGCAGTTTTCAAGGGAGAGGGCGAGGGCCAGACCCGATGATTTGCCGATATGGGACTCGTACGAGGAGCTGAGAATGCAGGCCTTTCCGGCCGCCTCGAGGGCGCGGGCCACCTCACGCGCGGCGAGCGGCCCGCCGAATTTGGCGATCTTGATGACGCCCACGTCCACGGCGTCCTCGGCGATGAGCCGCTCGGCGTCATCGAGCGAGAAGAGCGACTCGTCCACCGCGATAGGTATGCCCATCGCCCGAATCTCCCTGAATACATCAAAACACCCCTCCCCGGAGGGGAGGACGGGCTGCTCGAAATGATCGATGCCGGCGGGAAGAATTTTATTCGTAAACTGGATCGCCTCATCTGCCGAATAGCCGCCGTTGGCGTCCGTACGGAGCCGGATTCGGTCGCCGAACACCTCGCGGAGGGAGAGCAGCCGCCGGGCGTCGGCCTCGAGGTCCTGGCCCGCCTTGACCTTGAGGGTGGAGATGCCTGACGCGAGAAAGCCCTTTGCCTTCTCGGCGGCCTCTTCGGGCGAAACGAGGCCGATGGGCCCGTCGAGCGCGAAGCGATCCCGCCGCTCGCCGCCCAGGGCGTCCGAGAAAGGCCTGCCCGAGGCCCTGGCCCAGAGGTCCAGCAGGGCGGTCTCGAGGCCCGTGCGGGCCGCCTTGAGCCCGCCGAAATCCGCCAGGCGGTCCACCTCGGCGGCCGGGTCCTCCACCTCGCGCCCCGCGATCTTGCCGGCGGCCTCCCGGAGCGCTACGGCGTCTGCGGCCCCGGTCTCTTCGGTGAAGCTGACCGGCATGGCCTCCCCCCAGCCCTCGTTTCCGGCGTCGTCCCTGAGCCGGACGATCACGCGATCAAGGAGTGTCGCGCCGCCGTAGCGGTTTCGCGAGCGCTGGTTCACCTGGCTCGCCGTTTCCCAGACATCCGCTTCCGTGATTCGCATCGTGAGCTGCTCCCAAGGTCGGAGAATAAGAGAAGGAGGCGTATATTACCCCAATCTCAATCACGATATACAACCTTCGCAACACCGCCGGAGACCAATCGCCATGGAGAAAAAAGAACTCGGAGTCGCCGTCGTGGGCTCGGGCCGCATCGGAACCCTGCGGGCCAATATGGCGGCCCGCCACCCCTCGGTGAAGTTTCTCGCCATTTCGGACAAGGACCCCGAGCGGGCGGACTCCCTCGCCGAAAACGTGGCCGCTCACCTCTCATCGGGAGACAATCTGGAGGTCATCTCCCGCCCCGAGGTGAACGCGGTCATCGTCTCGACCCCCGAACACGATCACGCCGAGGCGATTCTCCAGGCCCTTGAGCTGGGCAAGCCCGTTTTCGTCGAAAAGCCGCTGGCGCTCACCCTTGAGGACGCCGACCGCATCGTCGAGGCGGTGGAGCGGACCGGCGTGGAGCTTCGGGTCGGCTACTCACGCCGCCACGACCGCCGCTGGATGCTCGCAAAGGAGCAGATCGCCCAGGGCCGGCTCGGCCAGATACTCGGAATCACCTCGCGGGTCTACAACTCGCGGGCCCAGATGCTCCAGATTATAAAGCGCTCGCCCGAGGCCACCCCGGTGATGGACGTTCTGACCTACTACGTGGACATGGCCTGCTGGTACCTTGAGGGTGTCCCGCCGGTCGAGGTCGTCGCACGTAGCAACGGGAAAATTTTTAAGGGTATGGGCCACAAGGCGGACGACGTGACTTGGACTATCATCACCTTCGCGAACGGCGCCGTGGTTAATTTGGGGATTTTCTACGCCCTCCCGGCCAAGTACCCGACCTACGGGCAAAGCGCCCGGTTCGAGATACTGGGCGAGGAGGGGGTGATTCTCCTCGACATGGACAACAAGGACAGCCTCCTTTTCACCGACAACGGCGTGCCCCACGCCTATGTCCCCGACCATCAGGTAAACATGCTTTTCATGCAGACGAATTCATCGGGCGACTGGGCGCTGGGCGAGTTCTGGGGACCTATCGCCAACGAGACGCGCTCCTGGCTCGACCATCTGGCGATCGGGAGCCCTTCGGCCCACACGACCGCGCGCGAGGGGAGGCGGACGGTCGAGGTGACACTCGCCATCGACGAGGCGGCCCGGACGGGCGAATCGATCAAGTTATCAGGCACTTAACCGACATCGAATTGCAAACCAGATGAGAAAAAATTCTTATTGTCATGGGTTGCATGAGGTTTCGTCTGTAATAAACAGACGGGAATGAGTTTTCGGCCGTTTATTACGGCTGGGCGATTTTCAAAAAGATCGGGCGTTTTCGGTTCCATCTTTTCGGTTTTTGCTCGGGTTTTTCCAAAAAATGTAATTTCCCATCCTTCTATCCAAAACTTAATGTGTGTTCAAACCGCCTGCCGTGTATCCAAACCCCTTCGGGGAAGGGGAGAGGCCGTTTTCAGGATTCGTTCTTCCCGATTTCGCCACTCATTTTCCACTGCTTGAGATATCGTCCGAAGGGATGGTATCTTTTTTTGGTCAAAGACAAACTTGACCGGCCAAATCTTTTTAAACAGGTGGATTTCTGCGGTCCACGGAATCACTAAACAGGGCCTATTGCGCCCGGGATGTGCACCCAGATGAACAGATCGAATTTCCTCGTCGGCGTCCTTTTCGTGGTCTTCAGCCTCATTTATTATTTCTATCTGATCCCCACCCAGATCATTTTATCGACCTCAGAGAGTGAGTTCGCGGGCCGAATTTTCCGGCCCGAGACCTTCCCGCAGATAGCAATCGGCATTTTCGGGCTGGTCAGCGTGCTGCTAGTGGTGAGCGCGCTCCGGGAGAGGGGAACGCCCGAACTCATGCCGGGCTCGAGTGGGCGGTCTTCCTTTCAGGCTTTTTTCGTTTTCATCCTTGCCGTGGTTTATGTATACGCCCTTGAGTGGTTTGGGTTCCACCTGACCTCGCCGTTTTTTCTGGCCATTCTCATCATATACTTTGGCACCCGGGATTGGCGCTTCGTCGCACCTGTGTCGCTGTTGACGCCGCTTATAATCGAGCGGTTTTTCTGGTTTTCCTTCAAGGTGATCTTGCCAGAGGGCGAATTGTTTGTAGGAGCGTCTTAAGTGGAGCAGGTTTTTAATGCCATATGGGCGGCGATCACGCTCCAGGCGCTGGTCATGGTGTCGCTGGGCGTTTTCGCGGGAATTACCGTGGGCGCGATACCGGGTCTGACGAGTGTGATGGCGATTGCCGTCCTGGTTCCTTTCTCGTTTTTCATGACGCCGATAAATGGCATCCCGTTCTTGTTAGGGATCCACAAAGGCGCCCTTTTCGGAGGCTCTATTCCGTCCGTCCTGATTAACACGCCGGGCACGGCTGCTGCCGCGGCCACCTCTTTCGACGGCTATCCCCTGGCGCAAAAGGGCGAGGCTAAAAGTGCCATCCAGATGGCGCTTTACTCATCGACGTTGGGCGATTCGTTTAGCGACATCGTTCTTATCGTAGCGGCCTTTCCGCTTGCCGCCGTGGCGCTGCTCTTCGGGCCGACCGAGTTCTTCGCCCTTATGGTGATGGGGCTGACGATTATATCCGCCGTGACGGGTTCTTCGGTTTTGAAGGGCTTGCTCTCGATGCTCATCGGCATCCTCATTGGCCTCATCGGCCAGGACATCATCTCGGGCGCGGAGCGCTTCACCTTCGGCATCGGTAACATCATGGATGGTGTGGGAACCGTTCCCATGCTCATCGGCCTGTTCGCCGTCAGCGAGGTCCTGATCCAGTCCGAAAAGAAACTCTCCGAGCTTTCCACTCCACCCGAAACGGCCCACCTCAAGGGGGGCAGGTCGCTCGATTTAAAGGAACTCGTCAACGTAAAATGGACCATCATGCGCTCCTCTTTCATCGGCACTGCCGTCGGCGCCATTCCGGGCACCGGCGCTGCCATCGCCACATTCATCAGCTACGCGCTAGCCAAGCGCGGGGCCAAGCGGCCCGAGGAATTCGGCAAGGGAAGCTACGAGGGCATCGCCGCCGCCGAGGCGGCCAACAGCGCGGTGGCAGGGGCGGACCTGATTCCCACGCTGGCTTTCGGCATCCCGGGCAGCGCTTCGGCCGCCATTCTGATGGGCGCGTTCATGGCCCAGGGCTTGAGACCGGGGCCTAATCTTTTTCAAGAGCATGCCGCGACCATGTACGGGATCTTCACGTTGCTCCTGCTCGGAAATCCCATCATGTTGCTTCAGGGCAAGCTTCTGACCCCCCTGTTTGCCCGAATCGTCACCGTTCGCCAGTCGTTACTCGTGCCGATTATTCTGCTCTTTTGCGTGGTCGGCGGCTTCATCTACCAGAATAGCATCGAGGACGTGAAACTCGCCCTGTTCTTCGGCCTCGTCGGATACGGTCTTCGCAAGTTGAATTTTCCGCTTGCGCCGCTTGTCATCGCCTACATTCTCACCGCCTCGGCGGAGGAGTCGATGAAGCAGGCACTGGTACTCTCTGACGGGGACTTTTTCGTCTTTTTGACCCGGCCGATTTCGGCCTTTTTTATTTTCCTTAGTGTAGCGCTTTTGGGAATGGCGGTTTTGAAGCGGCCCTGGGCCGACAACTAAGCCGCATTCGTTGACTCGTTAGGAGGACAACATGCTTACAAGAAAAGTATTACTGTGGATGTTCACCATGGCCGCGGCGATTGTGCTCATGGCCGCGCCCCAGGCCGGGGCGGCGAAATATCCGATTAAGCCCATCAAGGTGATTTTGGCCACCGGTGCGGGCGGTTCGCACGACATGCATTGCCGGGCGGTGGCGAGTGTGATTCACGAATACCTGGGACAGCCATTTCTGTGCACGGTGCGGGGCGGCGCCGGCGGCAAGATCGGCATGACCGCCCTCAAGCGCTCAAAACCCGACGGCTACACCATCGCCCTCGGCTCGGGCTCGCACTTCGCCATCGCGCCCCACGCTCGCAATATGGGTTTTGATCCCAAAACAGATTTTATTCCGGTTTTCCAGGTCAATGGTTCCCCGTTTATGCTCGTGACAAAAAGCACGACTCCCTGGAAGACTTATAAGGACCTGATCGACGACGCCAAAAAACGCCCCGGCAAGATTTCGATCTCCTCGAACGGTGCCTGGGGCTCAAGCCATCTGGGTATCATACAGATCATGCGGGCCGCGAACGTCAAATTCAAACACGTTCCCTTCCGGGGCGGCGGCAAGGCCTGGCAGGCCATGTATGGTGGCCACACGGATTTAGGTTGGGCAAACGTCACCACGGGCGGCACCCTGGGCCGGGTCAAGAGCGGCGATCTTACCCTGATCGCCACGGCGTCCAAAAACCGCATGCCAGAGTTTCCCAATCATCCCACCTTCTATGAACTTGGGGTGAACTATGAATATAAATCATGGCGCGTATTCATCGCACCCAAGGGCACGCCCAAGGACCGGATCGAAATTCTCAAAACAGCCCTCCACAAGGCCTCCAAGAGCAAGACCTTGAAAAAGCTGGTCAAAAAATTCGGCGAGAAACTTTCGCCGCTATCGGGTCCCAAACTTAAGGAAGCATATTTAGGCCAGATCGATTTTTACGGCAAAGTCTTCAAAGACATGGGTTTCAAAAAGAAAAAGTAAATCGAGATGTTTCATCTTTAAGGAAGCGTTTTCGGCTCAGCAGACGGGCGGGGGGGGGAATATCCCTCCGCCCGTTTGCTGGCCGGGGGCGGTCTCATCAAGGAGGATATGCCGATGGATGAAACGGAAAAACAAGCACTGTTCGAGAAGACTCGGGCGGACCGCGGCTGGGTTTTGCCCGAGCAGGAATTTTACATCAACAAGGACCCTGAATATCACGTCCGCCAGAGCGCGCTCTACAATCACGTCATCAAGCGCGAGGGGGCGCTTTCCGAAAAATTCAGGGAACTCATCATCATCGCCGCCCTGTGCGTCCGCCTGCCGGCAACGGAGACCGCGACCTACGTGAAGAATCACATGCAGAAGGCGCTGGAGCTGGAGGCGACGGAGGATGAGATTTTCGAGACCGTCCAATGCCTGATTTTTCCTGCGGGGGGTCCCTCCCTGATGATGGGCGTGAAATGCCTCAACGCCGTCCTAGAGGAGAGAAAGGCCTCGGCATGATTCGAACTAAATGCTATCGATTGGCCGCGCGCGTTAACGGGCGGCCGGATTTTATCTTGTTCTAGTAATATTCTCATACCTGGAGGAAAGAAAATGGCGCCGGAAACCCGCGAGGAAAAAGTTAAACGCATCACCGATAGAATTCATAAGGACAGAGGCTTCGTATATGACGTGCTCGGCTTCGGGGCCGAACTCGACCCGGATTATTTCGAGGTTTACTGCCAGATGCACTGGGGGTTTTTCAAGGAGGAAACGCGCCACCTCGACCCCAAGACGCGCGAACTCATCGAAATCGGACTCCTCGCCTTCAAGGGCATGAAGCATGAGGTTTACACCCACTCGAAGAAGGCGCTGCGCCTGGGCGCGACGATGGAGGAAGTCCTCGAGGCCTTCGAGGTAGCCAGCATCGGCGGCGGCGCCCCGGTCCTCATGGAGGGCCTCTACGCCCTCAAGCGCATTCACGACGAGCAGGCCGAGGAGAGCAAATAGGCCCGGCCGAAAGGAGGCTGACATGAAGGCGAGAATCCGCCCGATTCCGCCCGAGGAGGGCAGGGGAGAGGCGACGGCCCTTTTCGAGGGCGTGACCCGGCTCCTGGGGAGGGTGGCGAACTCCTTCAGGGTGATGGCCCACCAGCCCTATGTGGCCAAGATGATCCTCCCGCTGACGGTCGCGCTGATGCGCGAGGGTCTGGGAACCACCCTGCCGACGAAGATCAAGGAGATGGCCGTCATCAAGACGAGCCACCTGAACGGGTGCGCCTACTGACTCGCGCACAACACCGCCCTTGGTCAATCGGCGGGAATCACGAACGAGCAGATTGAAACCATCGCCTCGGACGCCTATATGGACTCGCCCCTTTTTGACGGCCGCGAGAGGGCGGCGATCCTCTGGGCCGAGCATGTGACGCTCAACACGGCCAAGGCGCGCGACGATGTGTTCGAGGAGGTGCACCGCCAATATTCACCCGCCGAGGTCGTTGAGCTCACGATGGTCATCACCTATTTCAACATGCGCAACCGCTTCCAGGACGCCCTGCGGATTCCGCTCGAGGACGACGGCCGGGTGGAGAGCATCAGCGACAGCCGCCGCCAGGACCCCGATGACTTGAGGGCCTATATCGTCCAAATGGCCGAGCGCTGGCCCGGCGAGTTCCCCCAGGCGCCGCCAGGTGGGTGAGCAAGCAAGGTGTGGGCGATTAAGCACGCACGGCGCCGGTGAGGTTGGTGAGCGACGCCGGCGATGATGATATAATCCACCGGACTTTTTTGACGCAGCTGGTCCCCGGTGTTGACACCGGAAGATCTCGCGGCCCACAGCCGTTCGGCGGAGATAGGAGAAAGGTTTGGCCCCAATATCCAAATCCCGGGAATTTCATCACCACAACTCCCATTGGGGGGCATTCCGGGCCGAGGTGCGCGGCGGCCGCCTCGAGGCCGTCGAGCCCTTCGAGAAGGACCCTCACCCCTCGCCGATCCTGGACTCGATCCCCGAGGCGGTTTATGCCGAGAGCCGGGTGAGCCGCCCGATGATCCGCGCGGGTTGGCTGGAGAAGGGTCCCGGCGAGGGGCGGCGGGGCGCGGAGCCTTTCGTCCCCGTATCGTGGGAAAAGGCCCTCGATCTCGTCGCCGCCGAGGTCCGCCGCGTCAAGGAGGCGCACGGCAACGAAGCTATCTTCGCCGGCTCCTACGGCTGGGCGAGCGCCGGGCGATTCCATCACGCCAAGACCCAGCTCCATCGGTTCATGAACACCATCGGCGGCTTCACCAACCAAAAACACACTTACAGCCACGCCGCAGGCTCGGCCATCCTGCCCCATGTCTTGGGAAAATCGGGCCACATCAACGGCGGCTCGACCTGGGACGGTCTCGTCGAGAGTTCAAGCCTCATCGTCATGTTCGGCGGGATTCCCCTCAAGAACATGCAGGTCGCCGGAGGCGGCCCCGGCGAGCACACGGCCGAGGTGTGGCTGCGCCGGGCGAAGGAAAAAGGGATCGAGTTCGTCAACATCGCCCCCCTTCGGGACGACGCTTCCGATTTCCTCGCCGCCGAGTGGCTCCGCCCCCGGCCGAACACCGACACCGCTCTCATGCTCGGGCTCGCCCATACGCTGGTGACCGAAGGCCTCCACGACCAGGGCTTTCTCGGCCGTTATTGCGAGGGGTATGCGAAATTCGAGGACTACCTGATGGGCCGCTCGGACGGACGTCCAAAAGACGCCGCCTGGGCGGCCGGGGTCACCGAAATTGAGGTCGTTAAGATACGGGAGCTGGCCCGGAGGATGGCCGCGGGGCGCACGATGATCCTGACGGCCTGGTCGCTTCAGCGGGGTGACCACGGCGAACAACCCTTCTGGATGACGGCCACACTCGCCGCCATGCTCGGCCAGATCGGCCTTCCAGGCGGGGGCTTCGGTTTTGGATACGGTTCCATGGCCGGCAACGGGAACCCCCGGAAGCGGATCCCCACGCCCGCCCTGTCCCCCGGGGATAATCCACTGGACAGCTTTATCCCGGTGGCGCGGATCGCCGATATGCTCCTCTCTCCCGGAGCGGCGTACCACTTCGACGGGGAGAAGCGGATTTATCCCGACATCCGCCTCGTCTACTGGTGCGGGGGGAACCCGTTCCACCACCACCAGGACCTCAACCGTCTCGTGCGCGCCTGGCAAAAGCCCGAGACCGTCATCGTCCACGAGCCCTGGTGGACCTCCACCGCCCGGCACGCCGACATCGTTCTCCCGGCGACCACCACGGTCGAGCGCAACGACCTCGGCGCGAGCGCAATGGACCGCTTTATCCTGGCGATGAAGAAATCCATCGAGCCCGTCGGCGAGGCGCGAAACGATTTCGACATATTCGCGGACCTCGCCGAGCGCCTCGGCACACGGGAAACCTTTACCGGGGGGCGCGGCGAGATGGAGTGGATCCGCCACCTCTACGACACAGCCCGCGAGCAGGCGGCGGAGCGGCTGGTTAACTACCCTGATTTCAATGACTTTTGGGAGAAAGGTCATGTGGAGATCCCTCCCCCAGATGAGCCCTATGTCATGCTCGCCGACTTTCGGGCCGACCCGGCCGGCCGGGCGCTGAGCACACCCTCCGGGAAGATCGAAATTTTCTCCCAGACCATCGATGGTTTCGGATACGACGACTGTCCGGGCCACCCCGCCTGGCTCGACCCGGCCGAGTGGCTTGGCGGCGAGGGGGCGGCGCGTCATCCGCTGCACATGATCTCGAATCAGCCCGTCACCCGTCTTCACAGCCAAATGGACCCCGCCGGGGTGAGCCGCGAGAGCAAGATACGTGGCAGGGAACCGGTTAGAATCCATCCGGCGGACGCCGCCCGGCGGGGAATTTTGGAGGGCGATATCGTCCGGATTTTCAACGACCGGGGGGCGGCGCTGGCCGGAGCTATCATCACCGATCGGATTCGCCCAGGCGTTATTCAGTTGGCGACGGGCGCCTGGTACGACCCGCTCACCCAGGGCGGCCTTGACCGGCACGGCAACCCCAACGCACTCACCTTGGACAAGGGGACATCGAAACTCGGGCAGGGCCCCGCCGCCCAAAGCGTTTTGGTCGATATCGAGCGCTATGTGGATGAGCCGCCCGAGATTACGGTGTTCCGGGAGCCGGCCAGCGCCCCGGCGGCCGAGGATGCGACAGCGGTGACAGCGCCGGACTTATCACAGCCTTAAGCCATTTCACCCACTCATCGTATTTAGCCGAAGCTGCCTGAGGAGGATCGTTGCGTGGAAAAGCCCATTAATCCCTGGGATGAGAAGAGCAATCTGGAGCGGACGGACCTTCCTCCGGGCGGCTACGCCCTGACGATGGAGGCCGTCACCGAAACCATCGAGGGCTAGCACCAACTCAAGGGCGGACGCGCCCGGATTCATGAGGTCTACTGCGACGAGCCCCCCCCGTCTCGGGGAGGGGGGAGGATCGCTACCCGCAGTCGCTCACCTATATCGCCATGGGGGTGGGTTTCTGACTGCTGACCCAGCTCGCGCGGTACGCGCACATGATGATTATTTCGTTCTCAAAAGCGAAGTGCCGGGTTGTTTTCGACTGGTTCGTGAAGGGTTCGGTCCTGCGGGGGATATCCGCTCCGGGGCCACCGCGATGAGGACCCATTTCACCGTCGACAGCGATTCGCCGCGGCCGAATCGCGCGTAGTGAAAATCCGCCGGAGGGATCGCCCGCCCGCTCAGGTAGGCGAAGCCCTCCGGAAAAACGAATCCCCGGCAGTCGAGGCGGAGGCCGCTCAAATCCACGCCCGGTTTCTCGGGGTCCTATCTGAAGCGAAAGACGAGCTCGGCGAACCGGGGCTGGAAGAGCCCGAGCTTGGTGCGCCTTTCACCGGCCTCCTCGGAGTCCCAGTGAAAGTTGCAGAGGCGTCGGCCGCCAAGCTCCTTGAATTCGCCGGTATGCGGGCACCGCCGCTCCCCGAGGAATCCCTTTTGAGTGAACTCGCAGGCCGGAAAATCGTTCCTCTCGTCAGCCATCGGTAATCGCCTTTAAAAAATCAGTCCGTCCGGTAGCGGATGCTCGTCGTGTGGCTGGAGTTGTTCCAGCCGGGGATCACCATGGTATTGGGCCCGGGGCTGCCGCCCGCAACGATGAGTAGGATGTCGTCCGGATCGTGAATCATCGGGACCATGCTCTCATCGTCATTCAAATCCACCCAGCCGGGCCATTCCGCACTGGCTGCCCCGCGGAAGCGGCCGCCCCGCTTCATCAGCCCCAGCGGGAGGCGCGCCTTCTCGAATAAAATCCGCTTCACATCGCCGCGCGAGAGGCCGGCGCCCTCGAGAAGGGCGGCATGGTCCGGGCTCAGGGCGACGACCATGTGCTGGCGCATATAGGAGTTGGACATCCCCATCGAGCTCATCACCGTCGAGATGGTGGTGAGGAGGCCCTCCGGCTCGGCGCTCGAGTCGTCGAACGCCTGGCGGGGCCCCTCGGCCGGATAGACGGTAACGACATCCTCGCCCGCATCGAAGCCCAGGTCGGCGGCGAGAGAGGGCCAAGGGTTCATCTCCTCGTTCTCCCGGACGCAGAAGGTGAATTTCACCGGGCTGCCGAAACAGCTCATGTCCGAGACGCCGGGGAGGCCGCCCCCCAGGTTCATCAGGATGAGGCGCAGGGCGCGGCCGATGGTGGCGTTCGCCCGGAAGCCGGGCCCAAAACAACCCGAGCCCGCTTGGACGCCGATCTTCTTGGCGTAGGGGCCGTTCAGGATGATCATGGGGCCGCCGGGGCCCATCGTCCCCTGAAGACCGTTCATGTTGAACTCCTCGGTAAGGACGGCCTCGACCACCCCAAGGAGGGTGGGCAAGTAATCCGGGCGGCAGCCCGCCATGAGGGCGTGCTGGGCGACCGTCTCGACGGTGGCCTCGTTGAAGGCCGGGGGGACGGGCCCGATCAACTCCTCCGGCGAGCGGACCGTTCCACCCAACATCCACGCGATCCGATCCGGGGTCGGGGTGACGACGGGAAGGCCGTCCGACCAGGGGAGGCCGAAAAAATACTCGAAAGGATCGGGGGATTCATCCATCAGCGTTTCCTTTGAAATCGGTTCTGGCAGTCTCTTTTAATGATACACTAAAGAGAACGACATTCAGACCCGCCGCGCCGTGGATTTTCGGGAAAATCCACGGGGGGGGGGCAACCAGAGGAGGACGTTTCATGGCCGAGCGACCGAGGGAGATGGACGAGTTCCTGAATGAGCCGAGGATGGCCCGGATATCGACCGTCAGCGCTGGCGGTTTGCCCCATTCCGTTCCCCTTTGCTACAAGTTCGACTCGGGCGCGGGGACTTTTTTCATCAGTACGGGCTCGGATTCGGTCACGGTGAAGAATCTGAAGCATAACCCCGCCGTCTCCCTCTGCATCGACGACGATGAGTTTCCCTTCCGCGCGGTGATCGTCGAGGGTGCAGCCGAGGTTTCCGGGGAGATGGGAACGGACCACGAAGGGCTCAGGAGCGTTATTGACCAGTTCTTTGGCCCCGACATGTGGGCGAACTATAAGGACGGCCCCGTCGCCCGAAAGATTCGCGTCCGCATCACCGTCTTTCCGGCCAGATGGAAGTGGTGGGACTATCGACGCAAGCTGGGCGGATCGGTGAAGGTGGACTGAGGAGGTGAGAATGGCACGAATCATCGCCGCCTCCCTTCTCGCGGCGTGGGCGTTTCAAGCCACCGCCCCGTTGGCCGGCGCGGCCATCGTCGAGGGTAAGGGGAAATTCGCCGGTATGGTCCTCATCCCGGCCGGACCGTTCACCATGGGGCGAAGCGGAGGGCCGCCCGATGAGAAGCCGGGCCACACCGTTCATTTGCCCGCCTTCTATATCGACAAGAATCTCGTCATCTGGGCCCGGTACGCCGAGTTTATCCGCGCCAAGGGCCCCGCTGGCCCCAAGGGCGAGGTCTATCTCGACGTCGGAGACGAGGACAACCGCATCCTCCTGTTGGACGGAAAGTGGATCGTTCCGAAGGAATTCGATAATTTTCCGGCTGGCGAAATGGCATGGCAGGGTGCGGTGGCCTACTGCAAGTGGCGCGGAAAGCGCCTTCCGAGCGAGGCCGAGTGGGAGAAGGCGGCGCGCGGAACCGACGGACGCCTCTATCCCTGGGGGAACCAAAAACCCGCGAAAGACCTCGCCTTCTTCGGCAGCTTCAGGAACGACGCCGCACCGGTCGGCCAGTATCCCAGGGGAGCGAGCCCCTACGGAGCGCTCGACATGGTGGGTCAGGTGTGGGAGTGGACGCGCTCGCTCTACAGGCCCTATCCCTATCTTCCCAAGGACGGGCGCGAGAACCTCGATTTTCACGACGCCCGCGTCTCCCGCGGAGGGAACACCTCGAGCGTGGGCGAGGAGTTGAGCTCGACCTCGAGGGTGCCAGTCTATCCTGGCCGCCTCGACGGCGGCCACCGTTACTTCGGATTCAGGTGCGCCTCGAAAACTGAGTTGCTCCTGTAGGTCTCAGGGGTGCGCTTCAGGAGAAGCTTATGCGGTTCCGCCCATCTTCTTTGGCCTGGTAGAGGGCCCGGTCGGCGCGCTCGAGAAGAGCTTGGGTATCCTCCGATTTCCGGATGTACTCGGCGACGCCGATGCTGCACGTGACGCGGAACTCCCCTCCGCCGGGGCTGGCGAAGGAATTTTCGGCGATATTCGTGTGGATTCTCTGGGCGATGCGCCGTGCCGAGGAGATATCCGACTCGGGCAAGATGACGCAAAACTCCTCGCCTCCGTAGCGGCCGGCGATATCGGTGAGGCGAAAGGCCCGCCCGCCGGGCGGTAGGCGGCCCTGTCTAATTGTTCTTCTTAAACCCCTTGCCCGCCATGCAAGTCTCGAAGGGGTCTCCAGCCCAAATCGAGTAGCTGGTATGCGATACCTGGGCAAGGGGTTTGTCCCCCAGGCCCTTTTCGTCGTATAGCATCCCGGCCGTTTCGGAGCACTCCTTCAGCACAGCCGTCGCCTGGCCCATGTTCGCCCCCGGCTTCGACCATGTGGTCAGGGACTCCGCGCAACCCGCTGCGAAAACAGCCAGGAGGGGTACCAGAAGAATATTCCGTGCTTTTGTCATCACTAAAATCCCCCAGGAAAAGAATCGGGATAAGTCTCCCTTCGAAATGCGAAATCTATCCGAACAATATAAGCGAATAGAGAGGAGAGATCGAGGGGGGGAGCGGGGGCCGCCGGCCGCAGCCCTCAGACCGCCAGATATCCTCCGTCCACAACGAGATTGTGCCCGTGGACGTAGTCCGAGCGCCCGGAGGCGAGGAAGAGGATCGCCTCGGCCACCTCCTCCGGGGTTCCGAACCGGGGAAGCGGCATGCACGCCGTCCGGTGGCTCTCGATGGCGGGGTCGGCGGCGATGAGTTCCCGCATCCCCTCCGTCATGATGGGGCCCGGCGCCACCGCATTTACGTTGATGCCCTCGCCCGCCAGCTCGTAGGTCAGCGCCCGCGCCATGTTCACCACCGCGCCCTTGCAGGTGCAGTAAACCGAGAAATTCGGGGCCCCGGCGAAACCGAAGGTGCTCGATATGAGGACCACCTTGCCCCCGCCGCGTTTCCTGAACTCGGGCACCGCCCGCTGGACGCTCAGGAAATACCCCTTGACGTTCACTTCGAGGGCCCGGTCGAGGTCGGCCTCGGTCACCTCCATCAGCGGCTTCGTCGGCCGGAAGATCGCCCCCGCGACGAGGATATCGAGCCCGCCGAAGGCCGCCGCCACCTCGTCGATCATCCGCTCGATGTCGCCCGCCTTCCCGCAGTCCGTCCGGACGCCCATCATCCGGCCCCCGGCCGCCCCGATTTCCCGCTCGAGGGCGCCGAGACGCTCCGCATCGAGATCGGCCACCGCCACGGCGGCCCCTTCCTTCGCGAAGAGCCGCGCCGACGCCGCCCCGATGCCCTGCGCCCCGCCCGTGATGAGCGCGACCTTGCCGCCGAGTTCCATGCCGCCTCCTCCTCAGTAGGAATATTCCGCCGGCGCCCACCGCGAGGGCCCAGGGCGAAAATTTCGATCCACCTTCCGCCGGGTCTGCCAAAGATCCGCTTTCACGCGAACTTTCCCGCCTTTTGGAGGCGTTTGCCGTGGTGTAGGGCTACAGCCCTTTCCACTTTCCGCCGCTCGCCGGACCCCGGAAAAAAAACCCTCTCACGCCGGGAGAGGGCTGGGGTGAGGGAGCACGGCCTCCACCCGCCGCTGAGCGGCCCCATCCCGGAGCCGTCTCGCTCCACACCCGGCGCCACTACCGCATGAAGAACCGGGCCGGCGAGAATGAATGAAATTATCGAAGGGCAGGATTCTTGTTTTTTGAATTTCGTTTTTTACATACCTCTGTGAAATTCACCCGGAAGAAGGCTTCACCGCCGTGAACTTGATGCTGGCCGCTTTCCCTTGCGCGCGGGCGAGGTCCTCTTTCGCGGGGGCAGGGTTGTACTCCTCGCCGGGACAACGGGCCATTCCCCCCAACTCCTCGGGGGCGAGGATATGGCGCGCCACAACCCGGACCTCGGCAAAGCCCGCCTTCCTCACGGTTCGCCAATAATCCGCCTCGAGGACAGCCCCTCCAAAGCATCCCGTCCAGGTTGACTGAAAGCGCTCTCGCACCTCGGCACCAATGTTCTCCGTGAGTATGATGTCCGATACGGCAAGGCGTCCACCCGCTCTCAGGATGCGAAAGGCCTCCTTGTAAACGGCCTCCTTGTCGGGACACAGGTTGACGACACAGTTGGACATGACGACATCGGCCGACTTATCCAGAAGCCGCGACTCCTCCATCGACGCCACGCGCAGGTCGATGTCCCTGTCCTCCAGGCCCGCCTCGGCCACGGCCTGTCTGGCGCACTCGATCATCTGATATGTGAAATCGATTCCGACGACTCTGCCTTTCGAGCCGGTCTTCTGGGCGGCCAGGATGACATCTATCCCCCCTCCGCAACCGAAATCCACAACCACGTCGCCTGGAGCAAGGCCCGCGAAACCAGTCGGGTTGCCGCAACCGCGGGAGAGATTGAGCGCGAGCTCCGGCAGCGAGGCGAGCTCGTCCCGCCCGTAAAGCGCCTGGCCGATCGCAAAGCTCAGACTGGACCCTCGCTTACTGGGTCAGCAGGCCTCTTTGTGACCACCTTTCTCGGCGAACTTGCCATAACGGCCCTTGATCGCCTGCTCGACATCCCCGATCTTCACTTTTCTCGCCTCGCTTCCGGTTCAACCGGCGTTCTTCAAGCAACTCTTTGACGAGCCAGTTCTACCAGAAAAGGCTCTCGGGCGAATCCTGGAATGGCTGCCCTCCAGGCCGCGAGGAGAGGGTGGGGGAGGGGCTCCAAACGGTGCCAGGCCGAAGGAGAGGGAATTATTGCGCGAGACCAAAATCCACGAAACCCTCGCCTTCGTCTCGGGCGGCCTGCTCCTCATTTTCCCCGGAATTCAAACGGACGGCCTTGGAATTCTTTTCCTCGGGCTGGGCCTGTTGAGCCAATTGATCGGAATTCGGAGGATACCGGCGAAGGATTGATCTTCCACTGGTCTGCTCTCCTGAATACTGGTCATGGAACGATTCCACGGTTGCCCGGAATATCAGGGATAAGGGTTTTCCTGCCGTTCGGCATATTTTCTGTTTATATAATCCATCCAGCTTTTCTTGGGTTGGAGTAGGGCGTTTTGTAGCTTTAGGGCTGGGGAATTGGGAGTAATGGATCGTGGCTCCTGCGCCTGCCCGGAGGCGCTCCCATATGCTAAAATCCCGCATCCGCCCTTAAAATCCTGCGAATCAACCCAATCGCGGCCAGGTGGCCAAAAGGCCCACAGGGCCAAGAAGGAGGAGTCTCATGCGTTTTTTGATGAAGGTGGAGTTGTCGGTCGAGATCGCCAACGAGATGTCGGCGGACGGATCGCTCGGAAAGACGATCGGGCAGATTTTGGAGCAATTGGAGCCCGAGGCGGCGTATTTCACGACCGCGAACGGGGAGCGGGCGGGTCTGATTATCTTCCATATCGACGATGCGGCGGAGATTCCGAGGGTGGCCGAGCCCTGGTTCCACGCTTTTGAGGCGAATGTAGATATCGTGCCGGCGATGATTCCGGCCGACCTCGAGAAGGCGGCGCCGGACATCAAGCGGGCGGCGAAGATGTACGGCTAGGTACTTCCGCACGGGGTCAGTCCTGGACGGGGGGCCTGGCCGGTAGACTGTTTCAGTGCCCGGAGGCTGTCCTGGCCGGCTTGGGGTCCGTCCCGGACCGGGGTTTGCACCAGCCGGGAGGCTGTCCCGTCCCGGACGGGTAGCGCGGCTCTCAAAGCACCAGGGGCGAGTATTTGGCAAGCCCTGCCGATAGCTCGAATCTACATAAAGAATTTGCCATAACCATTTGAATTACAAGCCGCGGAAATAGTGCTTATAAAGTAGTTTCGAGGTCAAGGGGCGCGGAGAACAAAACCGCGGCCAGGCCAAACTAGAGGCCGGGACAGCCATACAGATCAGCCATGATCGGGGCGGCCAAAGCCGGTGTGTGAATTCGGGGGATTTCTGGGTCCGCGGGCTGGCCGCAAGCTGGTCCGCGAGCCGGAGTTGATGGGAAATCCCCAGAGCGGAAATCCCCCGGATGGAAATCCCCGCATTTCAATACCCAATAATGCCGATAATGAGGCCCCAAGCCGCTGGAGCGGCGCGGATGGGCCATGAGAGGCCATCTGTGGAGGCAATTACTGGAATATCAATATTCAAGCGGGGGCTGAAAACCGGAAATTCACTAGAGCGCCCAAGAGAGTTCCTCGGCGGTTGAGACTCATCCCGGTGTTTAGGTCTGTGGTTTAAAGCCAGACGAATTTCCATGCGGGGGATCTGCATTCCGATGTGTACGGTCTAGGTCACATACGGGGGATTTCTATCCGGAGAAATAGTGGGGGGATTAATACTCGTTCGGTGGGTGCGATGGCCCGCAACCGGGGGAGTGGTTTTCCGCCATGGGTTGCCGAATGCCGGGTGAATGATTCGGGCATGGGGCGAGCCAGCCGGGAGGGTATCCGAGGTTGGCGAATCGGCCGTATTTACGGGACCGTCTTGGGATACGTATTATTTGACATAACATATATTATCGTGTCGTTAGGGGTATTGCATGGAGATCACCGGGTATCGACCCGGCACCGGCCCGAGAAGCGCTAGCGTCTATTTCCCGCCACCGAGGCGCGCCATCTGGGCCCTCAGGCGGGACGTGATGTACGGGCTCGACGGGTGCTTCTGGATGAGCTCCTCGTAGGCCTTGAGGGCCTCCCCGTAGCGGCCAGTCTCCTCGAGACATCCCCCGATGGAGAGATAGAGGCTCTCCGCCGCCAGAATGCTTCCCTTGGCGAGAATGTCCCGCCAGATCGGGACGGCGTCGGCGCATTTCCCCTGTAGGCCCAAGCTGCCCGCGAGGCCGCGCCGGGCAATCTCGCGGTCGGTCTCGGTGAGGGATTTCTCCTCTTCGAGAAGCCGGCGGTACTCCTTTTCGGCGGGGGCGGTATCTCCTCGCTCGGCCAGGAGCGCCGCCAGACGAAGCCTGGCGATAATCCCGGGTTTTGTCCCCGGGTAGCCGTCCGCCGCCAATCTCAGCGCGTTTTCGGTCTCGGGGCTGAGCGGGTTCTTCGAGGCCGTCTCGGCGATTGTCAGGGCGATTCCCGCCCGCTCCCGGACCTGGGCGGACCAGACGATGTAGCCCACGATTGCGCCCACGACGACCACCACGGCCACTGCGCTCCCCAGTACGGCCCTGGCGTTGCTCTGATACCAATCCACTGCCTTTTCGGCAAAAAGTTGAAAGGAGTCGGGCTCCTTAATTTCCTTTCGAAACGAACGCGCCATCTGGAAGAGTCCTTAGAGTTATCTGGTGGTGAATTTTTTCGCTCCGCGCCCCGGCAAATTATCGTGTCCTGGCGGCGGGAACTCCGGTTGTGCGGTCCCTCTTTTACCCAAATTCCGCCCCCGAGGTCAAAGCGCCGTGGGAATTGCGGGACCGAGGCGAGGACGGCAGCTCAATGTGGCCGCCCGGGCATGAAATCCGGCATATCCGCTTGATTGAGCGGGATCAGAGCCCTTTATTTCAGGAAATCGAGGAGCTCGGTCAACTCTTTGCGGACCTGTTCGATATCGGAATTGCTTTGACTTCCGAAAAGACCCGGTTGAGGGGTCTCTTCTTCGGGGGGGCGCGGCGGCGCGGCGGTGCGGGCGGTTTCCGCGCGCTGGGAGCGTTTCTTCTGGAGTTGTTTCTTCGCTCCGGCGATGGTGAAGTTTTCCTCGTAGAGCAACTGTTTGATCGAGAAGATCAGTTCAACATCCTTCCGGCGGTATATCCGTTGGCCGGATTCCCCCTTCGCCGGGCGGAGCATTTTAAATTCGCTCTCCCAATATCTCAGAACATGGGGTTTTGTACCTGTCAGCTGCGCAACTTCGCCGATTTTGAAGAAAAGCTTGTCGGGGATTTCTGGGCGCGTCATGCTGTTCGCTTCTTCAGCCACCCCACTTCCTCCTGTGCCGATCTATTTCCGCCGGACGACGTAGGATCCGGAAAATCCTGATCGGTTGATGCGCGCCAACATCGCGACGGCATCTTGCCTTTTTGCCATTCTTCCAATTCGAACCGTTCGAAGGTTGGATTTTTTCGCAACCGCCTTGCTCGCGGAGAGCCGGCCCACAAAACCAGAATCCTCCACCTGATCCAGGCGTTGAGCGGCATCCTCGAGGTCGGTGAACCTTCCGGCCGACACCACCCATTTCGATCCACTCTTATATACCGTGGTCCGGACCCTCTTTCCCCTAGCCTTCGATGCCATGGCCGCGGCCGCGGATTTGCTTGCGAAATCACCAAGTAGAACTTCGGTTTGCGCCAAAGGCGAAACCCGGCTGCCTCCGCTTACGAACGGTTTAAATCCTTTCGCCCGAAGGTTGCGCACAAACGATTTGATGCATTTATCCGTCCTGCAGGTGGCCACCTGAATACTGAAATAACTTCCAGGAGTCACCTTGGCCAAGCGTTTCGGGGCGCGGGCGATTATTGACTTGACGAGGGGCCTCTTCTTTCGCGTAACCGCCGCCTTGGGTTTAGGCACAGAAGAAGCTCTCGCCATTCGGCGAGGCGTGGGCTCCCGGCGCGGTTCGGGCGCCTCGACTTTTTTTTCGGGAATGGCCACCACGGCAGGCTTCTTCACGGCTTTCGAGCGGGTTTTAGGCGGCGATGCCGGCTCTTTTTTCGCCTTTTCTGGCTTCCTTATCTCAACGGCCGCCACGGCTTTCGGGGGTTCAGGTTCTTTTATTTCGGGTTCCTGCTGCGCGCTTTGCTTTACTTCCTCTTTTTTGTCGGCCTGCATTTTCTGGAGAAGAGCGAGCTCTTTTTTCCGGCGCGCCCTTTCCGTTTTGGCTTGTTCGCGGCGTTGTTTTTTCAGCTCCTCGAGCCGTTTTTGGGCCTCAATCTTCTTTTGGGCCTGAATTTGTCTTGGAACCCACCAAAATTGGTGTCCTGCCCAGGAGCCGCCTCCGAGGACAACGAGGACGACAAGCGCAATGACAATCTTCCGGATGAGGCCTCCTCCACTTTTTCCGCCCGAGGAGCCGGAGGATGAGCCTAGTTCACTGTCGAGGTCATCGTCGAAATCACTCAGTGACGCATCTTCTGAATCGTCGTCGTCGTCGAGTAGATTAGCTCCTTTTGCAGCCATATCGAGCTTCCCTTCAGGCGGAGATTATTCCTCTTCCTTGGCGGCGACAGCCTCCGAAATCACCTTTTCGGCCATCTGCCCCGGAACTTCTTCGTAGTGGGAAAACTCCATCGAGAAATCGCCGCGGTCCTGGGTCATAGAGCGGAGCGAGGGAGCGTAATTAAGCACCTCCGACATTGGCACCTGCGCCCGGATGGTCTGTTTGCCGCCCGGAGCGGGGTCCATTCCCATGACCCGCCCGCGTCTTGAATTCATGTCACCGATAATGTCCCCCATGTAATCGTCGGAAACGGTAATTTCCATGTTCATGATGGGCTCGAGCAAAGTGGGCTTACAACCCGCCACACCTTTTTTAAAACCCATCGAACCGGCAATTTTAAACGCCATCTCAGAGCTATCGACATTGTGATAGCTTCCGTCGAACAGCGTCACCTTGAGGTCGGTAACCGGATAGCCCGCGAGGGCGCCGGTTTCCATTGCCTCGACAATCCCCTTCTTGACGGCCGGTATGTAGGTCTTGGGAATCACCCCGCCGACGATTTTATCGATAAATTCAAAACCGTCGCCCCTGGAAAGCGGTTCAATCTCGAGCCACGTATCGCCAAACTGTCCCTTCCCGCCGGTTTGCTTCTTATAGCGCCCCTGAACCTTGGTTTTGCCCTTGATGGTCTCCCTGTAGGGAACGCGAGGAGTTCGCATTTCAACTTCGACATTGTATTTTCGCTTGATGCGATCGATGGCGACCTCGATGTGGAGTACGCCCAGGCCCGAAAGAAGCAACTCGTTGGTTTGGGTATCCCTGCCGGTGGTCAAAACGGGGTCTTCATCCTGCATTCGCTTCAGGGCGGTGCTGAGTTTTTCCTCGTCTCCTTTGCTCTTGGGAGCGATGGCATATGAAATCACCGGGGTCGGGTACTGGATGGAATTGAACTTTTCGCTGACTTTTTCGTCGCAAAGGGTGTCGCCGGTTTCGGTGACCTTGAGTTTAGCCACCGCCGCGATATCGCCCGGTACAAGATTGCCGGAAACGGGTTGTTGATTTTTTCCCTGAATATATACGAGTGCCCCCAACCGCTCCTTTTCGTCTTTGTTGGGGTTCAGGACCGAAGAGTCGGCGGATATCGAACCGGACATCACCCTGAATATATTCAATTTTCCGGCGAATGAATCCACAACGGTCTTGAACACCAATGCCCTGAACGGTGCATCAGGGTCCGCTTCTACGGCAATCTCATTGTCCTCGCCCGCGCTTGCCGCGACAAAGGACCTGACGTCCGGAGAGGCGCCGTATTTAACCAGGGCATCGAGAAGGGCGTCGGTCCCAATATTTTTCACCCCGCATCCGCAAAGGGCGGGAAGAAAGGAACCTTCCAAGATTCCCTGCTTTAATCCACCGACGAATTCATCGGATGTCAATTCTTCTCCTTCGAGATATTTCTCCAAGAGCGCCTCGTCGGCCTCGGCGGCGAATTCGATTAGTTTTCCCCGCATTTCCTCATAGGTGTCGGCAAGCTCGGCGGGGATATCCTCCTCGCTGCCCTTGCCGCTCTCGTCCGTCTTGTATGTGAACGCCTTTCCCAAGACCAGGTCCACTACCCCGCGGAAATCCTCTCCGCTCCCGATGGGCAACTGGAGCGCCGCCACCCGGGTGCCGAGAAGGGATTCCGCTTTTTGCAATGCGCCGAGGTAATCGGCCTGTTCGTGGTCCATGTGGTTGACGAATATAAAACGGGGAATTTTTTCCTCGCCCGCCCAGCTGAATACCTTCTCTGTCGTGACCTTGGGGTCGTCATGGGAATTCAGCACGATGACGGAGTTATCCATGGCGCGGATACAGGCTACGGTTTCGGCGATGAAATTGGAGTAGCCAGGAGTGTCCAAAAGGTTGAGATGGTGTTTATTCCAGTCGGCGAAACTGACGGCGGCGGTTATCGAGGAGTTTCTGTTTATTTCTTCGGGTTCTCCGTCGAGGATGGTATTGCCCTGATCGACCTTTCCCTGCCGGTCCGTACTTCCTGCGGTAAAAAGGCAGGCCTCGACAAGAGAAGTTTTCCCGTTGCCTCCTTCGCCCAAAAAGCCCACGTTTCGAAGGGCCCCTACCTCCAGCGCGGCCATAAAATGAACTCCTTTAATTTCGAATTATGAGTGGAGAAAAAATCCAATGTGTCATAAAGAATCGCAAACCCTTATATCTAGAATAAACCTGAAGTAATCGTGCCATTCGAATACCTATTTTGTCAATCATAATGAAAGATTTGGAGGTGGGTGCTTAAAGCTAGGCTTCAAGTTTTTGATGCCATAAACAATTGATACTCATCGCTTTTTTCTGAATGGGAACGGTGCTGGGTGCAGGCGGGAAAAGGTAATGGGAAATTGGAGAGGTTCCCCCCCTGCCCTATGTGGCGAATGCATGACTCCCCGCCCGCGGAACTGGCTAATTCGGCCACCTGATCCAGCGTGGTTGCCCAATACCCTTTTATTTGGATATGAGTGTCCCGAAGATAACCAATTCACTTGCGGAAGGGAGACGGATAATGGCGCCTAGGCCGGCTGGAATTAGCGCGGAGGAGGAACATTGGGTCCACAACGAGGTGTGCCCCAGGAGGGTGCGGGTGCTCTTTGGGGGTGAAACTATCGCCGACAGCCGACAAGCCTTGTTAATGCGCGAGGCATGGCACACCCCGGTTTATTATTTTCCCCGCGAGGAGGTCCGGATGGATCTCATGGAGCGGACCGATAACAGCACCCACTGACCCGTAAAGGGAGATGCGTCCTATTGGACGCTTACCGTCCGGGACCGGACGGCCGAAAACGCGGTTTGGAGCTACGAGAACCCCATCGAAAGCGTTCCCGAGATTTCGAAATATATCGCCTTTTACTGGAACCGGTTGGACGCATGGTACGAAGAGGACGAGGAGGTATTCCTCCACCCAAGGGACCCCTACAAGCGGGTCGATGTGCTGAAAAGCTCGCGCCATATCCGCGTTGTACTGGCGGGAGAGACAATTGCCGAAAGCCGCCGCCCTCATATTCTATTCGAAACGGGCCTGCCGCCCCGCTACTACCTCCCCGGGGAAGATGTTCGGATGGAGATATTGACCCAAACCGAGCGCACTACCGTTTGCCCCTACAAGGGGACCGCGGTGTATTGGTCGGCCGAGTTGGGCGGAGAGGTTTTCGAGGATATCGTTTGGAGCTACCCGAACCCGATACCGGAATGTCCGAAAATCAGAGGTCTGCTGGCCTTCTACCCCGAGCGTGTGGACGATATTTTCGTTGATGGAGAGCCGGGCGAAAAGCGGCCGCCGAAAGACAGGAGTTAGATCAGGAAAAGTCAGCGCTTTTGCCGGAAAAGACGGCTCTTGGGTTTCTCTCCCCTTCCCCGCCTGGCGCCGCCGCTGCCTTTTTTCAACATACGTTTCCTGAAGCTCACGCGAACCGCCGTCCCCTCGAAATCGAATTCCTTGCGCAAACGGTTTTCGATGAAGCGGCTGTATTGCGCCTCGGGCAGGTTTTTTGCCCGAGAGGCGAAAACGACGAATTGAGGCGGGGCGACCGAGGCCTGGGTGGCATAGAGCAGATTGGGGCGGCGGCCGGTCCGGCCTGAGGGGGGTGGATGCTCCCTCGTCCAACGATTGAACGCCTGATTGAGCTTTCCGGTCGAGACGCGGCGGCGGTGGGAAGCGATAATCAGGTCGATCAGGCCGAAAATCTTGTCCGTCCGCTGCCCGCTCAGCGCGGAAATTGAAACCACGGGCGCGAAATCGATGTGAATGAGTTTCCGGTGAACCAACTGAACGTTTTCATCGAAGCTCTTCTCGTCTTTTACGACCAGGTCCCATTTGTTCAGCAATACGGCGCAGGCGCGGCCCGAATCGACGATGTGCCGGGCAATATGGGCGTCGATGGCCTTCGGTCCCTCGGTTGCGTCCACCACCAACAAGACGGCTTCGGCGCGTTCGATGCTCCTGAAGGCAAGGATCATGCTCACGACATCGGCCTTGTTGTTCCCGACTTTTCCCCTTTTCCGGATTCCGGCGGTGTCCACGAAGCGATAGAGGGTCTCTCCCTGGCGGCAAAGAGAGTCGATCGGGTCGCGGGTGGTCCCCGGAACGGGGCTGACGAGGATGCGCTCCTCGCCCAGCAGGGAGTTGATTAGCGAGGATTTGCCGGCGTTGGGCCGGCCGACGACAGCGACACGGATCTCCCCGTCCCCGGAGGAAGGCTCGGGCTCCTCTCCGGGACCCATTCCCAGCGCCTCATCGATCAAATCGCTTACGCCCGCGCCATGCTCGGCCGAGATGCTGCGTGGCTCGCCCAGGCCGAGCCCGAAAAAATCCCAAACTCCCTCCCGCGCCTGGTTTGCGTCAGTTTTGTTAACGACGAGCAGGACCGGTTTCCCGGTAACCCGCACCATCCCGGCAATATTTTCGTCCGCCGAAGTCACCCCCTCGTGGCCGTCCAGCATGAAGATCACCACATCGCCCTCTTCGATAGCGGCGGCGGCCTGGCGGTTGATCAGCGGGCTGAAGGGGTCCTCCTCGGCATCGGTGATGCCGCCGGTGTCCACAGCGAGAAACGGGGTTCCCTCCCACTCCCCCCGGCCATAGTGGCGGTCCCGGGTCACGCCCGGCGAGGCTTCTACAATGGCCTGCCGCCGGCCGATAAGGCGATTAAAGAGGGTGGACTTCCCCACGTTGGGGCGTCCTACGATGACGATTACGGGAAGTGGCATGATTGATCCAGGATTCCAGCCGATTGTTATCGGAAATTACGTCCCAAGGCCGGGCCCTTTCGCTAGGGGTTTACCCTTCCGCTAAGGCTGGGCCTTTCCGGTAATAAGCGAGGCGCCGGAGGCGCGCTGTACGGAAATACCTACGAACCTCGTTATCCCCTTGGCGATTCCCTCGGACAAGGCATGGCGGTATTTCTTCATGCGCAACCGCCTGGCCTCCCCCGAGTTGGTGATAAACGCCATTTCAATAAGGATGCTCGGCATTTTAGCGCCAACGAGAACATAGAAGGGGCCCCGCTTCACGCCCAGATCCTTGACCTCTGGATATTTCTTCCGAAGACGGGCGACCGACGATTTTTGGACTGCGTTGGCGAGTTGGTGCGACTCGGTCACTTTCGATCGGAGCGTCAAATCGTTGAGGATTTTTTGCAAGTCGCTCAGGCGGCTGACAGTGGTTCCGCTCTCCCGGGCCGCCAGCTCCATTGCCCGAGGCGTAGAGGCCTCGGCCAGCAGGTAGGTTTCCACTCCTCTGGTTCTCCGAATCGGTGAGCTGTTGAGATGGATTGAGACAAAAACGTCGGCGTCGTGGCGGTTGGCGAACGATGTCCGATCGGCAAGCTCGATGAAGCGGTCCCGGTTGCGCGTTAAAAGAACGGTGTTCCCTGCGGGAAGCAAACCGCGAAGCGCCGCGGCCGTTCGCCTGGAAATATCGAGAACCACTTTTTTCTCGACAAGGCCGTATAGGCCGGAGGCGCCGGGGTCTCTTCCCCCATGTCCCGGATCAAGAACAATGCGGCCGAGGCCTGCCCGGAAGCGCGCCGTCATATTCAGCGATCGCCGTTTTTTATCTTCCGGAACAGGGCTCCTGCCCACTTCCTCTAGGATCGCACGCCCAATTCGGTCGTCGCCGGCGGGTGACCGGCCTCCCGGGCCGGGCCGGGAGCGAGCCGCCCTAGGAGCACGTCTCTTCCCGGAACGCGCTTGTGAGGGGTGCGGACGCATTCTGGCAATCCGGATCTCCCGCAAATCGATCACAATCCGGTTGGGATCCGGAAGGGTAAAAATTTTGTGGCGGATTTTTCCTCCCCGCAATTCGATTACGAGACGCATCAGGTTTTTACCGGGTCGGCCGACGCGGAGCTTTCGGGCAATGCTGGTTTTGTCGAACGAGGGCACCTGAAATCCCGGCCGGAGGCGGCCGGAGGGAATGTCCACAAAAAGGCGTGGCGGATTTTTCAAGCGGCCTGAGCGAAAATTAAGGGACTCCCGGTCCAGGAGGAGAACAACCCGGGTGTAGCCCTCGGTGCTGAAGTGCCGGAGGGCTGTCACGCTAACCGCCGCCAGGGCAGCGGGCGCGGCGAAGAGGCCCCACGCCACGAACAGGGTAAGGATCGAAAGGACCGGGAAAGAATATCCGGCGCCCCGCCCGTCGGAGCGGTCATCGGACCCTTCCAACATGGCACCTCCGGCTAGGCGGCTAGAACAGGGGCGAGAAAAGGGTTAGGTTCCGAACTGCCAGCTGCTCAGGTACTCCTCCTGCTCGGCAGTGAGGGAGTCGATATCGACGCCCAGACTTTGCAGTTTGAGGCGGGCGATTTCGTCGTCGAGACTCTGGGGAACGGGATATACCTTCTTCTCGAGGTTTTTCGCCTCGTTGACCAAGTGTTCGGCAGCAAGGGCCTGGTTGGCGAAACTCATATCCATCACGGCGCTCGGATGACCCTCGGCCGTCGCCAGGTTGACGAGCCTTCCTCCGCCGATCACGACGATACGCCGTCCGTCGCCCATCGTGTACTCATCCACGAGATCCCTTATTTCACGCTTGTTCTTGACTTCTTTCTCCAGACTCTCGATGTCGATTTCGACATCGAAATGCCCCGAGTTGGAAATAATGGCGCCGTCCTTCATCGCGTTGATGTGCTCCATACGGATGACACCTTTGTTTCCGGTCACCGTGCAGAAAAAATTTCCGATCTTGGCGGCTACGCTCATGGGCACCACCCTGAAACCGTCCATGACCGCCTCCAGGGCGGGAAGCGGGTCCACCTCGGTGACAATGACGTTCGCTCCCATGCCTTTTGCGCGGCTGGCGAGTCCTTTTCCGCACCATCCGTAGCCGGAAACGACGAAAACGGAGCCGGCCAGGAGACGGTTTGTCGCCCGGATAATTCCGTCCAGCGTGCTTTGTCCGGTTCCGTAGCGGTTATCGAAAAAATGTTTGGTATTGGCGTCGTTCACGGCGATGACGGGAAACTGTAGGATATTATCCTTGGCCATTGCCCTTAGGCGGATGACGCCGGTCGTCGTCTCCTCGGTGCTTCCGATAATGTTGGGGATCAGTTCCTTGCGCTCGGTCAGCACTTCGGTAACCAAATCGGCTCCGTCGTCCATGGTGATATTCGGTTTCGTGTCGAGAACCGATCTCATGTGGTTGTAGTAGGTCTCCCGGTTCTCACCCTTGATGGCGAAGACGGGAATATTCTCATTAACGACTAACGTCGCCGCCAGATCGTCTTGTGTCGAAAGTGGGTTCGACGCGCAAATATTGGCCTCGGCGCCGCCGGCCACCAAGGTTTTCATCAAAACACCGGTTTCGGTTGTCACATGCAGGCAAGCCGAGATACGAATGCCCTTGAGGGGTTTTTCCCGCTCGAAACGCTCCCGTATAATGTTGAGAACGGGCATGCTCCTCTCCGCCCATTCCATCCGCAGGGCGCCCTTGCTGGCTAAATCCTTGTCCTTGATATCGAAATCCATTACAGCTCCGTATACAGGTAAGGCCGCGAAATCCACTCACCTGTGGGGCATTTTCGCGGGCGTTGGTTAGATTCCCAACTCTTTATGCAAGTCGTCCACCTTGTCGATGTGCTCCCAGGTGAATTCGGGGAGATCCCGTCCAAAGTGGCCGTAGGCGGCGGTCTTTTGGTAGATGGGACGCCTCAGGTCAAGGCCTTCGATAATTTCCTTGGGTTTGAGACCGAAAACATTTCGCACGGCGGCCGAGAGTTTCTTCGGTTCCACCTTGCCGGTTCCAAAATCGTCCACAAGAACCGATACGGGGTCGGCAACGCCAATGGCGTAAGCAAGCTGCACTTCGCAGCGCTCAGCCAGATCGGCGGCGACGATATTTTTCGCCACATAGCGGGCCATGTAGGCGGCCGAGCGGTCCACCTTGGACGGGTCCTTGCCGGAGAAGGCCCCTCCCCCGTGCCGGCTGTAGCCACCGTATGTGTCCACGATGATTTTGCGCCCGGTGAGGCCGGTGTCTCCCATGGGACCTCCGATGATGAAAACCCCGGTCGGATTAACAAAGAAGGTCGTGTCATTGGATATCATTTTCGCGTCCACGATCGGTTCGATGACGTGGGTGATGATGTCCTCTCGGATAGTGGCGAGGTCCACTTCTTCTGAATGTTGGACGGAAATGACGACATTTTCGATGGCAACGGGCTGATTTTTCTCGTAGCGAATCGAAACCTGACTTTTGCTGTCCGGGCGGAGATAGGGAAGCGTGCCATCGCGACGGACGGCGGTCGTCCGCTCGACGAGCTTATGCGAAAGCATAATGGGCATCGGCATGAGTTCTTCGGTTTCCCGGCAGGCGAAGCCGAACATCATGCCCTGATCGCCGGCCCCCTGGTCCTTGTGAAGACCCTCCCCCTCCGATACCCCCTGGGAAATGTTGGGCGACTGGCGGTCAATCGCGTTAACGATGGCGCATGTATCGCAATCGAAACCGAAGGAGGCATCGTCGTAGCCGATCCTTCGTATGGTTTCCCGTGCGATTGTTTTAGGGTCGTACTGCGCTTTTGTCGTGATTTCACCGGCAATAAATACAATTCCGGTGGTGAGCAGTGTTTCGCAAGCCACCCTCCCATATGGGTCCTGGGCGAATATGGCATCCAGAACGGCGTCACTGATCTGGTCCGCCATCTTGTCCGGATGTCCTTCGGATACAGATTCCGATGTGAATATAAAATCGTTACTTCCAACCGATGCCATCAAGTGTCTCCCAGCGATTGCGTAAACTGTAAATTCGAGCGATTACAGCCGTGGTTAATTAATAGAGCGGGACCTCGATTTTTCTCTCTTGGCCCGGCGAAATATAAATGGTTTTTGCAGTAAAGGCCAATAGCTACAGGTCAGTGCCCGACCTTCATCAAGACACTGTTTTATGGGCGGTTAGCCGAACGATTTGTCGCGGGCAGTATTCGCCGTATGCCGGAGAAAAATGCACGGACGCATCTTGCGCCATTGCGGATGACAAATATCCGCCCTGCTCCTCGGCCCCGAATCAAGCGACCAGGCGCAACGCCAGCATCGGGCGGCGGCCCTGTTTTCACTCCTCGAAGCTGTTATCGACAAGCGCGGCCAGCTGTTCGACGGCATCCTGGGCGTCCTCGCCATCGGCCCGGATGGTCAATTCCGCGCCAACGGGAGCGGTGAGCATCATGACACCCATAATGCTCTTCCCATCCACCTCCATGCCGCGGCAGGAGACGAAAATCTCGCATTCAAACCGGGTGGAAAGCTGGGCAAATGCGGCCGCCGCTCGTGCGTGTACACCGAGTTCGTTGGTTACAGTGACATTCCTTTCGGGCACGTTTAATCCTTTTTGCCTGATTTCTCAGGTTTCATCGCCTCGAGCATTTCGCTGGGCTGGGCGAGATTCCGCCTTCCGTATTCGACCAGAAAATTAGCCGCCTCCTTGGAGGTTTTGCCCTTAATAAAGGGAACCTTGAGCAACATGGGGAGATTGACGCCGGTTACAACTTCGACTCCCTTGCGGTTCAACATGGCCAGGGCGGCATTCGTCGGTGTTCCTCCCATCATGTCCGTCATGATGATTACCCCTTCGCCCGAATCGATCTCGTCCACCGCCCGGCCGATTTCCGCCGAAAGCGTGCCCGGCACCCTGCCTGGCTCAAGGCCAATAGCGCGCATCTGGGTGACTCCGGCGAGCACGGATTCCGCGGCCTTGAGGAGCGCGACGGGGAAATCCCCATGTCCCACCACCACCAGTCCGATCAATTCTCCGCTCCCAAGGTATCAACGGATTGACGGGAATTTTCCAGGGCAATCTGGGTAGCGAGGTTTCGGCTGAATTCATGCGCGGAAAAATATCCCATTCGCTGGAGAAGGCGGTTCCGGGCGGCCACCTCGATAATTGTGGGCACATTTCGCCCGGGGGCGACCGGAATGCGGACCAAGGAGAGCGCATGACCGAGAATCTCCCTCGATTCGAGATCGATCCCCAGTCTATCGAACGATTGGTCGGCGGTCCAAGGAACCAACTCGATGATCATTTCAACATTTTTCTCGTAGCGAATGGCCACAACGCCGAACAAATCCTTGATGTTCAGGATTCCCAATCCCCGGACTTCGAGATGATGTTTCAGCAGGTCGGTGCTCTGGCCCACGAGTTCCTGGCCGTGGAGGTGGATGTCCACCACATCGTCCGCAACGAGACGGTGTCCCCTGGTGATAAGGTGAAGGGCGCATTCGCTCTTGCCGATCCCGCTTTTCCCCTGTATCAGGACGCCCACACCGTAGAGATCGACGAGGACGCCGTGCATGTGCGCCCGGGGGGCGAGACGGGTCTCCAGGTAGGTGAGTATCTGGGGTAGAGCCTCCCTGCCCGGGAGCTTTGTGATGATCAAAGGTACTTGGGCTGTGTCGGCGAGGTTGGTGATTCCGTCGGGAAGCGTGTCAACACCGACAATGAGGACAACACAGGGAGGGAGGCCGAAAAAAGCCGAAACCGCGTCGTACCGGGCGGGATCTTCAAGCTTGTTGAGGTAGGAGAGTTCGGTGTAGCCCCACACCTGAACCCGTCCGGGATGGACCGGTCCCAGATCTCCGGCGAGGGCGAGTCCGTTTTTCTGGAACTGGCTTTCCAGGATCTTGCCATGAATCCCCTCGCGGCCGGCGGCTAGCACGAGGTCGAGGTCCTCCCTCATATCTTCAAAAAACCGGGAAACCGCGAGTTGGTTCATAGAAAGCCTCTGGCCAAAATTGAGTCGCGAATGACGGGCTGGATTGGACTGAAAACGAGAGGGCCAAACAAAATAGCCCGAGGGCGGGTCAATTTCCTTTGTACGGAATCGGCACACTCTCGCCGGATTGAATTCTTGTTTTTATTATAGTCGAAAACCTTGAAATGATCATGCGCTTGGCACCAGGCAGACCAGAATATCATTCAGCCCATTTAAGTACAATAAAAGCAATATGTTACACCATTTCTCGTAACTAATATTTGAGAAACATGCTATAATGTATTGTATAAACATCGATTACATGTTTATTATCAATCATATGAGAACACGAGCTCAACCACGCCCTCAAAGCTCATCTCAATACTTAAAATATTCTGTAAATATTTGATTAAAAAAGGTAAACAGACTCAGAACAAAACTGCTTTCTGCGGCTTGCAGAGAGAATGCGGAGCTCTTTGCGGTATTTTGTGACTGTTCTCCGGGCTATGACAACGTCCACTTCCCGCAATTTCTCGACGAGTTGTTGATCGGTCAGAGGTTTAAACTTGTCTTCTTTATCGACAATCTCACGGACTTTCTCTTTTACTGCTACAGAGGAGGTACTGCCACCACCTATGGAAACGAGGCCGCTATGGAAAAAATATTTAAAATTATAAACACCCTGAGGCGTTTCCATGTATTTTCCGGTCGTCACCCGGCTTACGGTGGATTCGTGCATTTCAATATCCTCAGCCACGTCGCGAAGAACGAGGGGCCGGAGTTGGCTGACGCCATGTTCAAGAAAATCCTTTTGAAATGAAACGATGCTCC